>Ga0315285_10003641_pt1 | contig 16024 bp, 11 predicted proteins | sample YL17G09_36_MG_FD_203698 | JGI IMG/M metagenome (GOLD analysis project Ga0315285, IMG submission 203698) | Sediment microbial communities from Yellowstone Lake, YNP, Wyoming, USA - YL17G09_36 | ecosystem: Environmental > Aquatic > Freshwater > Lake > Sediment | place: USA: Wyoming | collected... | reverse complement strand
CATCGAGCCGCGGGTGCGAAAGCGACGTTCCAAGAACTATCGTCTGATGACTCGGCCACGCGCGGAACTAAAGGCGGCACTATGTGGTTAAGAAAATATCAGTGCCATTCGGAGCTGTCCCCGAAATCCCATTATTTGTCTTTCCGCTCCCTGCCGGCAAACAGGCTCGCGACCGCGGATGCAAGCAGCCCCGGCCAGGCGCGCAGGTTTGTCGGCCTGTATTTCACGGCCTTGGCGAGGTAGCGTTTCGCCTGGCGCGGGTTGCCCTCGGCAAGCAGGAGTTTGCCGGCCTTGTAGCTCACGTGGGACAGCCGGCGCAGGGCCGGGCCGGCTTTGAGGATGTCCTTCCCGCCCTTCTGGAAATAGAACCTCTCGAGCATGTCGGTCGTGAATTGCCGTCCCCTGCCGCGGTTGGAGCGGGTCAGGCTGGTCGGGGTCCAGGTGCGCTGGGCCAGCGGCTCGTCGATGAGCCCGAACTCGAACTTCGTCGAGACCCTCAGCCAAAACTCGTGGCCGGAGCCGACTCGCATGGTCTCGTCAAAGCCGCCGCAGGTCTCATAGACGCGGCGGTGGAAGATCGCCGAGGAGTCGTGAATGAAGATGCTCTGGAAGAGTTTCTCGGTCAGCCAGCCGCTGTGGCAGGGCTTGGAATGCCCCTGGATCACCTGGTTGTCCCGCGTGACCGGCACCATGGGCGTGTAGACGATGCTCAGGCCGGGGTGTTCGGCCAGGAAGTCCATGCACCGTTCGAGCATGGACGAATACCACTGGTCGTCTGCGCCGACGACCGCCAGCCATTGCCCTCGTGCCGCCTTGAGCCCCCGGTTGATCGCCACGGGCGTCCCGCCGTTATCGAAGTGCAGCGGGCTGATCCGCTCATCGCCGGCCGCCAACTCCTGCATCACGGCCCAGGTGTCGTCAGTGGAGCCATCGTCGACGAGGATCATTTCCCAGTCCCGGCGGGTCTGCCACTGCACGGAGCGGACCACGTCCCGGATGCACCAGGATGCGTTGTAGGCGGGGACCACCACGCTCATATTCGGTTCAGCCATGTGGCTGCTTCTCCTTGAAACGCGGCAATTATAGACCGCGCCGTTATCGATACAAGTGCCTGGAGCACAGGTGCCCGGTGGCACCGCTGGCCTGGCCGACGAGGCGACCGGGGCCGCGTGTGCCGCGGGTTTCTACCGGCCGGGGACTGTCGAGGGCACCAGTTCGCCCGTGCGGCGGTAGATGCGGATCATACCAATTTGCCGGGCCAGTTGCAGGCCCGCGGTCGTGTCCAGCAGGCGCCTCAGGCGGCCGGTGTATCGCGCGTCCAGCCCGCCGGGGTCGTGCACCACAACGTCAACCGCCGGCCTGGCCAGCAGGTCGCGGTAGGCCGTGTCCGCCTGGTCGGCGTTCCACGGGTCATTCTCGCCGAACGAATACATCGGATCGATCACCTTGCCGCCAAGCAGGTGCAGCATGTTGACGCGGTCCGGGCGGACAAGCACCTTCTCGCCCGGCTGGACGTTCTGGCGGAGATACTCCGCCACGGCGTATAGGTCGGCGTACGCGCCGCCTGCGATCACGTCGAGGTATCTTCCGCGATGGGCCTGGTAGCTGTAGTAGAAGGCCGACCGCGCCAGGTCGGGGGCGTTGACGGCGGCGATGACGGCCACAGCAATCAGCACGACCCGCGCCCGAATTTGCGGGCTCGTCGCCAGGTTTCGGCGTCGGCGGACCCATTCGACAGTCGCGACGACGCCCTCGAGCAGCCCAAGGGCGACCAGCGGCAGCAGCGGCACGTAATAGCGGGCCTTGGCGGCGATGATGCCGGCTGACAGCACCATCGTCATCGCGCTTAGCACTATCGTCAAGGCCGGGGTCCGCAGCCCGCGCCGCCAGAGCCTCGCAAGCCCGACGGCGATGAGCGCCAGCAGCGGACTGCCCAGCAGGGTAACCAACGTGCCCTGCCGGTTAGTGAAGATTTCCCCGGCCGTATCGGGCAGCCTTGTCACCAGCGTCGCAAGCTGACCCAGCCGAAAGAGCACCCCGCGATCCTCGGCAAAGTGGTAGGTCAGGTAAAGCGACGGCTCGCTGTAGATGTTCCTGGCAATGATGTAGAAGGCCCCCGCCGCCGCGATGATGGCGACCAGGATGACCCCGCCGACGGCCAGACACTTTGCCGTGGCATGGGCGTCTCGGCCATGAGTCGCAGGGCCATCCTGGCCCTGCATGCTCGCCGCTCGGTGCCGCTCGAAAAACAGCGCCACCGCCAGCGGACCCAGGATGGTCAGCCCCGGCAGCCTGACCGCGATGGCGACGGCGGACAAAGCCGCCACGGCCGCCACCCAGGCCCACGAGCCCGCCGTCATCCTCCGCCCGCAGTAGACAACCGCCCAGAACAGCAGCGCAAACGGCGCGTCGGTGAGGATCAGGTGGCTGTGGAGGTAGTACACTCCGCAAAGCCCCGCCGCGGCCACGGCCGCAAATGCCAGCCGCGGCTGAACCATCCGCCGCAGGGCCGCGTATGCGACGGCAAGGCCCGCCAGGCCCGCCAGGCACATGAGAAGGTTCTTTGCCCAGAACGCGTCGGGTCCCGCCAGTTGCTCCGTCAGACCCAGCAGCACGGGCAGGCCAGGCGCTACCGTGGTGTGGCCCAGGCCGTTAAAGACGTAGCCCCTGCCGGCAATGAGATTGCGCCCCAGGCACTGGTACAGCGCGCTGTCGGGCGTGGGCCACCACGCGTTGACCACGCCGGCCAGGTAAAGCAGCGCAATGGCTGCCCCCGCCGCCGCCAGCCCCCGCCGCGGCACGCCGCCGAGGTCATCGGGCATTGAACATTGAGCATTGAGCATTGAACATTGAGCATTGAACATTGAACATTTAAGCCCCTGGCTTCGCCCCGTCCCTGCGTTTCGGGCCGATGCGGACTTTCAGGTCGCGGTTGACTTCCATGTCGAACCACATCGCGAAAAGCTCCAGTTGCAGGCCCGTAAGCAGCAGCAGCGCCGCGAACAGCGCGCTGGTTTCAGCCACCGGCGGGCCAAAGATGATTCGATGTGCCAGCAGGTAGAGCCCGAGCAGCAGACCAATTGCCGACGAGAGGAACCCGAAACCGTAAAACAGCACCAGCGGGTGGAAGTCGCGAATGACATACTTGCGGCCAAGCCGCCAGCAGAAGCGACGGAAGATCAGCCAACTCATCGTCGGAATCACCCTCCAGAGCTTCATCTTCGACTGCTCGCCCACGTTGTAGACCGGGCGGATCGGCACGTCGGCGACGCGGAAGTCGAAGATGTTCAGCCGCACCAGCAAGTCGTTGGGATAACCGTATCGCGGGTAGACGCCGTCCAGGTCGATCGTTTCCAGGGCCTCCAGGCTGATGGCGGTGTAGCCGGTCTGCGAGTCGGCCACGTGCCAGTAGCCGCTGGCGATCTTCGTCAGCATGCTCAAAAACGCGTTGCCCAGGAACCGGTGGCGGGGAATGATCTCCCACGCATTGCGGTAGAACAGGCGGTTGCCCTTGGTGTAGTCGCACTGCCCCGCCGCCACGGGCGCGACGATAGATTCAAGCTCGCCGGGGTCCATCTGCCCGTCGCCGGCCATCACCGCCGTCACGTCCATCTGTTGGCGCATGGCCTCGCGATAGCCGGTGACGATAGCTGAGCCGACGCCCGCGTTGGCCTCGTGGCACAGCAGGACCGTCCGCGGGCTTTGGCCCTGGCTTTCCTCGGCGATCCACTGGCGGACGATCTCGGCCGTGGCGTCCTGGCTGACGTCGTCGACCACGATCACGCGGTCCACGAAGCCCGGCATGGTCGCCAGCACCTGGCCGATCTGCGTCTGCTCGTTGTACGCCGGCACCACTACGGCTACCGACTTGCCTTCATACATGGGCGTTCTCCTGGCTTGGCGGCAACGCGGCAGCTTGAGCCATGACCCATCGAACCACGTTGTTGATCGTCAGTTGGACCAAGACCTCTTTCAGCAGCCCCGTGGCGCTGTGCGACCGCAGATTGGACAATTCCAGCGTGTGCTTCCACTCGCGGTGAAAGGTCTCCTGACGCCAACGTTCGTGGTAGAGCCCGACCAACTCTTCGTAGGTGAACGTGGCCGTGTTCAGCAGCGACGTGATCAGCCAAGACGGGCGGAAGCCAGGAATCTGGTATTGCAGGACGCGGACTGTGATGGTCGATCCCAAGTGCGGATACTGCTGTCGCAGCGGCTTGTCCAAAGGAATGCAGGAGTGCCATTCCTCCTGCCGATTCGATGGATATCTGGATATCTGGGGACACCTTACCATTTTCCCGTCTTCCTCGGTCCGCCGGTGGCGCTTGCCGTCATCCGCCGTCGGCGGCAGTTGTCAGGTATTACTTGACAACTGAATCAGCCTCGGGCCTTTGCCGCGCGCTTGCGGGGCGTGTTGAGGTCCACAATTTGCCCTTTCTTCATCACGTAGAGCGGCGTTCCGGTCGCTTCAGCCAGCCGCCGAGCCGCCCGCGCCGCTCGCCTCATCGCCGGCAGGGATCCGAGGATATCCGGGTCGGTCGAATTCATATTTGCAGACGCACTATTCCTTTTCGGCTTCAGCATTTCACATTATCTATCTTCCTCAGCGTTCTCAGCGCCCTCTGCGTGAGATATTCTTCTTCTTCTCGCCCGCCGGCCTCACAGCCCCGCGATGCGGGCGAATTCTTCCTTCAGGGCCGGGTAGAGGCGGCGGTATTCGTTGTAGTGTTTGGCGTAGAGTTTTTTCGCCTTGGGGTCCGGCTGGATGTTGCGGGTGATGGTGATGGCCTTGCGGCAGGCCTCGCGGATGTTCTTGAACCGGCCGGTTCCCACGGCCGCCAGAAGGGCGACGCCGTACGCGGGGCCTTCCTCGGCGTTGATGGTGACGCACTGGGCGCCGTAGATGTCGGCCTGGAGCTGCCGCCAGAATGCGCTGCGGGCGCCGCCGCCGGACAGGCGGATCTGCTTGATGGGCAGGCCGCGCTCGTCGCGGAGGATGTGCACAGTGTCGTTCATGGCGAACGTCGCGCCTTCCATGACAGAGCGGATCAGCTCCCTTCGCCCCGTGCCGGAGTGTATGCCGATCCACCCTGCCCGGGCCATCGGGTCGGCGTGCGGCGTGCGCTCGCCGGTGAGGTATGGCAGCCAGAACACCCCATCGCAGCCGGGCCGGGCCTCGGCGGCCTGGGCGGTCAGAAGCTCGTAGGGGTCCATCTTGAGCTTTTTGGCCAGGGCGACTTCCGCGGCGCCAAGGTTGTTGCGGAACCACTGGAAGCTCCCGCCGGCGGCAAGGACGCAGCCGAACATGCAGTACTCGCCGTCCACGGCCGAGCAGAAGGTGTTGGCCCTGCTGTCGGGGTCCACGACGTACTTCTTGGAGTGCGCGAACACCACGCCGCTGGTGCCCATGGTGGCGCTGGTAAGCCCATCTTCGACGATGCCGTTGCCGACGGCCCCGGCCGGCTGATCGCCGGCGCCGCCGACGACGGGCGTGCCGGCGGCCAGGCCAAGCTTTGCGGCCACGTCCTTGCGGAGCAGCCCGCTGACCTGGTGGCTCTCGACGACAGGCGGCAGGATGCTCGCGTCGACTTCGCACAGGGAGAGTATCCTGGGGCTCCAGTCGCGTTTTCGCTGGTCGAGCATCAGCGTGCCGGACATGTCCGAGACGTCGCCGACGTACTCGCCGGTGAGTTGCAAGCGGACGTAGTCCTTTGGCAGCAGCAGGTGGCGGATGCGGTCGTAGTTGCGCGGCTCGTTGTCGCGGACCCACAGCAGCTTGGTCAGCGTGAAGCTGGTCATGGCGGCGTTGCCGACCAGGCCGATCAGGCCTTTTTTGCCGCCGGCGCGGCGCTGGATTTCCGCGGCCTGGGCGGCGGTGCGCTGATCGTTCCAGATGATCGCCGGCCGAAGGGGCCGACCGGCGCCGTCGGTGATGACCAGCCCGTGCATCTGCCCGCTCAGGCCGATGCCGGCGACCTGCTTGCCGTCGACCTTGGCCTTCTTGACGACTGCCCGGACGGTCTTGACAGTCGCATCCCACCACAGGGCGGGGTCCTGCTCGGTCCATCCCGGCCGGGGGGTGGCGAAGTCGTACTCGGCCGAGGCCGTGGCCAGCACCTTGCCCTCGGCGTCCATAAGGAGCGTCTTGGTCCCGGAAGTCCCGACGTCAATGCCCAGGTAGTAAGCCATGAGGTCGCATTCCTTTCCAAAGTGGCGGAAGTTGCCCGATAGCACAAGTCCAGCCGACATTGAACCACGCGGCCGGGGCGCACGCAAGACTTGAAGAAGGTAGTAGGTAATAGGTAATAGGTAGTAGGAAAAGGCAGGGAGTAGTAGTTAGTAGGCAGGGAGTAGGAAGAAGAAACCCAGGGCCCCGAAAGCCCAGGGTGAGCAATCCCTGGGACCCGAGGTGGTGTCTTTTCGAATTACTGGGTGAGCCAGTGGTTCCCGGTGGACTGCTCCAAAGGGAAGGTAGTATAAGGGCACGATCCCGGCGGCAGCCATCGTCCTCGTCCTCGTTCTCGTCCTCGGCTTTTCGTTTCATCGGGTGAGCCGAAGGCTCAAGTCCGACCGCGATTCGTCGCGATTTTAGCCTTTCTTTGCAAATTTCGGCCCCGCCCTCGACTTAACGTTTCCACTACCTGTAGGGGTTTGCACTTAGGCATTACCCAACATTTCGGCTATTTTGTCCGAATGCAATCAATTTCAACGGTTTGGGCTCTGGACCCTTGACAGGGGGGTCTTGCGGATGATATACTCCCGACCATGGTAACGGCTGCGCGTTCCAAGGCTGTCCGGAAGACCACCCGTATGAAGCGCCCGGGGAGGTCCTATGACTCGGCGCTGAAGTATCTGTTCGCGCAAACCGACTACGAGCAGATGCTTAGGGTCCGATACAACCGTGACACCTTCAGTCTGGACCGGATGAAGGCCCTGACCAAGGCCCTTGGCGATCCGCAGTTCAAGTACCGCACGGTTCACGTTGCCGGCACCAAGGGCAAGGGCTCGACATGCACGATGCTGGCCCACATGCTGCGGGCCTGCGGGTTCAAAGTCGGGCTCTACACCTCGCCGCACATCATGGATGTCCGCGAGCGAATCCAGATCAACGGCGAGATGATCTCCCAGGCCGCGCTGACCAGGCTGATCTGCCAGGCCGAGCCGATCATCGAGCGCATGGCCGGCGACAAGCCGACCTTCTTCGAGATATTCACCGCCCTGGCGTTCCAGCATTTCGCCGATGAGCAGGTTGACGTGGCGGTTATCGAAACCGGCCTGGGCGGCAGGCTCGACAGCACCAACGTCATGAAGCCGGCGGTCTGCGGCCTGACGAGCATCTCGATGGACCACATGCAGCAGCTCGGAGCGACGCTGGCGAAGATCGCGGCCGAGAAGGGCGGCATCCTCAAGGCAAATATCCCCGCCATCAGTGTGCCCCAGGCCCCCGAAGCCAAGCGGGTGCTCAAGAAGATCGCCAAGGAAACCCAGGCCCCCCTGCTGTTCACCGGCGACGACATCGAGTTCAGCTACCGCGTCGAGTCCAGCCGGACGGCAGGCTGCCACACGCGAATCTGCCTTACCACGGCCCGCAGCCGGTTCGAGCATCTGCCCGTGCCGCTGCTTGGCGAGCACCAGGCCCTCAACTGCGGCTTGGCCCTGGCACTGCTGGACGAGTTGAAAAACCAGGGCATGAATATCGACGACAACGCCGCGATCCAGGGTCTGGCGAAGGTGTACCTGCCCGGGCGGATGGAGATGATCAAGAGCGACCCGCGCGTCCTGGTCGACGGCGCCCACAACGCCGACTCGATGCGGGCCTTGATGCGCGCCATCGGCCAGCATATCCCGTACGACTCGATGGTGATGGTCTTCGGCTGTGCCGGCGACAAGGACATCCGGGGCATGATGGCGGAGATCGCCACCGGGGCCGACAAGGTGATCTTCACCCAGGCCACGAATAATCCCCGGGCAGCCAAGTCCAAGGAGTTGGCCGAACTATACGAGGAATCCACCGGGCGCGTGGGCCAGATCACCGAGAACCTCGGCGATGCGCTTCGCATAGCCCACAGCGCCGTCAGCCGGGAAGACCTTATCTGCATCTGCGGCTCGTTCTGCCTGGTTGGCGAAGCCAAGTTCCTCATGCCGAGCTGCTAACTTTTCATCGCAGCCTGGCCAGTTTCATCGCGAAGGCTTTGTACCGGCTTTCGAAGCCTTGCAGGTCATCGGAGATGTACCGTTTGAACAGCGGCAGGGCAATCTGCCGGTTGTATGACCTGGTCCCGGCCAGTTGGCGTGCCATGAGGCTGTCGGTCCGGCCAAGGGCCTCGACGAGCCGCCCGGCGTCGGCGTCGGCGATCAGCCGCTGGCGGCCCGCGGCGAACCGGGGATCGGTCCGCAGGAACTCCGCCAAGGCCCAGAGCTGGCCGTAATAGCCGACGGCCCGCTCGGGCGCGCCGAGTTGGACGGCGTCTCCCCCATCCATTTGCAGAAGCTTCTCCAGCGGAATCCACCAGTCGTTGACCAGCGCCTTTCGCAGATCGGTGAAACGGGTGATGTTCCGCTCGGGCGTGAAGCGGACGCACGCGCCGTCAACTTCGTAGCCTTCGGCAAGGGCGGCCAGGCCCTCCTCCATCCACATCGGCATGTTCTCTTTGACGCGGTGGTGGAGGAATTGGTGGAGCCCCTCGTGCGACGCCACCGACAGCGAGGTCAGCCCGCCGATGTCCCAGAAGACGCACACCCCCTTGTAGCAGTACCCGCCGGCGGAGATCGACGCGTAGACGTCCCACTGGCTCCCGACGATCGAGCGCGTCAGCCCGGCCCATTCCTGCCGAGTGGCCATCATGTAGACCGGCATCACCTGGCCCGCCGGCCTGGCTTCCAAGCCAGTTATTGCCAAGTAGTTACGATGGGCCGCCTCCATGAAGCCCGGCAGGTAGTCGACGATCTCCGGCTGCGTGGAGGTGGTGTAGATGCGGTAATGGGTACTGGTCAACTCGCGCCCGATGTTCTCGCCGGCGTCCCAGCTCTTGGTCTGGAACTGGATTCTCAGCGGCGTCGCGCCCTGCTCGGACCGGCCGGGACCGGTGCAGCCCGCGGCGACGGCCAGCAGCGCCGGGATTATCAGATTCAGACTAAGATTCATATTAAAAAACTTCATCCGCGCATTGTACATCCCCGCCGACAAATCGCGAAAAGCGATCCGCGGGGTTTTTGCAGGCCCGCCGGGGAAAATAATGCTGGCCAGGGCCCGACCAGGGCCGATAGAATTGTCCCCTTGCGGTTCGGCGGGCGGATGGGCCGCGAAGGCTGCCTCGCGGACCGGACCGAATTGGAGAATACCGGATGAAAGTCCGTGCCATAGCTGTCCTGCTGGCGGTCTGCTCGCTTATGGCGGCCGCGCAGGCCGCGCCGGGCCCCACGGCCCCGCTGGCAGACCGCCTGCCGGCCGGAACGCTTGCCTACGCCGGCTGGGCCGGCAGGAGCCTGGCCTTCGACGGCTCGATGTTCGGCCAGTTGCTCAACGACCCCGACGTCGCCAAGATCGTCCAGGCCATCGGCGAGGCAATCAGGAAAGACATCCCCAGCGACGCCAAGAAGGATATCTTCACCCGCGGCTGGGCCATGGCCGGCATCGCCTGGCAGCACCCGGTCGCCTTCGCGCTGATCGACCTGAAGAACGGCGAGCAGGGTCCGGCCCCCACGGCCGCGCTGCTGATCGACCTCGACACCGACCGCGAGGCTTTCGCCAAGCAGCTCGACGGGCTGCTGAACCTCCTGAAGGACCAGGAATACATCCTGCTTACCGACGCCACCCTGGGCTCGGTGACCTACCGAGTCTTTCGCCCCGCCGACAGGCCGGAGATTTCCTTTGGATATATCGGCAACATGCTGTTCGTGGGCGTCGGCGCCGATGCGCCCAAGGCCATCATCGAGCCTGCCGCGGCCGGCAAGCTCTCAGCCGACAAGAAGTTCATCGAATGCCTCCAGGCCGTCGCCGCCGGCGACGTGCAGATGGCGTACTACGTGGACGTTTCGGGTCTGGTCGGCAAGCTGGAGCAGTTCACCCCCGCCCCCGCCACGGCCGGTGAGCAAGACGCGGCCCAGGCTCGCGCCCGGAAGATTCGCCAACTCATCGTGGCGATGGGACTGGACAAGGTCTCCGCCGCGGCGGGCGCAACCAGGGTGATTGATCGCGGGCTTTACAGCCGCACGAGGATCTTCACGCCGGCGCCGCACCGGGGGCTGCTGCTGGCCCTTGCCGGGCCGGAGATAGCCGACGAGGACCTCTCGGCCGTGCCGGACGATGCGGACTTCCTGCTGGCGGCGAAGATTTCCCCCCAGGCGGCCTGGGATGAGCTACGCGGGGCGATCAAGGATGCCGACCCCAACGCCGACAGCCGGTTCGCCGAGTCGGTTGGCGGGCTCGAGCAGCGCCTTGGCGTCTCGCTCAGCAGGGATCTGCTCAGCCAGTTCGGCGATACCTGGGTTCTGTCCAGTGCGCCGTCGCGCGGAGGCTTCCTGACCGGCACGATGCTGTCGGCCGACGTCAAGGACCCGGCCAAGCTGGCGGCAGCCATCGGCAAGATCGAGTCGGCCCTGCTGCCGCCGCCGCCGCCCGCCAAGGCTCCCCAAGGGCCCGCGCCTGCCACGACGGCCCCCGCCGCTGACAAGGCCGCCCCAGGCCCGACATCCCGGCCAAGCATCGAGACCCTCAAGTTCGCCCGGGCGGACATTCATTACCTGGCCTTGCCCTCGGCCCTCGCGCCCATGCCGTTTGCCCCGGCCTGGGCATTGCACAAGAACCACCTGCTCGTGGCGGCCTGGCCGCAGGTCATCCAGTCCGCCATTGCCGCCGACGGCGCGGGCAGCCCTGTCACGCAGACCGCGGATTTTCGCTCGGCCCGCTCTCGCGTGGCCGGCAAGCCGTCGGTGCTCTTCTACTGCAACGGCCCAAAGATCGCCCGCCAGGCGTACAACTTGGCGCTGGCCGGCTGGACTATCGGCGCCAACAAGCTGGCCGGCATGGGCTTCAAGGATGCCCGCCCGTCCTGGCTGCCGCCCCTGACGACCGTCGAGCAGTACCTCCGCCCGTCGATCGTGGCCATCTGCCCCGACGCCGCGGGAATCACCTTCGAAACCTACGGCTCGCTGCCCTCGGCGGTCCCAGCCGCCGGAATGCTGCTCAACCCCGTGACTCTCTGGCTTTCTATGCCGGCCGTGCGGAAAGCACGCGCCGAGGCCCAAGACAAGGTTAAACCTTGAGAAGGAATCAATACGATGGGAAAAATCGGTATCGGCATCAATCTGGAGTTCGTGCGGCACGCGGACAAGAGCTTTGAGTGGGCCGTCAACAAGGCGGCCGAACTGGGCTACGAGTATGTCGAACCCATGGTCCACTGGGGCCGGGAACTGCTCAGCGAGGCGGGGTACTTCCACAGCGTCTCGATGCTCGACGACCCGTACCGCCTCAGCCGGGCGTGCAAGGCCGCGGGGGTCAAACTCTCAGGCCTCTCATCCCACACGCCCCTGTGCAGGCCGGAAATCGGCACCGAGTACCTCAAACAGGCGGTCCGCTTCGCCGCCGAGTGCGGCGCGCCCGTTGTCAACACCGACGAAGGCCCAAAGCGCGAATGGACGACCATCGAGGAAGACCACACGCTCATGCGGTACGTCCTCGCCGAGGTCGCCGCGGTCGCCGAGCCCAGGGGAATCCTCATCGGCATCGAGCCGCATCAGCAGTACACCAAGACCCCCGCCGGACTGGAGCGTATCTGCAACCTCGTCGATTCGCCCGCCATCGGCGTGAACTTCGACACCGGCAACAGCTACCTCTCCGGCCAGGACCCGGTCAAGTGGCTCAAGGCCGTCAGCCCCAGGCTGGTCCACCTGCACGCCAAGGACATCTCCGTCCAGCAGTCGGCCGCCGAGCGAGGCAAGGTTACCGGCACGCCCGTCGGCTGCGCGTGCGGCGAGGGCGTCGTTGACTGGCCCGCCGTCGTCAAAGTCTGCCGCAAGCTCAAACGCGACATCGTCTTCAGCGTCGAGTGCGGCACCATCGACCAGGCCAAGAGCAGCATCGAGTATCTCAAGAAGGTAATAGGTAGTAAGAAAGGCAAAGGCAGGAATTAGTAGTCAGGAAGTAGTAGTTAGGAAGTAGTAGTTAGGAAGTAGTAGTCAGGAAGTAGTAGTCAGGAAGTAGTAGTCAGGAAGTAGTAGTCAGGAATTAGTAGTCAGGAAGTAGTAGTCAGGAAGTAGTAGTCAGGAATTAGTAGTCAGGAATTAGTAGTTAGGAAGACAGGGATCGGCGAAGGCTGGGCCCCGCGGCCTCGGTTCATGACAATCGCCGCGAGAGGCGAAGCCTTTGGAGCCTGCCTGCCGGTAGGCAGACTCCAAAGGCTTGCGCGTTTTCGTGGCTTTTGCCACAAGAGATGATACCGATAAATGCCTGTTCGTTTCAGCGAGCAGGGAGTTTAAGACAAGTACCTGTGCGCTTCGCAACCCCTCTGCCTTGACGGGAGAGGGTGGCCCTTCAGGGCCGGCCCTTGGGGCCCCTAACGGGGGTGAGGGTGACCGGCCCCGGAGCCGGGTGATCTTCCGGAAGACGGTGAGGAAAGGATCAACCATGAGGCGACTGAGTATCTTGCTTGCGGCGGCGTTCGTGCTTGCCGCGGCGGCGCTGGGGCTTGCGGCCGCCGGCGCGGTGAATGCTGAACCGCCCGCCACGTCGCCGGTTGATCACGGGGTGGACATTACCGTCGATGCGATAACCCTGGCCAATAGCGTCATGTACGTCCCCGGCGGCGAGGACTTCAAGGCCTTCAAGCCGTACGTAAAGCAACTGCTCTCGCCAAAGGGCGTCAACCTGCTGCGGGACAACGTGGCCGACCACATCCACCACCACGCATTGATGTACGCCGTCGCCATAGATGGCGTGGACTTCTGGTCGGAGACCAAGAACTGCGGCAAGCAGGTTCCGCAGACCACTAGTGCTACGAAAGATGTCATTAAGGACGAAATCGACTGGGTAAAGGCTGACGGCAATACCGTCGTGGCAACCGAGAAGCGGACGATCGTGCTTCATTCCCCCTACCCCATTGTCGGTCCCACGCTCATCTCCTGGCGGACGCGGCTTGCCCCGCCGGCGGGCGTCGAGTCGATCACGCTTACTGGCAGCCATTACTTCGGCCTGGGGATGCGGTTCGTCAAGTCGATGGACAACGCCGCGACATTCACCTTCGCCGACCCCAACGCCAAAGGCCTGACCGTTCGCGACGATGAGAAGCTCACTCCCTCGACCTGGGCTGCGTGCACCGGGCAAGTGGACGGCAACACCGTCACCGTGGCAATGTTCGATCATCCGGAGAACTCGCGCCCGGCCCTTTGGTTCACCATGGGCAAACCGTTCTCGTACCTCTCAGCCACGATCAACCTGTGGAAAGACCCGATGGTCGTCAAGGCAGGCCAGGAACTGGACGTCTGCCACGGCATCGCAGTCTGGGACGGCAAGGCCACGCGCAAACAGATCGACGAGGCGTACCGGAATTGGCGGAAGCTCAACCACGCGAAGAAACCGGAAAAGAAGGATGAGACAAAGCGATAGAAATCCGAATTCCGAAGCACGAAACCTGCCTGCCGGCAGGCAGGTCCGAAACAAATCCAAAGCTGCAAATTCAAATGTCCCAAACGCCTTTGGCCGGCACAATACTCGTGAGAAACCCGGGCGCCCCTGAAGGGATTTTTCCCGATTGGTGTCTTAAGAGCCGCTCAGGCCAACGGCCCCTTCGGGGAGAGCGGCGGTCCCGGCGGGGCCGCGTGTCACGGCTCGGGCTTGAAGAGCTTGCTCTGAGGGGCCGACTTGCGTCTGTGCTTGGGCGGCTCGGGCAGGGTATGCTGGCCGGTGAGGCCGCCCGGCACCATCAGGCAGCGCGGGTTGGGGCGGTACGGGTCGGCGAGAAGGTCCGCAATAGTCAGAATCTGCACGCGAGGATAGGGCTTGCCATCCCAGGGCGACGCATACATCCCGGCCGAGCCTGCCTCCTGCTTCATCGGGGCCGTCGGCTCAGCCAGCGTGATGAACACGCTCAACTCCGCATCCTCGCGGCTCATCGTGCCGACGAGGTCGCGAATGTCCTTGCTGGAGACCTTGCCGCTCTTGACCTGAACAACCATCTTCTTATAGACGTGATGGCCCTCTTTCACCTCGTCCGTGAATAGCCGCACGCCGTCGATGCCCTGGTCCGCCCCCTTCCGCTTCACCCCACCCCAGGGGCAGGCGCCGATCAGACCCAGCGCCCAGAACTGGAACTGGTAGGCGTTTTGCTTTGCCAGGGCCGCCGCCCCGGAAACGCTCGTCGGCTCGCCGATTACCTCGTAAACGGGAGGCGGGTCGAACCGCGTCAAACGGTGCTTGATCAGGTTTATCGACAAGTGCGTAACGTCGATGCCGATCCAGGTCCGCGCCGGCAGGCCTGGATTCTCCCGGTTCAGCGTCTCCACCGCGTCAATCGTCGTCCCGCACCCGCAGAAAGGATCAAGCACCACGTCGCCGGGATTGCTGGAGGCAGAGACGATCCGCTTGAGCAGTTCGATTGGTTTCTGCGTGGGGTAGCCAAGGCGCTCGGCTGCTTGGGCACCGATAGGGTGGATGTCCGCCCACACGTCGGGAATCGCAGTCCCATCGAGCTCGTCGGTATACCATTTCAACCGCGGAGTCCCACCTTCGCTTTTGGGCCAATAAATGCGTCCTGCTTTGTCCAGGGCATCGAGCAGGTCTTGGACTTTCTCGCCAGAAAGGCCCAGGCGTTCGACAACCTTCCCGGGAATAGCCCAATGGCGGTTGACTTTCGTTGGGTCAATCCCACGCCAAGGCTTCCCGCTATCCCCATGTCGAACGCCAGACCCCGTCAATGTGATCGGCTGGAAGTATCGGTTATCCGAGTCCCTATTCCTGAAATGCTTATCCACGTATTCCTCGTTATGTCGAGTCGTGGGGTACGTCCACGTGTATCCCTCTCCCTTGGCGTATAAGAGCACAATGTCATGGACGGGTCCGAACCGCTTCGCGGACCCATGCGCATGCGTGCGCTTCCACACGAGCTCGCTGAGGAAACAGGACGGCCCAAAAACGCCGTCCAGGATCAGTTTCAGGTAGTGGCTTGCCGTCGGGTCGCAGTGGAGGTAGAGGCTTCCGGTGGGCTTGAGGACGCGGTGCATGTGGACCATGCGTATGGCCATCTGGACGAGGTAAGCCATCATGGGCGACGGCTTGAGGAAGTGCATGAAGGTCTTCATGAGTTCCACAAGCGGGCCGGGCACGGCCTGGTCGGTGTGGATGCGGGTCAGGGCCTCGTTGGCGGCCATGTCCCAGGTCCACGTGTCCTCGAAGGCCTTGATCTGGGCGGCCTCGGGCGTGCCGGAGACTTCCTTGAACAGGATGTTGTAGTTCTGCTGGCTGTTGAACGGCGGGTCGAGGTAGATCAGGTCCACGCACTCATTGGGCAGCAGGCCCGGGTCCGTCAGGAACCCGAGGTTGTCGCCATAGCACAGAAGGTTCTTGCCTTGCCACTCGGTCATGCCCACACTTCTTGCACTATCTTCCTTCTCCGCGTCCTCGGCGCCCTCTGCGAGAGACTTGCTTCTTCTGCCCGGGCGTTTCCCGCTCCCCTGCCGCGTCAAACATGAAAAAAGCCGACGGTGGGAGTCGAACCCACGACCCCAGCTTTACGAAAGCTGTGCTCTACCACTGAGCTATGTCGGCAAGTCGCCACGATGATGCAGCGGCTATGTTACAGCAGTTCGGCCAAATCACGCAAGAGCTTTTGCGGCGCGGCGGGGGTTTCGTGAGCGACCTGATTTTCTGGCAGAGGCGACACGTTGTCTTGATATCGATGTCGTGGTGTGAGATCGCGGTCGCCATTGCGGATTTCGGATTGCGGATCACTACTGTCCCGTTAAAGGTTTACGATTTTGACGTAAAGCACATTGATTTAGAACTTTATAATCATTCATGACTGTTTTCGATTTC
>Ga0315285_10003640_pt1 | contig 16025 bp, 24 predicted proteins | sample YL17G09_36_MG_FD_203698 | JGI IMG/M metagenome (GOLD analysis project Ga0315285, IMG submission 203698) | Sediment microbial communities from Yellowstone Lake, YNP, Wyoming, USA - YL17G09_36 | ecosystem: Environmental > Aquatic > Freshwater > Lake > Sediment | place: USA: Wyoming | collected... | reverse complement strand
CCGGCGCGGGCAAAGGAACGCAAGCCAAGAGGGTCTGTGAGCGGCTGGGCCTGTTGCACGTATCGAGCGGGGACCTGTTTCGAGAGCACCTTAGCAACCAGACAGCATTGGGCAAGCGGGCCAAGAGCGTCATCGATCAGGGCGGACTGGTGCCGGACGACGTTACCATCGCCATGATCCGTGAGCGACTCAGCCGGCCGGACGGTGCAGTGGGCGCGGTGCTGGACGGGTTTCCCCGGACGCGCGGGCAGGCCGAGGCGCTCGAGTCAATGCTGTCGGACCTGGGCGGCAAGGTTGACGTCGTGGTCTACATTCGGGTCAAGGTGCCCACATTGATCCGACGCCTGACGGGAAGATGGATGTGCCGCACCTGTGGCCTCATCTACAATGAGGACTCCAATCCCCCAAAGGTGCCGGGGGTGTGTGACCTCGACGGCTCGGAGCTCTACCAGCGCGGCGACGACGACGAGGCCACCGTGGCCCACCGCATCCAGGTCTACCTGAGGGAGACCGCCCCCCTGATCCATCACTACCGGAGGCGGGGGGTGATGGTGGAGCTGAACGGCGAGCAGCCGATCGGGGCTGTGACCGAGTTGCTGCTGGCGTCTCTGCCTCAGGGGTTGGTGCAGTGAACTCCGGAGGGCGGGGCGTGGTGCTCAAGAGCCCGAAGGAGCTGGCGCTGATGCAGGAGGCCGGCCGGGTGACGGCCCGGGCGCTGGCGGCCGCCCGAGAGGTGATCCGTCCAGGGGTGACGACGGCGGAGGTCGACGCTGCGGCGGCCGAGGTGCTGCGCAAGCACGGCGCCAGGCCGGCATTCCTGGGCTATGGCCAGCCCCCGTTTCCGGCCGTGACGACCGTCTGCGTCAACGAGGAGCTGGTGCACGGAATCCCAGGCCGGCGCCGACTGAAAGAGGGGGACATCGTGAGCGTCGACTGTGGGGCGATCGTCGAGGGTTTTGTCGGCGATGCGGCCTTCACCTGGGGAGTGGGGGAGATTTCAGCGGAGGCCCGGCAGCTGATGGAGGCGACGCTCGAGGCTCTGTGGGCGGCGATCGGCCAGATGGTTGTGGGCCGGCGCACGGGCGATGTCTCGGCCGCCACGCAGCGGGTGATCGAGTCGCACGGATTCAACGTCGTGCGGGAGTACACGAGCCATGGGGTCGGCCGGCAGATGCACGAGGACCCTCTGGTTCCGAACTACGGCACTCCGGGGAAGGGGATGCCGCTCCGGGCGGGAATGACCATCGCCCTGGAACCGATGGTCCTGGCAGGGGAACCGGCGACGCGGGTTCTTGAGGACCATTGGACAGTGGTCTCGGCCGACGGGCGGCCGACGGCGCACTTCGAGCACTCGGTGGGCGTGACCCCGGAGGGTCCCCTGGTGCTCACGGAATTCGATGGGGACCTGGACGGCGGGAGCGGGTTCCGGTATAATGATTACTTTGCTGGCCGGGTCAGAACGGCTGGTGGGTGAAGGAGCGAGGTTGCATGAAGGTATCATCCTCCGTCCGCAAGCGCTGCCCCAAGTGCAAGCTGGTGCGGCGCCGCGGCAAAGTGTATGTGATCTGCGAGAACCCGCGTCACAAGCAGCGACAGGGATAGACTGATGGCACGCATTGAAGGCATAGATCTGCCCCGCGAGAAGCGGATTGAGGTTGGACTGACCTACATCTACGGCATCGGCCGGACGCGCGCCCGCCAAGTGCTTCAGGTGACGGGCGTGCCCCCGGACACCCGCGTACGGGATCTGACCGAGGACCAGGTCACCGCTCTGCGTGACCACATTGGCCAGCATCTGACGGTCGAGGGTGACCTGCGGCGCGAAGTCCAGCTGAACATCAAGCGGCTGATCGAGATCGGCTGCTACCGCGGCCTGCGGCACCGGCGCAACTTGCCGGTGCGCGGCCAGCGGACGCGGACCAACTCGCGCACTCGCAAGGGCCCCAAGAAGACGGTCGCCGGACGCGGCCGCCGACGCGGAGCCAAGAAGAAGTAAACCGGACGGTGAGCTCTCGGCCGGAGGCCGGGCGACGGGCGGGGCTCCTTCCGCCCGCGCGGCTGAACCGTTGCCCGCCAGGACGGCCGACTGACGAACAGAAGAGAGGACAGGCGAGGGATCATGGTACGCAAAGTACGAGAACCGAGGCGGGCCTCGGCGCGGAAGAGCAAGCGAACCCTTTCGCACGGCCAGGCACACGTCCATGCCACCTTCAACAACACGATTGTCACCATCACCGACCAGCAGGGAAACACGGTCGTGTGGGGCAGCGCCGGCCACGCCGGCTTCAAGGGGTCGCGCAAGAGCACCCCGTACGCGGCACGGCTGGCTGCCCAGGAAGCGATCGCGGCCGCCAGTGAGCTTGGGCTGCAGGAGCTGGACATCCTGGTCAAGGGGCCTGGCCCCGGTCGCGAAGCTGCCATACGGGCTATCCAGGGTTCCGGCATTCGAGTACGCACGCTCGTCGATGTGACCCCCGTGCCGCACAACGGCTGCCGGCCACCCAAGAAACGCCGCGTCTGAGACGGAAGGAACACGTACACGATGGCGAAATACATAGGACCGGTCTGCAGGCTCTGCCGCCGGGAAGGCGAGAAGCTCTTCCTCAAAGGGCAGCGCTGCTTCACCCCTAAGTGCGCCTTTGAGCGCCGCGGCTTCCCGCCCGGCGACCACGGGCGAGACGCTCAATTCCGCCGCCGACGGCTGTCGGACTACAGCCGCCAGCTGCGCGAGAAGCAGAAGACTCGCCGCATCTACGGCGTCACCGAGCGGCAGTTCCGGCGCTTCTATACGGATGCCCTGCGCCGGCGCGGCATGACCGGCGAGAACCTTCTCCAGACCCTGGAGCGCCGGCTGGACAACATCGTCTTCCGCCTGGGCTTCGCCGTTAATCGCGCCCAGGCGCGCGTGCTGGTGAATCACGGCCACTTCAATGTCAACGGCCGCCGAACAGACGTGCCTTCGATGCTGGTGCGGCCGGGAGACGTGATCGAAGTCCGGCCGGGCTCGCGCTCCCGAACCTACTTCAAGGAGCTGCCCGAACTGGCCGAAAGCCGGACGGCGCCTCGGTGGCTGGACCGGGATCTGAAGATGCTGTCTGGCAAGGTGCTGCAGATGCCTGAGCGCCGCGACGTCGACGCCAGCCTGAACGAGCAACTTATCATCGAGTTCTACTCGCGCTAGAGGCGCGAAGACGCGGGACGCGGCCGCAGTGCCGCGCCACGTGGAGGGGTACCGTGGCTGTAACAAGCAACATGGTCATGCCCAAGATCGAGCGGGAAGCCGTGGCTCTCAACTACGGCAAGTTCATCATCAGCCCGCTTGAAGGCGGCTATGGCATTACCCTCGGCAACGCCTTGCGCCGGATTCTCCTCTCGTCGCTGGAGGGGGCAGCGGTGGCCTCGATCCGGATCACGGATGTCGCCCACGAGTTCTCCGACATCCCCGGGGTGAGGGAGGACGTCCTGCAGGTCATGCTGCACTTCAAGCAGGTGCGTATGAAGCTGTTCGAAGGCGATTCGGCCCGCCTGCGCCTGGAAGTCAAAGGCGAAGGCGTGGTCACGGCAGCCGACATCATCTGCCCGGCCGAGGTCGAGTTGGTCAACCCGGAGCTCTATCTCTTTACGGTTGACGACGACAAGGCAAGGCTCGAGGTCGAGCTGAACGTGCAGCGCGGCCGGGGCTACTCGCCCTCGGACGAGCGCGGCCGCCTGCCGATCGGCGAGCTGCCGACGGATGCCATCTTCAGCCCTGTGCGCCGCGTCCACTTTGAGGTCGGCCGGGCACGCGTCGGACAGGACACGAGCTACGATCGTCTGATCATTGAGATCTGGACCGACGGAACGCTCAAGCCCGAAGTGGCCCTGAGCCAGGGCGCCCAGATCCTGATGGCCCATCTGCGCGACATCGCCGGCGTGAGTGAAGAGAGCCTGATGGCCGCCACCGACCGGGATGAGAAGCCGCGCCTGGCGAGCGAGATCTACGACACGCCTATCGAGAATCTCGACCTGTCGGTGAGGGTGTTCAACTCGCTCAAACGGACGGGCATCACCACGGTGGGTGAGGTCCTCGACATGCTCGAGAAGGGCTCCGAGGCCATGCTCTCGATCCGTAACTTCGGTGAGAAGAGCCTGGAGGAGCTGCAAGAGCGCCTGCGAGAGAAGGGCTACCTGCAGGACGAGGCCGTGCAGATGGTGGCGGAGGCGGAGTGAAATACCGATGAGACATCGAGTGGCAGGTCACAGGCTGGGGCGCTCGTCGGCACAACGAACTGCGCTGCGGCGAAACATGATGACGGAGCTGTTCCGCCATGAGAGAATCCGCACGACGCGTGCGAAGGCGGATGCAGTCCGCAACGCGGCCGAGAAGCTGATCACGACCGCCAAGCGCGGCAACGCGGCGGGGGAGCTCAAGGCCGTGAATGCCCGGCGTCTGGTCGCAGGCCGATTGAACGACCCGGAGATGGTCAAGAAGCTCTTTGATGACATCGCCCCGCGCTTCGCCGACCGCCCCGGCGGATACACGCGAGTGGTCAAGCTCGGCAGGCGGTTGGGCGACGCGGCGGAGATGGTGCTGCTCGAGCTGGTTGAGTAGTCTGCCAGCCGGGCCAGGCCGCCCCTCGAGGGTGGGCCGATGGCAAATTACAAATCGATCATCGCCTACGACGGCACGGACTTCCAGGGTTTCCAAAGACTGGGAGGCGACCGGAGGACGGTGCAGGGCGTGTTCGAGGACGCCTTGCGTCGCCTCGGCTGGGAAGGCGGGTCCCTCAGGGCAGCCGGCAGGACCGATGCCGGGGTCCACGCTCGTGGTCAGGTAGTGGACTATGACCTGGCGTGGAAGCACGATCCGGCTCTCTTGACCCTGGCCCTGAACGCCCATCTGCCGAACGATGTCGCGGTTCGGGCAACCGATCTGGCGAACCCGGGCTTCCATCCCCGCTTCTCGGCTAAGCGACGGCGCTATCGGTACACGCTGATCAGTGCCCCGCAACGAGACCCGCTTCGGGAGCGGTATGCCTGGCGGATCTGGCCGGCGCCGGATCCGGGGGAGATGGCGGCGGCGGCCGGGCTTCTCTTGGGGGAGCGCGACTTCGGAGCCTTGGGCCGCTCCCCGATCCCTGGAGGCCACACGGTCCGCGCGGTCTTCCAGGCCACCTGGCGCGCGGAGACCGAGGCCCTGGTCTTTGAGATCGAGGGCAACGCCTTCCTCTATCGGATGGTGCGGAGGCTGGTTGCCCTGATGCTCGAGGTTGGATCGGCCAGGATGCCGATCGGGGAGTTCGGGGCGGTTCTGGCACATCCCGGGCAGCCGTGGGTGGGTAAGATCGCCCCGGCCCGGGGGCTGTGCCTCGAGGCGGTGGTCTACGATGAGTAGCTGCGAGCGGTTGGGAGGTCAGTTTGGCTGGCCCCCTCCGCCCGGTCTGCGGCTAGGAGTGTGAGTGTGCAGAAGACCTATCATGCCAAGCCCGGCGACGTGACCCACGAGTGGTATCTGGTCGACGGCGCCGGGAAGAACCTCGGCCGGCTGTCGGCCCGGATCGCCAGGATCCTGATGGGCAAGGACAAGCCGCAGTACACGCCTGGGGTCGACCTGGGTGACTTTGTCGTGGTCACCAATGCCGAGAAGATCGAGGTCACGGGCGCCAAGTTGGACGACAAGATGTACTACCGCGTCTCGGGCTTCCCAGGCGGTCTGAGGAAGATCACGCTGCGCGAGCAGCTCGCCCGCCATCCGGAACGAGTCATCGAGGCCGCGGTCAAGGGGATGCTCCCCCGCAACCGGCTCAGTCGCAAGCTGATGCGCAAGCTCAAGGTCTACGCCGGACCCGAGCACCCGCACGCAGCCCAGCAGCCGAAACCGCTGGCCTAGAACCACGAGAGCAGAGGAAGGCATAAGGCATGTCTGTTCAGTACTATGAAGGGGTCGGACGCCGGAAGACCAGCACCGCCCGGGTACGGGTCATGCAGGGCAACGGCAAGATTACGGTCAACGACAAGCCCTGCGAGGAGTACTTCCCGCGCCTGGGCGACCTGACGCACATCATGGGGCCGCTGCGAGCCTCGGGGTATGAGGGCAAGCTCGACGTCACGGTCAAGGTGGAAGGCGGGGGCGTGACCGGCCAGACAGGGGCCGTCCTGCAAGGGCTGGCGCGGGCTCTGGTGGTAATGAATGCCGAGCTTCGGCCTGTCCTGCGGGCCGGCGGCTACCTCAGCCGCGATTCGCGGATGAAGGAACGGAAGAAGCCGGGGCTCAAGCGCGCTCGCAAGGCACCGACCTACACCAAGCGCTAGATCCGGTTGCCCAGATTGCTCTGGGCCTGTGCAGGCTATCACGTTGGCGTATCGAGCCGGGGAGCCACATGCTCCCCGGCTTTACTGTCGGCCCGTCAGGCTGATTGGCGGCCGGTGTTAGAATGGGGCCGCTGCGCACCCGGCCTCAGGCCGTCTCTCGAGGAGGTCAGCATGCCGCCAGGGATCACGATCGTTGGGCTTGGCCCCGGGGAGCCTCGGTTGCTCACACGCCAGGCCTGGGACGTGCTCTCGACGGCAAGCGAAGTCTGGCTGAGGACGGGGCGTCATCCCGTGACTGCCGGCCTGCCCTCGACTCTCCAGGTGCACACCTTCGACGATCTCTACGACCGGCTGGAGAGCTTCGAGGCCGTCTACCAGGCGATCGTCGAGCGCGTGCTCGATCTGGGGCTGCGGCCGGAGGGCGTCGTCTATGCCGTGCCCGGAGACCCGAGCGTGGGCGAGGCAACGGTGGCGGCCCTGGTGGCGGCGGCCAGAGTCCCCATCCTCCGGGTGCATGGCGTGAGCTTCGTCGAACCCTGTCTCGCCTGCCTGGGGCGCGACGCGCTCGATGGCCTCTTCATCGCCGATGCGTTGGACCTGGCCAGGCGCCATCATCCGCCATTCCCCCCCGATGTCCCGGCCCTGGTCGGCCAGCTGTACTCCAACCTGGTCGCAGGCGACGTCAAGCTCACCTTGATGAACCAGTACCCCGACGACCACGAGGTCAGCTTGATCCAGGCCGCGGGGACCGACGACGTGGGCCTCGTCCAGTTGCCTCTCTATGAGCTGGACCGCGTCGCCTCGATCGGCAGCTTGAGTGCGCTGTTCGTCCCGCCTCTGAAGTCAGCCTCGGCCTTCGAGACCTTCCAGGAGACCGTGGCTCACCTGCGGGCGCCCGAGGGCTGTCCCTGGGATCGGGAGCAGACTCCCCAGTCGCTGCGTGCCCATCTGATGGAAGAGGCCTTCGAGGCCCTGCAGGCGCTCGACGCCGAGGATCCGGGCGCCCTGCGGGAGGAGCTCGGTGACCTGCTGCTCCAGATCGTGCTCCAGGTCCAGATCGCCACCGAGGCGGGGGAGTTCTCGATGGCGGATGTAGTTCGTGGGATCAACAGCAAGATCGTGCGGCGCCATCCGCACGTGTTCGGCGGCCTGGAGGTTGGCGGCGTGGAGCAGGTCCTGCAGAACTGGGAGGCGCTCAAGGCCGTCGAGCGGGCCGAGAACGGGGAAGGGAAGGGACTGCTGGGCGGCGTGCCGATCGGCCTGCCGGCTCTGGCACAGGCCGCCGAGATCCAGCGGCGTGTGGCGAGAGTCGGTTTCGATTGGCCGGATCGCGAGGGGGTGCTGGCGAAGATCGGGGAGGAGATGCGAGAGGTAGAAGAGGCGGCGAATCCCGCGTCACGCGCGGCCGAGGTTGGCGATCTCCTCTTCTCGGTCGCGAATTATGCCCGTTGGCTGGACGTCGATCCGGAGTCAGCCCTGCGCGAGGCCAATGGGCGCTTCCGGGAGCGGTTCGTCCGGATCGAGGCAGCCGCCGTCGAAGGCGGGCGCGGGCTGGAGGGGATGACCCTCGAGGAGATGGATCGTCTGTGGGAGGCCGCCAAAGGCGATGAGGACGCCGGCCGCGCCATTGGGTGAGGCGGAGGATTGGCGCCCCTGTCGCCGGCCTGGCCAGAGGACGCCGAAACCGGGGGCGGCCAGGATTGCCGCCTCTCCCCGCCTGGGCTATACTCGGCGGCCGAGGGCAACCACCGAAGCGTTCATCACAGGTGACACTATGAAATCGAAGCTTCCGTTCTTGGGTTTGATCGCGGCCGCCTCGCTCTTGCTGGCGGCCTGCAATGTCAACATGGCCACCGAAATCAGTAGCGACGGCTCGGGGGAGATGCGGACCGAGATCGGCCTCACCCAGGCCGACAAGGACTCGCTGGCGAGCATGTCCGGCGGCGAGGTCGCCGACTGGTGCACCCAGATCACGTCCAGCAGCGATTTGCCGCAGGGGATGCAGTTCACGCAGGAGGAGCGCGGCGACGAGACGTGGTGCATTGCGACCGTGCCGTTCTCCAGCCTGGAAGAGCTGCGGCGTCTGTATGCCGATTCGAGCGGGATCAGTGTGGACCGGTTGGAGATCGCCGACGGAAGGTTCTACTACGACCTGAGCCTCGACAACACGAGCAGCGGGGCCGGGATGTTCGGCATCAACATGACCTGGCAGCTCGAGGTGCCGGGGACGGTTGGCGACCACAACGCCGACACAGTGGATGGCCGGACCCTCACCTGGCACCTGACCAGCGGCGGCCCCAGCCGGCTGCAAGCCGAGAGCGCCGTGGGCGGGACGATCTCGCCCACGCTCATTGGGGCGCTCATCGGCCTGGGGTGTCTGTGCCTTGTCGGTGTTGTCGTCATCGTCGTGGTCGTGGTTCTTCTGGTTCGGCGATCAAAGAAAACGTAGCCGGTTGTTCGGACCGGGTGAGCCAAACAGGGAGGCCGAGGCCTCCCTGTTTGGCGTCCTGGGACAGGGCTGTTTGGAATCCGGACAATATTAGGCCAGCATAGGGTCCCAAGCGATCGCTCGTGTGTGGTCACGATTCCCGGGGCGGCCGCGATGCTTCCGAGGAGGAGCCCTGTGTCAAGAACGCGAGTACCCTCACATCGGACGATGCTGGCGACGGTTCTGCTCGTAGGCCTGGCGTTGGCGGGATGCAGCCTGCCCTCTGCTGCCATCCCGGCTGCCGCGGAGGCGGGTCCAGATCTTGGAGCGTGATGAAAATGCCTTGGTTCCAGAGAGGAATCCGCACATGTGGTGGGTGGGCCAGAGCCCCAACCACTACATGTACAGTTCTCTTCTCCGGGCAAGGGGCCTGTTCATCACCCTGCTCGCCCCCACCCCGGCACCAACGGCGATCCGCCCAACGGAGACCCCCAAGCCGGCGGAAGCGACACCGACAGCCTCGGCCATAACGGAGGCCACGGTGGCGGAAGTGCAACTGGAGGCCAGCGAGAACCTTGCGATCCGGCGGGGGCCGGGCTTGGCCTACAACATCGTCGGCACCCTGACCCCTGATCAGCGCGTTCGTGTTCTGGGGCGGAATGCGGACGGCGGCTGGGCGTACGTTGAGCAGTTCGGCGGGACCGGACTCAGCCGTTCACGACACAAGTAGTTCACAGAACACCCATGACGTCTATCCTTGACAGGGGTGCTGCCCTATGTATAATTCGAGGTATGTTGAATAATGCAGCCTTCATCGAGGAGATCCAGCGGCCGCCGACCGACCTGAGCCGGCTTGGAAAGCGGCTCACGGTGTTGGCCGAACCCAGGCGCCTGCTCATTCTCGACCTGATCATCCAGGGCGTTCAGTGCAACTGCGAGCTGGGTGAGGCCCTTCAAATGGCGCCCAACCTGATCTCGCACCATCTCAAGGCTCTGCGGGGTGCGGGGCTCGTGAAGGTGGAGCGGGATACGCTCGATGCTCGCTGGGTCTACTATTCGGTCAACCGGGAGGCGCTGGAGGAGCTCAATGCGGCCTTCGGTGCCTTCTTCGACCCGGCTCGCATTCGCCCTCGCAGGCTGACCTGCGGCCCAGACGGGGGTTTCATCCGGCTTACCGAGCAACTGGGCTAATCCCCCATTTTCTTGGGGTCAATACTTCAACGGAGGTTGAACGGTCATGTCGCAACCCTTGCCCCTCGTCGACGCCCCGCTGCCTCAGGCATCCCTCGCAGTCGTCGAGTTCTTCGACCCGCCCATGTGCTGCCCCACGGGTGTGTGCGGGCCCACCCTGGACCAGACCCTCTTGGATGTGAATGAAATGATTCTCGCCCTGCAGTCGCAAGGTGTTCCTGTTGCACGCTATCAGATGACTGGCAATCCGAATGCCTTCCTCAGGAACGAGGATGTGATGCGGCTGGTGCGGGAGCGTCAGATGGATGCTCTCCCGATCACCGTGGTACACAGCAAGGTGATCAAGATCGGCGCCTATCCCACTCTGGACGAAGTGAAAGCCCATCTCAACGGAGCCCACCGATGACCCAGTTCGTCTTCTTCTCCGGCAAAGGGGGTGTGGGCAAGACCAGCATGGCCTGCACACACGCCGTGCGCTATGCCGACGAGGGCAAACGCACCCTGATCGTCACCACCGACCCGGCCTCCAATCTGGCGGATGTCTTTGAACAGCCCATCGGGCACCAAGTGACGCCCATCCAGGACGTGCCCAACTTGTGGGCGATGGAGATCGATCCTGACCGGGCCACCCAGGAATACGTCGACCGCGCCATGGCCCCGATCCGCGCCGCATTCCCGCCCGCGATGGTGCAGGTGATGGAAGAGCAGATGAGCGGCCCGTGCACGGCGGAGGTGGCCGCCTTTGACCGCTTCACGGACTTCCTGGAACTGCCCCCCCAGAATGGCAAGGCCATGGACATTGTCATCTTCGACACTGCCCCGACCGGTCACACCCTCCGGTTGTTAGAACTGCCCGCCGAGTGGAGTCACTCGATCGAATCCGCCAGCCAGGGCAGCGGACAGACGTGTATTGGTCCCGCCGCCGCGATCCAGGACGCCAAACACAAGTATGAGCGCGCCCTGGCGGTGATGCGCGATCCGTCGCAGACCACCTTCGTCTTCGTCCTCCACCCGGAGGCTATCGCCATTCGCGAAACAAAGCGCGCCACGGCCGAACTGGCCAAGCTGGATGTCCACACCCATCAGATCATCGTGAACGGGATCATCCCGGATGAGGAGCGCTCCAATCCCCTCTTCGCCGCCAGGGCCGACATGCAGGCCCGCTATCTGTTGCAGATCGAACGCGACCTTCACCTCCCAACCCATCGCATGAGCCTCTTGCCCTTCGAGATCAAGGGCGTTGGCTGCCTGCGTCAGGTGGCGCGCGGGTTCTTCGATGGTGATCCCTCGTATCTGCCTTCGGAAGAAACGGCAGCCGCGAGGTCCCTGGAGCCGGTTCCGCCGCCCTCAGACTTCCAGACCTGGATCCTTCCCAACGGTCATCGCCGAACGCTGTTCTTCGCCGGCAAGGGTGGGGTTGGGAAGACCGTGGCTTCCTGCCTGGCAGCGGTCTGGCTGGCTCGCCAGGGCTATCGGACGTTGCTGCTGACGACCGACCCTGCAGCGCATCTCGGAGACGTGCTGGGCGTCCCTGTCGGCGACGAGGCCGCACCGGTCGGGGGCCTTCCCAACCTGTGGGCGGTCAAGATCGATCCAAAGGCGGCTGCCGAGGCCTACAAGGCGCGCATCCTGGATGACGCCCGCCAGCGGGGGAGACCGCCCGAGGCGATCAAGGTCATGGCCGAGGAACTGGACTCACCCTGCACCGAGGAAATGGCCGCCTTCGACCGTTTCATCGACTACGCTTCGCAGGAACAATGGCAGGCGGTGGTGTTCGACACCGCCCCCACCGGGCACACGCTGCGGCTGTTGGAACTGCCGGTGGACTGGAGCAAGCAGCTCGACGTGAAGATCTTTGCCTCGGTGGACACGGCCGCCGCGGACGACGTTGCCAAGCAGCGCTTCGGACAGGTGATTGAAATGATGCGCGACCCGGCGCAGAGCACCTTTGTCTTTGTCATGTACCCCGAGGCCACGCCGATCCTGGAAGCCTGGCGTGCGGCCGAGGAGCTGCGCACGGTGGGGATCCAAACCGGCATGGTGGTGGCTAACATGGTGATCCCGCCGGAACAGGCCACGACGCCGTTTGTGCGCGCCCGCCGGGCCATGCAGGAGCATTACCTGGCGGAAATCGGCAGGCGTTTTCCGGTGCCCCTGGTGCAGATCCCGCTTCTGCCGCTCGAGGTCAGGGGCCTGGAGATGCTTACGGCCCTGGGCGAACAGGTTTACGGGGGCGAAGGGCGGGCCGTTCTTGCCTCGGGCGCGAAGAAGGTTCCGTATGCATGAGCCGACGGTGCTCCTCTTCACGCGCTTTGGCATGGGCGAGGCGCCGCCCGAGCTGCAACAGGGCCTGGCTGGTAAGTACCTGAGCCTGCTGATGGATTCTGACGAGCTTCCTGCCCGGATCCTGTTCTACACCGATGGCGTGAAACTGGCCTGCCAGGGATCGCCCGTGCTGGATCAACTCCGCGCGCTGGAAGCGCGTGGCGTCGAGCTCATCCTGTGCCAGACGTGCCTGGATTACTTTGGCCGGAGAGAACGCGTCGCGGTTGGCATCGTCGGGGGCATGCCCGATATCCTTGAAGCGATGCAGAGGGCAAGTAAGGTGATCGCGCTGTGACGAGCATCGGGGTGGGCGCCAGAAGACGCAAGGTTTTGTTTCTGTGCACGGGCAACTCGGCACGTTCCCAGATGGCCGAGGCCGTGGTTAACCATCACCTGGGAGATGCCTGGCAGGCCGTAAGCGCTGGTACCCGGCCAACCGGCTACGTGCATCCGGCCGCCGTGCGAGCGTTGGCCGAGGTTGGCATCCAGCATCATGGGCGGTCGAAGTCGGTGGACGAGTTCCGGGATGTGGAGCTCGATCTGGTCGTCACGGTCTGCGATTCGGCCGCCGAGGAGTGTCCGGTTTGGCTCGGGAAGGGCGGGCGAGTGCACCTGGGCTTTCCGGACCCGGCAAAGGCCGCCGGGAGTGACGAAGAGGTCATGGTGGTTTTCCGACGTGTCCGAGACGACATTGCCGCAGGCGTGCTACGGCTCCTGCGGGAGCGTATCCGGGTGTAGGCGTCGAGGTGTTCAGCCGGGTCCTGTTGCGCACCGATTGCTCCGCCTATGCCGATACGGATCTGACATGTCTGGCTGGGTTGAAAGGAGCGGGTCTGCGCCTGCGGGCAACTTCGGGCAGTCGCTGGAAGTGGAACAAGCGGTGCGCATCGGCCTGCTGCCCGACATTCCTCGCGAGCATAAGCACTTCATTGGCAATGGTAACCAGGCCGGGGCGCGCGCCGCGGTCCTGTCTCACGCCGATTGGAAGTGCGGCGGCGCTCTTCTTGCCGCACACCGACCTGACCCTGTTTCCATCATCGACCACTTGAGGAGGAATCGATGACCATTGGTGCAGCACCAGTTCCTACGACGGAGGCAGCCACAGGCGAAGACGCGAGCGTTGCCGCGCGTGCCTTCGCGCATGCCCTGGGCGAGACCCCCGAATACAGAGCCTATGAGGAGACTGCCGATCGTCTGCGGAACGACGAGGTGGCCCAGCAGGTCATGGCCGACTTCATGGCCAAACAGCGATCCTTGCAGATGCTCCTGAGGCTGAACGCGGTGCCGGCTGGGGAACAAGCCGAACTGGAACGCCTGCGGAAGGCGTTTCTCTCCGAGCCGGCAGTGGCGGCTCACCTGAAGGCGCAGGACGACTTCACGGCCCTGTGCCATGCCGCGGCGGATCTTCTCTCTCAGCGGATTGGCCTGAGTTTCACCGCGGCCTGCGGGCCGGGCTGCTGCTGACTCTGCCCTATGGCCGACACCCGCGTCACCATACGGCCTCAGGTCTTGCCCAGCGAGACCGTCCGAACCCCGACTGCGCTCGGCACGGCATTCGTCACGGTGACCAGGGACCAGGATGCACAGCCATTCGAGGTGTTCCTCAGCGTGGGCAAGGCTGGGTCGGAAACCTATGCTTCCGCCGAGGCGTTGGGCCGGCTCATTTCCCTTGTCCTACGGATCGAGTCGCCTGTTCCCCGGCGCGAGCGGGCGCGGGAGATTGTCACTCAACTGGACGGGATTGGCTCGAGAAGAGGCGCTGCCGGCTTACCCTCGATGCCAGATGCTCTTGCGCGTGTCCTGCGGGACCTCATCGATGATGCCCGGCCTGCGCAAGAGCCGTCGCACCTGGCGCCCCTGCCAGTCCGCGCCAAGGCAGGACTGCAGTGTCCTGACCCCATACCTCTTCCGCATGATCTTCGCGGAAAGGGCAATCAGCAGAGGAAAACTATGAGTGCCACGTCTGTGACCCTTCCCCCAACGGTACTGGCTGCCGCCGAGCGGCTGGCCGCGGCGATCGAGGCCGCCGAGCCTGTCGCCGCCTACCGCCACGCCAAGACCCGTCTCGACAGTGATGCCCATGCCAAGGAGCTTCTTCAGCGGCTCTCAGTCGCCCAAGCCGACTTGCGCATGCGCCAGAACAATGGCGGTGTCACCCAGGAGGCTTTGGAGGAAGTGCGGGCCCTGCAGCGAGAGGTCCAATCCACGGCTATTATCATGGAGTTCGCCATGGCCCAGCAGGAGGCCATCGCCTACCTGCCGCAGATCAACCTGGAGATCAGCCAATTGCTGGGGATGGATTTCGCATCCCTGGCTGGACCTGGGAGCTGTTGACGTGCTGGCTGGCAGGATCGTTGTCGTCGGCATCACCGGCGGGGTAGCGGCGCACTATCTGCCGGAATTGATCGGCCAGCTGCGCTTCCGCCACCTGGCCATTGTGCACGCGGCGATGACGCCGGCGGCGGAGCACTTCGTGTCGCCGCTTACGGTCGCAACGGCATGCGAGGCCTCCGTGTGGCGACGGGTTTTCAGGACGGCTGAGCAGGCACCGCTGGCTCACATCCACCTGGCCCGGCAGGCTGATCTGGTTCTCGTCGCACCCGCGACGTTCGACTTCATCGGGAAGGTGGCCTCCGGCCGGGCCAACGATCCGGTGTCGCTCCTCTTGGCTGCGACAACGGCGCCGGTGCTGCTGGCACCCGCCATGCACGCTACGATGTGGGCCAACCCCATCCTCCGACGGAATGTCGCAACTCTGGAAGGGATCGGATATCGCATTGTGCCGCCCGAGATCGGCCTCCAGGCCACTGGCGAGGTGGGCGAAGGGCGGATGGCCAGCATTGGGGCCATCCTCTCGGCCTTGCGTGAGCTGTCCGAGACCTTGCCGGACAAGCAGAAGGGTTGACGAATGCCTCTCTACGATTACCGCTGTACCGTGTGTGACGAGGTTTTCGAGATTCGTGCCTCGATCAAGGAAAAGGAGGCCGGGCTTCGACCGGAGTGCCCGAAGTGCCACAGCCCGCTGACCCGGCAGGTATTGACCGCCGGGCTGGTGATTCGTGGGGGCGATGGGAGGAGCCTCGCGTTCCCTGCCTGCGGGCCGGACGCGGGACCCGGTTGCTGCTGATGGCGCAACGGATACTGGTAGAGATCATCGGCGCGCCGATTGCCTGTGCCGATGGCGTGAAAGACACCTGGCGCGAAGCAGCGGCTTGGGCAGCAGGTCAACTGACGGCACGGTTCGGCGATGTGGTGCAGGTCGATTACTACGACCTGTTCGATCTCGGCGCGCCGCCTGTTCCCCCCGGCGCGCGCCTGCCTCTTGTCCTGGTGGGGGGCGAAGTGGTCAGCGACGGCGGGAAGATCTCAATTCCAGCGATACGGAGGCGACTTGAGTCCGTGCTGGCGTCGGGCCAGCCTCAGTCGACGCCAAGACGTGTGGAAGCCATGAATTCCCCGGGACGAGACTAAGGCCTGGGGCGGACACGCGAGTTGCAGACGTACATTGCCGGTATTGCGCCGCAGGAGACCAGGCCGAAAGGGCCGCTGCCCCTTGAAGGCGAAAGGCACGCAGCAGGCGGCGCACAGGGCGCAGAGACAGCTCAAGCATGTCGGCCCCCTCCTGGGCGCTCAGATTCCTGCATCCCGAAGCGCGCCCCCCATGCAACCAACCATGCTGACCTCCTGCCCGGCTCTCCCGGGCAGGAGCCGCGTTGGCAGGCCGTGTGGCCGCCGCGGGGCAGGGGATTGACAGCCCATCGAATCTATCGTATCCTTCAGGATGGAAACA
>Ga0315285_10003639_pt1 | contig 16026 bp, 29 predicted proteins | sample YL17G09_36_MG_FD_203698 | JGI IMG/M metagenome (GOLD analysis project Ga0315285, IMG submission 203698) | Sediment microbial communities from Yellowstone Lake, YNP, Wyoming, USA - YL17G09_36 | ecosystem: Environmental > Aquatic > Freshwater > Lake > Sediment | place: USA: Wyoming | collected... | reverse complement strand
GTCTATGAACAAAGCAAGAAATAACTTTTATAATATTTTTATAAAACCAAAAGAATTAACAAGTGAAGATTTAGTGAATATTCATAATTATATATCTGAACTTGAAGCAGATAAAGCGGAGTTAATAGAATTTGTGGAGGAGATTCAAAATAGTTTTTCTATTTATACATATGACGAATTTAAGGATTGGAATGATAGAGTAAACAAATTCAAGGAGGAAAGATGAAATGTGAAGATTGTAATTGTTTCTATCATAGAAGACAAAAGGAGAAAGAAATGGAAAAACAAAAGTTTCAGTTTGAGAGTGTTGAAGCATTTCAAATATATGATAATCAAATAAATAGCAGTACATATAATGAAAGATTAAAACGAGCTATTCAGTATGGTTACATCCGCAAATCAGAACTTGAAACACTGGTTGAGGAAGCGGAAGAGATTTATGATGAAGCGTTTGATGATAAAAGTACAAAATATACAGCATTGGAAATGAAGCAATATCACGCAATTCAAGCCTTAAAAAAAGATCATCCGGAGTTTAAGAAATGATAACTGAATGTAAAAACTGTGTACTACAAAGAAACTTTGAATGCCCTCAGTATTTGGGAGAAGCTGTTGGATGGCGATGGTTCACAAGAACAGATGATTCTTGGAAAGATTGTTATAAGAATTATTTAGCTAAGAAAGAATCAGATTAAAATTTAGGAGAAGTAAAATGAAAAAATACATAGCAATAGTAATAATATTAGCGATATCAATAGGAATCAATATATGGTTCTTTGCGGGTAAAGGGATTCAGATTTATAATTATACCCGAAATATAAATCATCAAGAGCAGTACCAACAGCAGTGGCAGGGACAGCTACTTATAAATCAGTTTATGGCTCAGGGGAATAATATTGAATGGAAACTTGTTAAATGCTTGTTAGAAGATGTACCTGCAGAACTAAATAAATTGCACCCAATATCTAGTCTATATTGTAAGATTACTCTACATTCTAATTCAGCATGGGTTGATCTAATTTATCCAGATATTTTCACTAAAACAAAAGATGTAGAGGTTAAGAAATAAATGTTTTACGAAGGTGATGAAGTTAGAACTTGTTCTAAAGTCACTCAGAAGACTAAAGATATTCTAGTTGCTAATGGTATTAAACCGGGACAGAAAGGAATAGTTATATCTGAAGTAACCATAGTAACTGTTAATTTCGGTGGTAAAATAGTAACCTTAGATGAAAATGCTCTTGAGTCTACTATAGAGTTTAAACCAAGTGATAGGGATTTTTCTTTAAATGATTTAAAAGGATTATTTGGAATGAAATAATAAGGAGGAAGAATGAATAAAAAATATTTAATAGTAATAATATCTTTAGTTATATTTTCAATAATTCTTGGTTTATGCATAGCGTTTTATACGCACGATAAAATAAATAAATTTGAAGCAAAACTTAAAGAAACTTATTCTGAAGTAGTATATATTAAAAATAGTCAATTTATAGTCTCAGATAAAAAAGGAGATATTCATTTAATAAATATGTCAGGTAAAACTCAAATCTTACTTTCTCTACAGGACATCGAAAGTGGATTAAATAGAGATTTCACTCTAAAGGATATTAGTAAACCAGATTTAAAATTAAAGCATAATTTTACTAATAAATAATAAAGAGGGTAAAGATGAAAAAATGGTTATGGATTTTTAGTGGATTACTGTTATGCTATACTGTATTATGTATTAGTCTTGCTAATAAGGGATTTGGAGCAGAATATGAAGAAAGTGTAACTAAATATAAAGATAACTATTTTTTGTTTGGTGATAAAGAAGCTCAAACAAAAGTACAGGTTTCGGTAAAATATAATATTCTTTATCCTTCTGAAACAGGATTTAATTTAGGATATACCCAAACAAGTAACTGGATTGTTTATAGTGGAAGAGATACCTTTTATACAATGTATCAACCGGAAGCATTTTTTAATTTTGAATCAGGTAAAAATATATTTAAAGATTATATTATTCCTTATGTGGATTATATTCAAGTATCTCCTATATGTCATAATAGTACTGGAGTAGAAGGGGATAATCATAGAAGTATAAATATATATTATGCACAAGTACAAGCATCGATTGGTGATGTATATAACTTTGGATTAAATCTAAAAGGTTTTGGTTATTATACAATAGCAGATAAAAATAAAGATATAAGAGACTACAAAGGATACTACGAGGCAAAGTTATTTTTTAAGTTAAAAAGTAAAACAGTTGAATACTTAGATAAAGAAGAATTAGCATTTTCATTTGGTGGTTATGATAAATCGGATTATGATCATACAAGAAAAGGTTGGTTTTGTGTAGAGGCAAGATTTAGAATCATAACAACGTATGTACAACCAAAACTATTTTGCCAATTTTATCGTGGTTACGACGAGTTCATGGTCCAGTACAACAAAAAAACAAATTCTGTTCGTGTAGGTTTAGTATTTTAAGAGGTTAAAAGATGGTAGTTAAAGAAAAGAAAACAATACTCAATCTAGGCTATGCACAATTATGGACAGCAGCTACGGTGATAGCAGGATTACTTGGTACTCTTTATGCAGCTGGAATAAAAACAGAAACAGAAATTAAGAAATTTGAGTTGATGAAACAAGCTCAAAAGTATGAAGATCAAATAGCTGAAATAAAAACAATTTCAAGAGAATTTGAAGCAGATGCAATTTTCTTTAAAAGCCAATATATAAAAACTCATGCAAGATTGAGTGTATGTATGAAAGAGGACATTTCAAAATATCCATTAGAAAAATTAACTTCTCCATTTTTAGCTAAAGTAAAAACCTCTTCCACAGAAGAAACCTCGGTTAAGTTTAACGAGAAAGAAATTATTCCTGTCCTGAAGTTACAGAGGAAAAAGAAATAACCTACTAATTATCTAAAATAGTTGGGGGTTATATATGAGTAGGATATTTATAGGAGTGGATAATGGGGTCTCAGGAAGTGTGGGAATTATCTCCGATGAAGAGGTATTATTTTTTCTAACCCCAGTTAAACTTTGTACCAACTATCAAAAGAAAGCAAAGCAGTTAAATAGAATAGATTTTCCTGCTTTAATAGAAATATTTAAAAATTATCAAGAATTAGATGTAAAGGCTATATTGGAAAGACCGATGGTCAATCCCACAAGATTTGAAGCTACAGCATCAGCACTTAGAGCATTTGAAGCCACTCTTATTGTATTAGAAGAATTAAATATTTCTCATGAATTTGTAGATAGTAAACAATGGCAAAAAGAAATGCTTCCAAGTGGATTGAAAGGATCAGAGCAACAAAAGAAAGCTTCTATGGATGTTGCTTGTAGAATGTTTCCTCAATTCAAAGAAGATATTATTAAACATAAAGATGGGGATGGTCTTCTTATTGCTGAATGGGCTAGAAGGAATAATCTATGAGTCACCTTTACGAAACAAGCACTAAAGAAAAATTAGAATTATTTTGTGAGATAAGAAATATTATACGCGATTGTATTGGTGATTGTGGAAATAACAATTTAATTGTTTTTAAAATAATGATGTTATTAGATGAAAAGACACTAGAGAAAGATATCAGATTAAGAAGAGCTTTAGACCAAATTAACCACTCTAGTAATTAAAGGGGAAAGTATGTTCCAGTATAAAGTAGATGTATCAAAAGGAGAATCTGAAATAGTACAGTTACATGCATTCACTCTTGGATATTTCTGGGAGTTTGATCAATGTAAACAAAATGATAGAAACTTCCCTTGTCATTTACATTCCCACTATTTATACTTTAACAAGAATGGTGAAATCTGGTTTTCAGATGATTTACGTTACTTCAGAAATGAAAGAGAACATATGCTTATAACCCCCAGTGATTTTTTGCAATTAAATAAAAAATAATTTTTAATTCTTTTTAAAAATTCTATATATTATAAGTAGAAAAGAAAAATTTAAATAAGGATTAAAATAATGAGAAAATTTCTAATACTATGGTTTATAATTCTACTGGTTGTAAAGTGTTCAAATGAAAAATCAATAACAATAGATCCTCTTATAAATGCTTATAAAGTAGATAATGTTAAACTAGATAAAAGTATTATTAAAGATAGTTTAAATCATTTTTTACATAAGTATAATAGAAAATGGAGTCAAGAGAATAAACAGAAATGTATAGATGCTTTATACTATGGACAACAAGAATTTGATATAGATTATAAGATCGTAATGAGTTTGATATCAATTGAGTCTCAGTATAGAATAGTGGTTATAGGGAAGAATAAAAATGGTAGTAAAGACTTCGGGCTTTCTCAACAAAATTCAAGATACATCAAACAGAGATATAGAGCTGCAGAAGAATATTTAAATAAGTATAAAATTAAATATAGTAATTCTAATTTTGATATTTCAAAGAATATCTTTTCATGCTATATGTTATTAAGGGATACAAATGAATACGGTAATCTAATTCTATTCCGTGATTATATTGCTAGTTATAATGTTGGTATAAGAGGTATTAGACAAGAACATACTCAGAAAATAGCTGATAAATATTTCAATAAATTTATGAAGGAGCTTTTAAGCATATGATAACACTACTTGTTATAATCGCATTGATTACTACCCTACTTATAATTCACAATAAAAAATATAATTGGGATAGTTCTGATCTTTTATTCTTAGTAGGTGGTATAGTAGGATTTAACGCAGTTATTATTATTGTGTTAATAATTGCCGGTTATAGTAGTAAACAATTAGAATTAAATAAAGCAAAATTAGATTTAGAATATTGGAAAGCTTTTAGCTATACTGATGAGTCTATACGTAAAATAGGTAATAATTTTGAACACCTTATAAAAATAAAATCAGAGAATGATACTTTTCTATACGATAGTTTCTGTCCTGATGAAATTGAGATAATATATACAATGTACAAAAAAGAAATAGATCAGATTAAATTGATGGGAAAGTGATTATGGAAGATAGCAGATTCATACTGAAAGTAAAATTTAAAGAGATTCTTTCTCATATGGGATATGAGGAAGGGGAATACACAAATAGTTTTGGAAATATTAAAATTGGTTCTCTTCGTAAAGCTTGCTTTAAAACTTTGGATAAAGAGTTAACTGGTTATATAATAGGTGATAGAGTTTACTATGAAGGATTATATGATGAAGGGTGCAAACCAACAAGTTATTTAGATTCTGATTCATATGAACCAGTTACATTAACAAATAGAAAAGCAGTAAGAGTGTATAAAGTAGTAACAGATTATAATAAGATTTATGAAGTACAGAAAGATTATCTTGAAATTCAAAATCCATTTATTATAGTAAGTAGAAGAATAGATAAATATATAGGAGAAAATTAATGTTTATATTAGGTGTAGGGCTTATACTATATGCAGTTATAATTGGTTTCTTTATGGGAATAGTAGATGATAATAAAGGTATTTTAAAAATATGTTGTTGTTCCTTATTATTTGGTATACTACTTATAGTGGGAGATTTAAATTTTGCATCATTATCAAAATATAAAATTACAGAGCAGATAATCACAAACAAGTATAGCATAGATAATCAACAGGTATTTTTTGAGAAACCAGTTCTGATAACAGTATATGAAAAGGATTGTTCGGATTTCATAGTATGGAAAAATGAATATAAGTATATAATTGTAGGAGAAGCAAAATGACAAAGAAAGTAATTGAGGTTTTTGAAGAAAGAACGCCTATTGTATTTATTCATAAGAATAGATTATTAAAAGGTATAATAGGAGGATTTAACATTTATGATTCTAAAGTGTTGAAGTATAAAATTTGTTGTCCTAAACTGGATGAGGATTTTAAAGATATTTCCTCAGATGATATTTTTGAAAATAAAGAAGCATATATTGATTATATTAAAAAATTGGAGTTGTAAGAATGATAAAGAAAGCAATTTTAACAAAAGGACTTATTGCATCAGGTAAGAGTTCTTGGGCTAAACAGTTTGTAAAAGATAACAAAGATTATATGAGACTAAGTCGTGATGATTTCCGCCATATGTTGGATTCCTATTCATACTCAGATGAAACAGAAGCAGTAGTAACTCGTATGATGAATGCTTGTCTTGCTGATCTAATAGATAGAGATAAAAATATTATTATAGATGAGCAACATCTCAATGAGAAATTCTTAAATGCTCGTATTGCACAACTTGAAGGTAGAAGGTATGAAGTAGAAGTTAAAGAATTTCCTATTACTCTTGGAGAAGCAATTGAAAGAGATTCTAAAAGAGAGTTTTCAATTGGAGCAGGGGTTATTAAGAAGACATGGAGAATGTATGAACTCACATTAAAAGATATGCTTGAAAGAGCTAAACCTGTTTATCCTTGGAATGATAAATTACCTTATGTTATTCTGTGCGATATAGATGGAACATTATCAAACAGTTATAAAAGGAAAATATTTGATTTTCCTGCATGCGTTAATGATGAACTTTATTTTCCTGTATGGAGTGTACTTGATAAGTTTAATGGTAAAGTAGATATTATTCTTATGTCAGGTAGAGAAGAAATTTGTAGAGCTGAAACAGAGTGGTGGTTAAAAGCTAAACATGTTCCTTATAAAGAATTACATATGAGAAAAGCAAAGGATTTTAGAGATGATTGTACAGTAAAGCGAGAGCTATTCGATGAACATATTAGGAATAAATTTCAACCAATGTTTGTTTTGGATGACCGTCCGGTTGTTTGTCAAATGTGGGTCGAAATGGGGATATTTTTATTTGATGTTTCACAAGACCCATTGAATAAAAATCCATTTTAATACTAATAAAAATCTTGGATAGATTTTGCCGATTGATAAGGTGTATAAATCCTGTTATTTATATATTTTCCAAGATTATTTTTAAGTCTTTCAAAATATTTTATACTAATAAATAACTTAGAAAAACGGCAAATTTTTCTAAAATAAAAATAACAGGGTTAGTAGAAAATGAAAGATCAAAATTATTATGGCTATATTTATATTACTTTAGATCAAAAACATAACAAAGTTTATGTAGGACAAAAGAAGGGTTTAATTGAAAAATCTTTAAATTATTTTGGATCGGGAAGAATAATTAAGGATATTATTAAATATAGAGGAACATATTTTCTAACAAAAATAATATTAGGTGTTTGCTATTCTGATATAGAACTAAGTAATAGTGAAATAGAGTCTATAAATTTTTTTGATGCTAGAAATCCTATTTATGGATATAATATACATAAAGGAGGAAATATAACAGAGGAAGAAAAACAAAAGATTTCATTAAAAACTAAACATAAAGTTGTATCAAAAGAAACAAAATTAAAAATGTCAGAATCAGCCATGATAAAAAAATTTTCAAAAACCCATAGGCTAAATCTATCTATAGCAGGTAAAGGTAAAAAGAAACCTTCTGGATTTGGTGAAAAAATATCTAAAATAAAAAAAGGGTTTAGACATTCAGATTTCTCAAAAATGTTAATGAGTGTATCACAAAAAGAAAATTATACTACTAATCCAAATTTTGGAATGACAAATAAAAATCATACAGAAGAATCTAAAACCCTAATATCAATTAATCATCGAGATTGTAAAGGTGAGAATAATCCAAATTTTGGTAAAGGGGATTATAAAATTTGGGTTGAAAAATATGGGATTGAAGAGGCAGATAGAAGATTAGAAATTAAAAAAGAAAAATTAAGTATTTCAGGAAAAGGTAGGGTATGTTCTCAAGAACATAGATTATTGTTAAGTCATAATCAAATTATAAATCAGGTGCAGGTTGGGGATAAACATAAAGGGTATAAAAAATTAAATTATAAACTTTTAATAGAGTTATATTTTAAACCAGTAGATATAGACGAAATGCTTAAAGTATATAAAGATACATTTGATAGCTCTGCTGTAGTAAATACTTTTAATAGACTATTTGTAATTTTAGGTTTTCCAAGAAATGGATGGAAATATTTAAAAATTAAAAATAGACACCTAAAATTTGTAGAAGAAAATAAACATAAGATTGATTGGTACATTGAAAATATAGAAAAATTGGAAGAGGAATGGTATGAAGAAAGACATAAAAAAAGACATCCAGATTTTTATTGTAAAAATTAAATTTAATTCTGATAGATATTTCTATATATTACAAAAAAGGAGAATAATAAATGAGTAATGATAATACCCTACTTTACAATAAGTATAGACCGAATAAACTTTCAGAAGTAGTTGGTCATAGTGCTACTGTAAAAGATTTACAGAAAAGATCAAAAGAAGGTAATCTTCCTAGAGTAATATTTTTATCAGGTATTACTGGAACAGGTAAAACAACTCTACAAAGAATTATTGCTAAAAATATTCTTTGTCTTAATAAAGATAAAGAAGGGAATAGCTGTAATGTATGTGAGATTTGTTCTTCTATTATAGAGGAGAAGATAACAAATTATTATTTTGAGATTAACTGCTCTAATGTTAACATAGATGAGTCAAGACAGATAGCTGAGAATGCATCAGTTAAATCTTTTTCAAATGCTAAAGCAAAAGTATTCGTTCTCGATGAAGCACAGGAACTTAAAAAATCACAAGCTGCTATGAATAATCTTTTAAAACCAATAGAGAAAGATTATAAAAATGTTTATTTTATATTTGGTGCCATGGACGATAAATCTGTACCAAAGGCAATCGTTGGTAGGTGTACAACTTATAAACTCAAACCACATAATATGGAAGACATTGCTACAAAACTCGCTGATATTTGTCAGAAGGAATCCGTTATATTAGATACAGAAGAAAAAGCTAATGTACTTCTTACTATATCTGAGAATAGTGGTGGAAGTTTAAGACAAGCAATTAGTTATTTAGAGAGGGTTATATATTCAGAACTATGGACAACTAAACAAGCAATAGAAGAACTTGGTATAGTATCTTCCAGCGAGCTTAATCTAAAGATCAATGCTCTGTTTAAAGGTAAGCCAGAAGCATTTGATATTACGTATAATGAAGAACTCCTCACTTCAATAAGATATATGTTTAGTACTATGTACAAGAAGTTATCTGGTATAGAAGTAGAAGAATGGCAAGTTAAAAAACTTATGGGAATAGACAAAACCATTACACTAGAACAAGTTGAATATGCTCTTGGCAAGATTTTTGAATTAAATAAGTTCCCCTATGTTAATCAAGAAATGATCGATTTCATTTTAGTTGATATTTTTAATTATAATAAGAGATATATAAATCAATTGGTTGAGATGAAAATAGATTCTTATAGAACTCAATCAACTACTCTAAACAAATCAACAGAGTCTAAACAAGCTGAACCAGTTAGAAGAAGGGGGCAAGCATAGTTTATGCCTACTAAAATTATTTTATGTGCCGATTGTGGATGTGAAGTAATAGTTACATATAAAGATGGTAGAACAAAAAGATGTAAAGAGCACCAAAAGATTCGTGCTAAGAAATTACAAGAAGAGTGGCAAGATAAACATGGACATGAATATATAGGTCATATACCTATACCAGTTCAAGAGGGTAGAAAGAGGACTTATTTAAGAAGAGCAGTTGATTCAGTACAAGATATCGAATATTGTAAAGCTAATTGGAATTCTGTTAAGGGATGTTTGAATTGCATAATAAAAGATTGTTTACAACCAACAGACAATGATTCATTTTTACCTTGGGAGGATGAAGGATTTTATGAAGATGATATTAAAATAGACATTGAATTAAAAAGGAGTATAGGATAATTTAATTTTTAGATTATTTTCTATATATTATAGATAAGAGGTAATAAATGTATACAGTAGATATCGAGAATTATAGATTTTTAGAATTCAGGAATCAGGACGGTTCTTATATTCAATCGTTCTATTTGCCCGATATCAGTGCTTTATTCATTTATAATCAAAAAGTTAAAGAAGATACATTCTCTTTCGATCTAATTATAAGAGGGGTCTCTTATTCTATATCAGATATTACCTCTAGTACAGAACAAGCGAAAGAAATTTTAAGTGCTTGGAAGTTAAGCAGGTGAAAGATGTATATTATAACTTTATAAATGAACATAACTTTAATGATAATTTAAGTGATATACCCGAGTTAAGCTATTCACAAAAGATTATCATATTAAAAGAATTACAAATAGATTTTTCTAATGATACTGTATGTTTAGCACTAAATGATTATCATCAAAGATACATTAAAAAGAATAGAGTAAGAATCAAGTTGCTCTATAATACATTAAAGGGGATTTGTCAAAGGTTGTTAAAATGAATTTTTATTCATCCGATCAACATTTTGGTCATGGAAACATAATTAAATATGAGAATCGTCCATTTAAATCGGTGGAAGAAATGGATGAATATATGATCTATAAACATAATTTAAAAGTATCTCCAAAGGATAATGTCTATTTTTTAGGGGACTGTATTTTCAGTAACGATGAAAATAAAACTGTAAAACTATTACAAAGACTTAATGGTAACAAACATTTAATATACGGGAATCATGATAAAATAGTTAGAACAAGTCAGCTCGTGCAACAACAATTTAATTTTTGTAAAAACTATTATGTTAACTATGAAAATATAAATGGAAACAAAACACCAATTATTCTTTTTCATTATCCAATTCAAGTATGGGATAGAAAACATCATGGTAGTATTCATCTATATGGACATATTCATTCTAATAAAGATAATCACCATCCAATGGTCAATGATTTAGTTAATGCTTATAATGTTGGAGTGGATGTAAGAAACTTTGAACCTGTTACTATTGAGGAGATATTAAAAAATGCTAGAACGATTAAGTAAACAAATAGTATGTGATCTTGAAACTGTAAGAGAACTTGTTGATGATTTTGAGAGTGAAGTCAATAGTCAAAGTGGTATTATAGAAATACTTGATAAACTGATAGATAAGTATAACAGGGGAATAGAATGAGCTTAATTGTCATAGGGGATATTCATTTAAAAAACAAAGAACCATTTCTGTCTGCATCTAAAAAATTTTTAAATTGGTTGTCTGAAAATTATAACGAAGAGGATATGATATTTTTGGGGGACTGTTTTGATTCCAGTTCGCCTTTATGGGAAGTATATAAAGTGTTCAAAGAATTTCTTATGAATAGAAAAGCACTTACATATATACTTAATGGTAATCATGACAAATCGAAAAATAGGGGTTGTTCTTTATCAAGTTTTAATTTACTAGATAATGTTACCGTATTTGAAGAAGAAGAAGAATGTCAGATAGATATTTTAAATTGTATGTTGTTACCTTTTAAATATAACTATAGAGAGTATGCCGAATTAGAAGGAAAGTATGATTATATATTTTCTCATATAGTTCCTATTAAAGCTCAATTCTCAAGTGAAGGAATAAAGTTTAAAACCTTACATGGCATATTTATACATGGTCATACCCACATATTCAAAGAAAAAGACTATTTAGATGAGTATGGAAATAAACACATTATTTTAGGAGTCCCAATCAGCACTCGTCATGCAGAGGATCAACACCATCAGATTATAGAAATAAATTATGATAGAAATAAAACTTTAGAGTATATAGATGTTCCTTTTTACTTCAAACATGAAACAGTATCTTATGGAGAAGTACCAGAGAGTAAAGAGAATATTATAAATGTTATAGATGCTCCAAATAAGAAACTTGTATTTGAAAAGTATAAAGAGTATTATATAAGAGAAGCAGGTATTAAACTATTAAGAACAGAAAATACTCAAGGAACATTTAAACAAGAGTTTGAAAGTGCTAACATATTACAGAAGTTTCAAAAGTACTCAGCAGATAAAAATTTATCTAAGGAAGTGTCAGAAGAATGTTCTACAAGATTGTCTCAAATTATATAAAAGAAGAAAAGAGTAATTATGATAGAGTAATCAATAGAAGAAAAGAAAGATTTTTGGAATTAGTTGAATTACATGCACCAAAGGAAATAATTATAAAAGAAATAGATTTACTAAGACAACCTTTTAAGTATTATATAGCAAAAAGTATAAAAGATAGGGTATCCATGATATTAGGTAAATCACGATCCACTATATTGTAAATGATATCTATCTTTTCATAAACCTCCGTTTATTTTTAAGAGTGGTAAGAAATTACCACTCTTTTTTTGTCAGGGTGCTTTGAAATCATTATAGAATATATGCGTTTTATCTACTTGTATTTGAGGTTTGGATATTGTAAGTTGTGAATAAGGAATACCGTCTTTCCCCATTGTATGAATTGAATCTACTATTAACCATTTACCATCAAACTCTTTTGCTAGTTCATTATCCTTGGTTTGTTTCTGTAGTGATATTTTTACAGTTTTACCTGATACAATTAATGGACTGAAATCTACAACTATAACCATTCTATAACACATATGAGTATCTCTATAGAATTGATTTACAAATCCATTATATAGATTATCATCGTCTTGAATACCTGCATAAGACACCCTTGTAGTATTTGTTGTATATTGATTTCTAATTAGAAGTTGTGTTTCAGAATCGTACTCTGATAATACATTGTGAATATTTTTTGACGCATTACTACTTACACTACTTGGTTTATATCTATATATTTTCCTATTGTAGTTATCAAAGTTTACAGGCATACCACCATGAAATACTCTATAATCTTTTATATACTTCTCATCCAGCATCATATCTTTGTTTAGGTCTATTATATATTCTTTTACTTCAGGTTGATCTAACATAGCTTGTATTGTCATAAAGTAAAATTCACCTTGACAATTAAAGAAGGTATAGAAGCCAGAGCCAGCATTGTTTTGACTGTATGCCCATTCTGCAAGTTTACAAATAAATTGTTTGTTCGTTATATTGTTTTGATTTAAGTATGGTGTTCCTGCGGTATCAGATATAGAGTGAAGAACTTTATCTGCTGTATCATTATTATATTTTTCTTTTGGAATACCCCAATCAGGTAATATAACATTTTTTAGTATCTCACTTATAGTTTGTTTTTTAGCTGTTGAATCTTCATGATTAAATGTTCTTGATTTAGGTACATCAGATTTAAAATATTTAGATATCATCATAAATAGATTATCACCCGATACTGATTGAGCAATTTTAATATTGTTTATTTCATTAGCTGACCATACATAAGTATGTTCTAAATACCCACCAATCTTTTTACCTGTTGCTTTACCATCTTTATCTTTCTGATCTTCTTCTGGGAAACCAAGTTTACAGGTTAAATCCAATCCCTCTACAAAGAATACACTATCAATAATCTGTCCACCAGCATCTATAAAATATGTTTCACAATAAGGAAAGAAATCAAATAAAGAATCTTTAAAAAGAATCTTATTCCAATTTCTTATAGGTGTACCTGTTTTATCATCTTCCTTCCAATCTTCTTGATGGAAGGATAGACAACTAGGATCAGATAACATTGAGAATTCATATTTAGATATTGACATCTATTATACTCACATAACTATACTTCATAGCGGTCTTGTCATCGCAGTTTAACACGGCTTTGATATCATTGAATAGGTCGGTCTTTTCAAACTGGTTATATCTCTTGATTATTTGCTTTAGTTTATCGTTCATGCTATTAACCCGGATTATTTATTCTTTCAAATTCGTTTGCCATTTATCGGCCTAAATACACAAAAGTAAATCTATTTTTTGCAGTATCATTAGGGGTGTTTCCAAGTGTGTGTGGTCTAAATATATCTCCTTTTTTAAAGTACATACTTCCTGATAATTGGTGGTATGTATTTGCCTGAGTTAACGCCATAGATACAATATCGGTAGTTGCAATAGATTGAATGATGGTCGTAAGCTGGCTCGAATTAAGACTTAAACCCCACTGTACATCGCCGCCGTCAGCTCCATGCATACACATATAGCTATACACACCGCTTCTATTTATTGTTATTTCAAGCCCTTTAGTATTCGAACTGTAACCGCTTACATGATTTTCTGAAAACATATTGCCAACATTTTCAACTAAATTAGTAAAACGCATAATTCTAATATCGGTTGAACCATAACCGGCAAACGTTCTGAGTTTTAATTGACTTGTAATTGATTCCGCTGTTATTTCCCAAAAACCTGAATTTGAAGATTGAACAAATGAAACATAGTTCCCCACTTTAGGAAGTATTATAGAGGCTAATCCGTCATTACTTAGTTTATTTGCATCTGTGGCGTGCGGTGAAATAGTAACAACATCGGCTGAAGCGTCATTTTTAACAAATGCAATTGTAATTTTACGCCCGATATTATTAGCCATCAATGGAAGCGTATAAGTACAAGCTCCGGCAGTGGTATCAAATTCTAATCTACCTATACCATCGTTATCTAATCCTACATATGTTGCTTGTTTATATGATGTAGCATTACCATAAGAAGTAAGTGCTTTAGTACTATTATATAATCCATTAGCTCCTAGAATAGTAATATCAGTAGAAGCTGTAACTGTTGGAGTAATTACAGAGGTAGCCCCTCTAACATTACCACTTCTATCTATTAATCCCCATGTTTTAGATACATAAGAAAAAGAAGATAATACATTAGCTACATATACCCCCATACCAATTATAACATCAGTACTTAATAATTCACCCACTGCTTTAGCTGTAAAATCCATATAGTTAGTTGCTGAATTTATCCAAGTAAACTGACAAGTGATATAAGGTTTAGCTTCTGTAATAGGAAATACTATTGTTGCAGATGTTTTTACATGAACCAGTTGATTCAATGATGTTTCTACTGCCACATCAAGTGGTGCGATATTAACATTGTTACCTGCATTGATAGTAAGATTCCCACCATCATATACTCCAGGTTTAATTAGATTATGAAGAAGTCCTCCAAGACTTGAAGATAAGAGTTCCTGTCCATAACTAAAATTTATTGATTGTGTACCGTAATTTGTACTTCCCATTTTTTACCTTCTTACCATATAATTGAATTAAGGGCTTCTATTGTTTGTGCATTATCTATTGATAATTCTAATGCTTCTTTTTTACCATAGAGATAAATACTATAAGCTATCATTTCCTTTCTCATTAGTTTAATCTGAGCTAAAGTAGCCATCGTTTTTTGATTTTGATATCCTTTATACTCTGTTTCTGCTATTTCACTATCTGTCATAAATTCAATAAGTACATCAACATTTTGAAGATCATTCTTAGTTGTATTTCTTCTGTAATCAATATTTATACCTAATACTTCTGAAGGAAAATGACCATTTATAAAATGTTGATTATAAGCATCAGATATTTCTTGATATTTTATAATCTTAAATTCTTCTATAGCTAGAATTCCATCAGTAGCAAGTTCAGAATTAGTTTTTTGAATAATTGTTTTCGTAATATCATCATACTTCTCTCTGTCAGATAACACGGTTAATCCTGCATCTATCTTTTCTTTAATAGTCATCTCAACAAATTCATTACCTTCAATCTTTTTCCCTTCGGGAATATCAACAAAGTCTTTTCTTTCTGATAATGATAGTAATTCATATTTAGAATCAAATTCTCTTATATCTTGTCCTACTTTACCCGTAAAGTATTCATTTGGTATTTGCTGAATAGAATCATAATCAGTAATTCCTTCGTATTGCATTGAAGCAATTACCTTATTTTCTGATTGAGTTTCGCAACTATGTACAATCTTATTGTTCTTTAATGCTATATATATCATATTATAGTACCGTCCTTTTCCATAGTTTCATAAGTCTATTTGTGTGTGATGTCTTAGTTCCGGTACGGGGCGTGCCGTTTGTGCCGTCAGTAATTTGTGATCCCATACATCCATTTAAGCTATTAGAACCAGTTCCCGCGGAGTTTAACGACATACTTCCGGGTGCTGCCGCCGAAACTAAAGTGACAACACTTCCCCCCGATGATCCATTATATCCCGATAAGTTATATTTACTACCCTGCATCTGATCTGCCATTAAACCATTTGTTCTGCCTGCGCCGTCATATCCTGCAGTCTGAAAAACAGCTCCTTCAGTGTTAAACT
>Ga0315285_10003633_pt1 | contig 16042 bp, 11 predicted proteins | sample YL17G09_36_MG_FD_203698 | JGI IMG/M metagenome (GOLD analysis project Ga0315285, IMG submission 203698) | Sediment microbial communities from Yellowstone Lake, YNP, Wyoming, USA - YL17G09_36 | ecosystem: Environmental > Aquatic > Freshwater > Lake > Sediment | place: USA: Wyoming | collected... | reverse complement strand
TGCCGTCGCAGGCGTTGTGGAACGTCAGAAAAACGTGGCCGAAGTCAAGGCCCGAGGCGTCCGTGCCCATGTTCTGCCAGAGCGCGTAGCCCTGACGGGGGTTGAATTTGCAGGCAGGCGACATGGTGGCGCTGATCATGGTCAGCTGCACGATCTCGGCATTGCCGTCAAAGACCTCAACATACTGGCCTGCGCCGAAGGCCGCGTACCGGTCGTCAGCCGGGTTCGCGAGCGTGTTGTTGTCGTCGACCCGAATGATCCACGCATTTTCCGACACGCTCACGCCGCTGTCGAACGATTTCATGGTCTGGTATTTGGTGAGCTCGACATTGATCTGGCCCTGGGTGATACCGGCGTGGAGCAGGGTGTCTGACCCGGCGTTGACATCAATATCACAATACACTACGTCAAGTTCCCGCTTACCGGAGATAAGGTCAGTGTCGGAGACCACCGGGAACGTGGAGATGTCGTGCAGGACAAAGCTTCCTTGGCTCACGTTCATTTCGGAAAAAAGCGCGGTCATGATCGCGGTGCGGTTATCAACAATGATGCCGGCAGTGGTGATGATGCCGGTCGCCTGCACATTGCCGGGCAGCGGATACGCGCTGTCCACAATGATGTTCACGAGAAAGCAGCCGGTGGAGGTGTCGGGGCCGCTCCTCACCACCGTGACATTGGGCAGGACCGCGCCCTGCATGACCGCCATGGTCAGGTTGGCCGCGTAGCCGATCGGCATGGCGGCCTTGAGCACGTTCCTGACCGGCGTCACGTCCGGTTCACGCAGAAGATCATCGATCTTGTTGCACGAAGAGAGCGCAACAAGCGCCATGACCGCAAGCCAAACTGTTCTGCGCATAGGGTTTCCTCCTCATCGCGTATTCTGGGCAGCGGCTCGACGCGCGAGTTCGTAGCGCTCCGGGAATTCCTTTCTGAACTCCTTTAATTTCTTTGCCCTTTTCCAGAGCTGCATTTCGGAAGCGGCAATACGGCCGTCGTGCTTCAGCACGACGTTCTTGCCCGCCTTTTCGAAAAGGTCGAACGCGCCGGACGAAGGCGAACTGATGCGGACCAGGACTGCGGCCACGAGCTGGCGGTACTGCCAGTACCGTTCGCACACCTCGACCCTGATCTCGTCGGCCGAACGGCCGGCGGCAGCGGAAAGCGGCCGGACAAAAAGGCTGTCGTAGCGCGCCACAAGCACCCCTTCGCTCTTCCATTTAGTGCAGCCAGCGGTATCCGCGAGGACCGTCAGCGGCGGGATCGCCTTGATCCCCTGCAGCGCGAGTCGATAGACTTTTTCGTCCTCGCGCATCCGGCGTAGACTGAAAGCCTCGGTCACGAAATAGCGGGCGTATTCCTGCGTGATCCTGCATGACAATTCGTCAAGAATCCGGTCGGCAAGCTTGTTTTTTTCCGCGAAAGTGCGCGCCAGCGCCTCGCTCTTTTCCGCGTCGTAGCCGTACCGCGACGCGCGCCAGCAGTCGGCAGCCAGGCAGGAGAACCACTGCCTTCTCACCGAATCCACGAAAGGCGCCTGGCGTTCCGACCTGAACCGCGCCTTTGCCATGTAGTAGCGCTTCCGGTCAGGGGTTCCGAGCTCGTCCGCGGCCCTGTCGAAATCGTCCACAACCCTGAAAAACTTCGTGTCCTTGTACTGGCTGTACACTAAGAGCTTGGCAACGTCGTTCGCGATGGCCATGTCGTTCAAAATGCCGCCTTCATAACCGCCGATCTCTTTGCCGAGGAGCGCGATCTCAGCCGCGTAGTCGTCCTGTTTGCCGTAGGTGTCGTTGAGGCGGCGGAGCCATTTCTCAGACACCGGCATTGCCTTTGCCACCATGTTGGATTCCTGCGCCTTGGTGGAGGAGAGTTTGGCGCGGCAGGGCAGAACCATGAGCGCCATGACAATGATGACGGCCGCCGTTAGGGCTTTTGAAGCAATGGGTGCGCGGTTCATGGGAGTGTTAAAGTAAAATATGCTCCCGGAGGCAAAAAAAACAAGTGGGGAGGCTCAGTAGACAAAAGGGACATTTACCGATCCGGTTCTGCCATTTACAGACAGGAAATAGGCGGACGGGCACAGAGAAGCGGGGTCTAAGCGCACGAGCACGCTGTTCCGGGCCGCCGTTCGGCAGGCGATCCCGGCCGTCATTTCCTGCCCCTTCAGGTTGAAGAGCCTGATTTCCGGGTGTCCGGCATGGTCCGGGAACGCTATCGTGAACATGTTTCTGTTTATTCTTTTACACGAGAACCCTTTTGTCAATAAGTGCGTCCCCTGGCCAGCATCGATTTCGGACGGAATGAGTTCCTGGCCGAACGACACCCAGTTGACGTTCAGATTATTGGTGCCTGACGGCACCCTGAAAACCAGGGCCAGGTTCTGGATGCCGGTTGCCCGTAGTGTGACCGTATCGGAAATCGTCCGCCACGTCGTGAGGCTGCCGGTCGACGGTACGGTCAATTTTCTGAGCAGGGTGCCGGTTGAGGAGCCGAGCCGCACCTCTGCGGTGTCGGTCGCGACAGTCGAAGCAATGCGCAGTGACACCTGCACCGGACCCCTGTACCCGGCGTCAGGCGTAAAATCCACGGTGTCATACTGCACCCACGCGTTGTTGGCGATGGCGGAAACCATCCATCCTGCAGGCTCGCCTCCGCCGGCAACAGAGACCGAGGCACCGCTTATGGAAGACCTCCTGTCGATCTGGACCGTATCTTTATAAGCGTTAGGCGTGCCCACGCCCCGCATTGTTTTCGGGATGGTGTTGCTGCTGTTGATCGACCACGGATTGGTGGCGGTATTGAAGTAAAAATATTCCGCGCACGCGACCCTCTTCTGGTTCGTGGTTATGGAGCCGCCCAGTTCGTTTCCGCCGCAGTGCCAGAACATGATCCAGCGGCCCATGAAATTGCAGATGCCCGCATGAATGGTATTGCTGTTGGTGTTTTCGTTCATGAGGTCAGCCCTGAACGTGTACGGGCCGAGCAGGTTCGAAGCCGTGGAATAGGCGATCCGCTCCGCGGTCGTGGGCCAGTGGGCATAGAAGTGATACCACATATTGTTCTGTCTGATGATCCACATGCCCTCTTTGTAATCAGTGGCAGTGCCCAGGCCTGCCGTGATTTCGGTCTGGGTGCCTATCGCATCGTCGAAAGTGGCGTTCAGCTTTCTTATGTAAACATGGTTCGGCGTGATATTGACGATGTCCCACACGATGTAATAGACGCCGTTGCCGCTGTCGACCACGAACGGGTCGAGCGCCTCATTGCCGCACCCGGCCATCCAGGTAGGGTCCGCGGTAAAATGCGCGGTGGGCCGCGGGGCTTTTGCGTGGCCGATATGGGCCAGTCCGTTGCTCGTTATTCCAGGCCAGTAAAGGTGGAACTGCCCGTCGCCGAGCTTGATGACCGTAGGCGCCCACATGTGGTCCCGCGAAGTGTCTATCCAGGGGACATCGGCTTCAGTCAAAACGACGCCGGAGTCCTGCCAGTGGTAGAGGTCTGAAGAGGTCCAGACATGGTGGTTGATGTTCCTGATACTGCCTGCGCCGACCGGGTCCTCGGTGCAGTAGAGATACACGACCCCGTTTTCAACAATGGGGGACGGGTTTGGGCTGCCGAAATTCCGCGCAATGCACTGGTTGTCCGCAGAGACAGAAGTCGGGAAAATGACGGTGGCGGTTATAAACAACAGGAAAGACATTACCGCGAAGAGACCGCGGCGCGATATCCGTACCATTGGCACCTCCCACACCCCCCTGTTATAATATTGTTATTGTCAGGAGAAAAATTCAACCTGAATCATAAACCAATTTTCAGTGCCCTCCGGGGATTTCCCTTGCGCACTGGGGGTCCCCCGGCTTTCAGCCGCCCCCTATGTTCGCCCGGAAAACCCCCGGAGGGCACTAAAGCAGCTTCCTGTGGAGGGCGGGTCCGTATTTTTCGCAAGAAAAATGCATTATTAATACCCTCAATTTTGCCTCAGCGCATCGGAGGGCGTTTTGCTCCTCGCCTTGAAAACGCGACGGTTCAGGGTCTATCGAGATTTCCATCAGCTTTTTTTGCATGTTTTCATTTTATCAATGAGCATTTCCGGCCGTCGCGTCCTTCGGGTTGAATTCAAGGCTTTTTGCAAAACACCCGCCCCAACGGCAACTCATCCTCCCGGCTTTTTATTTGAACACCGCGCGTATCCGTGCAAACACCTCGTCGATGGTGCCGATGCCGTTAATGTCCCTGACAAGTTTCTTGGGCCGGTAATAGGTGAGGCACGGTTCGCTCTGCGCCTTATAGGTATTGATCCGGTTCTGGATGATTTTCGGGTCCGCGTCGTCTGCCCGGCCCTCGATCGTTGCCCGTTTTGAAAGCCGGTTCCTGATCTCATCGTCCGCAATGCTGACATTCACCACATGGTCGAGTTTCAATTTGAGGCTCGACAGTATTTTGTCAAGCGCCTCTGCTTGCGGGAGGCTCCGCGGAAACCCGTCGAGCAGAAAGCCGTTTTTCACGTCAGCCTGCGAGAGCCTGTCCTTGACCATGGCGATGGTCACCTCGTCCGGCACGAGTTGTCCCCGGTCGGTAAAGGATTTCGCGGTTTTGCCGAGCTCCGTGCTGTTTTTGATGTGGTAGCGGAACATGTCGCCGGTCGAGATGTGGGGCACTGCGAGAAACTCTTTCAGTTTTGCCGCCTGTGTGCCTTTTCCCGCGCCCGGCGGGCCGAAGAGTACAACGTTTTTTCCTGCCATATCTGTCTCCCTTGGGAAATTTTTCGTAGTAAAAAAACTCCAGCAACAGGACGGTTGACTGAAGAGCGATTTTACTGCGGTCGGGCCGGGGGGCGCGGAGTTCGCGAAAGCGGATTTCTGAACTTGCTTATACGGCGTGCACAAGCGCCTTTCGGCCCGGGGAAATCCGCCTTAAAATCGCTCGCAAGGCAGTTGCCCTGTTGCTGCCTATAGTAATCGAAGCGACTAAATATAAACGATGAATCGGTTCATAGATCAATAAAATGCTGATTTTAAAACAGTTCCACTATCACGGGATCACAGGCCGAAAAATACTTGATTTTGTAAATATCGCAATATGTATAATATAGGCGTAACAATAAATCCCTCAATGATCCACGCGGGCTCTCTTTGACGCAGGAGAGGGCGCTTTTTTCCCGCAAGGGTAGGATTGCGGATGGTCACGAAACGAAAAATCAGGACCCCCGGTCAAATCCCGGAAGATGCTCTCATGAAACCTGAACATGAGTGGCAGAAGACCTTTGACAGCATCAATGACGGCATCTGCCTGCTCTCAATCGACCAGAAGATCCTGCGGTGCAACCGGTCAATGGCAACGATATTCGGCAAGAAGCGCGAAGATATGGTCGGCCGGTATTGCTTTGAAGTGGTCCACGGCACGAAAAAGCCGGTCCCCGGATGCCCGGTAGCGAAAATGCGGAGGTCGCTCATGCGGGAAAGCATGGAATTGCAGCTCGGGGAGCACTGGCTCGATGTGACCGTTGACCCCATGCTTGATGACGCCGGGGAGCTTGCCGGCATCCTCCAAATCGTTCGCGACATTACCGAAAGGAAAAAGACCGAAGAGGAGCTGCGGGAGAGCGAAAAACGGTACCAGTCAATCGTCGAACACGTAAACGATGAGTTCTACATCCACGATTTCAAGGGAAAGATCCTTGACTGCAACGACAACGCCTGCCGCATGCTCGGCTGGTCGCGCGAAGAACTTATAGGGGCCCATTTAAATAAAATCGACAGTCCCAGAGAACGGGAGCTCATGCCGAAGCGGTTGGCGGAAAATGTAAAAAAAGGGTATCTGGTCTTTGACGGCGAACATGTCCGCAAAGACGGTTCGCATGTTATGATAAACGTCAGCTCCCGCGTCGTTTCTCGCGAAGGCGACGGCATTATCCAGACTTTTGTGCGTGATATCAGTGATCGGAAAAAAATGGAGGAGGCGCTGCGGGAGAGCGAGGAGAAGTACCGGACTCTCGCCGAGTCCTCTCCTGAGATGATCTACCTGGTGGACGGACAGGGCATTGTCCGTTATGTAAACAAGGCCGCACTCGCCATATTCAAAGGGGGCAGGGAGTCGGTCGTCGGAAAGCACCTGACGGCCCTCTACCCGCCGGCCGTTGCGGAGCGGCACCTGAAGGCCATCCGCGGCGTGATCGCCACCGGCAGCCAGTTTACAACGGAGATGCTCGAGGAGTTCCCGGCCGGGAAATGCTGGATCGACGCACGTCTCTCGCCGGTAAGGGACTCCAGCGGCACGATCGTCGGCGTGCTCGGGCTTTCCGCAAACATCACCGAACGGAAAAAGATGGAGGAGCGGATGGCGCGCGACGAAAAGCTCGAATCGCTCCGTATATTTGCCGGCGGCATCGCGCACGACTTCAACAACCTGCTCACCGGCATCTTCGGCAATATCGATCTTGCGAGGAACGAACTGCCCGAACAGGCTGAAGCGCTCAAATTTCTGAACAACTCCTTTCTGGCGTTCGACCGCGCAAAGCAGCTTGCTCACCAGCTTTTAACCTTTGCAAAGGGAGGCGCGCCGCAGAAAAAGCCGCTCAGGCTGCCGGAAGTGATCAGGAACATCTGTATGCTCGCCCTCTCCGGCTCGAACGTCAGGGGCGAATTCAGCTTCAGCGAAAGGCTGTGGCCTATCGAGGCCGACGAGGGCCAGCTGTCGCAGGTGTTCAGCAACCTGATCATCAACGCATGGCAGGCGATGCCGCAAGGCGGGACGGTGACGGTATCGGCCGAAAACAGAACGCTCGAAGCGGACAGCCTCGGCGCGCTTCCTGCCGGAAAGTACGTTGCCGTGTCGGTCAAAGACCAGGGCGTCGGCATCCCGGAGAAGATCATCGACAAGATTTTCGACCCGTTTTTCACGACCAAGCAGCAGGGGTCGGGTCTGGGGCTCGCGACCAGCTACTCCATCGTGAGCCGCCACGGCGGTTATATCGACGTGGTTTCGGAACCGGGCGAGGGAGCGGTTTTCACCATCTGGCTGCCGTCCTCGGAACAGGCCGTCGTCGCGGCCGAAAGTTATCTTGACATAAAAGAGCTCAGGGGGAGCGGGCGGATCCTCGTCATGGACGACGAGCGGCTGATCCGCGCGATCGCGCACGACATGCTCACGCGGGCCGGGTACGAGGCAGACATGGCGACCGGCGGGAAAGAGGCGGTCGAGAAATACCGCGAAGCGATTAATAAAGGGAAAAGATTTGACGCGGTCATCCTCGACCTTACCGTGCCCGGCGGCATGGGCGGGGAACAGACGCTGCGCGAGCTTAAAAAAATCGACCCGGAGGTGGCGGCCGTGGTGTCGAGCGGCTATGCGGACAATACGGTGCTGGCGCACTTTGCGGAATACGGGTTCGCGGCCATGGTACCCAAGCCCTACAGCCTTAAGGAGCTTCTGACAACGGTAAAGATGGTGCTGGAAAAAAAGAAAAATAGGGGATAGCCTATCTTTCCAATCCCTCGCAGTATTCCATCCACTCCTCAAACCCCTCCCCGGTTGTACAGGAGAGCGGGAATAGTATGATGTCCCGGTTCAGCTTGCGGCAATCGTCCTGTACGCGGTCAATGGAAAACTTGACATAGGGGAGCAGGTCGATCTTGTTCACGAGCACCACGCTCGCGCGCGTAAAGAGGGCGGGATATTTTGCCGGTTTCTCGTCCCCTTCGGCGACCGAGAGCACCGCGATTTTTTTATCTTCGCCCAGGTCGAACGCTGCAGGGCAGACGAGGTTCCCGACATTCTCGATCACCAGCAGTTTTTTATCGTCAAGGTCCAAGCTTGTTAAGGCATTCTGCACCATGGCGGCGGTGAGGTGGCACGCGCCGCCGGTCTCGATCTGCACGGCCGTGGCGCCGGCGCGCGTGAGCCGGTCGGCGTCGAACGCGGTCTGGATGTCGCCCGTGATCACGGCAAGCGTTGTGCCCATCCTCGCCGCCATGCGCTCGAGGACCGACGTCTTGCCCGATCCCGGCGAACTGATCATGTTCAGGGACGGCAGTTTTTTACGAGCGAACAACGCGCGGTTCTGGCGCGCGACCAGATCGTTCGCTGCATTGACATTTGACGATATCCTGATTTTTTCACTCATCCTCAACCTCGATACTTTCCAGGGTACACCGGTCCCCGCCGGCCACGGCCCGGTCGAATCCTTTGCAGGAGGGACAGGGATCGAACATTTTTCCGGAGGCATATTCTACGCCGCAGGCGCATTTGAACCGGGCAGGAACTTTTTCAACCGCTACCGCCACGGCCTCGTTCTGTTTTTCGCGGAAGACAAGATCGCAGTACATGGCGAGCGATTCGGCATTAACGCCGGAAAGATCGCCATTAGCGATGCTCATTTTTATAATACGCCTTCCTTTTGCACTTGCCAGTGCTGCTTCAGCGATTTCGAGCGCTACACCGTATTCATGCATGGGAAACCCAATGATTGACATACTACAGGAAATCCGGCAGCCGCGCCGATGATCAGGGCCGCTGAAGCAATAAAAATACGTCGATGCCGCCGTGTCTGCCATTAAAACGGAAGGGAGGGCATTTGAAAATCACAATCCCCATAAACCAATTTATGACTTGACTACCCGAAAAACACCGGAACAATGCAGAAAACAGCTTTTAACCTGCTTCTGTTTTTCTTTTCGCTCTGCTGTGCCGCGGCCGCGGCTGATGATTCGCTTTTTTCCGTTGAGACAAGCGGCACGGACGCCCTGCGGGCCGGTGCGTACGGGCACGCAATCGACGAACTCCGGAGCAGCACGAGTGCCTCCGGTCTGTTAAAACTCGCCATTGCGCACCTGCGGAGCGGCGATACCGCAGGCGCGTTGTCGTTGTGCACTGCAGGCCCGGCAGCCGATACGGAACTCGGGCCGTTTGCCCTTGAAATGGCCGGGGACCTCCTCTGTAAAAAAAGTCCTGACAGCGCCCTTTCCTGTTACGGGAGGGCGCTGCAGATGAGCGTCCCGGGCCGGTACCGTAACAGGATTTTCGAGAAAATAAGCGCGGCGGCGGGGGACGATACGGCAAAACTCGTTGCAACCCCCCTGTGGCCCGATTATTCGCTGTGGTGGAGCGCCCGAAAGCCCCTGCCAACGGAACCGCTGTGCGCCGCCGTCGACTCGCTTGCGAGCCTATCGGCATGGCCGCAGGTCGATTCGCTTGTCACTGGTTCGCTCACCGCACTCTCCGACAACGCGCAATGCGCAATTGTCAATTCGCTCTGCCGCGGCCGGCAGGCTGACAGCGCGCTCGCCGCGGCTGCGCTCTTTCTTTTAGGGAAAATCGCCGCAGATTGCGGCCAGTACGGGACCGCCGAGAGGATGCTTGCGGCAAGCCGCGGAAAGGCCGATTTTGCCGCGGCCGTCGGCGACCGGGATCTGCTGCGGGTCCGCGGCAGGCTGTTTTTCAATCAAAAAAAGTATAAGGAGGCGGTTGCATCGCTTACCGCGTATGTCCGGCGGTTCGGCTATGAGTCCGATGTCGGGCTGCTCATTGCCCGTGCGTATTCGAGTCTTGACAACAACGACGATGCGGCCGACTGGTATGACCGGTTCATCGCCCGCACCCCCCGGTATCCGGCCATGGCGGAAGTGCTCTGGCGGAGGGCATGGATTGAGGAAGAGCGCGGCCGTCCGCAGACGGCCATGGCCTTTTTCCAGAGAATTTACAAATATTATCCGCGGTCGTCACGTGCCGAGGAGTCGTTCGTCCGCCACGCGCTGTGCTTCTACCGGGAGGAAAAGTACGGCGAGGCGCTGCAGAAGCTCACCCTGTTTGAAACAAAAAACCGCGATTCGCCGCTTCTTCCCGGGGTTCGCTACTGGAAGGCTAAGAGCCTGCTGGGACTTAACAAAATAGATACGGCCAAGGCGCGGCTCATTGAGCTTGCCCGGCAGGAACCGTACGATTACTACGCGCAGCGCGCCCGGGACCTCCTGACGCTCCTCGGAGATTCAGTGGACGCGCACCTCTGCCTCGACACGGTTTCCGATAACGACCGGGCACTGCGCTGGCTCGATTCGGCGTCCCGGTTTCTGGTTTCGTCTTCGGATTCGCCGCAGACGAAGGCGAAGGCGCTTTCGTCCGACGACAGCCTCAATATCCGCCGGGGGCTTTTCCTTGCATTGGCCGGTAACAGCGCCGATGCCGAAATTTTTCTGGAACCCGTGGAGCTTTCCTATCCGGAAAACCTGCCGCTCGATTTCAGGATCGCGGTGTTCTACCGGAGTATCGGCGCCATGACCCAGGCTGCCCGCAGCGGACGCCGGCTCGCCTGGCGCATTCCACCGGAATTCCGGGAGACCATTCCGCTCCCGGTCTATGCAATCATGTATCCGTTCTATTACAGCGATATCGTCAACAGCGAAGCACCCCGGCGTCACCTTGACCCGTCGTTTGTCCTGGCAATTATCCGCCAGGAGAGCGTATTCAATCCCTGCATCGTTTCTCAGGCAGGCGCCATAGGTCTCATGCAGATCATGCCGTCGACCGGCGCAACACTCGCCCGGGAGCTTGGCGAGCCGTTCTGCGTCGACACGCTCTACCGGCCGTCCGCAAACATCCGGTACGGAACGTTTTATCTCCGCAGACTGCTCGACCAGTTCAGCGGAAACGAAGTGCTTGCCCTTGCCAGTTACAACGGCGGCCCTCAGAACGCCAGCGAGTGGTATGTACGCAACCGCGAGAAGGATTTCGACCTGTTCGTCGAGGATATCGGTTTTTCCGAGACGCGCAACTATGTGAAGAAAGTGCTGGCGAATTACTGGTTCTATCGCAGGCTCTCCCGTAGCAGGTGAAGATATTCCATGGTTGAGACATGGCCCTGTCATGGTTTTTTATTGCGCAGGTTTGTATTTTTCAACGTTGAGTGCTCCTGAGATAGACAACCACCGATTTAGAGGAGAAGCGTCATGATGAGACTATCACTTATTGCAGTAATGATCGCGGCGTTGTCGGTTTTTGCGGCGGGCGGGAAAAAAAGCCGCGAGGCCGACTCGATGGTCTATGATAAACCGACCGAGTGGCGGCTGTTTTCAATCGACTGGCCGGTGCACGCCATGGCCCTGCAGGGAGCGGTTCTCTGGTGCGGGACCGAGCGGTTCATTGCTTCCATAAACACCCGGAGCGGGAAAAAACTTGAGGCGCAGAAAATGAAAGAGATCGGATTCATGCCTGCCGACAGCATTGCGGCCATTGCCGTGGATAAACAGGGCAGGGTCTGGTTCGGCGGACCGAACGGCGTGGCCATGAAAAGCGGCTCCCAGGTCACCGTGTTTACAGTAGAGAACGGCCTTTCCGACAACGCCGTACATGCAATCGCCGCGGCAAAAGACGGGAGCCTGTGGGTAGGCACGGAAAACGGGGCCAACCTATACCAGGACGGAACATGGAAGCGGTTTACCGTAAAAGAGGGCCTTGTTTCGAACAAAATACAGGCCATACTGACCGATGTAAAAAGCACGGTCTGGTTCGGCACCGATAAAGGCATAAGCGTTTATGACGGACTCACCTGGACGGCCCACACCATGAAAAGCGGCATGAACTGGAACGATACCAGGGCCCTTGCCTTTGACCGGCGCAAGGAAACGGTCTGGGCTGCCGTGGGCGACAAAGACGTCAACACGTTTGACGGCCAGAAATGGAATGTGTACATGGAAATCCAGCAGGGGATAACCTCCATCATGGTGGATTCCCAGAGCAGGATATGGTTCGGTTCCCCGGCCGGGATCATAAAGTTCAACGGTGATGACTGGATCAGCGATCCGAAACAGCTCGGCATTCCTGCGGCGCCGGTGTATCAGCTCTTTTGCGATGAAAAGGGGAACATGTGGTTCGCCATGGAAACCGGTGTCGTGTTCAGGACCAACCCCTATCCTTTTTAAGGATAGCCTTTCTGAGGATAAAACCGGATCCGGGGGCGGTGTAAAGGAATTGACTTCGCGTTTTCAATTGAGTAGTTTAGAATTCCTGTTGCTTCAATAATAAAGAGTGAAAAACCAGCACAAGGTCAGCGGCAGCTATGCAGAAAATCCGTATTGCGGTCGTGGGAGTGGGAAATTGCGCAAGCTCCCTGCTGCAGGGCATAGAATACTACCGGCATAAAAAGCCCGAGGAGGCAATCGGCCTCATGCACTGGGATATCGGCGGTTATAAGCCGTCGGACATCCAGGTCGTTGCCGCATTCGATATTGATAAAAGGAAAATCGGCCGCGACGTCAACGATGCGATTTTCGCAAAGCCGAACTGTACCCTGGTTTTCTGCCCGGAAATGCCCAAAACCGGCGTCAAGGTGCGTATGGGCAGGGTGCTTGACGGTTATGCCGACCACATGAAAGACTATGAAGAAGATTACGCATTTGTCGTGGCCAAGGAGAAGGAACCTGCTCGTGACGAGGTGGTGAGTATTCTGAAAGAGTCCGGCGCCGAGATCCTCATGAACTATCTGCCGGTCGGGAGCGAGGCCGCGACACAATTTTATGCCGAGGCGGCGCTTGAGGCAGGAGTTGCCTTTGTCAATAATATCCCGGTGTTTATCGCGTCGAACGCTTCCTGGGCAAGACGGTTCGAGGAGCGGGGCCTGCCCGTCATCGGTGACGACATCAAGGCCCAGCTCGGCGCCACGATCACCCACCGGACGCTTACCGATCTTTTCAGGAAGCGCGGGGTCAAGCTCGAGCGCACCTATCAGCTCAACACGGGCGGCAACACCGATTTCCTCAATATGCTGAACCGCAGCCGCCTCAAGTCAAAGAAAGAGTCGAAGACCGAGGCGGTGCAGTCCGTGGCCGCGACCCGGCTCAACAAGCGGGACATTCACATCGGGCCTTCCGATTACGTACCGTGGCAGAACGACCAGAAGGTCTGCTTCCTCCGCATGGAAGGCAAACTTTTCGGCGATGTTCCCATGAACCTTGAGCTCCGGCTCTCGGTCGAAGACTCGCCCAACTCGGCCGGCGTGGCCATAGACTCAATCCGCTGCGCCAAGCTCGCGCTCAATGCGGGGCTCGGCGGCGTTCTCCATGCGCCGTCGTCGTATTTCTGCAAGCACCCGCCGCGCCAGTTTACGGACGATGAGGCCTACCGGAAGACCGAGGAGTTCATCAAGCAGTACAGCGCGGCGCCTAACGCCCGGCCGGAAAAGGTTGCTGCAAGAGTCCCGGTGTAAAAACAACGACCGGACACTTTTCTCCGTTGGATGTTTTCCGCAAAAGCTGTATTTTACTGCCAGCCTCACATGAATTTCCTTCACCACATGAAAATGCAGTTGAATGCACGCGGCGCGCTGTCTGCGGCTCTGGTTCTCGCTGTGCTGCTTGCCTGCTCCGGCTGCTCGCGGAAAAATGATTCACTGAAGGTTGTCGGGCAATTATCGACGAAAGACACCATCACCCTCGGTTTTTACAATGTTGAAAACCTGTTCGACCTCTACTACGACGGCACCGAGTATCCGGAATACCGGCCCGGCGCGCTCGGCTGGAACAAGCAGACGTGGGAAAAGAAGGTCGCGAATATCGCATCGGTTATCATTGCCATGAACGTGGACGTGATCGGCCTTTGCGAAGTGGAAAACCGGAACGCCCTTGAGGGACTGCGGAAGGAACTCGGGAAACGCGGCGCCGATTATCCGTATGCCGCGATCGCCGCCCTGTACAATCGCAGCGCGACGTGTACCGCGCTCCTCTCCCGGTTTCCGGTTACCCGGTGGCAGGGGTTCGGCGCAGGGAACAGCGAATCCGAAAGACGCACCATCCTCGAAGCGGACGTTGATTGCGGCGGGACCATGTTTAAATTATTCGTTAACCACTGGCCGGCTAAAACCCACTCTGAATCACAGCGCCTCGCCATGGCGCAGGCGCTCGCGAAAAGGATCGCGCAGCTTCCTCGACAGACTGATTATGCAATTATCGGCGATCTGAATTCCGATTATGACGAATGGCGGAAGTTCCACACCGAAGGACTCGATGATACGAGGGGTATGACAGGGCTCAACAATGTTTTGAAAACCGTGCATGGCGGCCCGGCGAATTTTTCTTCATTCGTTATTAAACAGGAGATGGCCGGCGCCGACAGCATCATGCATTACGATCTCTGGTTAGAGCTGCCGGAGGAGCAGCGCTGGAGTATGAAATATCATGAAATGCTCCGCACGCCGGATCATTTCCTGCTGCCGCCGGCCATGTTTGACAGCACCGGGATATCATATCTTGACAAGTCGTTCGAGGTTTTTACCTGGAACGGCGCGCTGCTCCGCAACAACGAGCCGTTCCGCTGGCAGATGAGAGGGTTTGGGCAGCGCCGGTTTCATGCGGGCGAAGGATATTCGGACCATTTTCCGATTCGGGCATGTTTTACAAAAAAAACGTTTGTCGCCGCAGGCGGCATCATTGATTCCGTCCGCACACAAAAGATTCAGCGCGTTGTAACAGCTGAAGGCGGGTTCGAAAAGTCAATGGAAGGATGGCTTGCCTGCGGCAAGGCGCTGTCGGTTGTCCGCGATAGCAGCATGCCTTCGGCATCCGGCCGCCATTGCCTGCGGATAAAGGGAGACGCGTCGGAAAAGAACTGCTGCGCGGCACACACGATTCTTCGCCGCGAGATACTCAACCGGCCGCGATGGGCGAAAATCACTTTTGACCTGCGCGGCTCCGGAAAGCTTTCACTCCGCGTACGGTCCGGGAAAGGGCAGTGGCGTTATTACAATGGCCTGGACTTCACTCCTTCCGGATCGGCCCGGTACCTGCCGGTCAGCTTCCATGCCTGGCGGCGGGTCGCCCTGTCATTTACTTGTGATAAACTTGCCTCGCCTGACCTTGAGGTCGAACTCCGCGCTGGCAAGGGCACGCCCTTCTGTTTCTATATTGATAACGTTCTTGTTGAATAGTGCTATTTTGCTGCTTCGAGATAATGCACGTCGCTCAGCTTCCGTAACTTCTGTGCGGCGAGTTCAGGGGTGATGTCGCGCTGCGGCATAGCGAGCATCTCGTACCCTACCATGAATTTCTGCACCGTCGCCGAGCGGAGGAGCGGCGGGAAGAAATGAAAATGGAAGTGCCATTCCGGATGGTCGCCTCCGCCTCCGTCGGTCGGTTTCTGGTGGATGCCCATGGAGTAGGGAAAACTCATATAGAAAAGGTTATCGTAGCGGGTCGTGATCCGTTTGAGCGCGCCGGCGAGCGCGTTTTTTACCGCGCCATCCATTTTGGTGATACACGAACAGTGCTGTTTCGGTAGCACCATGACCTCATACGGCCAGACTGCCCAGAAGGGAACGAGCACCACAAAGGAGTCGTTCTCAAAAACAATGCGTTCCTTGTTTTTAAGTTCAAGCCCCAGATAATCGCACAGGAGGCAGTGCTGGTTTTTTGAATTATAGTAACTGCGCTGACAGTCGCCCTCTCTGGCCGGAATGACCGGCACCTGTTCGTCGGCCCAGATCTGGCCGTGCGGATGCGAATTTGAACAGCCCATCAGGCTGCCCCTGTTTTCGAAAATCTGCACGTGGTTGATCTCTTTCAAACTGCCGAGTTCATCATACTGTTCTATCCATGTGTCAATAACACCGTTAAGAGCCTCAACGCTCATCCGCGGCATGGTCAAATCGTGGCGCGGTGAATAGCAGACGACGCGGCACACGCCTTTTTCGCTTTTCGCGACGATCAGGCCGTTTTCACTGAGGTCGAGAACGGGCGCTTCGAGATAGAGCGCCGAAAAATCATTTTTAAACACAAAGGTCCCGGTATACGCCGGGTTGGAAACACCCTCGGCGCGTTTATTGCCCGGACAGAGATAGCACGCTGGATCGTGAATGACCGCCGAAGACCTGCGGGTCTCATCGATTTTCCCCTGCCAGGGCCTTTTGGTGCGGTGCGGAGAGACGAGAATCCATTCGCCAAGAAGCGGGTTGAAGCGCCGGTGGGGATGCTGGGCAGGATTCATTATGCTGAACTCCTTGAGATTTAAAACCGGTATGCTGTTACTTGAAAATACAAATTGTCATCAATAAAAAACCCCG
>Ga0315285_10003630_pt1 | contig 16043 bp, 14 predicted proteins | sample YL17G09_36_MG_FD_203698 | JGI IMG/M metagenome (GOLD analysis project Ga0315285, IMG submission 203698) | Sediment microbial communities from Yellowstone Lake, YNP, Wyoming, USA - YL17G09_36 | ecosystem: Environmental > Aquatic > Freshwater > Lake > Sediment | place: USA: Wyoming | collected... | reverse complement strand
CGTCATTGGGGTCGGTACCGAAAACGTTCGCCTCCTGGCCGTCGGAAAGCCCGTCATCGTCCGAGTCCGGATCCAGCGGATCGGTCCCGACCGACTGAACTTCCTGGCCGTCGGAAAGCCCGTCATTATCGGAGTCCGCGTCAATGGGATTGGTCTCGCCCCCGTCCAGGGTTCCGTCCTGGTTGGCATCCTCCACCCCGTCATAGAGGCCGTCACCGTCCGTGTCCGGGTTCTTGGGGTCGGTCGGGTTGGCGCCGTTGATCTCGGTATCGTCCCGGAGTCCGTCCGAGTCGGTATCAGTAATCAGCGGGTTGGTCCCGTAGGTATTCACCTCGTCTCCGTCCGAGAGAGTATCGCCGTCTGTATCGCTGAGGTTGGGGTCGGTCCCGGTAACGTTGAGTTCCCGGCCGTCGGAGAGGCCGTCATCGTCCGAGTCCGAATCCAGAGGATCGGTGCCGGAGGAATTAACCTCCAGTCCGTCGGACAGGCCATCATTGTCGGAATCGGAATCGTTGGGGTCGGTCTCGTTCCCGTCCAGGGTTCCGTCCTGGTTTGAGTCCTCCACCCCGTCATAGAGGCCGTCACCGTCGGTATCGGGGTTCAGGGGATCGGTCGGGTTGGAGCCGTCAAGTTCCGTGTCATCCGTGAGGCCGTCGTTATCGGTATCGCCCAGCAGCGGATTGGTCCCGTAGTTAGTCACCTCTTCGCCGTCTGAATAGCCATCACCATCGGTATCATCGTCGGTGGGATCAGTGCCGAAAACGTTAACTTCCTGACCGTCGGAGAGACCGTCGCCGTCGGTGTCCGCCAGGAGCGGATCGGTACCCAGGGAAATTTCCAGGCCGTCAATCAGGCCGTCCGCGTCGGTATCCGGGTTCCGGGGGTTGGTATCCAGGCCCGCGTCGTAATCTTCCGCGTCTCCGTCCAATCCTCCGTTGTTGTAGGTGGTTTCGAACCCGTCGGAAAGCCCGTCCGCGTCGCTGTCGAATGCCCGCGGGCTGGTCTGGACGGTAATCACCTCGGCGTAATCGTTGATTCCGTCGTTATCGGTGTCCCGAACCAGGGGGCTGGTATTGTAGGTTATCGCCTCGGCGTAATCGCTGAAGAGGTCACCGTCGGTATCGCTCGAGTTGGGGTTGGTCCCCCAGACTGTTACTTCGGTAAAGTCGGAAACCCCATCGGCGTCGGAATCGGGGTTCAGAGGATTGGTGCCCAGGGCGATTTCCTGGCCGTCGGAGAGCCCGTCGTCGTCGCTGTCGGGATCGAAAGGATCGGTCAGGTAGGTATTGTTCTCGGCGTAGTCGCCCAGGCCGTCGCTGTCGGTATCCTGCAGATCGTCCGAAGGGTCGGTGGGATCGGTGCCGTCCACGTTCGCCTCGATCCCGTCCAGGATGCCTCCGTCGTCCGTGTCCGGGTCCCAGGGATCGGTGCTCCAGCTGATTTCATCCCCATCCTGCAAACCGTCGGCGTCGGAATCCGCTATCAGCGGGTTGGTGCCGTAAGTAATCACCTCTTCGTAATCGTCCAGCCCGTCCTGATCGGTATCCGTAATCAGCGGGTTGGTGCCGTAAATGTTGGTTTCTTCGTAATCATCCAGGCCGTCACCGTCACTATCGTCATCATTGGGATCCGTGCCGCTGTAATATTCTGGCCCGTCCAACAATCCGTCGCCGTCGGTATCGGGGTTGTTGGGGTCGGTGCCGAGCAGTCCTTCGAGGGTACTGGCCAACCCGTCTCCGTCGGGATCGTTGGTGGCGGGCAGGAGCGGGTCGGTCATCGGGGAAGGCGGGAGGCCCATGCTGTTCGCCAGGTAATATTCCAAGCCATCGATAAGAACATCGCCGTCGGTATCTGGGTTCAGGGGATCGGTCTCGCCGACGTTGCCCCCACCCCAATAATACCAGTCGCTGACCTGGTCGTAGGGGTCATTCCCGTCGCGCGCGCCGTCGTAATCCACGTCTTCATTGCAACCATCATATAGAAAATCTCCGTCGGTATCCCAGTCGAGCGGATCCGTGGTGGTGGCCGGGTCGGAATCCGGGATAAAAACCAAAAGGTCGGTATCCGAGCCCTCCGGCCCGGTCAAGCCGATTTCCTGTCCGTCACCCAGGCAGTCATCATCGGTATCGAAATCGTCGGGGGCGGTCTCGCCCCCGTCCACCACGCCGTCCTGATCGGCGTCCTCGGTCGAGTCCAGGAGGCCGTCATCGTCGGTATCATCGTCGAGGGGGTCGGTAGTGGTGCCGCCGCCGTCGCCGTCCCAGGTGGGGATGGGGTTGGTCCCCGTCCCCTGGGGGCCGGCCAGGCCGATTTCCAGGCCGTCATGCAGGCCGTCCCCATCGGAATCGAAAACTCTGGGGTCGGTTTCGCTCCCGTTAACGATGCCGTTATTATTGACATCCTCACCGATGACGACGCCGTTATTCCCGTCGATCAATCCGTCATTGTCTGTATCGTCATCGTTTGGATCGGTCTCGCCCGGGTCCAACAGGCCATTTTGATTGGCGTCTTCGGTTACGTTCGGAAGGCCGTCATTATCGGTGTCGCTGTATGGAATGGTGTCTCCGAGGTCCATAACCCCCCAGGCTGGGACTACTGGAAGACCCGGAGGAGGAGTAGCCAACCCCGTGTCCTCGACCCCATCCATTATTCCATCAAGATCGCTGTCTGGAAGGTAAGGATTAACCGGGCACGACCACAAAGGGGCTCCGCTGGTCCAGGCATATTCGCCTTCGTTATTGATTAAATCACCTTCTATATCAATACCCCAGATTAATGGTGGAAAAAAAACTCCATTCCATCCTCCAAGGGCTGGCGGGGCAGGGCCACAGGGCCCTGGTCCAAGTAAAGTGACACAACAATTGTACTCCCAATTGTCATCCAGAAAGTTTCCATTAACGTCCGACCCAGGAATGGGCGGAGGCCATGCGGCCAGGGAATTTTGGGCCGCGAGCATTAGCCCAAAAAACAGGAATAGCGTTACCACCCAGATCCTTTTTGCTTTCATTAGAAACCTCCTTGTGGTTTTAGAAGAAAGCTAAAAAAAGTAATCTGAAAAAAATGTTTTTTTCTTTACAGCGGCCTATGTCAGATGGGATTTAGAAGACTATTGCAGCCGAGCTAAATTCCGATCCCGAATCAAGGCATGCTGAATTTTAATTGGGCTAAATATATTAATAGATATAAGGAATGTCAACCTGAAAAACAAAAATAATAAGGAAGCGTAAATTTTGCTTATTTGCCGGAGGCAAGCAGGATCAGTTCGCGCATCTCCCGGACGGCGCGCTCCATCCCCACCAGGACCGCCCGGGAGATAATGGAATGCCCGATGGAAAGCTCCTCGATCTCCTCGATAGCGGCGATTTGCTTTACATTCCGGTAATTTAGCCCGTGGCCGGCGTGGACCTTGAGCCCCAGTTTGTCGGCCAGCTTCGCGGCGTTGATGACCCGGCCGAGTTCCTTCTCGACCTCCTTCACCCCGACCGTGTCGGAATATACCCCGGTATGGATCTCCACGATATCCGCCTGAATCCGGTGGGCGGCCTTGACCTGGTCGAGGTCGGGATTGATGAACAGGCTGACCAGGATGCCCCCTTCGTGGAAGGTCCGGATCGAGGTGGCGATCGCGTCCTGGTTCAGGTTGACCTCCAGGCCCCCTTCGGTGGTCAGCTCCTCCCGGCGTTCCGGCACCAGGGTGACCATGTCGGGCTTGATTAAAAGCGCGGTCCGGATGATTTCCTGGGCGTTGGCCATCTCCAGGTTAAGTTTGGTTTTGACGATTTTCTTTAACTCCTCCAGGTCCCGGTCCTGGATGTGCCTCCGGTCTTCTCGGAGATGTACGATGATCCCGTCCGCTCCGGCCAGCTCGGCCAGGACTGCGGCGAAAACCGGGTCCGGCTCCCTGCCCTTGCGGGCCTGCCGGAGGGTGGCGACATGATCGACGTTGATGGATAAGCGTTTCATTCTAAATCTCTCGAAAGCCAGACGGCTTGGCAGTCCAATTTAATCAGTCATTCCCGCCCTTCGACTGCGCTCAGGATAAACTCCGGCGGGAATCCATCCCCTTTTTGTCATCCCCGCGAAAGCGGGAATCCATCCCCTTTTTGTCATCCCCGCGAAAGCGGGGATCCAGGAGAAGAAACTGGATTCCTCCGGATCAAGTCCGGGGCAGGCTTGATCAAGTCCGGAATGACAATCAAAGTAAAAGCGTTTCAACCGCACTATTTTCCCAACTTTATCTTGTTTTTAATCAATATCGGTTCCTGCCGGGCTCTATCTTTCAGGCTGACATCCAGGGCAAACGCTTTCTGGATGGACTTTTCCGCTTCCAGCTGCCTCCCGTCTTCCGCGTAGGCGCAGCCCAGATAATACCATAATTCCGCTTTCTCCGGCCATTCCGCGGAGGCGTTCTCATAAATCGCCACGGCCTCCTTGACCCTTCCCTCCTGGAGCAGGGACAGCCCCAGGTTTTTAAATCCGTCCGTAAAGTTGGGGTTCAGCTTGATCGTTTCGAAATATTCCTTGGTGGCCGAGGGATAATCCCGGGAAAAATAATATGAATTCGCGAGAAGAAAATGCGAAAGGTAGCTGTCGTCGCGAAGCTCGACCAGTCTGGTCCCGATCTCCTGCGCCCGCGCCAGGTCTCCCAGGTTGAGGTAAACCTGCGCGAGGTGAACCCCGATCTCAAAATACAGGGAAGGATTCAGAGCCAGGGCCTGTGAGAGCGGCTCCTCGGCTTGTTTATACCTCCCCTCGCTCGTCCGCATCGCTCCGAGATCATAAAGCGCCGAAACCATGTTGGGATGCAGGTTCAGGGTTTTCAGAAGATCTTCCTCCGTTTCGTTTTGCATCCCGAGGAAACCGTAACTAATCGAACGGTTGTAATAGTAAATGTAATTGTGGGGATCCCGCTGGATCGCCCGGTTGAAATGCGGGAGGGAATCCTCAATGTTTCCCTGCCCGGCCGCCTGCATGCCCCGCAGGAACGCGAGCCGGCCTCCGTATTCCAGCCAGGTCACGCGAACCCAGATCAACCCGGAGAAAAGAACCAGGGCGGAAATCACGAAAATCCCGATCCGGGAACGTTTGTTCTCCAGGATCTTCCAGCCTTTGGGCGAAACCGCCCCGGCGGGTTTGACTTCCAGGAGCGGCATCATCCCCTGGCGCAGGCGCGACTCCGCTTCCAAGAGCCCGACCATGCCGAAAAAGGCCAGGCTCGAGGCCGGGACATGAAAATTGAAGGCGAAAAGCGAGTTCGCCAGGAAACCCCAGAAACCGGCGAACATCCCGCCGGCGAAGATCATCTCGGTGAAGTTCCGGGATTGCTTCAGTTCCCGGAAGCCGAAAAGAAAAACCGAGGTTAAAAATATGAGCCAGCAGATGAAACCCACCAGGCCGGTTTCGGAGAGAAATAATATGAATTCGTTGTGCGGGTTATCGACAGTGGTCCCGGTTTGCTCGGCCATCCGGTCCAGGTCGGCGGTTTGATACTTGGGAAGGGACAGGGGGAAATTGGCCAATCCCACCCCGAAGAACGCGTTGTCCTTGAACATGTTGAGACTGGATTTCCAGGCCAGGAAGCGAAAGCGGATGGAGGGATCGTTGAAGTTAAAACTGGAGAGCGATTTATCCACCACCCGGGAGCCGGCGGGGGTCAGGAAAAGAAACGCCCCGGATACGACCAGAACCAGGGCGGCGCCGACGAGGACGGGTTTGAGCTTGACTCCTTCCTGGGCCCGGAACCTGAGCCAGGATTGGATCAGGACGATCGCGAAAAAGCTTCCGGCGACTGCCATCCCTACCACGGCTCCCCGGTTCTGGGCCAGCAAAAAATACAGGCCGATGATCACGATTCCCAGGAGTTTGGCCAGGGCCGTGAGCCATCCGCCCTTCTCCCCGGCCGGGACCGCCCAGACAAAAAGCAGGGGCAGGCAGAGGAGCAGGTATTCGGCGGCGAAGTTGGAGAGTCCCAGGCTGGAGCCGGGGTCGCCTTTATGAAAAAGGTCATACCCGAGGGGCAAAACGTTCAGGATCTGCAGGATCCCGCCGAGGGAAACCAGCAGGGCGGAGAGATAAAAAGCCAGGATAAAGATACTTTTTCTCGCCCGGGAATCCACCAGGCCGATTACCAGGAAATAAAGAACCACTCCATCCAGGAAACCGAGCCAGGAAATAAAGGCCCGGCGGTGATCCAGGGCCGCGATGATGGAGGGAATAAAACCGGCCAGTAAAATCAGGGCGTCCGGCAGGATCTGAAAGCGGGAGAAGGCCGGAAATTTGGAAAACCCCACGCTGGCCAGAAAGAGAAACAGCGAGGAATATATCGCGATCCGGGCCACGACCTCCTTGCCGATAACATATTCCCCCTCGGTTGAGAAAAAAAGCGGAACCGCCAGGACCGCGGCCAGGATCAGCCCGAAAGCGGCCCGGTTCAGATACTTTTGAATTCTGGAATATTCATTCATATTTCATGGCCGATGGTTATCCTAATTTTATCGTCTTTCCTGCGGAAGCAGAAATCCCTGGTTCTTCTCTGCTGGCGTCATCCCTGCGAAAGCAGGGATCCAGGATTTATATTTTTCTGGATTCCCGCTTGCGCGGGAATGACAAGCGTAAGGATTCCGGAATTAAACAATACGCTTTCAGCTATTGTTTCCTAAGTTTATTGTAATTATAAATATTTACCAGATTCATGAAATTACAGCCGGTGTCGTAATAAAAAGAAAAAAATAAATTTTTAAGGCGGGGGTTCATGATTTTTAGTGTCCCCAAAATCTCAGGTAAAGACAAGCAACACTTAGGAAGGAAACCGGACATTATTCGTCATCTGTTATTTTCTTTTTTTCAGGTTTATTTCATTACGTCATTCCCGCGCAAGCGGGAATCCAGGCATGCTATTGTCATCCCCGTCCCACCACAGGCGGGACGGGAATGACCAACAAAATAAGGCTATTTATCTTTGTTGGCGCGGGACTTCTTTTCGAGCTCCTCGATCTCCTTCAGTTCCTTTTCCAGGATTTCGGCCGGGGGGGTGCGGAGGGTTGACCACCCGAGCCAAATTAAGATCGACATGAAACCCAGGATCATAATCCAGAGGGGAATGATGATTATCCAATACATCGAGTTTTCAAAATCGCTGACCAGATTGAGGGGATCCCATCCAGCCGGGACCAGGATGGCCAGGTAGGTATAAAAAACCAGAAGGAAGATTCCGACAATGAATATGCTTAGCCCGATTATTTTGTCTCTCATCCCCCACCCCCTTCTTTCAGTATCAGCTCATAGTTCAAAACTCAAAGGTCAAAGGAAAACCTTTGAACTTTGATCTCTTCCTTTGAGCTTTCACCTTTGAACTTTGACCTTTTTCTTTTGACTTCTTATATCTTCTCTTCCCTTTGAGCTTTCACCTTTGAACTTTGACCTTCTTCTCCTGTCCTTCCGCCCCTTTGAGAACCGCCGGTGAGACGAAGGCGTATTTTCCGTCCTCCCGGGGAATCATCTCCATCCCTCCCCGGGGACAGCCGGTTACGCACAGCCCACATCCATAACAGCGGTTCTCGTAAATCCTGATCCGGTCATCAACAACCCTGACCGCCTCAAAAATACAGCGCTTGACGCAAGCCCCGCATTTTTCCGCCCCCACGCATTTATCCTCCACCACCCGGGCGATGCTCTTGCCTTTTTTAATCGGCCGGAAGCCCTGGGGGCCCCTCTTCTTCTCGGCCTGGACGCAGACGCAGTGATCATGGCAGGCGCAGATGGCGATCTGCTTGGCCCAGGTATGCACCGGCTGGCGGGGAAAAGCGCCGTACATAATGTGGACGAAACCCTGCTTGTCCCACTTCCGGGTCAGGGCGATGGCGGTGTCGACCGAGATCGGATATCCGTTGGGAACCAACTGAACGAAGGTTTCCGAAACCACCTGGAGATGGAAGCAGGAAAGGATCGGCTTACCTTCTTCATAATTGTTGGTGGAATGCCGGCAGATGCAGGGGGAAACATTGATATGGTATTCATTTTTCCGGTAGATCCGGTCGAAAAGGGCTTCCAGTTCCTGTAAGGTGTAAATTTCCCCGGAGTAAAAGAGATTCACCACCATCCACTCGGCAAAGCGCGGGAAAAGATATCGGAGAGGCGACTGGTAAAACCAGTCATTCTTGATTACCCAGAAAACAATCCGGATGAAGGGGGTGTAAAAAAAAGAGAACGCGCTCAGAACGGTGCGGACATGGGGGGTTTCCTTCCGCCATTCCTTTCCCACAATCACGTGGAGGAAGGGAAAGACGAATAATATTTTCAGAAATAATCCGGTTTCAGGATTCAAAATAGCCATTAAATCGATCCCGAAATAAATCCCTTTCGTCTCTGGGATAGTCGCCCTTCTCGTTCCGCTCCCCGCTTAAGACCTGCGGGGACAGGCTCGGAGGAAGGAATCCAGCATTTTTTTCTTTACAGTGATTTATAGTCCGATTATAATGGAATTCGAATTTTTTACCAGGGAAAAATGGGCCAGATCACTAATCCCCAGCCGGACGTTTACCTGATCACGGGAGGGGTCTGCAATACCTACCTCCTGTCGGGGGAAAGGCTGACCGTTGTTGATCCCGGGTCTTATCGCGCGGCCGAGCTGGCATTTGGCCTCATCCAGGAGATCTGCCGGGCCAACGGGGGGCATTCCTCCCGACCGATCGACATCACCTGCACCCATTTCCATCTTGATCATTTCAATGGAGTCGACCATTTGCAGAAGCTGACCGGGGCTTCGGTAATATTGAATGACCAGGTTAAACAATTCTTAAACGGGAGGAGAATGCCCCTCCCTCTCCCCCACCGGATTCTCCCGCTCCTCCCGCTCCGGAAACAGATGGATCATGTCATTCCCCGCTGGGAGAATATCAAGCATTCGCGCGACGAGGTCCGGCCTTCCCTCTTCTGGCCCCGGATCAAAGCCGAGGTCAACTCCTGGATTCAGCCGGAAAGTTTTCTTCCCGGCCGGGAGGACTGGAAAATGATAGCGAGCCCCGGGCACAGCCCCGATTCGGTTTGCCTGTACAATGTCGGGAGCAAGACCCTGATTACCGGGGATACGATTTTCAACCTGGACAGCCGCCCCTGGTTTCATCCGTTCGTTCAGGATAAAATATCGGCCCGGGAAACCCGCAGGCGCCTGAAAGAGCTGGAGGTATCCGCCCTTTATCCCGGGCATGGCTGGCCGGTTCAAGGCGGTAACCTGATGGCAAAAGCCCTGGGCCCCCGGCGGAGGAATTAAGGCGATTATATGAACGAGAAGAAAAAAGAAGATATTATCGACCTTTTGTCCCGGGAATACACCCTGGACTCCCTCCTGCAATCCGAGCCCCAGGAACAAAAGGTGGAAACCCCCGACCTCGAAGACAAGGGCTGGGTCCGGGCCAAGGAACTGGGTATCCCCTATATCAGAATCAGCACCGATCAGATCGACCCGGAACTGGTCAAAATCCTGCCCGAGGACCTGCTCCGGAAAAATATCGTGGTTCCCTATCTCAGGATCGCCAACGAAATGACCGTGGTGATGGCGGACCCGGAAAACAGCCGGGTGATCAATGACATCGCCAAGCTCACCGGCTGCGAGGTCCAGGTCGCCCTGGGAGAACCGGATGAGATCTTTTCGGCCATCGGCCTGGCTTACGGGATGAAAAAAGAGCCTCACCCTTCCCCGCCGCTTCCGACCGAAGCGCCGGTTCCAAAAGACACCTCCGCGGTCTGCCTGGAGCTTTTCTGCAAATCCGAGCTTCAGAAAATCCAGGAAGATTCCACCGGGGAATCCCTCCTGGAGCTCATTGTCACCAAGGCCCTCGGACGGCAGGCCCGGGCGATCTTCCTTCGCTACCTGCGCTCGCAAATCCAGGTGCAAATCCGCGCCCAGGCCCAGCTTGAATTTTTAGGCGATCTCGATCTCGAATGGGGCCGAACCCTGGAAACCCGGATCGGGATTCTCTCCGGGATTACCCACGGGCCCGAGCCCCGTTATCAAACCGGTCGTTTCCGGTATTCACTCGCCGGCCAGAACCTGGAAATCCAGGTTTCGGCCCTGCAGCATCTCGGCGGGCGGGAGATCATTCTCAATCTCCTCTCCCCGGGGCAAAAGATCCCGGAACTTTCCGATTTCAACCTGTCGGAAAAGGAACTGGCTTCCCTTTCCGAAACCCTGTCCCGCAAACGCGGCCTGGTGATCGTTTCCGGGGGGCGGGCCAGCGGGATCAAGGAAGCCGCCTACAGCCTGCTCAAACGCTTTGACCCGCTGCGCCACCGCGTCACCACCATCGAAGACCGGATCGATCTCCAGGTCCCGGAATATGTTCAGATCGAAACCGAGGGGGGAATCGAGAAAATGCCCTCCTGGCTGGCCCGGGTACTTTCTCATCTCGATGCCGACATTATTTTCATCAATAACCTGCTCAACCCGGATCTCCAGGCCCTGGCTTTCCATTACGCCGCTTCCGGATGCCTGGTCATCGGCGGGCTCCCCTTTGACCAGATGGAAAAAACCCTGGCCTATCTCTCTTCGCTTAAACCCAGCGAAGACCTGATTCCCCTCGTGCTCCAAGGATTATTTAAAGTGATCAGGATTCGCACCCTCTGCCCGGAATGCCGCCGTCCGGAATTTCATCCCCAGGTTAGAGGAAAAGGCAAAGACTCCGAGCCCGAATCCTATCTGCCGGTGGGCTGCCCCCAGTGCGGAGGTTCCGGATATGCCGGTTGGAAATTCATCGGGGAATTCGTCCCCATCTCCGCCCCGATCCAAGCCGCGATCCGGAACCGGGAGCCGGAAACCAAATGGGAAAAAACTTTGGATCAGAAGGAATACTGGAATTTCATCAACAAGTTGAGACAAGAGCTTAAGACCGGGAATATCACCCGGGAGGAAGCCATCCTGTACGGCTTGGAAACCCCAACCTCCAAGACCTGATATGGCCCGGATCGACGCCCTGCTCAAAGCCCAGCTGGAAAATAACGCTTCCGACCTCCATCTTTCCGTGGGCACCCCCCCGGTTTTCCGCATCCACGGTGACCTCGTTCCCCTAAAATCCCGCGAGCTTTCCGCTAATGACGCCCAAGTCCTGCTCCATGAAATTCTCAACGACGTCCAGAAGGAGAAACTGCAAAATGAATGGGAAATCGACCTGGCCTACGAAATCGAGGGCGGGCGTTTCCGGGTAAACATCTACACCGAGCGCAAGGGCCTGGGGGCGGCCTTCCGGATGATCCCGGTCAAGATCGCCACCGTCGAGGAACTCGGACTGCCGCAGGCCCTGAAAAAAATGGCGGAGCTGTCCAAGGGCCTGGTGCTCGTCACCGGCGCCACCGGAAGCGGCAAATCCACCACCCTGGCCGCCCTGATCGATTACATCAACAACAGCCGCAACGAGCACATTATCACGGTCGAAGATCCGATCGAGTTCGTTCATGGCAATAAAAAATCCCTGATTCACCAGCGGGAGGTCGGGCAGCACACCCACAGCTTCGCCGCCGCCCTGCGCTCGGCCCTGCGGGAAGACCCCGATATTATTCTGGTCGGCGAAATGCGCGACCTGGAAACCATCGAGCTGGCCATCACCGCCGCCGAAACCGGTCACCTGGTTTTCGGCACCCTACATACCAGTTCGGCCTCCCGGACCATTGACCGGATCATCAATGTTTTCCCCACCAGCCAGCAGGACCAGATCCGGATGATGCTCTCGGAATCCTTAAAAGGCGTGGTTTCCCAGAACCTCTGCCGCAAGGTGGACGGCAAAGGCCGGGTGGCCGCGCTCGAAATCATGATGGGCACGCACGCCCTGTCCAACCTGATCCGCGAAGGCAAGACCTACCAGATCCTTTCCCTGATTCAGACCGGGAAGAAAGAGGGAATGCAGACCATGGATCAGGCCCTGATGGATCTCCTGATGAGCAAGAAAATCACCGCGGCGGAAGCCTTTTCCTACGCGGTGGAGAAAAAGACCTTCGAATCTTACCAGCAGGGCTCGAGGCCGGCCGGGGCGCCCCCGGGACAGCCTCCGGCATGATTGTTAAAATGTTGGAGCGGCCAGGAGTTTATCCTGAGCAAAGTCGAAGGACGGCCGCCCGAGTAAGAAAAATTTCTTAGTTGCAAATCGTCATTCCTGCGGAAGCAGGAATCCAGACTTAAAAAATAACTGGATTCCGCATCAAGTGCGGAATGACAGAAACAAGGAGTGAATCATGTCCTTCATCGACCTTCTGAAAAAAAGCCCGCTCTTTCAAAGCCTGAACGTGAAGGAAACCAATCTCCTGGGTTCCATCTGCAAGACGGAGAAATATCCTGCCGGCGCGACCATCATCGAAGAGAATACCAACGGCCGGGCTCTCTTCATCATTAAAAGCGGCGAGGTCAAAGTTTCCAAGATTGACGAGAGCGGCAAGGAACGATCCATCGGGATGCTTTCCCCCGGGGAGCATTTCGGGGAAATGGCCCTGATCGAGGACCAGCATACCTCGGCCCGGATCGTGGCCGACAGCGACGTGGAACTCCTGACCATCTCCCGTCCCGACCTGGTCAAGCTCCTGGAAAACAACCCCGAGCTAGCCGCCAAGATCTATTACTCGATCTGCAAGACGCTTTCCGAGCGCCTCCGCCGGGCGGATACCTATATCCTCCTGCTTCAGTAGTAATCCCTTTGCCCGTCATTCCTGGCTTGACCAGGAATCCAGTCTTATTCAATTCGTCATTCCGGCGAAAGCCGGAATCCAGTTTCCTTTGGTTTTTCTTTAGAAGGAATCCAAGTAGCCGCAGCCTTTAGGCTGCGTAGTTATTAAGGCGATGAAAAATATCTCTGTGAAAGCGCGGCAATCTTTTCTACTATCCGCTATCGGCTATGATCTATTCGCGTTTTTGCCTGCTTAATTGTTCGAGGAAGTCAACCCTTCGACTTCCCCGGTCTAAAGCCCGGGGTTTGCTCCCTTCGACTACGCTCAGGGTTGATACTGAGCGGCGCCTTTTTCCCCACCCTAAAGGGCGGGGTTTGGGCGCCGTCGAAGTATCAATTTGTCAGTTCTCCCCTAAATTTCCGAGTGTTCTTTTATATATCCGGTTCGATTCGCTTGATCCCCATTACCAGGTCGAAGTGATGGTCATAGCTCAGGATCAGCTTGACCCCGTGATTCAACATCACAGCGGCATGGATCGCGTCGCGGGGCTGGATCTTGAAACTAGTTTGCCTTAAAAGGTCCATGGCCGAGCTCAAATCCTCACGGGTGATGGATAAGATTTGAGGAATAATAATCGAGGCTTCCTCGCAGATCCGGATTCCTTTTTCATAATCCTTCAAGTGCCAGTGCCGGTAGAGAATTTCCTGGAGGACCTCGGTGTCGGAGCAGGCCTCCAACTCCCCGGCGGCAATACGCTTCAGAAGCTTCAGGGCGGGAGCTTTATGCGGTGATTCCGCTCCGGCGGCGTAAATGAAGATATTGGTATCAATGAATGCCTTGTTCATTTTTCAATTTCGATGATGTTGAACCGTGAACATTGAACGTTGTTTACCCTGAGCGTAGCGAATGGGAGCCCTGAACCCTGGTCATTTTTCAGCCGCGCCCGCCTGAATCTCATCCTCGATTTTTTCCCATCCGGAAATCGGGGTTTCGATTTGGGAAAGCCGGTCCACTGCCTTCAGGCGATCTGGGGTCTCGCTGATTTGATACTGTTGCCTGACCGCCCGGCGGATCAGCTCACCTACGGATAACCGTTTGGCTTTTCCGACCTCTTCAAGACGGCGATAAAGTTTGTGAGGAAATAAAACGGTCGTCTTTTTCTCAAGTTTTTCCATTAGTTATCTCCTTTGAGAATATCCATATATGGATATGATAATGTCGGGCAAATGTTCTGTCAATTCTTCTTCTTTTCGTCATTCCCACGGACCTGTCCGACGAAGCCCCTGTCCTCCGAAGCAGTATTTCTGCGCAGGATGGATTGGCGAAGTTGGAAGTGGGAATCCAGTCTGATTCAATTCGTCATTCCGGCGAAAGCCGGAATCCAGTTTCCTTTGGTTTTTCTTTAGAAGGAATCCAGGTAGCCGCGGCCTTTAGGCCGCGTAACTCTTAGGGCGAGGAATTATCTTTCGAAGGAAACGCGGTAATCCTTATTGTTATCCGCTATTTATTACTTGCTATTCGCGTTTTTATCTATTTATTGACCAGAAGAAGTTAATTTTCAAGTTACAAACACCAAAGTTCCCCTCGGTTTGTTTAGATTCTAAAAGTCATCTTTTCATAGAATTATCCACCACACGCAATAAGACATCTATAAAACCGCAGACACGCATTGCTTCTTCTCTTGAAAAAGTATTGGTAATATGGTGATGCGTTTTATTTCGAAATGCAGGTATTATTCCTCGAATAATCTGCGTAAATCCTCTTTGATCGTCAGCATCATTGCTAGCCATACGAAGAACAGTTGATGATAAATCTTCTTTAAAAGCATAATTTACCAAATTTTCGCCAACCAATCTTTGTGCCGGCTGGGCTTTTTTCCTTATCCGATCTTCCAACACTAAAGTAGCTTGATTAATCGGTCTGTCGAACTTAGAAGGTGCGAGAAGGATATCCTCGCATCTATCTTTAAGCTCTTTATCTTGAATTAAAAATTCAATTGCAGATTTTAGCAAAGCTCTTTTACTAATGATCCCGGTTTTTTTATTGTTTTTGGTTACTTGGCTATTAGCGATTCGGGGTTTTGGAGAAGAAATAGTTAGTAATGCAGCCCTAACTTCTGTTTGTTTTGTAGGATCAAGCTTCCTCTGGTAAGTTGATGTACCTATCCCAAGCTCCTTTGCCATAATAATCAGAGCCGCTTCTGAAGAAATGCGTAGGTTAGATGCTTTTCTGCTAACCTTTTTGTTTATGGCAATAATATCTTTATTCCCAGATTTTTCGGCGATTTTCGCCATTATTTTAGCATCAAGAATACGATTTCGTGCCATATTATTTTCTTCTCTTAGGGGTTAATAGCGTACGCACACTTTGTACTGGAGCACCAAGAATTTCAGAGACATCTTTCGAATCAAGGCCAAAATTCGCAAGGTATCGAGCTAAATACCCAACGCCCTGCTTTCGTTTTCCATTGTTTATGAGATTCTTATCTCCAATTAATATTCTAATATTAAGCGCGATTAAAATATTCATTTTTTTTGATATTTCAGCGAGAGTTTTATCGGTCATATTATTTCTCCTTATCAAATTGTTTAATTTTTCGTGTTGAAATCATCCGACTGATTACACTTTGATCTACATTAAGTACCGAAGCAATTTCATTCTGAGATGAACCAGATTTTAAGAGAAAAAGTATTATCAGTTTTTTAATAGTCTCAAGTTCTTTTTTTATTGGATCTTCAACTTTTACTTTTTGATTTTTTGCCATAAATGTCCCCCTTTTTTAATTAAACTCTCAAGAAAAATACGATCGTTTAGCGTTAATTAACTTTTCCCAATCCTTAAAATATACCTTGATCCTTTGAATGTCGTCTTTTTTGAGAGGATTCATATGAGCGACCGGATTACGTGATTGACTTATTTCATCTATCCTTTGAGTAAACCATGGTTGTGATGTCAAAATACACTTAAAGATCGGCCAATTGTTTTGCACTATACGGCTAAGATGATCCAAGTCAGTATAAAAAATAGGGTGAGCGCCACGTTTCCCATGCCAAGGATTTTGATTCTCTTTATCTATTCGTCTCTTCACTTCATTGCGTATATCTGTTGATATATTTATATCCCACCAATTGGAGCCATATTTTTTTTGCATAACGTAAGAAATCATCATACGAACGGAATTTTCGAAAACATATAGGAGAGGATAAACTTGCTCAGACATATTTTTGGATTCTTCTAATATAGATTGTGTTAAAAGAGGATCACTAATTTTGAATTCTTTTCCAACGGTAGTTGAAATTATTTTAGGTATGATTTTTTTCGATGTAGATTTTAAACTTCTAGATAATGGTTCATCTTGTTTAATTCGGAAAAGTAATTCTCGGATTTCACTAACTTTT
>Ga0315285_10003628_pt1 | contig 16044 bp, 13 predicted proteins | sample YL17G09_36_MG_FD_203698 | JGI IMG/M metagenome (GOLD analysis project Ga0315285, IMG submission 203698) | Sediment microbial communities from Yellowstone Lake, YNP, Wyoming, USA - YL17G09_36 | ecosystem: Environmental > Aquatic > Freshwater > Lake > Sediment | place: USA: Wyoming | collected... | reverse complement strand
TGTGGATAAGAAGCTCTGCCGGCTGGCCGACCTCGCCGAGCTTGAAGTACGTCGTCAGGGGGATTGCCGCGCAATAGCCCACGCCGTTGATGTCGATGATGACCTGGTGGGGTCGCTTCTGGAAGATTGTGCCTTTGAGATACGCGATCATATCGCCGTCATTTTAAAATAAAAACGGTCTAAAATCAAAAAATGGGGTGAGGCCTCCTGGCGGCAGACGAACTTCAGTGGCTATGGCAGAGTCAGGGCATGGATCGGACAAACACCGGGCGCGTCGCTAAGGAGCGGAGAAGCCTCCTCAATCTTCAAGACAAAACGGGAAGAAGCCTTACTGGCGCTCGAATCGGTTCTCATATTCCGCGACGAATTGTTCGAAATGATGGAAGAGAATCTGGCAGAGAACCGTCTTCTCCGGATGACGAGGAGGATAGACTCCCGCCACGGCGGGAGAATGGCCTCAAGAAACGGGCCAAAGCCATGGATCGGACCGCGCCTCCCTGGAAAGACGTGATAAGGCCCGGCTCGAACGAGAAAATCAAGTGAGAAAACGTCAACAGCTGTTGACGCTCAGCGGAGGAAATGGGAAACGTAAGGGTACGGACACAGCCCGGCTTCTCTTTGAAATCACCGACGAAGTCGTCCGTCGCCTCCAAGGCGGCGGCCGCGCCCGTCAAGGAGTTGCGGCTCGGGCGCCTAAGCTCCCGCGCCGGGCCTCTCGACCGGCTCCTCGGTGAGCTCGCGCGGGTCGTCTAGATTTTCCTCAGGCCTTTCAAGAATCCGGGCTCGACGTCGCAGCCGAGGCCCGGCGTTTCCGGAAGGGTCATCGTCCCGGCCTCGACCTTCACCCCGCCGACGACCGGGTCCTGGACGTGCTCGGAATTTCCGTCGAGGTCCGCGTAGACGATGTTCCCCTGCGACGTGACGACGTGGGCCGCCGCGGGGGTGACGAACTCCCCCCGGTGCACATCGTCGGCCATGTGGAAATGGTAAGCTGAAATCCTAGGGTCATGGTAAATAGAAATGTTAGGGTCGCGGTAAACAGAAATCCCATAGGCACGGTAAATAGAAATCCCATAGTGAACTCCTGTAAGGTAGAAAGAAACTTTACAGGAGGCGGAATGATCAACAAAGCAATGTTCAAACAGGTTCAAGCATTTAGGCGGCAGGGATTTTCCCAGGGCGCGATCGGGCGAGCCCTGGAAATCGATCCCAGAACCGTGTCCAAATACTTCGCCATGGGGGAAGAGGACTACCGGGCGTACCGCCAGGATCATCTTTTCCGGGACAAGGCGTTCGACGACCGGAAGAGCGAGATCCTCGAGGTTTACGGGGCGAATGACTTCCGGACGCTGCCGGTTTCGTCGGTTTACGACTATCTGGAGGAGAGATACGGCTCGTTGCCGGGGAATGAACAGACGCTTCGCAACTACATCGCCTATCTCCTCCAGACGGAAAGCCTGCGATTGGACGACGCCGTCCGGCTGTACAGCAAAGTCCCCGAACTGCCCTTCGGCAAGCAAATGCAGCTCGATTTCGGCCAGTACCGATGCCGCAGCGGCCTGGTTCTCTACATCTTCGCCGCGGTGCTTTCGGCCAGCCGCTACAAGTACGTGATTTTTCAGAGGCAACCGTTTCGGACCCTGGATGTCATCCGTCATCTTTTGGACTGTTTCGACTATTTCGGGGGCCGGCCGGAGGAGCTGGTGATCGACCAGGACCGGCTGATGGTGGTCAGCGAGAACGCCGGAGACATCATCTATACTAAAGATTTTAAATACTTTATCGATGAACAGGAGTTCCGGCTCTACGTCTGCCGGGGGGCGGATCCCGAAACGAAGGGTAAGATCGAGAGCCTGGTTAAATTCGTCAAAGGGAATTTCCTGGCGAGCCGGGACTTCGAGAGGGTGGAGGAGGCCAACGCCGGAGTCCTGAACTGGCTGCCGCGGCGGGCCAACGGCAAGATCTCCCAGGCGACTAAGCAAATCCCGGCCGTCCTCATCGACCAGGAACGGGCCCATCTGCGGCCGTTGCGGAACTCGATTTTCCGGAAAGACTCGCTGCTCGGCCGAGAGGAACGGACGGCCAACGATAAAGCCTTGATCTCGGTCCAGGCCTGTAACTATCAACTCCCCCCCCAGGTACAAGAACAAGACGGTCGAAATCTACACGACCGCGGAGGAGCTGTTCGTCTTCGACGTCTTCACCGGGAAGGAGATCATCGCCTACAGGCTCTCTCTCATCCCGGGACAGCTCGTCTCCACCCGGAGCTGCCGGAAAGAAGGCGAGACGACCGTCGAGGAACTCAAGGCTGCCGTGACCGGACTCTTCGAGCTCGAGCCGTGGAGGCGTTTCGTCGAACGGAACTTCAAGACCTTCCCGAGATATGCGCGGGACCAGTGTCTGGAAGCCAAGAAGTTTTTCGCCGAAAAGGAGGTCGATCTGGGGATCCTGGAGCGGGCCCTTCTCTACTGTCTCGAAAACGACACGCCGAGCTTTACCAACCTCAAAGACACGTATGTCCATTTCGAGCGGGAAAGCCGGCAGCCTGAGCCGGTCTCCATCATCGAGATCGAAGGTCTCAGCCAATATCCACCCTTGAAGGTCAGCCAACGGTCCGTTTCCGACTACGAGGAGGCGGCCCGGGAAAGAGCGGTCTCATGAAAGCCCATCAGCAGACGCTCGGGTTCCTCAAAACGCTCAGCCTCCACGGCGTCCTCCAGGGCCTGGACGAGATGATCAACGAGGCGGAATCGAGGAAAGTCTCCTACCTGACGTTTTTAAACGACGTCCTCTCGGCGGAGATCGGCTTCCGGATCAAGCGGCGGGTCGAAAGAAACATGGCCGGAGCCCACTTCCCGGTCCTCAAGGGACTGGAGAATTTTGATTTCGGACGGGTCAAGGGGATCGGGAAATCCGAAGCGGTGAACCTTCTCGATTGTCGCTGGATCGACGCCAAGGAAAATCTTCTTTTTTTCGGGCCGCCCGGAATCGGGAAGACGCACTTAGGGATCGCCTTCGGAAGGGCGGCCGTGGAAAAAGGATACAAGGTCTGTTTCGAGCGGGTCACCAACCTGATCAAGCTTCTGAAAACCGCGGAGGTCCAGAAGACCTCCGAATACCGGATCCGGAGGATCATGAAGTCGGACCTGGTCATCATCGACGAGATCGGCTACACGCCCATCGAAAAGCGGGAAGCGAATCTCTTTTTCAACCTGATCAGCGAGTTGTACGAGAAGGTGCCACTCGTCGTCACCTCCAACAAGAGCTTCGAATCGTGGGCGGAGATGATGGGCGACGCGGTGATGACCACGGCCCTTCTGGATCGGCTGCTTCATCATGCCAAGGTCTTTACCCTGGACGGAGAGTCGTACCGAATCAAAAAATCAAGAAAGGAGGATTAAATCATTCCGATGAGGGGTGGGAAATCTGTTTACCGCAAGGGTGGGAAATATCCTTACCGTGCTCCTGGGAAATGTCCTTACCGCAGGGGTGGGAAAAGTACTTGACATTTACATCAAGGGTGATGTATGTCTCGCGAAGGACGCGGGCGTTGTCCTCGAAGCGCGGCAGGACGTTCCGCGCCGCGCGGCGGGGGTTCGGGTCGAGCGTGAACCCGGCCGCGAGCGCTCTCGCCCTCTCTTCCAGTCTTTCGATGCTCAGCAGTTCGTCGCGCAGGGGCTTCTCAGCCGGATGCGGAGCGCGGCTGCCGAGCAAGCGGAAAAGCGCTTTCAAGGCTTGCGCCACCGCGACGCGTAATAGTCCTCGAGATCCCAACCCATGTGTGCTCCTCTATCGGCGGGTAAAAGTAATATATTATTATAGGCATTAAAATATAACAACCGCCTCCGCCGTCGGCTGCTTTTCCATCATGTTCTCTGCAGGCTTCCACGTCCGAGCCGGGCCAGGGGACATGCTCACTTCGAAAAGCGCAGACGGCCTCGGCCCTCAACCATCCTCAGGTATGAATGATCTAAAAAAATTGGCGGCGAAGAATGATCCGTACCTATGGCCTCTCTGCCAACGCCCTTTGGGGAAAGGCGAGGAAGTCTGTAGAGTCGAAGGGGACGGGGCGGCTTATTTTGCCGCTTTAATCTCGTCCCATATACTGACGTAGAGGGCGTTGGCCGCCCCCAGGTCGGCCAGGATCTCGCTTTTGGCCCGAAGCTCCGGGCTCAGGAAGACGGCCGGGTTGTCCCTGAGGTCCGGGCCGAGCAGCGGATAACGCCCCGTGTTGGGGCAGAGATATTTGATGAAGTTCGAGTTCGCGGCGGCTTATAGAGAAAATAAATAGCATGATTATTATGTATGCTAGCTGCATTTAGATAAATACTTGACATTACGCACATAGTGTGTATAATATATTTGAAAGTTAATAAAAGGCCAACAAAATGCCTCAACTTAATTATTTAGCCCGTATTCGGATGGGCGCGACCCTTCGCGGGCGAGATGCGACGCGGCCTGTCCCGTCCGGATCTGTCTATCTAGTGCGAATCGGTGATATTTCTCAGGATGGGACGTTGTTAAACGATGGGTTCGTTCGCATCGAACCCAACGAACCTGTAAATGAAGACCTGTTCCTCCGCCAGGGTGATGTGCTGTTTCCCAACCGGGGGACCCGCACTACCGCGCTGGCCTATCGTCTCGACCTACCGCGTACACTTGCAGGCGCGCAGTTTTTCATCCTGAGGCCGGACGTTGGACGGGTGCTCCCGGAATATCTCGCTTGGTTTCTTCGGACGGAAGAGGCGGCGCGATATTTCAAGGGACGTCGCAAAGGCACGTACGTTAAGATCATCCAGCGGAGCGACCTGGCTGAAATGGAGATGCCTTTGCCTCCGATGAATGTGCAACAGAAAATCGTAGAGGCCGCCAACTTAGCCGTAGAGGAACGCAGTCTTTCCGAGCGGCTCACTGTCCGCAAATGGGAGTTCACGAAGGGAATGCTTTTAAAAGCCTCCCGTGATGCTTCCCTAATTAAACCTTAGGAAATACGCAAATGAAACAAATCGACCAAACCCAAATTAACGATGTCGCCTGGCGCGCCTGCGACACCTTTCGCGGCGTCCTGGACCCGTCCGATTACAAAAATTACATCCTTGTGATGTTGTTCGTGAAATATATTTCCGATGTTTGGAACGACCACCGCGGGCGGTACCTCAAGGAGTTCAATGGGGATGAAGCGCGTGTGCAGCGCCGCCTCTCCCGTGAACGCTTCCAGCTCCCGGAAGGATGTGATTTCGCTAGTCTTTATGAGCATCGGAACAAACCGAATATCGGGGAACGAATCGATGTGGCGCTCGGAGAAATCGAAGAGGCCAATAAGGAAAAATTGGAGGGCGTCTTCCGTGAGGTCAGCTTCAATTCGGAAAATAAACTGGGGCAGACAAGGGATCGCAATGCCCGCCTTAAACACCTGCTGGAGGACTTCAACGATCCGCGCCTCGACCTGCGCCCCTCCATGGTGGGTGAAGAGGATGTGATAGGTAACGTCTATGAATACCTGCTTGAGCGTTTTGCTTCCGATGCCGGGAAAAAAGCCGGCGAATTCTACACCCCGGGCCAGGTTTCGACTCTGCTGGCCCGATTGCTTGCGCCGAAGAAGGGGGACACCATTTGTGACCCCGCTTGCGGTTCCGGTTCACTGCTCATCAAGGTGGGCCGCCAGGCCGACGAACGCGACTTCGCCCTCTTTGGCCAGGAAAGCAACGGCACCACCCATGCACTTTGCCGGATGAATATGTTCCTGCACGGCATGGACAGTTTCCGCATCGAGTGGGGCGATACTTTGCGGAATCCGCGATTGGTCGAGCATGACAAGCTTATGAAGTTCGACATCGTGGTCGCCAATCCACCCTTCTCCCTCGAAAAATGGGGCATTGAGGAGGCAACGGCCGACCCATTCCACCGCTATTATCGCGGGTTGCCGCCCAAGTCGAAGGGCGACTACGCTTTTATCACCCATATGATTGAAACTGCTCGCGAGGGCACTGGGCGTGTCGGGGTGGTCGTTCCCCACGGGGTTCTCTTTCGCGGGGCGGCGGAGGGAAAGATCCGGAGGAAGCTCATCGAAGAAAACCTGTTGGAGGCCGTCATCGGCCTGCCGGCCAATCTATTCTTCGGAACGGGTATTCCCGCGTCCATTCTGCTCTTCAACAAAGGTAAAACCCACGGCGATGTCCTCTTTATTGATGCCTCCCGCGAATACAAAGACGCGAAAAACCAGAACATTCTCACCGAGGAAAATCTGGACAAAATCGTCAGGACCTACCGCGCGTTTGAGACGATGGAAAAATATGCTTATCGCGCTACCGCGCCGGAGCTTGCCGACAACGATTTCAACCTCAACATCCCCCGCTATGTGGACACTTTCGAGGAAGAGGTAGATATCGACCTTGTCGCCGTGAAAAAGGAGATAGCCGGTTTGGAGAAGGAGCTGGCCGCCGTGCGGGCAAAGATGGATGCCTATCTGAAGGAACTTGGCTTATGAGCAAAAACGGCGAACTCATTCTTTATACCACCGAGGACGGACGATCCTCCGTGCAACTTCGGGCCGCTGACGGCACCGTCTGGCTCACCCAGCTAGAAATGGCCGAGTTGTTTCAGACTACCAAGCAGAATGTCAGTTTGCACATTCGGAACATCCTTGATGAGGGAGAATTGGACTCCATTTCAGTTGTCAAGGAATCCTTGACAACTGCCGCCGATGGCAAGGCCTACCGGACAAAGCTCTTCAACCTCGACATGATCCTTGCCGTCGGATACCGGGTGAAAAGCGCGCGCGGAACTCAATTCCGTCAGTGGGCCACAATCCACCTGCGCGAGTATCTGGTAAAGGGCTTCGTCATGGATGACGCCCGGCTGAAGAATCCCGGGGGCTGGGATTACTTCGACGAACTGCTCGCCCGCATCCGGGAAATTCGAGCTTCCGAAAAGCGTTTCTATCAGAAAATCCGCGACATCTACGCCACGGCCGTGGACTACCGCGCCGACAGCGAGCAGGCCCACTTGTTCTTCAAAAAGGTGCAGAACAAGATGCTTTGGGCCATCACCGGCCATACCGCCGCCGAACTCATCCAGGTCCGCGCCGATCCCTCGCTCCCCAACATGGGCCTCCAAGCCTGGCAGGGCGGACGGGTGCGCAAACAGGATGTCACCGTGGCCAAGAACTACCTCGGAAAAACGGAAATCGAGGAACTCGACCGCATCGTCGTTATGTATCTCGACCATGCCGAAGACCAAGCCAAACGCCGCAAAACCCTGACTATGCGGGAATGGGAGGAAAAGCTCGATGCTTTCCTCTCATTCAACGAGCGCAACGTGTTGACCCAGGCTGGAAAAATCGCCCACGATGTGGCCGAACGTTTGGCTCTGGAGCGCTATGAGCAGTTCGACGCCCAACGCCGCGAAGCTGAACGCCTCGATGCTGATGCTGGGGACGTGAAGGTGTTGGAAGAAACCGCCAAGCGTCTGGAAGCTAAGAAGCTGAGCCGGAAGAAAGGCGGTTCTAAGTGAGAATTATTTATGGAGTGCGGCGGCTCGAAGCCGCTTTTCTTCGGCGAGCCGAGGCTCGCCGTTTCTTGCGGTACGGGCCGCCGAGTCGGCGCATGCGAAGCGGTGCCGAAGTGCCGCGCTCCAAGTTTCCGCTCGGCGAGCTGGGGGCGAAGATGGATACGTATGGGGAGGGCGTGGGGGTATGACGCTTCCAAAAGATTGGAAATACGTAGAAATTGAGGCGGTCGCTTCGATCAACAGAAGAACACTATCTTCCACAACGAAACCAGATCGACGTTTCTATTATCTTGAAATCTCATCAGTCAACAAAGGTCGAGTAGACTATCCGGAACAGACTATCACATTCAAAGAAGCGCCTTCGAGGGCAAGACGTATTGTGCAAAAGGGAGATGTGTTGATGAGCATGGTTCGGCCTAATCTGCAAGGCTTCGCTCATCTTCGGAGCGGGAGAGAAGATATCGTCGCTTCCACTGGATTTGCCGTTATTACCGCAGATGGAGCAGATTCCGGCTTCATCTATCAATCTCTATACAGTCCCAAGGTGGTTGCTCAGCTAGCAGGTCTTTTGGTCGGTTCGGGATATCCAGCTATAAATTCGTCCGACGTAGAGAAATTGATGATAGCGATCCCCCATAAAATCCCCGAACAACGCAAGATCGCAGCTATCTTATCCACCTGGGACGAAGCTTTGGAGAAGCTTGACGCCCTGATTACAGCCAAAGAGCGCCACAAGAAGGCCCTCATGATGCAACTTCTGACGGGCCGGAAGCGGGTGAAGGGGTTTGACCGCTCCAACTGCCATACTAAGAGCGACCGTTTCGGCATTTATCCCGCAGATTGGACGCGGGTGGCTTTGGGTAATATTACGAGAGAAGTTAGCCGAAGAAATCCTAGTGGCGACAACCTTCCCGTGCTCTCCTGCACCAAGCATCGCGGCCTCGTTCTCTCCGAAGAATACTTCGAAAGGCGTGTCTATGCCGACGATACGAGCAACTACCGCATGGTGGTTCGTGGCGAGTTCGCCTATGCCACCAACCACATTGAAGAAGGCTCCATCGGCTACCAAAACCTGTGCGTCGCTGGCCTCGTCAGTCCAATTTATACGGTATTCAGAACCACCGAAGAAGTGGATGATGCATATCTTTTTCGCGTGCTGAAAAGCCCTCTACTCATTCATCTTTACCGCGTCAACACTAGTTTCTCCGTAGATCGAAGGGGGAGTCTTCGTTACGACGAATTTGCCGCCATTCACATCTGGCTTCCTAGCAAGAGGGAACAAGCTGCTATCGCTAACATCCTTGACACTTGCGACGAAGAAGTCAACATTCTTCGATCCCAACGCGCCGCCCTCGATCAACAGAAGCGCGGTATTATGCAACGGCTACTTACAGGAGCAATCCGCGTCAGGCTGGAGAAAAATGAATAAAGAATATGCTAAGCCAGCAAATGAGGAATTTCTCCGCAAAGCATTCGCCACCGAACAGGAATGCCTTATTGCCAACCTTAGGTCGTCGTCGCGCATTACACATCCCGGTGACCGAGGTGAGGTAAATGAGCAACATTTTATTGATTTTCTGCGAAAATATTTGCCAAATCGATACACAATCGAAAAAGCCATTGTCATCGACTCATTAGGTAATGTGAGCGACTCGATTGATGTTGTCGTTTTCGATAGGCAGTACACACCAACTTTGCTCGATAACGATAAACATCGTTATGTTCCTGCTGAGGCGGTTTATGCGGTATTCGAGTGTAAACCGAAAATCGACAAAGGTTATCTGGAATATGCCGCAGGTAAGGCCGCATCAGTGCGAAAGCTAAAGAGAACGTCGGTTCCGATTCAACATGCAGGTGGAACATTTTCGGCTAAAAAGCACTTCGATATCGTGGCGGGAATCCTTGCAATCGACGTCGCGTGGACCGATGGATTCGGAGAAACTTTTCGCACGGTTCACGAGAACTTACCCGCAGAAGGATTGATCGACTGCGGGTTTGCGGCCGCAGGGGCTTCTTTCGACATTTTTGCCGGTGTAGGAGCATATACATTCGGCCCTTCGGATAATGCTCTCGCGTATTTTATTTTTCGTCTATTGTGGAAACTTCAGGACCTCGCCACAGTGCCTGCTGTGGAATGGATGGCTTACGCAGACCAATTAAGTAATAAACCATAAGGAGTGTAATAATGTACGACTACGCAGAAAGAATAGAAAGCTTTTGGGATCAGAAAGTGCGCCTGAGTTCTGACTTCTCCAAAAAGTTGCTTGCTCATCGAAAGGCAAATCGCGATCGACTCATTGCACGCTTGCCCGATGAGATCGAAGGGATTTCCCTTAGCGAATCGAGCTTCAAGCCACAGGGATCGTTCGCTATGCAAACCGTGATTCAGACTCGTTTTACAGAAGAGGAATACGATATCGATGATGGCCTTGTGCTTTGGAGGCACCAGCTCATGAAAAAAGATGGCGCCGAGCTCACGGCCATAGAGGTCAAGGAGAAGGTTCGGGAAGCGCTCAAGGATGAGCGATTTAGCCGACAGCCAAAACTCTGCTCGAATTGTGTGAGAGTTTTCTATGCTGATGTGGACGAAGAAAAACACCATGTGGATTTTCCGGTCTATCGTAAATGGGTGGATACTGAGGGAAATACGACTCGAGAATTAGCCAGCGAGGCAAAATGGGAAAAGTCCGATCCGACCCAAGTCAATGTGTGGTTTGAGAATATGGTTCAGACTCGAAACACGGTCAATGAAGGATGGGGCTCCCAACTACGCCTCCTTGTTCAGTTTTTGAAGCGTCTTTGCCGAAGCCGTCCGGATACAGAGTGGGACATGCCAAACGGGATGAAGCTCACAATGTTGGTGGTGGAATGCCAGCCTGACTACCATACAAGAATTGATATCGCCTTCCGCGAATTGATAAACAATCTCGAAGGCCGTCTACAATTTTCGAAGACGATCAGAAATCTTGCCCATCCCGAGAAACCGACGATTACGAGAACTGAATCGGATAGAAACGTTGTCGAGCTACAGAATCGTTGCAAAGAAGCGGTCGATAAACTCGGAGAATTGGATAAACCGAGCAATGACAATCCCGAATCAGTTCGTATCGTTTGGGATTGGATTTTTAAGAGTGACGGATTCTTCAAAGAGTTCGACGAAAAGCGGAAGGAAGAGGAGAAAAAGAAGGACTTGATGAATAAAACAACCCTGATTGGCCTGGGCGCAAAGACTTCTGGATCGGGGATTATCGGGACGTCCGGAATATCCAATCTTCCTCACAAGTTCTATGGTGACAAAACTCAAGAATAAGTACGACCGCGCTGGAGAATACAGATGCTTTGTTCTCCAAAAGGAACTGGTGGAAAGGTCCTTCCCATTCTTCCGATGTACGCTCAAGAAAGACATCCTCGAGTGTGTTGGAGAAATCACGCCATCTGAGCATTGCGATACATATAAGATTTCCATTCGCTACAAAAAGGATGGTATTCCTGAAGTGCGAATTCTGTGCCCGGAGATTCGTCACAGAGTTCACATGTATCCGAACGGAACTCTTTGTTTATACGACCACCGGGATCAACCCTGGAATGCGAGAGATAACCTGCATAAAAAGATAATTCCTTGGATAGCCGAATGGCTTGTCTTTTATGAACTTTTCCTGATGTGCGGGGAATGGCGTGGGCCTGAAGCTCCGCACGATGGTGGCGAAAAGAAAACTGAAATCCCGGTAATTAGAGGATCGAAATATGGATAATCCATCCTTCCAAGAATCCCACATCAGTCAAATCCCCGCCGTGCGGCTGCTCCAACAACTTGGGTATGCGTACCTGAGCCCGGAGGAGGTTTATGCCGAGCGGCGCACCAAACTGCGGTATGTGTTGCTGGAGAGCGTGCTCGCCCGACAACTGAAGCGGCTGAATACGATCTCCTTCAAGGGCCAGGAGTCGCCGTTCTCGGACGAGAATATCGTCAAGGCGATCGAGGCGCTGCGGGAGGTGCCTTATGACGGATTGGTGCGGACTAGTGAAAAGGTTTATGACTTGCTGACGCTGGGCAAGAGCCTGGACCAGACTATCAATGACGAGACCAAGGGTTTTACCCTGAGATACATTGACTGGACCAACCCGCGCAACAACGTCTTTCACGTTACGACGGAATTTGAAGTGGAGCGGACCGGCAGCCGGGAGACCCGCAGACCGGACATTGTGTGCTTCGTTAACGGTATCCCTTTTGTCGTGATGGAGTGTAAACGGCCGGAAGAAAAGCATTCGTTGGAACAAGCCCTCAAACAAAGCATCCGGAATTGGCAGAATGATGAGATTCCCCATTTATTTCTTTACACCCAGCTCGTTCTGGCCTTGAACAAGAATGAGGGAAGCTATGCCACTACCGGCACGCCGATCAAGTTTTGGGCGAAGTGGCGCGAGATGCGGGATGCAGAGGCGGAAATTCGTTCAGCCATCAACGGTCCCGTGCGCCTGGAAGAGCACGAAAAGTTGTTCAAGGGCGTCTTCGCCTACGCCAAGCGGCCGTTTGAGGAAATGGCCGTTATGGACCGGGAACCGACCGGGCAGGACCGTCTAATCTGGTCTTTGTGCCGGCCGGAGCGTTTGATTGAGCTGGCCCGTCAATTCGTGCTTTATGATGAGGGCGGGGCGGTGAAAAAGGTGGCCCGATATCAGCAGTATTTCGCCATCCGCAAAGCACTGGAGCGGGTGAGTCAGCGCGATACGGAAGGCCGCCGTAAAGGCGGGGTGATCTGGCATACCCAGGGTTCGGGCAAATCGCTGGTCATGGTCCTGTTGGGCAAAGCCCTGGCCTTGGACAACCAAATTAAGAATCCCCGAATCGTGATCGTCACGGACCGTATCGATTTGGACGAACAGATATGGAAGACCTTTCACCAGTGCGGCAAAGAGCCTCAGATGGCCAAGACGGGGAAGCATCTGCAGGAGTTGTTGCGGGATGATCGCATCGCGGTGATCACCACGGTTCTCGACAAGTTCCGGGCGGCCGCCAATGCCTCCGAGGGATTTAAGAATGAGGATGACGATATCTTCGTTTTGGTTGACGAAAGCCACCGCAGCCAATACGGCGAAGCCAATATCCGCATGCGGAAGTCTTTGCCGAACGCGTGCTTCATTGGTTTCACCGGCACTCCGCTGATGAAGAAAGAGAAAAACACGGCCCAGAAATTCGGCGGCTTTATCGAACCCGCTTATACGATCCGCGACGCCGTGGATGATAAGGCCGTGGTCCCTCTCCTTTACGAAGGGCGTCATGTCATACAGGATGTGAATAAGAAGGCCGTGGACACGATGTTCGAGGCGATGTCTCAAGGTTTGAGCGCGGAACAAAAGACCGATCTGAAGCGGAAATTTGCTTCACGCGACGAACTCAACCGCTTGGAAAGCCGTCTCTATTTAATCGCATGGGATATCTCGCAGCACTTTTCGTCCCAGTGGGGGGGGACGGGGTTCAAGGGCCAGTTGACCGCATCCGGCAAGAAAGAAGCGCTGATTCTGAAACGCTTTCTCGACCAGTTCGGAAAAGTGACCAGCGAAGTGGTTATTTCCGGTCCCCAAGAGATCGAGGGCGACGACGGCAGCCTGGTGGTCAAGGAAGAGAGTGTGGAGCGCTTTTGGAAAGTGATGATGGATAAGTATGGGACCGAAAAGGAATACAACCGGCAGATCATAGGCGCTTTCAAGAATGCCGACGCCCCCGAGCTCATCATCGTGGTCGACAAATTGCTCACCGGTTTCGATGCGCCGCGCAGCGTGGTTTTGTATATTGTGCGAAGCCTGAAAGAGCATACGTTATTGCAGGCCATCGCCCGGGTGAATCGTCTGCATACGGGAAAAGATTACGGATACATCATCGACTATTACGGCGTCGTTACGCAGTTGCACGAGGCCTTGGAGCTTTACAGCGCACTCGAAGGCAAGTTTGACCAGGCGGATCTGGATGGCACGTTGACCGATCTGATCGAAAAACTCAAATCGTTACCGCGATTGCACGACGCGCTTTGGGATCTGTTTCGCGAAGTTACCAATAAAAAGGATGAGGAAGCCTTTGAACTAGCGCTGGAGAAACCCGAGCGGCGGGAGGATTTCTATACCAAACTGTCGAAATTCTGCCGTGTTCTGAAAATGGCCTTGTCCAGCATTCAATGGGTAAACGCCGCCCCGGAGGCCACAGCCGACCGCTATAAAAAGGACGCCGTCTTCTTTCAGAAATTGCGGGCGTCCGTGAAAATCCGTTATGCCGAGGAGATTGACTACCGGGATTATGAGGTCCAGATCCAGAAGATGCTGGCGACTTACGTGCAGGCGGATGAGATCATCCAGGTGGTGGATCCGGTGAACATCTTCGAGCGACAAGCCTTCGAGAAAGAAGTCGAGAAGGCGCAATCCCCGCGGGCCAAGGCCGATATCATCGCCAATCGGACCAAAAAGACCATCACCGAGAAGATGGAGGAAGATCCGTTTTTCTATCGGAAGTTCTCTCTGCTGTTGGAACAAACGATTGCCGAATACAAACAACAACGGATCTCTGAAGCTCAATATCTGGCTAAGGTTAAGGAGATCATGGAGAGTGTCCGCGACAGGCGCAAATCAGAACTGCCGCCTGCACTCGAGGGAAACGATTTTGCCCAAGCCCTCTATGGGGCGGTTTCCGAACAATTAGCTTCCGTAAATGGATGGCGTGTACAAGAAAGTCCCGCTTTGTACGGGACTGAAACGCAATCCGACATTGCCGGCTTCGACCGGATCCGTGCTGAGACTAGTCTTCGCATGGAGAAGATCATCCGGGAAGAGGCCGTCGTTCGCTGGCGAGACAATCCGGACGCCCAAAACCGCATGCGTAATAAGATGGACGACCTCCTGTTCCGGCTTCAAAGCGAACGGGGAATCACCCTTTCCCTGGAACAAATGGACGCTCTGATCGAGTCCTGCCTTCGGATTGCCCGAAACCGCCCGAACGACGTTTAAATGGAAAGCATCACCACAGCCATCGGCCGTTGTTCCCTGAAACGGTCCCGTCGGCGGACGCTTTCGATCAGTGTTCTGCCGAATGGATCGGTTGAGGTCATCGCCCCTTTGGACGCCTCCCTCTCTGAAATACAGCGAAAAATTGCAAAGCGCTCCGGCTGGATCAGTCGCCAACGCCGTTTTTTTTCCACCTTGCGATTGGAACGTCCGGAACGACGGTATTGTACCGGCGCGACACATCGGTACCTCGGGCGGCAATACCGTCTTAAAGTGACAACGGCAGACCACTCGGACGTAAAATTGCGGGGCGCCTATTTACACGTCCACACACGATCAGCTTCCGGCCGGGCGGTTGCCGTTTTGGTTTCTGGTTGGATGAGGGAGCGAGCCAAAGAACAATTCGAACGTCGACTGGGAAAATGGCTGACCTGGTGTGTCGAACGGGGGCTGCCCGAGCCTAAGCTGCATCTGCTCGACATGCCCAAAAGGTGGGGCAGCGCCCATCGTAACGGACGCATTTCTCTGAATCCGGAATTGGTACGCGCCCCATCTTCATGCATCGATTACGTGATCGCCCACGAGATTTTTCATGTCAAACATCCGCGGCATAACAAAGAATTCTATGCCGAGCTTGAGAAACTGTGTCCAAGGTGGAGAGAGATCAAGCAACGCCTGGAGACATCGGATTTGTAATCCAGCAACGCTGTTTTTTGTATTTCCACCATCCACATTACTGTTAGACTCTCTGGCGCCCGTGGTCCGGCGCAGAAATTTCTTCCGCGCCTCCCGGTCGGCCTTCCCGGGTGATTCAAATCTATACGCCGATCCACTCGTAGATTATATCTTGAAGTCGAGAGTCAACTCCGGTTGACGTTTTCGAGATTGATTCCCACGTTCGAGCCGGGCCTCATCGCGACTTTTCAGGGAGGCGCGGTCATCTCTATGATGTTGGCCCGTTTCTTGAGGCTTGGTTCCCGCCATGGCGGAAACGAAGAATCAAGAAATGCGCCATTCGATGCTATTTCATGTTCTTGACATCGATCCGCGGCCGGGAATACCATGATTTTGTAATGGGCGGTCGCGATTTCAAGCTTCAAGTGGGGAACATCGAGACAATGCGAAAAACCAAATTCTTGCTTCCCGCTTCTTACTGCCTGTGTTCCGTGGGCTGGGTGCTTGAGATGTTTGAAACCGTCGCCCAAAAGCCGGTCAGGGTCGACCTTGTCCAATCCGTCAAACGGGGCGCCTCGTCGTGCAAGTTTCTCGTCCGGCTTTGATCTTGACAGACCTTGTCGGGGACCGACTCGGAAGGATCGTGGAGATATCCTAATGAGCACTGTAAAATTCATGATCGCGTCTTTAATCCTGCTGGTCCCCTTATGCTCGGTTCTTTTTTCCGCTGAGGGCGAAGAAACCAAGGCGACGGTAGAAAAGCGAAGCTCGTTCATCGTTCTGCCCGTCATTTACTATTCGCCCGAGACGCGCTGGGCGGGCGGCGTGGGCGGGATCTGGAGTTTTCGGCCGGGCAAAAGCCCGGAGAAG
>Ga0315285_10003626_pt1 | contig 16049 bp, 17 predicted proteins | sample YL17G09_36_MG_FD_203698 | JGI IMG/M metagenome (GOLD analysis project Ga0315285, IMG submission 203698) | Sediment microbial communities from Yellowstone Lake, YNP, Wyoming, USA - YL17G09_36 | ecosystem: Environmental > Aquatic > Freshwater > Lake > Sediment | place: USA: Wyoming | collected... | reverse complement strand
AAAGTGCCCGTGACCAATAAATTGTCTAGCCTGCGGCCGCGAATTGGCAAAACCTAGTCTAAATAAAACATTGTCCAAACGGCCTTCTAATATCTTAATTAAGATTGCAGCGGGATCTTCAACTCTTCCTCTCCTTGCCAAAACCCCTTTAACATATTTTTTAAATTGCCTCTCTCTAAGGTTATACCAATTCTTTAATTTCTGTTTCTCTCTCAATTCCTTTCCGTATTCAGAGAGCGGAGAAACCCGCCTTTTCCCCTTTTTCCCTGGCGGATATGGTTTTCTGACTATTGTGCATTTAGGCGTGAAACATCTTTCTCCCTTTAGAAAAAGTTTCTGACCCGCCCTACGGCAAATTTTACATTTAGAATCAATCATATATATTAGACCCTTCTTACTTTTGGCGGGCGACAACCATTATGTGGTATTGGTGTTATATCTTTAATAGCTAAAATCTCTAGTCCTTTCGTCGCAAAAGACCTAATCGCTGATTCCCTACCTGTTCCAACTCCCTTAACAAAAATTTCAACCCTTTCTACTCCAGCTTTCTTGGCTTTCTCAACCAATTTTTCCGCCACCCGGGAAGCAGCAAAAGGAGTAGACTTTTTTGTACCCTTAAAACCAATATTGCCAGCTGAATTCCATCCCAAAACGTTTCCTTTTAAATCGGTTAGAGTACAAATGGTGTTATTATAAGAAGAAGAAATATAAATCCTGCCCTCATTAATCTTTTTAGAGGGTCCCGTTTTTACTTCTTTTTTTAAAGCTTGTTCAATTTTTTCCCTTTCCTTAAGTAATTCTTCTTCTGTTTTTTCAATAATCCTTTTTTTGCCCATTTTTTCGTTTAGATTACATCTATAAATTAAAAATAAGATTAAGTAGGCTCTGGAGGGGGTCTTTTTCCACTACCAACAGTCTTTCGAACGTTCCCGCGAACAGTTCTAGTGTTAGTTCTGGTTTTCTGCCCCCTTACTGGCAATCCTTTAATATGACGCATTCCCCGCCAAGAACCGATATCTTTTAGCCTTTTAATATTAATAATTACCTCTCGACGTAAATCTCCTTCAACTTTATAATTTTTTTCGATAATCTCCCGAAGACGATTGGTTTCATCTGCGGTTAACTGAGATGCTTTTTTATAAGGATCGATTTTAGCCGATTTTAAAATCCTCCTGCTCAAAGGTAAACCTAGCCCATAAATATAGGTCAAGGCAACAAATATTTGTTTTTTTTCAGGAATATTAACTCCAGCAATTCTTGGCATTTTAAATTAATATATTTAGAAATTAGCCTTGACGCTGTTTATGCTTAGGATTCTTCTTACAAATCACATAAATACGCCCTTTTCTTCGGACGATTTTACAATCTTTGCAAATTTTTTTTACCGATGGTCTAACTTTCACTTCTAATAAATGATTTTATATTTGAGAATAATTATCTTCCTCGATAAACAATTCTCCCTTTAGTCTCATCATAGGAAGAAATTTCTACAGTAACCCGATCACCTGGTAGGATTCTAATTCGGTGGATCCTTAATCTCCCAGCCAAATGAGCTGATATTTCCTTCCCGTCGTCTAACCTAACCCGAAAATGAATTGAGGGTAAGCTTTCGATAACTTCTCCCTCCTTCTTGAAAACTTTATGAGAGACCGTAGGTTGACTATAGTCTTTTCTTAGAGTCTTTTTTTCTGAACTTTTCATTAACCTTAATTTCTTAGGATAACAAATCTTCTTAATTTAGTCAATGTTTAGAATAATTTTTATTTTCTGAAGATCGCTAGGAATGATTGGAAGCCAAAGGGGCCATAGATTAATATTAAACTTATCAATTTTGGAATTTGTTGCCAGATTTGCTTTTACTTCAGACAATGATTTACCTGTTAAATCTCGCTTAAAAGCTTCTTTATCAAAATTAGGATAAATCGTTGCTGATAAATCTAAATTTAAAATGATTTTTCCTCCATCAAAATCAATATTTTCTGGATAATAATTAATATTTAAACTATCTTCTTTCAAATTTTGCTCTTGGGAAATCCTAGATAAAATTAGATCTTTAGCAAAATTTTTAAGGTCTGAATCTTTAAATACTAGATAGGTAGAGGCACCCTTGATTTCTCCAGTGAATGTTTCTCCTTCATCTCCAGCTTTAGCTGAAAAAATTGGATTCTCCATTTCTTTTTTTGATGCACCATCTAGTAAAACAAATTTTCCTGAAGTTTTATCTTTTAAGAGTGAATCGAGCTCTTGCGCCAATTTATCTTTTAAAGTTTCCTCTGCCTTTTCTAAATCTTGTTTGGTTATTTGAGAAGTTTTTCCCTTAAAACCTCCCTTCATTGGTTCAAAGGATTTTCCATAAAAAGCTGTATATTTTGGGGTTCCAACGAATCCGGGAATAGAAAAAGTAGAGGGTCCAATATTGTATCCTTCCCCTGACTGATCGGCCTGAACCTTAATGTCAACAAAGGCAGGTTGAAGCTTACCCCCCTCATAAGTTCCGCCTGGAATATTTATTCTATCTAAAGATCGGAATAATTTTCCCTCAGCCGAGACAAAACGAGTATTGGCTATTAATGCCTGAGGAGAAGTGGAATAGGCGTTATAAACTCGGATTGTCCCCTCAGCTTTCTGGTCTTTAGAGGTCTCACCAGTAGCAGGAATTTCTTTTAAAGAAGTTATTTTCTCTTCCTGCAAAAATTCACCAGGGATTGTCTTCGCTAAAAAATCATACTGTTTAAAATTTTTATCAATTATTACCTGCTCTTTAAAATCTAACTTTTGAGTTTTAGGCCAAATAGTCAGAGTGGCCTTTTGAAAAAAGAAAGTAGAAATAACTCCGGCAAAAAATAAGATTACCAAAATTAAAAAGATACCTTTTATTAAAGCAGAGAAGGTACGCCTCGGGGGTTTTCTTCCAACTATTTCTTCTTTCTGGGTAATCTTTTCTGTATATTTTTGAGGTGGCAAAATATCAAATATTTTTGGTAAATCTTTTTTAAGCGTCATAACAAATTAATAATGAGGGGATGTATTGAGGGGTATTAATTATTTTAGTTTGGTCTTGAAAATTTTTCAAATCTTTTGGTAAAAGAATCTTTGTTTCAGTTCTCTCCGGAAATATTAAGTCTTCCCAATTGCCATTGGTTACGACATCCTCAATCTCTGGCAGCTGACTACTACCGCCAAAGAAAAGAACTGAAGGCGGTAATAATTTAAAATCCTGACTTGGAACATGTTTTTTTAATTGAAGCTTTAAACTGCTAAACCAAAATTGGGCTGCAGGGGAAAAAATTTCCTTAATTCTTGTCCGTACTTCCTCGCTTAGAAGGCGCTGGGAATATCTAATCTTTAAATCTTCGGCCCCGGGCTCACCTATCCCTAAAATCTCAGATAATTGATGTGAAAAAATTTCTCCTCCGACTGGAAATTCAGTGATTGTGTAGATTTCTCCTTCATAAACTAAAGCTATCTGTGATGTTTTACCGCCAATATCAAGAAAAAAACCATCGATTTTTGTATCCTGCAAGGCAAGAGGTAAATTCTCCATTGGTGAAACTATCTTCAAAATCTTGAGGTCCCATTTCCGAAAAACTTTATCAATAGCGCTTAAATAAGACTTTAATAAAAGATTATTTAGAATTCTAAATTCTAAATACTCGCCAGAAAATCCAAGGATCTGTGGAACTTTATAGCCGTCGATCTTTATTGATAAAACTTTAGTTTCTAGAAAACGGATATCGTTTGCAAGAAGGCCTGCCTCTTTAGAGACTAGTTGAGCAATATTTTTATAAGAGCTTGAAATTACTGATTTGAGAATAATTTCTTCTTCTTTCCTTTTAATTTTTCCTCCGGGATTTTCTCTTTTAAAATTTTGATGGGAAACTCTACCCTTCAAGATATGAGGCGGTAATCCTAGAAAGGTTAACCAAGTTTTCTGTTTGGTCACTTCACGAGAAGCAGAGATTTGTTTAGCATCCTGGATCGCATTAAGAATAGTTTGTCTAAGAGCTTCTATTCTAAAGGCGGGGCTATCTATTATTGCAATGGGTTCAAGGGAAACTATAGAGCCTCCAAAGATAACAATCTTTTTTTCCTCTTTTTTGCAAATTAGTACTTTTATTGTCTGGGTTCCGATGTCTAAAGATAAAAAATATCCATCCCCTTTTTTAAAAAACGGGGGTTGATTCTTCATTAAGATTATCTTACCACTTTTCTAAAAAATTAAGAAATTCAATTAAGGTTATATTCCAGATTCCAAAATCGCCCTTATTCTTCTTACTCCAGCTCCGGATGACTCCTCTTTGATAATTTTAAATTTTCCTAATTCTCCGGTATGGGTCACGTGAGGGCCCCCACAAATTTCCTTTGAAAATTTTCCTATTGAATAAACTGTAACAACCTCAGGATACTTTTCTTTAAAAAAAGCTAAGGCCCCTGACTGGATTGCTTCACTGTAAGACATTTCCTTTTTCTCAATCCTTAAATATTCTTTAATTTTCTGATTAACTGACTCCTCTACTTTTTTGATTTCCTCGTTGGTTAATTTTTGAGAATGGCTAAAATCAAAACGAAGCCTTTGAAGGGTAATATCTGATCCCATTTGTTTAACGTGAGTCCCCAAGCTTTCTCGAAGGGCCTGATGCAACAAATGAGTTGCGGTATGAAGTTTTGTCGCTTCATAATTTACTTCTTTACCTATGCCCCCGAATTTCTTCTCAGCCCCTGCCCGAGAAACTTCCTGGTGTTTTTCCTTCGCCTTCCTAAATTCTATTTCTATCATATCAGAAACCTTAATTCCCTCTCCTGCCGTTATCTCTTTGCTAATTTCTAAAGGAACTCCATAGCTTTCGTATAAATTAAAGGCTATATCTCCAGTTAATTGCCCTGTTTTGGTAACTTCAGATATGGTTTCTTTAATTCCTACCTCTAAAGTCTTTTCAAATTTTTCTTCTTCGTTTTGAATCACGGTTAAAATATCGGTTTCTTTTGATTTAACCTCTGGATAAATATCTTTATAAATTTCAACAACTTTTTGAGCAAAGGGAATTAAGAAATTCTGCGATAGATTCAAAATTTTTCCATATCTGATTGCTCTTCTTATCAATCTTCTTAGGATATACCCTTGTTCAACATTGGAAGGTAAAACTCCTTCGGAGATTAAGAAAACAGAGCCTTTTATATGATCAGCAATTATTCTTCTGGCCCTCTCGTCTTGCCCTAGAATTCCTTTAAGAATCGGCTCAAATAAATCTGTCCCAAAAACCGAGGGTTTATCCTGAATCACCATTACCAGTCGTTCAAAACCCATTCCCGTATCAACACCTTTCTGCTTCAATGGCGTGAGTCTGCCTTCCCTATTTTGATAGTATTCATTAAAAACTAAATTCCATAATTCTATAAACCTACCACAAGCACAATTTGGAATACATTCTTTCCCCAATTCGCAGGGTTTACTTGTTAAATCGTAATGAATTTCAGTAGTAGGGCCACATGGTCCTTCGACCCCAGTGGGACCCCAAAAATTATCTTTCTTATCAAAACCAAAAATCTTTTCCCTTGAAATACCTAATTTATGCCAAATGTCTTGGGAGTCTTTATCTTCTGGGATAACTTGCCCTGAGTCTGCCGAAGGGTCTCCTTTAAAATAGGTTATCCATAATTTATTAGTTGGGATTTTGTATTCTTTTGTTAATAACTCCAAAGCAAATTCAATTGATTCTTTCTTGAAATAATCTCCGAAGCTGAAATTTCCCAACATCTCAAGAAAAGTTAGATGGTTTGTATCTCCTACTTCCTCAATATCAGAAGTCCGAAAGCATTTTTGGCAAGATGCCACTCTATTCCCATAAAGAAAGGGTTTTCCTAGATAGTATTCTTTGAATTGTTGCATGCCGGCGGTTGTGAACAAAACTGTTGGATCAGGAGGTAAAATTGAAGAAGAGGGAACAATTTTATGCCCTCTTTTCTCAAAATAAACTAAAAATGTTCGCCGGATCTTGTCCGAAGTCATTTAGAAAACTAGCTTAATTAAGTTAAATTAAATGGTTCCTCTTCTTTTTTTTCTAAAAGAAGCTTTTCCTCCTCAAACTTTTTCCTCCTTTCTTCTAGTTTCGCTAACTCGCTTGATAAACGGGCTGTTCTTCTCTTGGCAGAAAAAATGTCTTTTCCCATGCTACGGACTTGCTCTTCTTTTTGTTTGATTATCTCCTCTAATTTTCTTTTTTCTGAGATTTTCATCTCAATCTCTTCCCCTAATTTTATGAGGAGCTCCGAAAATTCTTCGAGTTTTTCTTTTGGCCTATCTTCCATACCCCGTAGGAAATTAAATATTTTCAGTGATTATTATATTTAAACCTTTGAATATTTCTATAATCATTGCTTTTTATATAGATTAGGGTCTTTGATTAGAAAATATTAAGATTTGTATATGTCCCGTGGAATCTAATTTTGGATGGTCTATTTCGTTTTACCAACGAAAACCCTTCTGGTTTCCTACGGGGCATACTACTTAAAGAATATCAGAAAAAATGAGGTTTTGCCAGGCAGTTATCACCTTAATTTTTAATTGTCCCTCCGCCCAACATCTCCCCTCCCCTATAAAATACTGCTGATTGTCCTGGGGTAACTGCCCGCTGAGGTTTTTTAAATCGTAGTTTATAACTATTATTTTTTACTTTGGAGATTATGGCTAATGAAGGATTTGTCAGATATCGAATTTTTACCTGCACTTTAATTGGTAATTTAGGCTCCTGACCAGAAATCCAATTAACGTTATCCGCTACAAGATCTTTACTGGCTAAATCTTTTTCATTTTTAGTGACAACTAAAAAGTTCTTTTTTAAATCTTTACCCAAAACATAATAGGGGCCGCCGGGGAGCCGAATTCCTTTCCTTTGGCCAATGGTATAAAAAGCCAATCCCTGATGCTGGCCAATTACATTGTTCTTTATGTTTATGATTTTTCTTGCCCCGTAGTGAACTTGTTCTACTATGGGGCCTATTTTTTGCCTTAACTTGCGTTTTAGAAAATTATTAATATTAGTTTGGATAAAACATATTTCTTGTGACTCAGGAATGCCTAAAACTGGCAGTCTAAACTTTTTTGCCAAATTTCTCACTTCCTTTTTGGTGAAATTTCCCAAGGGAAACAAGGTCTTTTTAAGCTGTCTCTGATTTAAGGCCCAAAGAAAATAAGATTGATCTTTTTGACGATCTTTAGCCCGAAATATTTTAAATCCTGAATTAATTCTGGCAATCTTTACGTAATGGCCTGTGGCTATATAATCAGCTTTTAATGACACGGCTTTTTTGAAAAGTAAGCCGAATTTTATTTCTTTGTTACAAGTAATACAAGGGTTGGGAGTTAAACCGGCCTTACACTCTTTTAAAAAATAATCAACAACTTTTTTCTTAAACTCTTTTTTAAAATCCAAAACAAAAAAGGGAATTTTAAGTCTAGTGGCTACCATTTTTGCCCTTTTTTCTGCCTCAGAAGAACAGCACCTATCCCAATTTCCGGCTGAAGGCTCATGCCAAAATCTCATGAAGAATCCAATGACATCAAACCCTGCCTTTTTCAACAGAGCGGCTGCCACCGAAGAATCAACGCCTCCCGACATGGCTACAATAACTTTTTTATTTTTATCGTTTTCCATTCTTAATCTTTTAAAGGCCACCGAAGTGGCCTTTTTCATCTATCAATTGCTACCTGTTATCTGTTTTTTTATTACTAAGAGTATCTATCGGCTACAATTGAAGCAACATAGGCTTCGGGTTTTATTTTAGGTTCAAAGCCGTTACCACGAATAAGTCCGACAACTTCTTTAATCATATCTTTGGTTTCTCCCTGCTCGCCAACATCAGCATGGATGTAGCGGAATTGATAATTAGGCAACACAGATAATTCTTTAATTTTCCCTTCTAATTTTTCTCTTAGAAATAGGGCCAACTCACAAGATAGTAATACCTCTTCTAATACCCGTGTTTTCCAAGAATAGAATTTTCTATTCTGATAATTAATTCTTTTCAAAAAAAATCTTCCCCCTTCGCCTTTTCTCAAAACTACTACTGCCACAGGAAAATTGGGTTCTAACCCTGAAGAAGAATCGCACCCAACTATGATATCATAAAATCTCTCTTTGTTTCCGCTGAGATATTTAATAATTTCATCAACTACCTCCTCAATGCGTAAATTACCCTGGCTTGGGCTATAGAAATATCCATTAAGGAAAATCTTCATATCCTAAATAATAATTGAAGTAATTAAAAAAATCAAGTCTAGTTAAAATTCTTTATTATTCTTGTAAATTCACTGGCATCTAAAGAGGCTCCTCCAACCAGTAAACCTTGTAATTTTGCACCAAAAATATAGCCTGCGGCATTCTGAGAATTTACACTTCCACCATACAGAATCTTAATATTCTTTGCGATTTTTTGATTATAAAGTCGGGAGATAATCTTTCTTATAAAATTCCCTGATTTTTCAGCCTCTTCAGGCGAACAGGCTTTCCCTGTCCCAATGGCCCATACAGGCTCATAAGCGATTATCACCTTTTTAATTTCTTTTTTAGCAATCCCTTTTAAGCCTTTTTCAACTTGTGCTCTTAGGACTTTTTGAGTCAAGTTTTCTTTCCGTTCATCCCAATTTTCACCAATGCAAAAAATTGGATTTAATCTAGCTAAAATTACAGATTTTACCTTCCTATTTATCATCTCATCAGTCTCTTTAAAATATTTTCTTCTTTCTGAATGTCCTAAGATTACATATTGGCACCCCATATTTCTCAGCATTGTTGATGAGATCTCTCCTGTAAAAGCTCCATTCTCCTCCCAGAAAGAATCCTGGCCAGCTAGTTTAAAATTTAAAGGTCCATTTAAGGAAATGGCTGCAATATAAATAAATGGGGGACAAATTACTATCTCAACATTTTTATCTTTAATATTTCTAAGGCCTCTTTTTACTGAATTAAAAAGTTGTTTAGCCTCAATAAGTGTCGTCGGGTTACATTTCCAATTTGCTATAATAAGTGTTTTTTTCATAAATTCATTTTCTTCACCCCGTATAATCCGAGCCCCACATAATAAATATACGGGGTAAACTCCACGAGGATTTATATGGGGCAATTGGCAACGATAATAGTTTTCGTATTTAAATATATTAATTTATATTTCAAAAACTAAGATGGTTGAAATTGTACTCATTGTTTCCTAAGGTATTCGGCTGCTTTCTCTGGTTCAATTGTCGAAATTTCCATTCTGGTGCCTATTTCAAATCCCGCCCAGGTTGAGGTTTTAGGTAAAATTGTCCAGTGCCAATGATAAGATGGATATTTTCTTCCATCGCAGGGAGAGGTATGTAAATAAAAATTATAGGCCGGGTCGTTAAGAGCCTTATAAAGCTTGTTTAAAGTAACTCTGAAAACCTCTGATAGTTGCCATTTTTCTTTATCTGTTATTTTCTCAAAATAAGGGAGGTGCTTTTTGGGTGAAATAATAACCTCAAAAGCAGACTTTGAGGCAAAGGGACACACAGCCACGAAATTTTTATTCTCAAAAACAATTCTTTTTCTAGCTTTTTTCTCCCATTTATTCATTTGACAATAAACGCATTTCCGGTTTTTTTTAAAATAGGCCTGGGCATTAGAAAGGGCATTTCTTAAGTCCGCATCAATAAGTGGCGTAGTAATAATTTGGGAGTGGGGATGGGCAATTGTAGCTCCCGACTCTAAACCATGATTGTGGAAAATAGAAACATAATTTACAAATTTTTCTTTCATTAAATCTAAATATCTCTCTTGGTAAACATCCATTACTTCCTTTACTTGTTTCGTAGAAAATTGGGCCAGTTGCTTTTTATGGTCCCGGGTAACAACAACTTCATGAAAACCAACGGCATTGATTGTCTGATATAAATTTCCTTCGGTTTTCTTATCTAAATCAGGGTGGGCTAAAACGGCCGGAAATTTATTAGGTACGGAAATAGTTGTCCAGTCTTTGGGGATTTTACTTCCCTTCTTAAAATTGATTTTTTTGCTATTAGAGAATATAAGAGTTGGGGGTTCTTGGGTTTCAATATTGCAAAAAGGACAGCCTTTTTCTGGAACCTCCTCCGCTTTTCTTCTCTCTTGTTTAAATGTCTCTGGTCTCCTCGCTCTCCCGGTAGCGATAACAACCCAATCTTTAGAAACAAGATCTAAACGTAGTTCAGAGGGAAATTTTTTCCTAGGATTAGTCTTCCTAGTCATATAACCCTTTGAGTGAATTTATTCTTATCTTAATTATATCAATTGCCATATTGACCATTGATTTAAATTTTACTTTACTGTCTGGGTCGTTTTTCCAATAAACCGGAATTTCTTTTATTTTATAGCCCATTTTTCTTGCCAAAACTAGGATTTCTGGATCAAAGGCAAAACGGTCAATCTTACACTTTGGAAAAACTTTTTCCACAGCTGCCTTAGTAAATCCTTTGAAGCCACACTGAGTGTCTTCTATCCCCCAAAGACCAATAAATATTTTTCTAAATAATTTAAAACCCTCTCCTAAAATTATATTCCTTAGCCAGGGTTGAGGCGGATCTAAAACTGCTCCTTTAATATCTCGTGAACCGATTACAACATCGTAACCTTTTTGAAACTCCGGAAACATTTTTTCAACCTGATCAATTGAGGTAGAGTTATCAGCATCAGTAAATACTCTATAATCCCCTTTCGCTTCTAACATCCCCTGTCTGGTAACATAACCTTTGCCATGATTTTCTTTATTATCTATCACTTTTAAATTTTTTATCTGGCCTTGCAAATTTCTAGCAACCTCGGCTGTCTTATCCTTAGAACCATCACTGACAACAATGATTTCATAATCAGGTTCTCCTGAGTCTGTCGAAGGGTAATTTTGCTTTTTTAAGTATTCATCAATTGCCCCTAACGTCTTTGGCAAGCGTTTTTCTTCGTTATAAGCTGGTATGATAGCTGACAAATGCATAATTTAATTTTTAAATTTATAAATCGTTTTTTAATTATATCGTAGATCGATATATCGAGCAAGGCTCGTTATGGCATTTTAAAATATGAACTACCCCGTCCCAAGGGACGGGGTATCCCTTCGGGCGAGTTCTTTCGGCGGCTTTCATCCCCACCGCGTCTGACGCGGGGGTATTCTCGCCGCCGAAATAAAACAAAAAGGGCGTTCGGTTGAACGCCTGTGTTATGTTTAAACTTCTACTTAAAACATTTTACTATTTTATTAAATTGCAAAGCCCTTGGCGCGAACGCCAAGGGCTTTTTGTCTAGGGACTAGAAGGCCAAGCTCCCAAATAGGAGCCAAACCTCCGAGAGTCCAAAACACTACTTGCGACGGACGAAAACCCACTGGTGTTCAGCATCCCAGTCGCGGCCAGGACTGCCGTAGTAGGCGCTGAGCCATAGCTCCGAATCAAGGGATTCTATGCCGAACGCGCGCGGGGTGCCGTCCGAGACAATGATCGGCTCCATGCCGATAAGGATCTGCTCTTTGTTGGGCTGGTCCTGGTATTGCAGACGCAACTGAGGCCCAACCTCGGCCGGGCAGAGTTCCAGGCCAAACTCATTGGCGCGTTCATAGATCTGATCGCGCCTGGCACCTTTCTTGAAGCCGAGCTCGGCAACTGCAACCCTGACCAGGTCTACCTCGGTCTCCTCGGTTGCCGTCGTGAAGGCGGGCTTTCCGATGATGTCTGAAGCCCAGTCGCCGAGCTTGAGATTTCCGCGACGCAGATCGTTGCGGAAATCGCCGACGGTCTTGCCTGTACCCAACTTAATGGTCTTCCAGATGGGGAAGACGTACTCTACCGCCTTTACGAACACCTCGCCTGAGAGCAAGCGTCGCACACCTTCCATACCCCCAAGCTTGTTAATGACTGCCTCGATCTGCCCGAGAGTCAACCCTCCGTACTTCATGACCCGTTCTCCTTTCTCGGCTTTTTGCCGAAAAACTTCCCTCTGCCCGAGGTTGTAGGGGCTTAACTACCACTGTGGCAGTCATAGCCAAAAAACACCGAAAACCTTTATTAGTATCTTTTGGCTATAACTGCCTATCGCAAGTATTCGATATGAAAAAGAACTATTTCTATATTTAATTATAAAATATATTTGTTATTGTGTCAATACCTTGGCTCCGTCTTTTGTTACGGCTACTGTGTGTTCAAAATGGGCCGACAAAGTCTCATCAGCCGTTTTGTAGCCGAAACCATCTCTTGTTTTTTTGAGTTTCCAATTTCCTATCGTCACCATTGGCTCCAAACAAAGAACCATTCCCTCTTTTATTTCTTCTCCTTTGTGCCTTTTCCCGTAATTTAAAATTTGAGGATCTTCGTGAAGATCCCGGCCTATACCGTGGCCACAAAGTTCTCTCACAACATTAAATCCTTGGGATTCAACATACCTTTGGATAGTATTTCCAATATCACCTATTGTATTTCCCGGCCTAACTTTTTTAATTCCTCTTTTTAATGCCTTTTTTGTCACCCGTATTAACCGTAAAGCTTCTGGACTTACTTTCCCTATTGGTAGAGTTATCGCCATGTCAGTATGAAATCCTTTAACTTGAATCCCCAAGTCTAAAGAAATAATGTCCCCTTCTTTTAATTCTCTATCTGAAGGGACGCTATGCACAACTTCTTCATTTATTGAAGTACAAAGACAAGCGGGAAATGGTTCGGCGCACTCACCACAAGATCCTCCATATCCTTTAAATGAACATTTCGCTTCATAACTCAAAACAAGCTCTTCTGCGAGCCTGTCTAATTCTTTGGTAGTGATTCCTGGTTTAACTTTCTTCTCTAATTCTTTCATAATCTTTGCCAGGATTTTCCCACCCTCTGTCATTGTTCCGATTTCTTCAGGAGTTTTGATTATAATCATTTGACGAGTTTTAAAATATCTTTGAAAACATCAGCAACCGACTGCTCACCGTTAACCTCTTTCACTTTAATACCTTGCTTCTTAAAGTAATCAATTATGGGAAGAGACCTCTCTTTAAATTCATTTAATTTGGACTTAATCACTTCTGGTTTACTATCTTCCCGGCGGATTAATTTAGAACCATCGAAAGGACAGAGCTTTAATTTTGCAGTTTGCACAGTATATAAAATTGAATGACGTATCAGCTCGCAAATTCTTCTTTTGCTATTTCTCCAGATCGAAACTTCCGGACGCTGTTTTATTAAAATCGTTATTATGTTTGAAACGCCGTAAAGTTTCTTCAATAAAGGAGTAATTTCTTTTGCCTCATAAACGGTCTTAGGGGAACCAGAGAATACTATTCCCTTTTTTTCTTTGGCTAATAATTTAATTTTATCTTTTACCCAGAAGACGATCAAAGGAGGACTCATCCATTTACCAATTTTTCTTAATCTTTTTTCTTTCACAAGAAAATATTTCTTACCATCTACCATTACAAAATCGTTTTTCCTAATATTCGCTAAATTTTTCTCTATAATTTCGCTAGTTTCCAAGGGAAACAAATATAATTTCTCTGCTAAAAGCTGGGCCTGGGTTCCCTTACCTGATCCTGGCGGACCCATTATAATTACTACTTTTAATTTCTTAGAATGTTTTATCACCATAAATGGAGACTTCAAAAAGTTTTCTCATCTTTTAAAATAGAAACCTCAAAACGTCTCCTCATCTTTAAAATGGAGGCCTCAGAAGGTCTCATCGTCTTTAAGACAGAAACCTCAAAAGGTTTTCTCGTCTTCAAGACGGAAACTTTAAAAAGTTTCCTCATCTTCTAAGATGGAGGCTTCAAAAAGTCTCATATTCTCTCATTTGAAGCTGGGATTTAATCTGGCGTACGGTTTCTAAGACAACGGAAACAACGATAAGTAAAGAAGTTCCACCGATCAAAAATCGGAAGACCACCACTCCAGTAATACCCTGGACGACATAAGGCATAACAGCAATTGTTCCTAAGAATAAAGCGCCAATTAATAAAACCCGATTCAAAATGTAGGATATGAAATTGGCGGTAGCCTGGCCAGGCCTAATGCCTGGTACAAAACCACCCATTTTCTGTAAATTTGAAGAGATAGCCTTTGGATCAAAAGTAACAGCGGTATAGAAGAAAGTAAAGACAAAAACTAATATAAAATAACAAATTCCGTAGCCTAAAAGATTTGTTTGAGGATTAAAAAAGTTTCCTACACTTTGGATAATTTTACCAAAGGAACCTCCCATCCCCCCCAAAAAATTAGCAATCATACCGGGAAAAAGCAAAATAGACATGGCGAAAATAATTGGTATTACACCTGCTGGATTAACGTTTAGAGGCAAATAGGTAGAAACTCCTCCATAAAGTTTCATTCCTCTCACTCTTTTGGCATAGGAAACTGGGATATTTCGCCTTGCCTCATTGATTAGAACAACTCCGGCAATGATTACCAAAGACATTCCAAAAAAAAGGATATAGGAAAGAATTCTGGCTGGGTCATAAGTCGCGGCTATTTGGCGAATATTGTTGGGAAAATCAGCGACAATACCAGCAAAAATTAAAAGAGAAATGCCGTTGCCAATCCCCTTTTCAGAAATTAGTTCCCCTAGCCACATTAATAGCATGGCACCTGCTGTAACAGTAAGTATAGAAGTAGCGAGTAAATTTGGAGAGAGATTTCCGATAAGACCTTGGCGTTGGAATAAGGCCAGCATAGCAAAACTTTGAAGCGCAGCTAGAGGAACGGTTAGAATTCTGCCGTACTGGTTGAATTTTTGACGGCCAGCCTCACCTTCTTCTTTATAGATACGCTCTAATTGAGGAAAAATCATGGTTAATAATTGTAAAATAATAACAGAAGTAATATAAGGGCCAAGGCCCAACATAACGATTGAAAGATTGTCCAAGGCTCCACCAGTAAATACGTTCATCAAGCCAAAAAGCTGATTAGACTCAAAGAAATCTTTCATTTTCTGGGCATCAATCCCCGGCATGGGAATATTCGCCATTATCCTAAAGATAGCAAAAACTCCCAGCACAAATAGGATTTTATCTCGAAGGTCGCGGATTTTAAATAATTGAATGATTCTCTGCCACCACATCTTTCAAAAAAGAGAGGCTTAATTGTTATTTATTTTAAGTTTTTATTGCAAAATTTTGCCACCTGCCTTTTCAATTTTTTCTTTAGCACCCTTTGAGATCTTACAATCTTTAATGGTTAACTTTTTATTTATTTTTCCTTGGCCAAGAATTTTTACTTCCGGTAATCTCCCCTTTATTTTACGAATAATATTCTTTTCAAGCAAGCTCTTTGGCGAAACAATTTCTAAATTATTAAATTTTCCTTCAAGAACTTCAATATTAACAATCGTTGGCTTCTGTCTCCAACTCTTAAATTTAGTTCCTCGTAACTTTGGGTAACGCTTAATTAGCTCGCGGATAAACGGTTTTAATCTTCTACCAGCCCTTGCCTTTTGACCTTTTATTCCTCGGCCAGAATAAGTGCCACGTTTACCACCTCGGCCTACTCTTTTTTTTCTCTTATTTTTGTGGATTGAACGAATTTCGTGTAACTGCATAGGACATTAAAAAATATAGTAATCTTGTAATGTTTTAATCGTTACTTACTTTTTAGTTTTTTTAGGGCATCAATAGTCGCCCTGGCATTGTTTAATTTATTTCTCGTTCTCCCTAAGACTTTTGAGGAAATATTTTTTATCCCTATCAAATTGCAAATTACCCTTACTGTACCACCTGCAACCAATCCCCTTCCTTTCCGCTGAGGTTTAAGTAAGACTCTAGCTGGCCCAAATTTAGCATAAACTTCATGAGGAATGGTATCCTTGACGATTGGAATCTCAATTAAATTTTTCTTAGCCATCCTAGTAGATTTCTCTACAGCTTGGGCCACATCAACTCCTTTAGCAACGCCAATACCAACCTTCCCAGCCCTATTGCCAACTACTACTACAGCTCGAAATCTAAAACGGCGGCCGCCAGCTGTAACCCTTGTCACTCTTGCAAGGTCTAATAACTTTGATTCAAATTCTTTATCCTCTGAAGTCCTTGCGGGTGAAAAATCTCTG
>Ga0315285_10003625_pt1 | contig 16049 bp, 13 predicted proteins | sample YL17G09_36_MG_FD_203698 | JGI IMG/M metagenome (GOLD analysis project Ga0315285, IMG submission 203698) | Sediment microbial communities from Yellowstone Lake, YNP, Wyoming, USA - YL17G09_36 | ecosystem: Environmental > Aquatic > Freshwater > Lake > Sediment | place: USA: Wyoming | collected... | reverse complement strand
CGCTCTGCTATCTTTTCCTCTTTTTCTTATCCTGCTAATTGGAATAATTTTATTCTTTTTAGGTAGTAGAGGTTATGAGCGAAAATTAATTTCGATATTGATAATTTTGCCCTTTATTTTACGAATCATTAGCGGGATTATTGGTATTAATTTTTATATACCCTCTGATGGCCAAATAGAAAGAATAAATAAAGAAGCCCTGGACACAAAAAACGCCGAAAGGTGCTTCAAAATAGGAAAATTCTCTCCCGTATTCTCTTATTTTCTTGCCCCACCATCAGTAGAAATGTATTATATTGAACCATCCCGAGTAAGATGTGTGACCAATATCGCTGTTGCCGCGGAAGATTCATCTTTTTGTAAAAGTCTGTCAGTTGGTAACTTTATCATTATTGGAAATAATTTAGACTATAGAATTAATCGTTACAGATCCAGTTGCCTTCTAGAATCACTCCCAATTTCAGAAAAATACAGTGATTTATTGAAGAAATGTGGAGAGCTACCCAACTCTTATGAAAAAGAAAAGTGTATTGAGTATTTCGCTATTAAAAGCGGTAATATTGGAATGTGTGACGTGCAAGTTTTTACCGATGAGTGTCGTGCTTCAGCCCGTTTTTCTAACATGATTCCTGACAATGACCCTACAAAGTGTAAAGAGGCTGCCAAAAGGGGCGGAGAGATTTATACTTATGCGTATATGGACGAAGACACTTGCTTGCGAAGTCTAGCGATCAAAACAGGAGATATAGAAATATGCAAATTGATGAAAAGGGGTGTTCATATGAGTTTTTGTATAGACGAGATAGAAAAATTCGGCCATTAAAATTAAAAATTTATATTGTTAGTTTTTGATATTTTAGGGTTATGGATTTAATGCAAAAAATTGTATCGTTGGCAAAAAGAAGAGGATTTATTTTTCAGTCATCTGAGATTTATGGAGGTTTTGGATCTTGCTATGATTTTGGACCTTTAGGAGTGGAATTAAAGAATAATATTAAGCGAGCTTGGTGGGAAGACATGACAAAATTTCATGACGATATTGTTGGGTTAGACGCAGCAATTTTAATGTCGCCTCGGGTTTGGGAAGCATCCGGCCATTTAACGGCTGGATTCGCTGATGAATTGGTTGAGTGCAAAAATTGTCATAAGCGTTTTAGAGCCGATGAACTGCAGGGTAAAAAATGCCCGGAATGCGGCGGGGAATTAACTAAACCCCGAAAGTTTAATCTAATGATGAAAACCTTTGTTGGTGCGGTTGAGGATGAGGCTGCTCAAACTTATTTAAGAGCTGAAACCTGTCAGGGAATTTATATGAATTTTGAAAATGTTTTAAACTCAATGAGGTTAAAAATTCCCTTTGGCATAGCCCAGATTGGAAAAGCTTTTCGGAATGAAATCACCCCCAAAGATTTTATTTATAGAACTCGTGAATTTGAGCAAATGGAAATGCAATGGTTCTGCCACCCAAAACAAGCTCCAAAATGGTTTGATTTTTGGCGAGAAGAAAGAATAAAGTGGTATTTAAATTTAGGATTAAAAAAGGAAAATTTAAGAGCTAAGGAAGTAGCTCAAAAAGACTTGGCCCACTACGCAAAAAGGGCAGTTGATATTGAGTATAAATTCCCTTTCGGTTGGCGGGAAATTGAAGGAGTTCATAATCGGGGAGATTGGGATTTATCAAATCATTCAAAATATTCTGGGAAAGATTTAAGATATTTTGACCCTTCGTCAAGGGCTTCGAGTGAGCTTCAGCCGAACTCCTCAGGGCAAGCTAAGGAAAAATATTTCCCTTATATTATCGAGACATCGGTTGGCGTTGATAGATCACTTTTTGCTTTTCTTTGTGATGCCTACGAAGAGATAAAAGGAGCGAGGACAAAGACTACAGAAGCTGCTAAAGAAATAGAAATACTACTCAGACTTGATAAAAAAATCGCCCCAATTAAGGTAGCAGTTTTACCCTTGGTTAAGAATAAGCCAGAATTAGTTAAGAAAGCGAAAGAGGTCCATCAGCTTTTAAAACTTCACTTTACCTGTCAATATGATGAATTAGGTTCAATTGGTAGGAGATATAGAAGACAGGATGAGATTGGAACGCCATACGCCATAACTATTGATTTTGAAACTCTAAAGCAGAATGATGTGACAATCCGTGATCGCGACACTATGGAGCAAAAAAGGGTAAAAATTAATAATTTAGTCGAAGTTTTAAAAGAAAAATTATAATAACAAGGAAAACCCGCCGAGCTTAGCTCGGCGGGTTTTTAATTATATTCGGAAAAATATTATTAAATTAGACTTTTATAAATATTCAATAATTTTTTAGCCTGGTTTTCTTCTGAAAAATTTTGGGAAATTTTTTGGGAATTATCTGAAAAACTCTGGTAAATAAAGGAATCATCTAGAATTTTCAAAACCCTTTCAGCAAAAATTTCCGGTAAAAATTTTTTAACTAAAAAACCATTTTCATTATCAATCACCATTTCTTCAAAGGCGTCATCTTTGAGGGCAACAACAGGTAAACCACAAGCTAGGGCTTCCAAAATAACTATTCCTTGGGTATCTGTCAGAGAGGAGAAAACAAAAATATCCGAAGCTTGATAATAAAAAGGAATTTCTTTATGAGGTACAGCCCCTCTAAAGATTACCCTTTCTTCAATTTTCATCCTTCGAGCCATTTTCTGCAGCTCTTTCAAAAAAGGGCCATCGCCGATCATTAACAAGATAATATTCCCTGTTTTGTTCAAAGTTTCTTTTAAGGCCTTAAGAAGAAATTCAGGATTTTTTTCCTTGCCCATCCTTCCAACAAAGAGTAAAATTTTAGCTTCAGGAGAGATACGAAGTTTTTTTCGGAAATTTAGCCCAACTTCTTTTGATTTTCTAAAAATTTGAAGATTGATGCCTGTTGGCAAAATGTAAATCGGCCTGTTTTTTTTGACCCCATATTCTCTTAAGAACTTTTTCATTTTATAAGAAGGTGCAATAATGGCATCGGCCAAATTTGCATACCAACCACTAAAAAAACGGGCCAAAAAAGGGGTTATCACCCTTTCTTTGAGATAAAATTTCGCATATTCTGGGTAATGAGTATGATGGGTATAAACTAGAGGAATTTTTTGATAATCAGTAATATATTTTGCCAAAAGACCCATTGAAAAAGGAGTATGTGAATGGGCAATATCTAATTTAAAATCCGTAATTTCACCAATGTGATTTTTTGGCCAAAAAGGAAAAGCCAATCTCATCTCTGGTTTTTTTATCACTTTAATTGACTGAAATCTAAAAACGTTCGGATTTTTGTCTTTATAGCCAGGGGCATGAGGGGCATAAATAAAAACCTTATGGCCCATTTTTTCTAGGCTCTTTCTAAAAGTCTCAATTGAAATTTCTACACCGTGAATTACCGGTAAATAAGTATCTGTAAAAAACCCAATTCTCATTAAACTATTATAGCATTTTAATATTGTTTCCGTCGTCTGTTAAGCAGGTTAAGACTTTGTTTTTAGCTAAAAATTTGATAAACTGCAGATAGCAGAACCGTTTTTCGTCCTGGAATATTAATCATGTTCAAAAAAAATACCCTTGAAAACGGCCTAAGAATTATTACAGTCCCTTTGAAAAATACCCAGTCGGTTACGGTTTTGGTTTTGGTTGGAACTGGCTCAAAATATGAAACGAAAGAAGTCAATGGTATTTCCCACTTTGTGGAGCATATGTTCTTTAAAGGAACGAGAAAAAGACCAAATACTTTAAAAATTGCCGAGACATTAGACCGAGTAGGGGGTTTTTATAACGCTTTTACATCAAAAGAAATCACTGGCTATTGGGCAAAGGTTGATTCGCAGCATTTGAATTTAGCATTAGACTGGGTTTCTGACATCCTTCTAAACTCAAAATTTGAAGAAAAGGAGATGGTAAAAGAAAAAAAGGTCATAATTGAAGAAATAAATATGTATTTAGATATGCCGATGAGTTATGTCCATGACCTTTGGGAGAGATTACTTTACGGAGATCAGCCCGCTGGTTGGATGATAACGGGAGAGAAAGAAACTGTTGCCAAGATAAAGAGAAAAAATATTCTGGGATATCTTAAAAACCATTATTTAGCTAAAAATATTATTGTCTGCGTGGCGGGAAATATTAATTCAAAGATTACCGAGAGGAAGATTAAAAAATATTTTAGGAAGATTAAAACAGCCATTCCTAAGACGAAATTAAAGACAATTGAAAAACAAGGGCGATCCCAAAGCCTGATTCACTTTAAAGAAACCGATCAGACCCATTTTTGCCTAGGCGTACGGGGATATGATTTGTTCCATCCCTTAAGACATGTCCAGGGAGTTTTAGCCACGATTTTAGGTGGGAATATGAGTTCGCGACTTTTCATTTCAGTGAGAGAAAAAGCTGGTCTTTGTTATTATATTCGTACTTCTCCCGAGAATATGACTGACACGGGTTATTTAGTTACCCAAAGTGGAGTAGACCATAAAAATGTGGAAAAAGCAATTGGTTTAATCTTAAAAGAATACAAAATATTTAAAAATAAAAAAGTAGAGAAATCTGAGCTTCAGAAAGCTAAAGATTATTTAAAAGGGAATTTAATCCTATCCCTGGAATCCTCAGATGCTCAGGCTGGTTTTTATGCTGGTCAAGAGCTATTAGAGGGAAAAATATTAACCTTGAAAGAAAAATTACGAGAAATTGATAAAGTAACAGCCGGAGATGTTCAGAAAGTGGCTAAAGAAATTTTTAATCCACAAAAATTGAATTTAGCCTTAATCGGGCCCTTTAAAGATAAATCAAAATTTGGAAAATTGCTAAAAATATGACAGAAAATCAAACCCTAGATATTTCTTGGGCATCAATTTTAAAAATTGCCATAGCCGCAACCTTTTTTTACCTTCTTTATTTAGTCAGAGATATTTTAATATTATTTACTTTTGCCTTGATTCTTTCTCTTTTATTTAATCCAGCAGTCGACTTTCTACAAAGAAGAAAAATTCCCAGAGTCATCTCCGTTATTATTATTTATATAGGTACTTTTGGATTAATTACCCTTTTAATATATTCAATTTCTGCATCTTTCGTTAGCGAGCTTCAGAATTTTTCACAAATTTTTCCAGCATACTTTGAAAAGCTCTCACCTCTTTTAAGGAGTTTAGGAATTAATATATTTGAAAACATCGAAAGTTTTATTGAGTTTATAAATAAATTTCTAGAGGTGGCCACTGTAAACCTTTTTGCGACAGGATCTGCTATTTTTGGAGGAGTTTTTTCTACTCTCTTTGTGATCAGTATCGCAATTTTCCTTTCTTTGGAAGCAAAGAACCTGGAAAAAGGCCTAGTTATTCTTTTCCCAAAAAAATATGATGGTTTTGTTTTAAATTTATGGCACAGATCTCAGAAAAAGGTTAGCGGTTGGTTTTTAAGCAGGGTTTTAGCCTGTCTTTTTGTCGGCGTTCTTTCCTATATTGCCTTTTTAATTTTTAATACAAAATATCCTCTTTCTTTAGGTATTTTAGCCGGCGTTTTAAATTTCGTTCCTTTTATCGGCCCGATTATTACTGGAGTTCTAATTTTTCTTTTGGTTTCCCTAGATAGTTTGTCTAAAGCGATTTTTGCTTTGCTGGCCTTCGTTTTAATCCAACAGATTGAGAATAATATTATTACTCCAATTCTAACCAAAAAATTTGTCGATCTTTCTCCTGTTTTGGTTTTAATTTCTCTTGCCGTTGGCGGTGAACTACTCGGTTTTTGGGGAGCGATTCTGGCTATTCCTTTAGCTGGGATTTTAATTGAATTTTTAAGAGATTATTTTAAAAAAAGAAGAGAAGAAGAACCGGTGGCTATTTCATGATATGGCAACAATTTTCATTGCGGCTACACCTATCGGAAATTTAGAAGATATTTCTAAAAGGACCCTTCGAATATTATCGGAGGTTGATTTAATTTTATGCGAAGATACGAGAGTCACTAAAAAGCTTCTTAATTATTACGGGATTAAAACTCCAACAGTAAGTTACCATCAACATTCCAGACTCGATAAAGTAAATTATATTTTATCTCTTTTAAAAAAAGGTAAAAATCTGGCTTTAGTCTCAGATTCTGGCACACCAGGAATTTCAGATCCTGGAAATAAATTAGTAAAAATGGTTGCTGATTCATTGGGCGATAAAGCAAAAATTGTTTCTGTTCCGGGGCCATCTGCAGTTACTGCGGCAGCCTCAATTTCAGGATTTCCAATGGATAAATTATTATTCCTAGGATTCCCGCCAACAAAAAGGAAAAGGAGGAAATTTTTTGACGAAGTATTGAAATCAAAATACCCTGTAATTCTTTACGAATCACCTTATCGAATTTTAAGAACTCTTAATGAATTGAAAATAAAAACTGAAAATTCCCCAAAACCTGAAATCGTGATTTGCCGCGAACTAACTAAAAAGTTTGAAACAGTATATCGGGGAAATATTGAAAAAGTAATACAAGATGTTAAAAATGATAAAATAAAAGGAGAATTCGTTATTATTGTAAATAATTATGGCTAGTAAAGAAGAAAAATTTTATATAACGACTAGTATAGTTTATACAAATGCCCCTCCTCATATAGGATTTGCCTTGGAGTCTATCCAGGCTGATGTATTAGCTCGTTATAATAGACTTCTAGGGAAGGATGTTTTTTTCTTAACTGGCACTGATGAGCATGGCATAAAGGTAGCGCAAGCTGCAAAAAATGAAAATAAAACACCAAAAGAATTTGTTGATGAGATCTCAGAGAGGGTTGAAAGCTTAAAGAAAATATTGAATTTATCAAATGACGATTTTATTCGGACAACTGATCAAAAAAAACATTGGCCCAGCGTAAGAAAAGTTTGGCTAAAATTAAAAGAAAACGGTGATATTTACAAGAAAAAGTATCAGGGTCTTTATTGCTCGGGCTGTGAGGCTTTTGTTACAAAAAAAGATTTGATAAATGGGGAATGCTTCCTGCACGGAGAAGAGCCAGAAATTGTGGAAGAAGAGAATTATTTCTTTAAGCTTTCCAAATATACAAAAGAAATTAAAAGAGTCATTGAGAGAAACGAGCTAAAAATTTTGCCAGAAGCCAGAAAAAATGAAATATTAAACCTCGCTGGAAAAGGGCTGGAGGATGTTAGTTTTTCCCGTCCGAGAAAGAGTTTGGAATGGGGAATTCCCGTACCCGACGATGAAAACCAAACAATTTATGTCTGGGCAGACGCTCTCACTAATTATATTTCAGCAATAGGATATGAAAAAGAATCCCCAGAATTTAAAAAATATTGGCCAGCTGACGTCCATATCATAGGAAAAGATATTTTGAGGTTTCATGCTGCAATTTGGCCTGGGATGTTGCTATCGCTAAAATTACCTTTACCGAAAGTAATATTCGTTCACGGTTTTATTACTGTTGCCGGCCAAAAAATGTCAAAGAGCTTAGGAAATGTAATTGATCCCTTTAAACTAGTTGAAAAATATGGGACGGAACCTGTTAGATATTTTCTTTTGAGAGAGATTCCGGCGGCCGAAGACGGAGATTTTACTTATGAGAAATTTGAAGCTCGATATAATGCAGATTTAGCTAGTGGTCTCGGAAATTTAGTAGCCAGAGTATTAACTGTGGCAGAAAAAATTAAACCCCAATTAATAGAAGGTAGGTTCCAAAATCCTGAGTTAGCAGAGGAAATAAATAATGTCAGAAAAAAATACGAAAAATTCTTAGACGAATTTAAATTTAATGAAGCCCTAACTTCAATTTGGGAATTGATTAGTTTTTGCGATAAGTATATTGATAAAAAAAGGCCCTGGGAAGAAACAGAAAATCAAACAGCTATTATTGCTGATTTATTATATGTTATTGGCAATATTGCTAAAATGCTCCAGCCTTTTTTGCCCGAAACTTCAGAAAAAATATTTGACCAGCTTGGAATAAAGGCAACCGAGCAAAAATGGCACTTTGAGATTAAAAAAGGTGAATCGCTTTTTCCTAGATTAAATTAGTATTTCTGCATTATGTTGATTGATACCCACGCACATTTGAATTTCAGTGCCTTCAAAGATGATGTTAATGAAATAATTAAAAAGACTTTGGAAAATGATGTTTGGGTAATAAATGTCGGCTCCCAATATTCGACCAGTAAAAGAGCAGTAGAAATTGCCCAGAAATACGAAGAAGGAATTTATGTTGCCGTAGGATTACACCCCATTCACTTAGAAGAAAGAAAAGTTGACCATTCAGAAGTTGATGCCCAGGCTGTTTTTAAGACTCGCTCAGAGGAATTTGACTACGAAAAGTATAAAGAGTTAGCTCAAAATCATAAAGTGGTAGCTGTTGGAGAAATTGGTTTAGACTATTGGTATAAGCCTAAGACAAAGAAGAAATTAGAAGAATTTAAAGAGAGGCAGAAAGAGGTTTTCCTGAAACAATTGAATTTAGCAAAAGAATTAAATTTACCAATTATCCTGCATTGCCGTATTGCCCACGATGATTTACTTAAATTACTTGAGCTGCAAGCTTCAAAAAGCGAGTTAGGGGGCGTTATCCATTGCTTCACTGGTGATTGGCAGCAAGCTCAAAAATACCTGGACTTAGGATTTTATCTTGGGTTTAACGGATTAATCTTTAAAAAGATTGAAGGAGCACCCGATTGGCAAGAAATTATTAAAAAATTACCATTAGAAAAAATTTTAATTGAGACTGACGCTCCTTATTTAACGCCGCCTCCCTATGAAAGTCAGAGAAATGAACCTCTTTATGTAAAATATGTTGCCCAAAAGATAGCTGAAATTAAAAAAATAGCCCTTGAAGAATTAGTCAAAATTACAACTCAAAATGCAAAAGAATTATTCAGAATATAGAGTTAATCTAGTCATAAAAAAGCAGCTTTATAAAGCCGCTTTTTTATGGTAAATTAAAGAATAAATTATTTCTATATGGAAGGATATAATCCGCAAAAAATTGAACAAAAATGGCAGAAAATTTGGGAAGAAAGCGGAATTTACAAAACCCCTGATAAGGTCGAAGGAAAGAAAAATTTTTATCATCTAGTAATGTTTCCTTACCCCTCGGGCAACTTGCACATTGGCCATTGGTTTAATTTTGCTCCGGCTGATGTCTACGCCAGATTCAAAAGAATACAAGGGTTTAATATTATGTCTCCTATTGGCTTTGACGCTTTTGGTCTCCCAGCTGAAAATGCCGCTATTTCTCAGGGAATTCATCCTAAAGATTGGACCTATAAAAATATTCAGAAAATGCGAGAACAATTAAAGTCAATTGGAACCTGCTATGACTGGTCAAGAGAAGTAATCACTGCAGATCCTAAATATTATAAATGGACCCAATGGATGTTCTTACAGCTTTATAAAGCAGGGTTAGCTTATAGGGCAAAAGTGCCGGCTAATTTTTGCCCATCTTGCAAAACGGTTTTAGCAAATGAGCAGGTGGTTGACGGAAAATGCGAAAGGTGTGAGTCAGAAGTTATCCAGGAAGAAATTGAGCAGTGGCTTTTTAAAATTACTCGTTATGCTGAAGAATTATTAAAAGATTTAGAGGAATTGGACTGGCCGGAAACAACCAAAATTATGCAGAAAAACTGGATCGGTCGTTCTGAAAGTACAGAAATTAACTTTCCAATTAAAGATTCAAATAAGAAAATAAAAATCGTAACGACCAGGACAGATACTATTTTTGGAGCCACTTTCTTAGTATTAGCTCCAGAGCACCCTTTAATCAAAGAGCTCAAAAATCAAATAAAAAATTATAAAGAATTAGAAGATTATATCCATAAATCTATCAAGAAGACGGATTTTGAAAGAGGAATTTTAGTAAAATGTAAAACTGGAATTAAATTAGAAGGAGTTATCGCCATAAATCCAGTTAATAATAAGGAAATACCAATCTACATTTCAGATTTTGTTCTTATAACCTATGGTACTGGAGCTATAATGGCGGTTCCGGCTCACGACGATAGAGATTTTGAATTTGCAAAAAAATTTGGGCTTCCGATAGTCAATGTTATTGAAAAACCAAAGAATCCTGACTTTATAGCTGCTTACATTTATGACGATGATAATTCAACGGTCGCCCAGACTTTAAGAAAAATGGGGGAACCTCTTGAATATATAACTCCTACCGTTAGAACTTATCACATCAGCGTAGGAGACACTGTCGAAGTGATAGCTGTTTTGAAAAAAGGAAGAGTGGGAACGGACGAAGATTATAAACTAATAGTTCAGGGAAGAGATTTTAATCTAGAAATGAAAACACCGTCCATAAATTTTATTAGTGTTTATATGGAAGACGGACAGCATATTAATTCTGGTTTTTTAAATGGGTTATATAAAGAAAAAGCCATTGAGAAGATGCACGAATGGCTGGAAAAGGAAGGAATCGGTGGTCCGGCTGTTTATTATCATCTTCGAGACTGGTTGATTTCCAGGCAGAGATATTGGGGAGCGCCAATTCCGATGATTTTTTGTCAAAAGTGTGCCCTTCGACAAGGCTCAGGACAGGGTTGGCAACCGGTTCCAGAGAAAGATTTACCAGTTTTACTACCAGAAATTAAAGATTTCCGGCCGACAGGTGAAGGAAAATCGCCTCTGGCTAAATCAAAAAAATTTGTTGAAACTTCTTGTCCTAAATGCCAAGGTCCGGCCCAGAGAGAAACTGATACTATGGATACGTTTGTTTGTTCTTCTTGGTATTATTTTCGCTATACAGATCCCAAAAATGATAAAGAATTTGCCGCCAAAGAAAAAATAAAAACTTGGCTGCCGGTTAATATGTATATTGGCGGGGCAGAGCATACAGTTATGCATCTTTTATACTCTCGCTTTTTTACAAAAGCCCTGCGAGATTTAGGCTATGTAGGTTTTGGAGAGCCATTTTTAAGTTTACGCCACCAGGGAATAATTTTAGGGCCGGACGGTCAGAAAATGTCAAAATCTAGAGGAAATGTTGTAGACCCCGATAAACAGGTTAAAAAATATGGTTCAGATGTTATTAGAATGTACCTTTGTTTTATGGGACCTTACAATCAAGGAGGGCCTTGGAATCCGAAAGGCATAGCAGGAGTAGACCGCTTCTTAAAAAGAGTGAAGAATCTATTGAATAACCTTAAAGATTCTGAAGAAAAAAATAATAAATTAGAAAAAATCTTGCACAAAACCATTAAAAAAGTTACTGAAGATATTGAGAATCTTAGATTCAACACGGCAATCTCTGCCCTGATGATTTTAGTAAACGAAATGCAAAAGTTTAAAATTTACAATTCAGAGTGCATCAAAAGCTTGCTTTTGATGCTAGGCCCATTTGCTCCCCATATAACAGAAGAACTCTGGCAAAAAAATATAGTTAAAAATTTAGAGTTTAGCGTTCAAGGCTCTATTCATAGTCAGCCGTGGCCAAGATATGACCCAAAATTAATTAAAGAAGAAAATCTTCAGCTAATTATTCAAATTAACGGTAAAGTTCGCGACAAAATAGAAGTTGAAGCCGGTATTTCAGAAGAGAAAGCCAAAAAATTAGCCTTGTCTCAGGAAAAAATTAAGCAATGGATAGCCAATAAAGAAATCAAAAAAATAATTTTTGTTCCCGGAAAGCTGGTTAATATAGTGGTTTAAGGGTTCAAATCCGCTAGACGACCCTGGTTTTTCCCCACAATATGCGGGGCTTTTGTTTTGGAGAGAAGAAGGTATAATAAAGAAAGATGAGAGCAAATAGCTTCGTATTTTTGATAATAGCTGTCCTATTTGTAATTTTCGTTGTCATTCTACGAAATCTGGATATATCACTTCCAGAGCCATTTTATATCTTAATAATTGTTGGTATTCCTTTTGTTATCGGTTTTTTCCTTGCTTTTGTCCCAAAAAGTTTTATTAGTTATATGCTCTATCCTTATCTTCCGCCAGACCCAGCCGCTGGCCTTATTAATGATAAAATACCCAGAAGCAAATTAGAAAAAGATTTTTTCCGCAAAATTTACGATTACGAGAAACGAATCTTAAACGGGAAATACGGAACTCTCTGTGTTAGAATTGTCGGAGTATCACTTTTACTTTCGTCGTTTATATGGTTCTATATTCTGAAATAAATTAATGAAAGCTATCAAAGAATTTCTAAAATTAAAAATAAGCTGATGGAAGGTTATAATAATGGCAACTGTGATTTTTAGAGCTTTATGTATCTTTACTTATTTTCAATTATTACCAACTTATAATTAACTCCGTCCCTCGGCGGGTCTTTTTTGTTTCAAAAACAGGTTCTAATCTGGTTCGCTAGACGACCCTGCCATTAAAAAATCGCCAATAAGGCGATTTTTTATTTGACAAGATTATACGGGGTGATTAAATAAAATTAGTATATACTAATTTAAAAAAGAACCTGACCTTAATTTATGATGTTTTTTTTGCATCATAAATGTCTGGCCTTGTTCTTATTCAATTATAATGGAAAGCCGGAAAATTTTATTTTTACTAATTTTTATTATTTTAAGTCTGGTCGCTTTTCAAATACCTGTTAACCGCATTATCGGCTCAAACCAGAACTTTACTTGTTTTGAACTTATTGCTCCGCTGGGCGGAATGTTTCTGGGGCCGCTTTTAGGCGCTCTTTCTGCTTTGATTGTCAGGGGAACAAATGTGGTTATTGCTCGTCAACCTTTAGATTTATTAACTATAGTTCGTTTTTTGCCGATGATGTTGGCGGCAATTTACTTTGGAATGCGAGGGAAAAAAATGGCTATCATCTTTCCGTTTTGCATTGTTTTGTTTTTAATCCATCCTATCGGCCGGCAGGCCTGGCTGTATCCTCTTATTTGGCTGATTCCTTTTTTCGCTACTTTGGGCAAAAAAAGATTGATTCTCAATAGCATTGGCGCCACATTTACCGCCCATGCCGTCGGCTCCGTAATCTTCCTTTATGCTTTTGGTTTGACTCCTCAGATTTGGCTGTCTTTAATTCCCGTGGTTTTCATTGAGCGGGGCTTTTTTACAATAGGTATTTGGCTAAGTTATTTAACTATAAACACATCCTTGGATAAATTGGCCAATATTAGAATAATTCATTTTTTAAAGCCTCTGGCCAATCAAAATTATCTTATTTCCTCAAAATTCTTTAAGTCGTTCGCTTAAGACAGGGGATTTGCATTATGCTTGTTAGGGTAATTAAAACAAGAGCTTTGATGCCGCCTAAAGACGACTTATTTTCTCTTTTCCGTAAAAATTTTTCAGAATTTAGCTTAAAAGAAAAATCTGTAATAGTTATAGCTTCCAAAATAGTTTCTATCTGGCAGGGGCGATGCGTAAAAATAGACTCAAAGTTAAACAAAGATGATTTAGTTAAAAAAGAGGCCGATTTTTACTTAGACAGAAGCGAAGTTCCCAAGGGTTATGTTATGTTAACTCTAAAAGACAATATCTTAATCCCCACGGCCGGTATTGATGAAAGCAATGGCAACGGATATTTTATTCTATGGCCAAATAATCCATTTGGCGCAGCAAAGGAAATTTATAATTTTATTAAGAAAGATTATCGCTTAAATGACTTGGGAATAATTATAGCTGATAGTCATTGCACTCCATCAAGGCTGGGGACTACAGGAATTTCAATAGCGTATTACGGTTTTTACCCCTTAAGAGATTATCGGGGGACTAAAGATATATTTGGCAGAGAAATGGAGATGTCTCAATCTAATATGGCTGACTCTTTGGCGGCTGCAGCGGTTTTAGCCATGGGAGAAGGGAATGAGCAAACCCCAATTGCTGTTATAGAAGATATCAATTCTATAAAATTTCAAGAATTTGATCCTGCAATCTCTAATTCGCTAGAGATAGACAGGGACGATGATATTTACGCTCCCTTGTTGAAAGCAATCAAGTGGCAAAAGGGAGGTGGCCACTAAAATTTCTTTCCGTGAGTTCGCAAAAAACCGCCAATCAGGCGATTTTTACAAACCAGTCGCTACGAACCAGTTGCTTCGCTCCTTGTTATTGTTTTGCAATGAAACACTCCTTGTAATTACTTCGTAATTAAGGGTAGAATAGGAAAAATGTCATGAAAAACAAAAGAAACATTGTTATTGCCTTAGGTGGCTCAATTACTTTTCCTGAAGAGATTGATACATCTTTTCTCCGCAAATTCTGTATTTTCATAAGAAGAGAAATTAAAAAGGGTAATAGGTTTATTATTATTTGCGGGGGAGGACATATTACTAGAAAATATCAAAAATCAGCCGCAAAAATTAATAGAGTATCAAATGAAGATAAAGATTGGCTCGGAATCCACGCTACTCGTCTTAACTCTCATTTTTTAAGAACAATTTTTAAGAGAGAAAGCAATCCGATTGTCTTTGATAGCCGTTTCAAGATTAAAAAATTTGGAAAGTATCCGTTAATAATCGGGTCGGGCTGGAGGCCGGGCTGGTCAACTGATTTTGTAGCAGTTCAAATTGCAGTTGATTTTAAAATCAAAGAAGTTATTGTTTTGGGAAAACCGGCTTACGTCTATACCTGTGATTTTGAAAAAGATAATAATGCAAAACCCTTCAGCAAACTTAGCTGGAAAGATTATCTTAAAATTATTCCTTCTCGCTGGATGCCGGGGCTTAATACTCCTATTGATCCTATTGCAGCAAGATTAGCAAAAACAGAGAAGATTAAGGTTATTGTGGCTTACGGAAAAGATTTAAATAATTTGAATAAAATTCTAAAAAATAAAAAATTTAAAGGAACTGTTCTATCTTAATAAATTAAAGGTTTAAAAGTCATCTCACTTAGTGAACCGGAAAAAAATCGCAATTTAGGCGATTTTTTGTTAAAGTAGAATATGAACTACCCCGCCCTAAAGGGACGGGGTATCCCCTTCGGGGAGAGTTCTTTTAGCGGCTTTCATCTCCGTCCCGCCAAAGCGGGACAGGGTATTCCCGCCGCTAAAATAAATTAATTTATGAGAAAATTTGGATTAATTTTATTATTTCTAATAGTTATTTTAGGTGGTGTTATTTTTTTCTGGAACGATATTTTGTATTTTTATAAAAACCTATCTCTACCAAAGATTGAAGAAAAAGTTGGTAATCTTATAACGCAAGAAATTGAAAAACAAGTTTCCACGCCTCCGCCCCTTAGGGCGGAAAAGGAAAATCCGCAGTCATTTTTAACTCGGACAGGAGTAGTTCAATGGACGAATACCCAACGAACAAAATATGGCTTACAGCCACTTAAAGAGAATACAAAATTAGACGCTAGCGCCGAAATAAAAGCGCAAGATATGCTTAAAAATCAGTATTTTGCCCACGAATCTCCAGCTGGTGTAAAAGTTGATGATTTAGTAGCAAGCGTTGGATATGATTTTATTGCAATTGGTGAAAATCTGGCGCTTGGCAATTTTAAAGACGATGAAACGCTTGTCCAGGCCTGGATGGATAGCCCCGGGCATCGGGCAAACATTTTAAATAACAAATACCAGGAAATTGGCGTGGCAGTAGTCAAAGGGTTGTTTCAAGGCGAAACCACTTGGTTAGCTGTGCAACATTTCGGCATGCCGTTTTCTTCCTGCCCGCAGCCAGACGAAAATCTGAAGGCAGAAATAGAAAATAATAATCAGGAAATTCAGACAATTCAAATTAATTTAGAGAGTCTAAAAATAGAGATTCAGGGCATAAGACCTAGAGATAGGGCATTATACAATCAGAAAATTGAACAATACAATACGCTCGTTTCGCAATATAATAATTTAGTTGCAGAAACTGAAGTATTAATTAATAAATATAATGCTCAAGTAAAAACATCCAACGGTTGCGTTAATTCAAAATGAACTACCCCGTCCTAAAGGGACGGGTTATCCCCTTCGGGGCGAGTTCTTTTAGCGGTTTTCATCCCCGTCCCGCTAAAGCGGGACAGGGTATTCCCGCCGCTAAAATAAAATTTCTTACAACTGATCTAACCAATAAATTCAAAATCTTAGGAAGTAAATTTTTCGGAAGAAAGATTCTACCAAAAAAGGTACGAATAGAATAAAGATAATTTTTATTTCC
>Ga0315285_10003621_pt1 | contig 16056 bp, 27 predicted proteins | sample YL17G09_36_MG_FD_203698 | JGI IMG/M metagenome (GOLD analysis project Ga0315285, IMG submission 203698) | Sediment microbial communities from Yellowstone Lake, YNP, Wyoming, USA - YL17G09_36 | ecosystem: Environmental > Aquatic > Freshwater > Lake > Sediment | place: USA: Wyoming | collected... | reverse complement strand
AATTATTTGACTGTGTTATGAAATAATAACTTATAAAAAATATATAACAAACCCCTATTCCTAATAAGAGTGGGGGTTTTTTGTTTTCCATTATATTTATCATATATGAAAATCATTCTTACAGAAGATCAGTACGGACAATTAACTGAAATGATTAAACTTGACATTAAGGTGGGTGATACCATAATGGGTGGTAAGTTTAAAAATAAGAAGATTGTTGTAAAAACAATAGAAAAAAATGATAAGGGAGATATCACAATTAATGGTAAACCATTATTGAGATTTAGGATTATAAAAGAATCCAATACTGCCGTACTTAGAAGACAGGAAAGAATTGAGGAACTGTTCCACGATTATTTATTATCTAATAATGTAACTCCTCAGGATTCGTTTGAGGGATACTTTCAATCATTGTGTTGGAATATTGCAATTAATGTTGTAGATAGATCAAATGTTACCCTTAGAAACCAAATCATTCGATTTATTAAAAATCATTTTTATGAAGAATTTAAAGGGTGGTGGGAAAGAAGAAAAAACCGTATTTCTGAAAACACATCAACATCTGAAAAAAACAAAAAGTTTTTGACTAAGATCATGGGGGTTGATTTTAGCGACAAGATCCAACAAATAACTTCCACATATGATGTTCCAACAAGTTTTGATGATGGTATTGCTCCATCAACTATCAGAACATATTTGAATCATTGGGGGCCGATGTATCTTGTTAAAATTGATGGTGAAAATTATTTATATCAAGATAGGGGTGATTTTGAAATGTTTATTGATGAGGATGGATATTGGAATAAAGATGAGATCCCTGAAAAACTTGGTATTGGTGTATTGGGGTTAAGGTTTTCAGATATACTTGATATGTATTTTTATGAGGAGGACCAAATATGAAAGTAATTATAACGGAAAGCCAACTTAAAACGGTAGTGTTTAAAAACATTAATGAATCCGCATCAAATGATATAGAAAAAAGATATAAAACATATTCAAAACTTTTAAATGAACTAACAGAAACATTTGATTGGGTATCTAAAATTGATGTTAAAATAAGTTCTACCGAGGCTGCAGGTGGATGGAGAAATGAAGATAGTAAACCACTATTAAAAGTATCAGTTTATTTTAAAAACTATCAAAAAATTCGAATGACGACACAGTTTGAGCTATTTGATGAAATAAGTTTTATTCACAATATGTTTTTTCCTCATTTAACCGGTGACCCTCATATATATTCAGATAATGTTACAGCATATTTTTCAGTTAAATCCGTTTTTCCAAACGGTAAAACGGACTCCTTCCCAAGTCAAAACCAAATTGTTTCGGGGGATTATGATGCTGTAAATCAAATTAATGAATCAAATGAAAAAAATAAAATTTTTCTTAAAGATAAGTTTGGAATTGACCTTGACGGAAAAATTAAAATGGTTCAAAGTTATGAAGATCTTCCACTTACGCTTGCGTCCCATTGGTATCCAGAAGATTTTAACAAAATGTTAAATGTTGGTGGTCCGTTTTATACAATAAACATTACTAAAGGTTATAAAATTGGTAATACATATGTAAACAAACTTTATTTATATCGAGCTCGAGTTGACGGATCTAGTTTTTTAATAGACCAAGATGGGTATAATAAAGCCGAATCTACTTTTTTAGAAAATCTTGGAGTTGATGTAATTGGTTTAACAATTAAAGATTTGGTTAATATATATTTTAATTAGGAGGATAAAATATGAAAGTAATCATAACTAAATCGCAGTATCAGAAAATCATTTATGATTTATTAGATACATTGTATGGGCCCAAAATTTCATTTACACAAGATGATGATATAATTGAGATTTTATCGGATGACGATGAAGAAATTTTTAGAGTTTATACAAATGAGGGAAGATCTATCGGATGTAAACAAGATTTGTTAGTTCTTTCAAGGACAATGGAGGACATTGAATCGTATATACCACCAGTGGTATTAAGAAAAAAATTATTCTCTAAAACAATTCTTTCTTATGTTAATAAAAAAACTGGTCTTAATATTGACTGTATTGATTTTTCGTATCGCGCAAATGATAACGAAGAAAGATATAGATTTAATGTTAAAAAAAATAAAAAAACATACAGTCAGTAAATTTCTCTTTTATACAAATAAGGGTTTTGTTTATTGAATATTTATCTTATATGAAAATAGAAATAACAAAATTACAATATCAGAAAATCATTTATAATTTATTAGATACATTGTATGGTCCAAAACTTTCATATGAAAGAAAAAAAGATATAATTTACATATATTCAAATGATAATGATCCTTCTGAAGATGAGTCGATTGGAGAAGGTGATGCGACATTTAGAGTTTATACGGGTAGTGGTAAGGGTAAAGGATGTAAAAAAGATATGTATGTTACTTCTGAGACAGGAGAAGAAATAGAAGATTTTATACCAAGAGCCGCAACAAGAAAAAAATTATTTGCTAAAACTGTTATTTCTTATGTTAATGAAAAAACGGGACTTGATATTGATTGTATTGAGTTTTGGTATCACACAACAGGTTTAGATAATAATCCTGATCACGAAGATAGATATAACTTTAATGTGAAAAAGAATAAAAAGATTAGAACATAAACAACAAGTGTTTTGTTTTTCTGCCTTTCTTATTGGGTGCCGAAACGAATCCCGACTTCGTCGGAAAAAATCGACCGACCGAACCCTTCGGGTTTTTTTATAATTTATATTGTATCTTACTTAATTGGTCTCTCAGAAAAAAGGGTCGGTTTTATTTACTATTTATAAATAAATTTTTTAATATTATCAATTATCTAAACTATTTATAGAATATGAGTAATTATGTAAATTTACCGGATAAATCTCTTAGGGTTATAATATTGACCCTAAATAAAGAATTTGACGAAAACAATATTGATATTGAGGGAAATGATATTTTTGAAGAAGATACTGTTAATCTTATTGATAAAACATTGGAATATTTTGGTATTGGAGGTCAGGATATTGAGTTATACTCATATTTTATTTCTTTATGTCTTTTAAATCCCAATTATTTAGATAAGAATACCCCAATACAAAGACCTAAATTAAACAAGTATGAAGTTATTCATAGTGAGACATCTAGAGTTTGGCAAACTACCACATATAGAACCGTAATACCATCATATATTGAGTTGGATGAAAATATGATTACTGATTTAAGGTCAATAGAGTTATATGATTATTGGGATGGTAAAATTATTTATGAAAATGTGGACGATTCAGAATCGACTAGTGATGAAGTGGATGAAATAAATATAATTCGAGATTAAAAATTTAAATAAAGCCCCACCTCATCAGTGGGGTTTTTTGTTTATTGATATATTTATAATAAAAAAACTATGAAACATTTATTAAACAATATCCCCCAAGAGGAGAAGAACAGAATTCTTGAACAACACAGAGGCGGTAAATCTATTGATACTACTAGATTTAAAGCTCTTTTAGAATCGTCAATGGGTAATGTTAAACCATTAATTTCTGAAGATGATGTAACAACTCAAACAACAACTCTTGCCCCTACAAGAACTCAAACAACTGGGACCAAACCTAACACCCAACAGGGGGTGGAAGTGTACAAAAATCCCGTTACTGGGGTTGTCAATGATTTTTCAAATTGGATTAAAGTCATTGCATTCAGTGATGAAGCCACCACTCAAGCACTTACTAATATTGAAATTAATCCTGGACTGATTGGTCTCGAAGGTAATAATGTTAAGTTTACTTATGTAATTGCTGGTAAAAATGTAGAGGGTACAGGTACTTTTGATTGTAATTCTACAAATACTATGCATTTTGATGGAAAACCATTATCAGGATATGCATACATTTCAGATAAAAGAGTGGACACACTTAAATCTAAGTGTGGTTCTAATCAAGGTTATGCTAGTACAAATACAAGTGTAGATAAAAATTTTTCATAAAAAAACTATGAAACATTTATTAAACAATATCCCCCAAGAGGAGAAGAACAGAATTCTTGAACAACACAGAGGTGGTATGTCTATTGATACCACTAGATTTAAAATTCTTTTGGAATCAACTATGGGTAATGTTAAACCGTTAATTTCTGAAGATGAAACAAAACAAGAAGGTGAAGAAACTAAAAGTGATGTTAATTTAATTAATGACTTAGAAAAAATATATAATAAAAAAGAAACTTTTGAAAAACAACAAAAACCTCGTCCTGTTGAAAAGGGTGTTGAACTTTTACAAACAGCATTACAGTTTTTAAAATTTTCGTTGCCTAAATGGGGTGTTGATGGTAAATTTGGACCTGAAACAGAAAAAGCGGTGACAGACTTCCAAGAAAAATATTCATTAGATGTTACAGGAATTGTTGATCAAGAAACTATGGGTAAAATTATAGAAAAAATGGATGAAGGCGATTTTGAAAATGAAGACATTAATAAAATTCAAAAAAATAAAGTTGAAGATTTAAAAACCGACAATGAAAATCCTACAAAATCTGAAGGTAATAAATTGCCACCACAGATTCAAAAGTTAATGGATAAATTAGAAAACGATTACACGGTTAAAATTACTCAAAAACATATTGATGCTGAATTTAAACAAGAAGGAAATTTTAGACCAGATGCTGGTAGTGTTAATTCAGAAGCCCTAACAAAAATAACAAAATTAATAAAGGACTGTAAATCGGCAAACTCTGAGGTAACTTACCCCGCAGACATTAAATCAGGATATAGAAGTTATATTGATCAAGTTAAAAATTTTGGAGGAAAAGCTAAAAAAAGAGGTATTGAAGACGCACAAGCCTCAAACTGTTTACCCGGATTTACTCAACACCATACGGGAAAGGCATTTGATATATTTAGTACTGAAACTAGTTGGTGGAGGGACCACCCAAAGGTTAAAGATTGGGTCGCCAATAATTGTAAAACTTATGGGTTTAAGGTCACATATACAAAATTAAATCAATTAAGAATTCCTGAACCTTGGCATTTATATTATATTGGGGATTAAATGAAACTTTTGACATCAAATTACCCGTAGATGTGTTTAATAAAATTAAAGAAGTATATAAAGGACGGATCACATATTCCGTTAAATAATATGAAAAAGATAATAAGACTTAACGAATCTGAATTAGTTTCACTAATAAAAAAAATTATAAAAGAGGATCTTGAAATAGCTCCTTATAAATTAAAAGCTGTTGGAGGAAATGTTAAAATTAATAACTCCAAAACAGGAAAAACTTTTATCTATAGTTTAGAAACTAAAATATTAGGTTTTAGAAAAACCGTATATGTTAATTCAATCAATTCTGAAACTATTACAATAAGTCTTGCTGGTATTAGTAGTGCAAAAAACTTTTCAAAAGATGAAATGCATAATTTATTAAAAAATGGTTTTGGATCTAAAGAAATAAAACACACTACAAAAAAAGGAGATATTGTTTATTTTGTATTAAACTCTTAATTATGACAAACGAAGAAAAAGCCAAAAAGTATAATCAAATGATGATTGATTATACAAGAACCCAAAATCAAATTTCATCCATTAAAGGAGAATCATTTGAAATGAACGGAAAACAACTACATGAAATAAAAATTCTTGAAGAAAGATTAAAAATGATTATGTATCAAGCATCTTTATTGTAATTAACACTTAAAAAGTAAAACTTTTATTTTTTAATTAAGAGTCAGTTTTTTGTTTTATAAGGTATTTATTAATAACTTAAAATATTATGGCAAGAATTATAAGATTAACAGAAAGAGATTTAACAAGATTAGTTAAACAAGTTCTAATAGAATCAGAAGAAGGGGCCAAAAAAGAAGAAATGTGTAAAAAAGAAATGAGCTCTCAGGAATTCACAAAAAAGGTAATTAATGCTTGTAGTGGTTCTGAATCTTCAGATTGTTTGAAATTAGGAACCAAGACAATGTACCCAAAAACATATGACAAACTAAAAACTTTTGGAATAGGTCCGATCGGATACGGCACTGGTTGTGTAGAAATCGAAGGTAATGGTCTTGTTTTTTACAAATTTTATACTGGATGGTTAAACCTTTTGGGTGTAAATTGTGGTGATGACATTATTGAAACAATACCAAAAGTACCACAATCGATAAAAAATTTCATTAACGAGGAAGACTATTACAGTACAACTTGGTTGATATATGGTGACTCAATTTACATATATAGATGGGGTGGATGCTAAATAAATAAATAAATAAATAATTTTTTAATGAAAATAATTATAACTGAAGGACAATTATCTAAAATTATTAATAAAGGCATCTTGTCCGAAGGCGCACCCACAACATATGATGAAATTATAAATTTCCAAACTTTTGCCAAAAGCAAAGGATTTAAAAATGTTGCCGGTAAAAATATAGGACAATTAATTTCTGCCGATGGTAATTGGGGTGACAACTCAAAAGCGGCTTGGCTTAAATATGGAAATAGTTATAAACCAAATCCAAAAAATAACCAAAGTAATGTATATCCATATGATGTGTTATCTAAAAATCCTAAACCAAAAGATATTGCAGAAATAATTAAAAAGTCTAATGGAGGTTGGTTTAGAAATGATTATGAGGATTGGGCGGAAGCCGCATTTAATAAAATTATAAACAAGGTTAGATATAATGAAGTTTCTAAATTATTAGGTAAAGATGTGTACCAATATATTTTAAACTACATGAAAACATCTAAAATATACCGTACTGGACCTTCAATTTATGATACCTACCAAAAGTTATTTAACAAAGTTAAAGTTGATACTTTAAAAAAACCAAAAACAAAGGATGAAATCATAAATTTCCAAACTTTCGCCAAAAACAAAGGATTTAAAAATGTTGCCGGTAATAATAAAGGGCAATTAATTTCTGCCGATGGTCGTTGGGGGAGGAACTCAGAGGCGGCTTGGATTGAATATGGAAATAGTTATAAACCAAATCCAAAAAATGTGAAAACAGATAATGTTGTTAATAATAATGGTACCGGAGGATATGTTATACCATTTGCATTTCCTGATTATCAACCAGAATGTGATGGAAAAAGTACTTGGGATACTATTGTTTGTAATACTGTAAAAACTATTTTTTCGCCAATATCAGGTAAAGAAGGTACTTATGGAAAATTAGGACACGCTGGAGTTGCTACCGTTACTAAATCAGGAGGAGTACAAATGTTTGAATTTGGTAGATATACCGGACATGATAAAGGTGGTGGTTTAGTAAAAAGTAAAAATCTTGGAAATATAGCAAAAATAGTAAACGGAAAAATTTCTAACATAGATTCAGTTATTAACTCAATACATAGAAAAACAGAAGGGTCGGGACCAACAAATAATATAGAGTATGCAACGATCATGGCGCCAAATATTGAAGAGGGTATTGCATATGCTAAGTCAATTACTAAAAAAGATTATTCGGCATTTGATTTTTCTTTATCAAATGATTCTGCCAATTGTGCAACATATGCTTTAGAGGTTGTAAAAAATAGCGGTGTTCCAATAGGGAACATAACTGGACCAACCCCTGTAGGGATGATAGATAGGATGAAATATGTTGAAAAATCTCAGGACGATAATATATTCAATGATATCGATCTTTTAATGTAAGAATATATAAAATAAAAAAAGGCCCTTACAGACCTTTTACTTTGTTTTTAACTATCTTAATTCATTTAAGATTATATTATTATAGTGTATTAAATACCGTCTGAACTAAAGAACTTTCGTAAATGTCAACAGGAGCAACTACTTGTTCGTCCATATTAAATGTTGATCCATATCTTTGTTTTATTGCCTTTTGAACTTCAGGTGAACTAATATTGTAATTAGAAAAAGTTTTAGGATCACATAAATCAATACCCATTTCTTTGTAAATTTTCCATACAAGTTCCGAACAATACATTTTTTTATCACTCCATTGAAATTTAATGTCGTAGTTTTTACCTAACTGTCTTTTAGAGTAAGTAATACCTAAATTAATTTGTTCTTTTGTTAAACCATCTTTGTATCTTACAATTTTATATTTACCATCAACTCCTCTATCAATAAAATTTTCCAAACGAGTTATTTTTACTGGTTGTACCGCTTCAAAAACATATGGTAATCCATTTCTGAAGAAAATAACCCCAACATGGGTTAATTCTGAATTTGTTGCAACTTGTAACATTTGACTCTGATTAGATTTAGAGGTATGAAAAATAATATCGCCGTCACGCAATTCGGAAACATTTTTTAATTCTTTTTTGTAAAAAGGTAGATCGGTGTAGTTGTTGTAAACAAAAGAGAACAATACAAGTAAAATAGATAAAATAATTAGTTTTTTCATGTTGGTTTTTTTTAGTTGGTTAATAATTACAATACAAATATAGTCATTTTTCTTTATTCACAAACTAAAACATAAATTATTTTAATTAAAAATGTATTTATTTTAATTAATGATATATTTATAAATAAATTAACAAACTAAAATAAAAAAAATGAGAAATATTATAAGACTTACCGAATCTGAATTGGTTAATTTAGTAAAACGAGTTATTTCTGAAGAAAAAAAAGTAATAAAAGAAGGAACAAATATAGGTGGTATTCCAGTGTCAACAACTGGTAAGGATAGTCTAAAAATAGGTAATAATATTTATAATACCAAACTTGACTCGATTGTTTATAAAGGTCCTGTTGTTATAGTAAGTATTAAAGAAGTTCCTGGTAAATATTATGGTAAAAATTATAATTTTACTACTAATGTTAAAGGTCAGGACCAAAATTTTGATAAAGATGAAGTTGATGCGGCAGTTAAAGCAGGAAATGGAAAATCAAAATTTTCAATGGGTAGCGCTTTAGGAAAAATAGTTCTTACAAAGATATCTTAAGTTTAAATTATTAATAAATTAGTTTAAAACCTCACTTTAATTAAGGTGGGGTTTTTTATTTTACAAGGTATTTATCACATATGAAGATTATAATTTCTGAATCCCAATACTCAAATATTTTTGAATCTGATAATGAGAAGCAATCAAACCTCATCTATAAAATGTGGAATGATGGTATGAACATTTATGAGATATCAGAATTAATAGGTTTAAAAGAATCTCAAGTTGTATTTTATCTTAAAGATAAAGAGATAAGAATTGATTGTGGGTTTGCATACCAATTAATTCAAATACTTTATAGAACAAGTTTAATTAATAAAAACTTTAACTTTAATAACGGAGAAATGATTCTAAACTTAAATTGGGGTGATTTTAGTGGATCTGTTGACTTTGAATATGAAGATAAAGAATATATATTATTGGGAATGGCAACCCCTTATTGGGACGGTAATTGCTCAACACCTGTTGACGGAAGTCAGTTTGAAAACAAAAACACCAATGAATACTATGATGAATACGATAATTCGGGTAAATACATAGAAAACACCCCAATAAATTTTAACTCAATACAAGAACTTATAGATTTTTTAAATAACGATTATCCAAAACAACTAATAAAACCAATACAGGAATTGATTCATTATTTTAAAAATAAATATATGTAAATTATATGATTTCAGAAAAACACATAGAAAGAATTAATAAGGTGATCAAAGACATGGTCTTTGATTATGATGGTAAAATATTTACTCCTGACCTAAGTATTGATTTTCAGTATCAATTTATAATCACTGGTCAAAGAAGAATGATTTCTGTTGGCGAATATTACGATTATTTAGATGTGTTGGTTGAGATTGTTTATGGTAACGAAAAAACCACTAAGTTTTTTGTTGTTTTTGAAACCTTGAATGATAATTTAAACAAAGATTATATGTTAAACAATTATTTGGGAAATTCAATTAGTGATGAGTTATCTTATTTCTTTAGTGAAGCTTATGTTAGAGTTAGACTTGTAAAAATACAATTTAGTAAAGAATATAAACAAAAAATCGACGATATGGGTTTAAAAGTCTTAAAAAAATAACTATATATTATATATGTCAAGAAAAATAGAACAATATCCCGATAAGGCGATTAGACCAATTTTACTTTCAATTGTTGAATCTTTAGAAAACGATGGAGTGTTTATTGCAGATATGAGAGAAGACTATGAAAATGAATTCCAACAGTCATACCCAATTATTGAGTCAGAGTTGGAAAGTTATGGTTTAGAAAACGCATTTGAAGATGTAACTTACATTATGTATTTATTTATTAATAACCCAAATTTTACGACAGAACCAATTAAAAGACCTGAATTAAAAAAATATGAAATTTTACATATTGTGGATAGAACAATTAATGTCCAAGACACTTATTTAACTAATTTTGATAGTTATATTCCACTAACAAAAAATATTTTACGAGACATGCAATCCGATAGTTTATATGAACCGTATGAATTTGAAGAAATTAATACGGAACATATAGATTCCGATTGGAACGATGATTGGATTGATCAAATTAATGAGGTTTAATTTTTAATTTTTTGTTTTATATTTGTTATTAATGAAAAGAGCAAGTGTAAAATTATTTGATTTAGTTTATGGTGAGTTAATTCCCGTAGAATCAAAAATTTTTGGTAAATTGGCTTTTATATTTTATAACATAGATGATCAATTAAGACCACAGATTATTTATTATCCCTCAACTAAAGAAATTAAAACTTTAAGAGAAATGGAAGTTGATTTCTCATCTTTCATACCACTTCAAAGAGACGAATTCATTGTACAATTTTCTAATTGGATTAGAGAAAGGTATTCCGATGAAATGTTATTTAAAGGAATAGAGTACATTGACTTTTTAGAAGAACTACTTGTGTGATATTTATTAGTATGAGTATAAGAGACGAGTTATTGGAATTCAGAAATTCAACAAAAAAATCAGGTAAACAACAAATCCAAGAACAAAGTGTATTTTCTAATCTACCTGGTGTACAACCCGATAAAATGGATTATAGAAAACCAATTCCAAATCCCGAAATACTTCCTGATTGTTTTACAGCACTTTTAAAATCAAAAACAACAATGATTTCATTTAATAACCATTCTTTACAAAATGGGACTAGTAAACGAATTAACGGTGTTGATATAGTGTACGACCCAAACTCACCATCTGATGAATTAGGGATAACAATAATGAAAGACGGCAAACCTTTTTGTTTTGTCGGAAAGTAAATTATTAATGACTTATTTTAGATTTTTTAAACAATAACTATATTTATATAAAAAAACAACAAAAATGGGAAGAGTAATAAGATTAACAGAAAATGAGTTTCATTCATTAGTTAAAAGATTAGTTAAAGAAACAAAAGATCAATATGATGAGGACCTCATTGAAGGCGAAGATAACATGTCAAAAGAAGATGCGGTTGAAAAAATTGCGGATTTTTTTAAAGACAAGGTATTTCCAAAAGTTAAGCGTAAAAATCCTGAATTAATGTCTAAGTTGAAAAAAAATATGCGTTCTCACAAAATGAATGAAAATTTTTTATACGAAGAAGAAAAGGAAGAGGATGACGATAAAAAAAAATCATTAAAGGACAGAAAATCTGATCGTAAAGAAAAGGCTATTATTGGTGGTGGTTTAGGAGTTATGGCTACTGGAATGGTAGCATCACTTGGTGAATTTATGGGTTATTCACAATCTGATCTTACAAGTTTTATACACGATTTAAATAGTATGGCAGGACTTGGTGAATACACAGGACCGGTTACTGTTGCAATGGTATTTGCAGGATTAGCATTGGCATTGAAAGGGTATTCAGATAGAGGAAACAGATTAGATACTCCATATACAAAAGATAAACCTGGAAGTGGGTTTAACTCGTATTGATTTATACAGGAAATAGATTAGATTATAAATAGACATAAAAAACCCCTTTATTCAAGGGGTTTTTCTTTTAGATAAGATTCTAAAATTTCTATAATTTCTTTTATATCATCCGCATCTTTAGGGTCAACAAGATACAATCTTTTTCCTTCGATAAAGTATTTCCAAATTACAAAGTAATGAATTATGATAAATAATAAAACGGTTAAGATATTGATCTTACAAAACAAAAAATAAAAAATCAAAAAAGTAAAAAAAGAGACTAAAAAATTAAAAGTTTGAGAACTTGAAAATAAAAGTCCCTTGTATGATCTAATAACTCTTTTTAATTTTTTTGGTGGTAAATTTTTATATAATTCAGCCTCTTTTTTTACTTTTGACATGATATTTGTTTTAGACGCATTTAACCTAAAACAAATATAATAAAATTAATCGATAGAAACTAATTCAAGATCAAAAATTAAATCTTTTCCCGCTAAAGGGTGATTTCCATCAATAATAACATTTACGTCATTAATTTCTTTTACGACTACATTCATAGGACCTTCAGGTGTCATTGTTTGTAACATTTGGCCTTCAGTAACATTGTCAGGAACTTTATCTTTTGTTACCTCAACAACTAAGTCTTCTCTTACTGTGCCGTAAGCTTCATTAAAAGGAATCTCAACTGTTTTCTTGTCTCCTTCTTTCATCCCCAATAACCCTTTTTCAAAACCTGGTATTAAAGAACCTTGACCTAAAGTTGCGTTTAATGGTTCACGACCTTCAGTTAAAGAAGAGTCAAAAACGGATCCATCATTTAATCTACCCGTGTAATTTACAGTCACGGAGCTGTTTACTTCTACTATTTTCATAATTTTTTAAATTTTAAAAAAAGATAAGCATTATAAAACACTATGTAAAAGGATATTTATAAAATATGGTAAATTTTTTAAAATATCTTTATATGACCTTAATGAATAAGTACGGATCATTCATGTGGTTTGGTGTTCATATGGGAGTTACTCAAATTAATTGGCATTGGTTAATTGAAATTTTATTATGCATATTGATTAATTTGATGGTTTTGCATACAATTTACCTTGAATGGAAAAATAATGGGTCAAAAAATTAACAACAACCTATTTTTAGTTTTTATATAGTAGATATTTATTTATATGAGTAAAAAACACAATCCTAAACTAAAAGAAGGTGATCGTATAGTTTTAATATACATGCCATTTGAAAATGTTGATACAGGAACTAAAGGAAAGGTTAAAAAAATAGGTCAACAACCTAGTTTTGGTTCAGAATTTGACTATATGTATGATGTAGAGTGGTATGATGACGATGAAAAGGTTATATCTACCCTATCTTTACTTCCACAGACCGATACTTGGATGTTAGATCGTGAATATAATCAAAATAACTTAAATGAGGCTAGAATTATAGATCTTGATGACTTAATAAGACGACATGAGTGGTCAAGACTCTTTAAAAAGTCTGATTTAAAGTATATTTTAGAGTATTTAGAAATAATTAGACGGTTAGGTGTAGTAAATATGTTTCAATCGGGTCAATTTTTAGGTAAAACTAAGGAATATTTAACAAAATACTTTGATTTATACCAAATGCAACAAGATTTAGACGATAAAAATAAAGAAATGATTGAAAAAATCTTAGAAATGTCTGAAAATGTTAGAAATATTATGATTTCAGCAGCAATTAACGATTTAGAACAAAAAAATATAGAAATTACGGGATCATCAGCAACACAGAGAGTAAATAAACTTGCAACTGAGGTTGTAAAACACTTTATGGGTCAATAATACCGTTTTTTTTATTTAAACACTTGATTATATCATATAATTTTATCATTTTTACATAAAAACAAACAAATTATGACATTATTATCCGTTTCTTTATTAGTTTTTAGTATAATTATACTTTTTACTACCGTTTTATTTATTATTTGGTGGAAAAAATACGGAAAATCACTATTTTCCACCTTAAAAGACCTAAAAAACATGCAAAATCCATCAAATTTTACCAAAAACCTTAATAATATAGGTAATTTAGAGGATTTTTACAAGAATATAGGTAATTTTGGGGGTCAAATGGGTAATTTTGAGGACAAAATGTCCAATTTTAACCAAAGAATGAGTGAAATTGCTAAAAAAATTCGTAAAAAATAGGTTAAAACTTCCAAAAAATGACTAATAATAGGTCTTTTTTGTCTTTATATATAATAAAAAACCCCCAAATAGGGGGTTTTTAGGTTAAAATAAGGGTATTATTACTCTTTTTCTAATGTGTCTTCCTTAAAGAAATTGGTTAAAAACTTACCAACAACACCTAAAACAATAGATGTTACTATCATTAATTTAATTTCTGTAGGGGTAAAGATCTCTTTTAAGTTATCAAATTGCCATAATCCACCAATTGAAAGTATGGATGCTACCGCTAACAGAGCATCTCCCGCCTTTCTCCATTTTTTTGGTGTTGGTTTCCAATAATTACACATTAAACCATTAACTTTCTTTATCATTATCTTCTTTGTTATAATTAAAGCCCTTTAATAAGGTTTATTGATTGTTTTAAGTATTCTTTTGCTCTTGGAGATGGTGTATACTCATCTTCTTTTGTTTGAAGATTTAAAACCTTCTCAATATCTTTAACTAATTCGGTTCCGTGTTCATTTTCTTTATATAACTCTATTATCTTATCCATGGCTTTATTACATTCACCATTTGTCTCATCATAGTAGTTTTTATTTCTAAACCTATTTAAATGGTTCATCATTTCATACGACAAATGAGATCCGCCATCTTTAACATCTTTAAATAATCTTAAATTATTTAATATGCCTAAAGTATCCACCATAGAGTTAACCCCTGATGTTCTTTTTGTGATACCATTAGTGTATTTGTTATATTCATTCGCTTTTCCAACAATCTCATCAAGTGGAATTACATTCTCAGGAATGCAACGAGTTTTTTTATCTTGTTTTTTACCTTTACCACCATTACTTTCTTCTTCTAAAAGCACTGATCTAACAAGACGGTTAATTCTGAAATCTGATAATTTAGATGTTTTCATATATTTGGTAATTTATCTAAGTTTTAAGTATTTATAGTAATAAATATCATATAGTATGAAAATTGTTGAAAATGTTGTTAAACAAGTATTAAAGGAATATATTAATCAACCAATGGTGTTGAAAAAACCTGTTATTATTTCAGAAGAATTAAAATATCACTTATTAAAAAAAATACCACTTTCAGAAAATAAGTTTAAAATAAATTCTAAATCATTTATCAATTTAATAAATGAAGTTAGAAGATTATATAATAAAGGCCTTATTGAATTAAACAAAAATGACAGAAATATTGTTGAATCGGATTTAGCAAGAAAAGTTTTATTAGAAAATGGTCAAGTAGTTTACTTGGAAATTCCAATTGAAGATCAAAACTTTTTATCTGAAGCAGAATATCAAGGAAGAAAAGTGCAACTTGGTAAAATAATGCAAGGAGATGTAAAGAAATCCAAAGTGTATGTTAAAAACGACAAAGGAAAAGTTGTTAAAGTAAACTTTGGTTTTGGTGGAAAATCTGCTCACGGAAAAAGAATGGTAATTAAAAAAAATAATCCCGCAAGAAGAAAATCTTTTAGAGCCAGACACAATTGTGATAATCCTGGACCAAGGTGGAAAGCTAGATATTGGGCTTGTAGAACTTGGTAAATTTTAAGTCTTGGAAACAGTAAAATATATAACAAAAAAAAATCTTAAAAATTTTGTAAATGAGGTTGAGATAACGCCATCAAAAATTGCGATGGATAATGTGTGCTCAACTAAAAAAATTTGTGACGCTCAAGGTAAAATAACATTTGGCCAATTAAGAGAATTAGTTGAGTCAGGAACAAGAAAAAGAATATTGACCCACATGGGTGAAGGTGGATATAAAGCAACCTTAAGATTGTTACCTTGGTTTATACCTCAACTAGCTTTGGCTGGTTTTGCTGCGACATGGGTTAGAGTTGTAAATAAATTGTTAAGACCTACATTAGAGGAAACAACAAACTATAGAACATGGTGGGGTAAAACAATATTAAAGATTTTTGACTTAGTAGAAGGAGAACTAAATGCTTCAGATCCACTATCCAAAATATTCTTCATATCGGATGGTTTGATGACCATGTTGGATGATAAATATAAAATAAAATTCTCTAATTACATTGCTAATGTTGCCGATG
>Ga0315285_10003619_pt1 | contig 16061 bp, 18 predicted proteins | sample YL17G09_36_MG_FD_203698 | JGI IMG/M metagenome (GOLD analysis project Ga0315285, IMG submission 203698) | Sediment microbial communities from Yellowstone Lake, YNP, Wyoming, USA - YL17G09_36 | ecosystem: Environmental > Aquatic > Freshwater > Lake > Sediment | place: USA: Wyoming | collected... | reverse complement strand
CGTTGTTCCTTTATTGTACCTTTGCCTGTGCTCTGGACTCCCAGGGCCCTGCCAGCTTGATAACATCATGCGGGCATGCCTGGACACAAACGCCGCAACCGGCGCAGAGTTCACCCTTAAAGTCAAGTACAATGGATTTTCCATCCTTGACTTTGTAGATCTTATCCTTTGAGGAAGGATCTACCGTGTGAAGCTCCAAAGCGTCCACAGGGCACGCGACGACACAATTGTTACAGCCGGTACAATTTTCCATGTTTATGTGCACTGCAAATGCCATTTTTTTTCACGCACCAGCTATGATCGATCTCAAAAATCGACTATCAAAAAGTGGTCGAAGAAGATAGATAAATGTTCTGAAATTAGCCTATAAAAAAGGGCAATTTATTCGAGATTTTTAATTTTTGTAGGTATACTATTGATTCAAGTTAATTTAAAAAAATTTACTCAATTCGCTATTTTCCATGCGCTGCATAAAGCCGGATTAAATTAGAAAATTTATTCAACCACCATCATGGTACCTTTGTAGTACCGGAGGTTAAAGTATGGAAATCAACGGCGTTACAATTGACGACACATTTGCGGAGGCATTCCCGACCTGGGTCTGCCGGATAATCATCACTGCGGTTACGAAGGAATGGGCAAGGAAAGCAGCACAGGAGGCAACCGGATTTGCCACATCTGCAATCGGCTGTGCCTGCGAAGCAGGACTTGATAGTGAAATTCCGGCAAGTGAAACACCTGACGGCAGGCCTGGTGTCGCAATCCAGATCTGTACCAGTAAAAAGAAAATTAAAGACCAGGTTGTCGAACGGCTCGCAGAGTGCGTCCTGACATCACCGACAACAGCAGTCTTTAATGGTCTTCCTGATGCAGTGGAGAAGATCCAGGTAAAACTCCATTACTTTGGTGACGGCTTTGAATACCAGAAGGAAGTGGGCGGCAGAAAGTGCTGGGTCATCCCGATTATGGAAGGCGAATATATCGGGGAGGAGGAGTTCGGTATTGTCAAGGGCGTCGGGGGTGGCAACTTCTTTGTGATGGGCGAAAACCAGATGGCTGCACTCATGGGTGCCCATGCAGCAGTGGATGCAATATTTGAACAATCCGGGGTCATAACAAGTTTCCCTGGCGGAATCGTTGCGAGCGGCTCAAAGGTCGGCAGCAATAAATACAAGTTCATGACCGCCTCAACCAATGAAAAGTACTGCCCGACACTCAAGGGAAAGGTTGCTGACAGCAAGGTCCCTGATGGCATAAATGCGGTGTACGAGCTCATCATCGATGGTGTTGACGAGGAGTCAGTTGCAAAGGGAATGGCAGCTGGTATCAGGGCAGCCACAAAAGTTCCCGGGGTGAAGTTTATCTCTGCAGGTAACTATGGGGGCTCACTGGGGCCCTACAAATTCGACCTTTATGAAATAATCAAAAGGTACAAAATCGCTTAACTTTTTTTAATTTTTAACTTGGATATAATCGATCGTTATTTATATTTTTATTGCCGATTCTTTTGTTAACGAAATTTTCGGCGATAACATGATCACCCCGACACACGATGACGTGCATCCACCCTTCGAACCGCTTTGTACCCGGAAGTTTCTCATAATGGTGGATGAGTACGCTGGCACCTCAGTGATCATCGAACGAGGCAATGGCCAAAGCGCTATTGCAGGGGACACGATGAACCGATGGGGTGCCCGGAGCGCAGTACTCCGGGATACAAGGGACATTGAGGCGGCAGGACTCTATGGCAACCATCCCTGAACCGTATATCATCCACTACCCGCGGATCGTAGCAGTAGCTGATGAATCAGGCAGTCTGGTGGAGCTCATTGAGTTCTTTGACTGTGTTGGCGGGGCAATGTGGTCGAAGCACCACTATGCCCAGAGCCCGGTGGTAAAAAACGTCCGTTATATCGGCCAGACTATGCGGTACATGTTAACACCAGGCACCGTGGATCTTGCACTGGAAGGATCCCGGTTTCCGGCTGGGATCTCCTCCTGCATAGTCGATACATCTGAGATCGCAGTCACCTACATCGGGATGGGTGGGGGCGGTGTAGGGGCGGCTGCATGTCGATCAGACGCACAGGGTGTCCTGCGGAGCAGGTGCGATGAATCCGGAGGAGGGAAGGTTGCCGGTTCCACGATATGGCTGCCCCGCATGCAGCGGGTGCTTATCGGGGTTGACGATACGGACACTCCTGATGATGGTGCCACGTGGACCCTTGTCCATAATATAGCCCGGGCAGTTGAGGATGAACATTCGGTATACCTCTCGCACACGATCGTCCAGCTCTTCCCGGTGCCGTACCGTACAAAGAACTGTGTGAGTCTTGTTGTTGAGTTCGCGACTACCGATACCAGGGGACTCACGGATAGGTTCCGGCAACTTCTCGAACAGTATACCCTCTCGCAAAAAACCGGGATGGCAGTGTATACCGGGTTTACCCCGTCAGAAGAACTGCTTGAATACGGGCGGAATGTCAAACGGGAAGAGATAGAACCAGGGGTGCTCGGGCGCCTGGATGACAAAAACCTACGGATAATATTGAACGGCAGGGGCATTATCGGGGCGGTTGCCGCCCTCCCGTTTTACACCCGGTACGAGGAGGCGCTGGAACTATGCAGTGGACTGACCTGAAAGCCCGGCTCCTTTCCGCTGGTTCAGTGAGTCTCTCGGGAGAACCTGCAGACCAGTTCATAGCACGCTCTTCGGCAGGTCCCGGTGCCGGGGGGAGTGGGGCGGTCTTCTTTGCGATGGGCAGTCACCGGGTCAAGCTTGCGCTCGATCCCCTGAGCAGGGTTGAGATCGTGCACCGTGGCAACGGAGTTGCTGACCTCTGCTATGAAGGAACACTTACCCGGGGCCGGCTCCTCGAGCCCGGATTCCACTGCCCGGATCAGGCGTTCATCACGGTCACGGGGAGCTGCATCTTCAGCTGCAGATACTGTTCGGTGCCCCGGCTGGGTGGCAGGCGCAAGACTATTGAGGAGATCAGGGGGATGGTCGAATCAGTCCGGCACCGGATTGGTGCGATATCCATCACCAGCGGTGTCCTTGAAAGTATTGAGGAGGAGGAATCCTATGTCATTGAAGTGGTAAAACACCTCATGATCTATGACCTTCCCATTGGCGTCTCCATTTACCCCACTGACCGGACACCCAACCGGCTCAGGGCGCTGGGTGTTGCTGAGGTGAAATTCAATCTCGAAGCTGCGACCCCGGAACTCTTTTCCAAGATGTGCCCGGGCTTAAATTATGGGCTGCTCTGGCAGGTGCTTAATCGTTCGGTGCAGTTGTTCGGGAAAAACCGTGTCTTTTCCAATGTCATAGTGGGTCTGGGGGAGACCGATGCGGAGCTGGAAACCTGCGTTAAAAAGCTCACCTCTCTTGGGGTCATTCCTGTACTGCGCCCGCTTAACCCGGTAGCCGATCTTGCAGGAACACCCCGCCCATCCGCGGAACGGTTAAAGAAAATCTTTGCTATCCATGAAAGGGCACTTGCAGCAGCCGGGCTTGACCCGCGGCTGGCACGCACCATGTGCACGAACTGCACAGGCTGCGATCTTGTACCGGGGAGGGACCAATGAAAGGGGTTGACGTAATTACCCAAGCCCTCCTTGCCTGCACCGACCGTCAATATACCGTGCCGGGATATCCCATTACCGTACTTGGTGAGCGGACACAGGCGGAGATGGTGATCAATGAGAAGACTGCGCTTGAATATGCACTCGGGGATTCCCTCTCCGGCAGGCGGGCAGCGGTGATCATCAAGAATGTCGGGGTGAACGCGTGCGCCGATCCCCTGCTCCAGGCAACAGCGCAGGGGCTCATCGGGGGGGTGATCCTTGTCACCGGGGATGACCCTGAAGCAAAGGGTTCACAGACCGCCCAGGATTCGCGTTACTACGGGGAACTCGCAGAATTACCGGTAATTGAACCAAATGAAACCACCTGTTATGCCGGTGTGGAGGCGGCGCTTGAAGCATCCGAGGAGTTCTCCCGGGTGGCGATGCTCCGTCTGACACCGCAGATCCTGGATGGGGAGGTATCCGGTAATCCTGTTCCCCGGAATGACCGGAAAGGGAGGCTCTCCGACAGGACATGGACCATGAACGGCAGGGTCACCGCGGCAGAGGAACTGTACCGCACTATGTTTGCCTGGTCAGACCAGTCAGCGCTGAACCAGTGGAAGGGTGAGCCCGCCGGGGTTGGTGCAGCACCGGGTAACTCCCGGATTGTGACGGTGCATCCCCTGCCAGAGCAGGCAGCAGGGATACACGAGATCCATGAATATGGGCGGACTTTCGTCCGCGATCACCGTGGTATCCAGCCACCGCTGCCCCAGAAACGCCCCCAGGCGATGGAAGACCGGGGATACTACCGCACATTCTGCACCGCATGCCCGTTCAAACCCCTGATGGACATCCTGCAGGAACGAAGCATGAACTTTATCTGCGATGCAGGGTGTTCGGTGCTGGGAATGAACCCGCCGTATGAACTGGGTGTCGCGAGTTATGGCATGGGTGCGAGCATCGCGGTAGCCGCTCGGAGTACGCGGGTTGCCCTTATCGGTGACTATGGCCTCCTGCACTCCGGCCTGAACGCGCTCATCGACGTCTACGAGAAGCGGCTCCCGCTCCTGTGTATTGTAATGAATAACATATGCACGGCGATGACCGGCAAACAGCCGGCCTATGATCCCGTTCCCTATATCCGCTGGGCGGACCCGGTTATCTGCCGTGCCGATGATGAACTGACGCTGAAAAAAGAGCTTGTGGTCACGGACAGGCCACGGACGCTGGTGATTGAAGGGACCTGTCCGGAAGGAAGCAGCCATGAAACCGTGGAATATTGAGATCTGCGACGTAACGCTGAGAGACGGGGAGCAGACACCGGGTGTCTCGTTCTCCTGTGAGGAAAAGGCAGAGATTGCAGGGAAGCTCGACACCATCGGCGTCGAGGTCATTGAAGCGGGGTTCCCTGCAGTGTCGCCCTATGAAAAGCAGTGCGTGAAGACAATCGCGGACATGGGTCTGTCCTCCCGGATCTGCTGCCTTGCCCGGGCACGGGAACCCGATGTTGCTGCCGCTGTCGATTGCGGTGTGGACATGGTGAGCATCTTCATTGCAACGTCTGACCTGCACATCCGGGTCAAGTACAAAAAACCCCGCGACGTGGTGCTCAACCAGGCCCTGAAAATGATTGATTATGCCCACGACCACGGCCTGAAGGTGAGGTTTGCTGCCGAGGATGCGTCCCGCACCGACCTCGCGTTTCTCAAAGAAGTGTACCGCAGAGGAGCAGAGCATGGTGCAGATCTGCTCAGCTTTGCTGACACCGTTGGTTACCTGATCCCCACCGAGATGTACCGCATCATGACCGATCTTGTTGCATCAGTTGATCGTCCCTTCTGTGCTCACTGCCACAACGACATGGGCTGTGCTGTTGCAAATACGATCACTGCCGCAGAAGCCGGGGCGTTCCAGCTCCATACCACCGTGAACGGCATTGGGGAGAGGGCAGGCAATGCATCATTGGAAGAGGTGCTGGTTGCCCTGCGGATGAAAGGGGGTGTTGAGCGGTATGACCTCACTCACCTGACCGCTCTTTCTCATCTCGTGGAGAGGTATTCCGGGATCACCCTCCCGAGAAACAAACCCGTCACCGGAGAACTTGCGTTCTCGCACGAGAGCGGTATCCACATTGCGGCAATACTGGAAGACCCGCTCACCTACGAGAACTTCCCTCCTGAAATGGTCGGCAATGAACGTAAATTCATTCTCGGCAAGCACACGGGGAAAAAAGCGCTTGAACATGTGGTTGCATCGATTGGCTGCGAGCTCTCGGAAAAGCAGGTCTGCCGGGTGCTGGACATGGTCAAGGAGCACTCGGAGCATAAATGCAACATCACTCCTGATGTCTTAAAAAAACTGATCCGGAAAGCAAAAGAGGAGAAAACCTGATGGGGACGTTATCAGAGCGGATCCTTCACGGGACTGCCGGAGAGTATGTTGACCGGGCAGTTGACCGGGCATATGTCCATGACGGCACGGGTGTGCTCACGCTCGAAGCCTGGAAGATTATGGGGGAGAGGAGGATACAGGATGCGGCACATCTCCATGTCCTCTTCGATCATATCGTCCCGGCAAACAACAGTACGACGGCTACGCTCCAGCACGAGCTGCGTGAGTTCGCCCGCAGTTCATTTCTGCACTTCTCCGATATCGGTGGCGGTATCTGTCACCAGATCATGAGCGAGGGGATAGTTCTCCCGGGCGAAGTTGTGGTCGGTGCTGATTCGCACAGCTGCACACTCGGGGCATTCGGTGCATTTGCCACCGGTGTCGGTGCAACGGATATGGCGGCGATCTGGATGACCGGGGAGACGTGGTTCCGGGTGCCGGAATCGATAGGGATGCACCTTTCAGGAACCCTTACGGGTGCAGCCGAGGCAAAGGACCTTGCACTCACGTATGTCAGCAGGCTCGGTATGGACGGCGCCAGCTACCAGGCGCTGGAATTTATTGGTGAAGCCACTGCTGCACTACCCATGGACGACCGGCTCACGCTCTGCAACCTTGCGGTGGAGACCGGGGCAAAGGCGGGGATGTTCTATGCAGATGACGTAACCGTGCAGTATCTTGCAACGGCAGGGCACTCGGTAAAGCCGCAGGAACCTGAGCCGTGCAGGTATATCCGGGAGCTCGATTTCGGTCTTTCAGATATTGTTCCGGTCATTGCCGTGCCTCCGCGGGTGGACACGGTAAAACCCGTGCATGATCTCGTCGGGCTGCCGCTCGATCAGGTTTTTGTGGGTACCTGCACCAACGGGCGCTACACGGATCTCGCACGGTTCGCAAGGATCGTGAAAGGGAGGGACGTTGCTATCCGCACCATCGTCGTTCCCGCTTCCCGGACTGTGCTGCAGGAAGCAATCCGGACCGGAGTGCTTGCTGATCTTGTGGAGGCCGGATGTACCATCGGAACCCCGGGGTGTGGTCCCTGCCTGGGAGCTCATATGGGTATACTGGGTGAAGGGGAGGTCTGCCTGTCAACTGCAAACCGGAACTTCAAAAACCGGATGGGCGTAGGTGGGGAGATTTACCTGTGCTCGGTTGCTACAGCTGCCGCCAGTGCACTTGAAGGAGAAATAACCGAGCCTGAGGTGGCCTGATGCAGGGAAAAGGGCGGGCAGTCTGCGTTGGTGCGGATATAGACACGGACCTTGTTATTGCGGGGCGCTACCTGCGGACAAAGGACCACAGTATCTGGGTTGCACACGTGTTCGAAGATCTCGATCCGTCGCTCGCCAGCCGGATGAACGGCGCCGTGATCGTGGCAGGAAAAAATTTTGGCTGCGGTTCATCCCGGGAACAGGCAGCGATTGCCATCCGGGAGGCCGGGGTGGTTGCCGTAGTGGCGCCATCCTTTGCCCGGATATTTTTCCGGAATGTGATCAATGTCGGGCTCCCGCTTATCGAATGCAACCTTTCCTGCACGGAGGGAAGTCTCGTGACCTATGACCTTACAGAAGGATGGGTTGAGGCAGAGGGTAAGAAGTATGCCACCCGCCCGCTCTCACCGAGGATGCAGGAGATCCTTGCAGCAGGTGGCCTGGTTAACTACTGGAGGAACAGCAGATGATCTTTCCTGAACAGTGCAAGCAGGTTGGGTATGCTTCAACAAAACCCTGCGGTGACCAGGTCTATTTCCTGAGCCGCTTCCTGGTCCGGGACACCGGGACCGGCTACGAGCTGCTTGAAATCACACCAGATCCTGCGGGTAAAGGCATGATGCGTACTATCGTGGCGTCAAAGGTGATTGCAACAGCACAGGAAACCTACCGCTACCCTGAGAAGGTGCAGATCCATGACCGCACGCGACTTATCGGGCTTGCACTCGATACAGGCTTCCGCTGCACGATCTTTACCGGGCTGGACGAACATATGACGTTCGTGCTCGACCCCGATCCATCCGAGCTGCTTAAGATCCATGTCTATGATGTAGCGCCTCCCCGCCCGAGTCTCTCTGCCTGCATCCGTGAGCTGGAGTCCGCCGGGCTCTTTGGGGATCTTTCGGTCACGTTCTGCCATCATACCCGTGACATCACGCAGGTGCAGGCGGATGTCTATCCCTGCCGTGCTGCAGGTTATACCCGCACGCTTGACGCTGACCCGATGCAGGGGGGGGAAAAGGTAGCCGGCTGCCTGACAAGCTCACAGTTCTTCACCGAGTGCTACGGGATGGACTTTGTGCTTGAGAATATCTGCCCGCTGGAATCCGTGCGGGAAGAGCCGTTCATTGCCCGCTGCTGTCGTTCCGAGCGTGTGGGTGTTGGGATATACAAGGAGAAGTTTGGTGCCGTGGTCCACTGGGGAGCAAGTCCGGTACAGATTGCCCGTGCGGTGAATGAACTGGTGGTGCAGTGGAGGGTGAAATGACCCGGATTGCAATTGTTGAAGGTGACGGGATCGGCCATGAGGTGATCCCGGTTGCACAACGAGCTCTCGAACTGCTCCATCCCGAATACGAATTCTTCTCTGTTGATGTCGGATACCACCGCTGGGAACAGACCGGATGTCCGTGTGCAGATCGCGATATTGCGGAACTGAAGACCGCAGATGCGATCCTGTTCGGGGCGATTACGACACCCCCCATGAAGGATTACCAGAGCGTGGTGCTGCGGCTGAGAAAAGCCCTCGATCTCTACGCAAACCTGCGCCCGGTCAAAGGTGACGGGTTCGACATCATGATTGTACGGGAAAATACCGAGGGGCTCTATTCCGGTATCGAGGAGATCAGCACTGACCGGGCAACGACCCTGAGGGTGGTAACCCGGCAGGGTACTGAGCGGATCGTCCGTTCTGCAATCCGGCTTGCACACCAGCGGAGCGGCAGGCTGACTATCGGGCATAAGGCAAACGTGCTCAAGTCCGATGTATTGTTCCGTGACATCTGCCTTGCCGAAGCAAATGCTGCAGGCGTATCCTGTAATGACAAGTTCATCGATGCTCTTGCGCTGGACATCCTCCAGCATCCCGCCTTGTATGATGTCGTTGTCACGACGAACATCTTCGGGGACATCCTTTCGGATGTGGCTTCGTATCTTGTCGGGGGACTGGGACTGGTGCCGAGTGCCAACATCGGCGACCACTATGCCCTTTTTGAGCCGGTGCACGGGAGTGCCCCGGATATTGCCGGGAAAAATAGTGCCAACCCGATCGCAGCCCTGCGGAGTGCGGGGATGCTCCTTACCTATTGTGGCGATCCCCGGGGATCAGACCGCATTGAGGCGGCGATACAGGGTGTGCTTGCAGGGGGAATCCGGACCCGGGATCTTGGTGGTTCAGCCGGGACACGGGAGTTCGGGGAGGCCGTGCTCCGCAGGCTCCGGCAAACAAACAGAAGTATATGATCTCTCAAAAATACCCGATGATGGACGCGAACTGCTAACCCGGTAAACCCCCCGGTCACTCAGTAAAAGATGATATTTTTGGGATTTTTTAGTTACCTTTTCGCTTTGAGAATGAAACGAATTAAAAAATGTAAGCAGGGGCATTTCGCGCAAAGAGAATCAAATAATCCATTTTGCTACAAAAAAACATTTCAGCCCCGCATCGGGAAAAACTCAACAGTTCTCATACCATTTTGCATGTCAAAAAATTATGGCTGCTGAACCGGCAGTTCTCTTTTCAGGGACAGTGCTACCAGGAGACTACTAAGGGAGATTCCTAAAAATATCCAGAAAATGATATGGAAACTCTGGATAAACAACGGAAATACCGGAGGGGTGATATGGGTGTTTCCTATCACGACAGTAAATACGATGATAGTGATTGCAATACTGATGGTCATTCCGATAAGCCGCATCGTTTCAATCATGCCCGAAGCAAGACCGAACATCTCTTTTTGCACCGAACTGACACTCGTTCGCACCAGCGGTGACTGAAAGAAAGCAATTCCTGCCCCGATGAAAGAGAGGGCAAGGATGATGAACAGAAACGAAGAGCTGCTGTCCAGGAGAGCACACAGGAACAGGCCGGTAGAAGAGAGCAGTATGCCGCTCACTATCACGATCCGTGGGGCGATCCGGTCGGATAATCTCCCGGCGAAGGGGGAGAGCAGCGCCATGAAGAGGATGGGTGTCAGCAGTACAAGTCCTGCTATCCTTGCATCAAACCCTCTGATCTCCTGCAGATACAGGGTGAAAAGAAAAATAACGGCGAAGTTTGAAGCATTGTAGATCAATACGGTCAGGTTTGTGGTTAAAAAGGTCCTGTTTTCCAAAAACAACCGCAGAGGAACTACAGGATGTTTCACCCGCAACTCATGGAGAACGAACAGGACTAAACATACGGCTCCTGCAGCAAAGAGAATCCCGCCGGTGAGCTGGGGAAGGGTCGAAAACCCGACCATAATGAGAAAAATCGTCAGGCAATACAGGAGCATTCCCGCAACGTCAAGTCCGCTCTGCCGGGTAATCTCGCATTCGCCTTTAATCCGTGTAAGGATGAGCCCGATCACCGCAATTTCGACAGGGATAGTAACAACAAATATCATCCTCCACGTGGTGTAGAAGGTGAGAATCCCGCCAACAAAGGAACCAAGAAGGAAACCAACAGACATTGCTGCCACATTGATCCCGATCGCCTTCCCGCGTTCCGATTCTGAAAAGACGAGGCTAAGGAGTGCAATCGATGTGCCAAAGATCATGCCGGCACCGATGCCGGTGATAAATCTGGCACCGATAAGGAACCGGATATCAGGTGCGATACTACAGAGAAGCACGGACAGGAAATAGACAAAAATACCTGTCGTGAATACTTTCTTGACACCATAGATGTCAGCAATCCTGCCAAAAGGGACAAGGAACAGTGCTGCTGCAAGAAAAAAGATGGTGGTAACCCATCCAAGTGATGCGGCATCAGCAGAAAACTCGTGACCAATGGTGGGGAGCGCAACGATAAGGGCAGATACCATGAAGGGCGCAAGTGATGAGCCTAAGGCAGATGCAATAAGCACATTCCTCTTCGCAGTATCGGATGCCATGGTTACTCGATCATTATCGGGGCTTATATTATCTGTTGTGGTTTTTTTGCTGCACCTTACACGGATCCAGGCAATAAAAAATGCACTCTTTCACCATTTGCACGGGATTCCTGCCCCTCACCTGACTGCTGCCAGCAATTCAGCCCCTGGGGATCACAGGTGAGTCATGATTATCTGTTCGTTACTACGGTAATCCAGCGGTTGCCATGCTCCCGCAACTCTTATGTACTTTGGTGACCAGAGCATCCACGTATGGGTATTATCATCGATAATCTCCGTCTCCGGGAGCAAAGGTTCGTCTTTTCTGACCGGCATGATGCTGGCAGGAAGCTGGGAGCGCTGATAAAATCGCGCCCGTTACTGCAGGATCCGGTAGTGATGGCAATCCCGGCTGGCGGTGTCCCGGTAGGTGTAGAAATCGCCCGGACACTCTGTGCCCCAATCGGTCTTGCGATTGTGAGAAAGATCCAGATCCCCGGCAACACCGAGGCGGGATTCGGTGCTGTTACCTGGGACGGACAGGTGCTGATCAATGAACAGCTGCGTGCAACACTGGGACTGTCACAGGGAGATGTCGACACTGCAATCGCTGCTACCCGCCGGAATATCAGGGAGCGGATAGACCGGTACACTACAGGCAGACCGTTTCCTGACCTTAAAAAAAAGTGCGTGATCCTGACCGACGATGGCCTTGCATCGGGATACACCATGCTTGCCGCCATCGCGGGCATCCGGACAATGCACCCGGAACGAGTCATTGTCGCCGTACCGACTTCTTCTGCCTCCTCTGCGGAGCTTATTGCACGGGAGGTTGACGAAATTATTTGCCTGAACATCAGAAGCGGGTACCGGTTTGCCGTGGCGGAAGCGTACCGGCACTGGTACGATTTGGATGACCGCGAAGTTATTGCTGAACTCGGCTCGGTAGAGAACAGGTTTGGGTAACCGGTATGATAGTGTTTGTGACGATAAATGTTAGGGGAATCCCCTCCATCAGGGAAATCCGGTTGGTGGGGAAAATGGTTTAACCTCCGGATGCATGTACCGGCACATGTGAGAAACTTATGAACCGATCGCTTCTCCCACTCCTCATCTCCTTTGCCCTCATTCTCGCTACGTTCGCAGCAGGGTGCACAACTGCACAGCAGGGGAACCAGACCCCGGTGCCGGCTTCCGTTACCGGGAGCATGACCACGATCACCGCTGCTGGGAAGACCTACCCGGCATACATTGCAGTACCTGCTCTCCCCGGGAAACACCCCGGAATTGTCCTTCTTCACTCGTTTAACGGGCTCGAGCCGGGATATAAAGTCATATCCGACCGCATCGCCACTGACGGATTCACGGTGATAGCTCCCGAATGGCAGACTTTCGGCCGCCAGGCTGGCGATCACGAGGTCGAGGCCGTGGTCCGGTCCTCAGTGGCCGCACTCCAGGCCCGCCCGGATACCGACGCCTCAAAGCTCGGCCTCACCGGGTTCTGCGCCGGGGGACGGTTCACGATGCTCTTCCTCCCTCAGGTGGAGGAGTTTAAAGCCGGAGTTGCCTTTTATGGCTTCCCGTACTCACAGGGCAACACGAACAACACGACACCAGCAGAGCACATCAAAGAACTCACTGACCCGCTGCTCATCATTCACCCGTCCCGTGACCAGGCGAGCCCGATCAGTGGGATATACAACTATACAAAGGAACTCGATGCTGCGGACAAGTACTTCGAGCTCAAGGTATACCAGGGGAAACCACACGGGTTCATGATTGTCAATGGCACCCTTGTCCAGGATACCGTTGCCGAAGATGCATATGTTGAGATGACCGGATTCTTCCGGCGGATGCTGAAATAAACCCCATTTTTTTCGTCGAGGGGAATATCCTTTGTCCAATACATCAGGGACGGGATTATGTTTCCCGGAGTCCAGCATCACCAGAATGCGGGGTGATGGAGGTTATGGAGTAATGACCACATTCTCAAACTCGATTTTTAAATTCTGGCTGTTTGCATCGGACGGGAGCGAGCAGGGCATTATGGTTTCTTTTGTGACATGTCCACCGGCTTGTATCGTTCCCAGGTACACTTTGGTCCAGCAGATTTGTCGCCCATTGAGGTACATATTCGCAGAGGTTGTTACCTCGCGTGCATCAGCATAGCCGACATTAGAACCGTAAACATGCACAAGGAGGGGTTCCGGATTGGTAAAACTCCTCACTGCCGGATAGGTCCAATAGCCATCGATATGGATCTCCGGGACGTCTTTTTTTGTCACGGCAGGAGTGATGGTTGGGCCGGTTGTCGGAACAGTAGCCGCAACAGGCACCAGTGATGGTGAGACAGACACAGTAATCCCCGAAGTAACGGTTATGTCCTGGGACCAGGGTTTATACCCGTGTTCACGAATCTCAACCGTGTGGTTACCGGCTGGTACCGTAGTGATGGTGTTGGGCGTAGTGCCGTGATATTCATTATCAAGATAGACCTCCGCACCGGATGGCGATGACGTGATCTTGATGGACCCTGTTTTTTCCGGGAGTGGTGCTGTACACCCGCACAGAAAAACACCGAGAACCAGTATGCAGATGGCAATTTTTTGGAGCATTGAACGCACCTGTTCATTGGATACTAGCTTGCATGAGCTGTTCAGTAATATCCTTTCTGCTCAAACGCCCGACCGGGAGAAATTCATCGATGAATTCCAAGAGCCGAAAGAGAGCCAGGCTCCTTTGCAATCCTCATCCCTCTACAATACTGTTCTGTGATGTCGGGAATCGATCATATGAGTAGATGAGACACATTCATTTCATTTCCCTGAATTGGTCCTCATCCTCAAATGCCCTTATCCCGGTACTATCCACTGACGTGATGGCAGCAGTCTCATTGATCGCACTCTTTAGATACGCGGGAAAAAGAGGGTAATTTGTATTAGAATTTATCAATCGTTTCCGGGATCTCAAATTCTGGGGTCGTCGGGGGATTGGTCCATACCTTCCAGCAGAAAACGGCAACACAGGTGATGATGATAACAACAAGCAGGACTGCGCTTATCGCATTTTCAGCAACCTGAGTGGAAACCGGGATATTCATCCCCATCGTAGTGTTGAATGCTCCAATCACCAGCGCCAATCCTAAAAACAGGAATAATCCTACGAAAATCCCAAGGATTACTGCAGCGATGATTCTGAGTATACCGGGTTTGGGGGGATTTTCTGTCATAGAATCACTATTTACTCCCTATATATTTAGTAATTGGCATTGACCGGGCTCAAGAAGGTCCGTATGCGGGGGAATATCAGGATCATTTTTTGAAAAAAGCGGACGGTCTTTAAAAAATAAGCGTTAGTGAGATACGATCGGGGAGTCTTGTGTTGAGATCATTGAACGAATGGTAGTAGCCAGCCGTTACGGCAATCATTCCTCTCCAGGATTCACGCGATTTTGGGTGAGAAGCCGGAGAAAAATCGAATTGAATTCATTCTATTCACTCTTTCATTTATGGCTCGCCGGTTTTACCCTCAGAATGAACACGTAGCATAACTATGTGGTTCATGTCCAGCTGATTCCTTGTGGATGCCCGTTATTTGAAAGTTGGTGTTGAATTTTCAGGAACGAGCTGCTACCGCCGGAAACGGACAGCAATCTCCTCGAATCCCGGCTCGAGCAACAGGTCAGCCCAATCAGTTGCACTTTTCCGTTTGAGGTAGAATGTTCCCAGAACAGCAATAATCAGCCCCCCGCAAAGGTCAGTGATGAGATCAATCATCGTGTCGGTATTGCTGTGCTGGAGAGGTTTTGTCAGGTACGCCCCGGCCAGAGTATCCAGGGTAAATTCCCAAATCTCCCAGATTGCCCCAAATGCCAGCGTAAAGATTACAATGAAAAAGAAGATATGCCATCGCTCAAACTGGAGGCCGTTACTGACCCGCATTAAAATGAGGACCGCCAGAAACCCGAGCAGGGCAATGGTCATGGACGCAACCAGGTGGGCAAACTTGTCGTAGTAGGGATAGAGGTCCAGGTACCAGTGATAAGAATATCCGGCGATATGGAGGAAAAGGGTCAGGGCGATGAGAAAAGTGACCTCCCAGGGGACCACAATATGCATCTTCCGGTGGACAAGTGTTGGAATAAGGGACAGTCCGACAGCCACGAGTCCGAAAAAGGTCCCGGCATAATATCCGATATGAAAGCTGTAGACTGCCGTCAGAACGATGAGGACTTGCATGATGTATGTCAGATAAAAAAAATTGTACTTCATGCAGTAGGCAGATTGTTCTTCCATGATTATTAATCCGCGGTGGATTTCCTCCGCAGTTCATCAGAGGAATATGTTTTTATAAGACCATTTTTTCGGCTCTGGAGAAATGCTTTTAAAAACCTTGAACGCTCAACAGGGGTTTCACCCCCGCCGCTTTGTGGCTCCCCCCAAATGCGACCCCCTAAAACAGGTAATACATCATAATCGCTTCTTGAGCGCAGGGGTGGCAAGGGGGGATAGGCACTGTCCCCTCCTTAGTCTTACCTGATGAGACCCCGACGGTTTTTGTTGAACCGGGATATATCCTGGTCAGCCGCTTTTTCATTCATTCCTCAGTGCATCAATCGGGTCCATGTTCGATGCCCGCCATGCCGGGTACAGCCCGGAAACAATACAAACGATCATGCCGATGAGCATCCCGGCAGGGATGTAGACTATGCTTTCGGGCAGGAAGAAATACGAAGTATTCCCAATCATGGCACTCACCACGGAATACCCGATGATAATGCTCATGATCCCGCCGATAACAGCACCAATAATCCCCAGGATGAACGCTTCGTAAAGGAACATCCGCCGTATCTCTCCCTTTTCTGTACCGATAGAGAGCAAAATACCAATCTCCTGGACCCGTTCGCTCACGGACATCATCATCACGTTAAAAATACTGGTAGCAGCAACGAGGAGCGATATGCTGCCAATCGCAAGGATGAACGTGGTGAGGGAGCTCAGGGTCGATGAAACACTGGTAATCCGGGAAC
>Ga0315285_10003617_pt1 | contig 16064 bp, 14 predicted proteins | sample YL17G09_36_MG_FD_203698 | JGI IMG/M metagenome (GOLD analysis project Ga0315285, IMG submission 203698) | Sediment microbial communities from Yellowstone Lake, YNP, Wyoming, USA - YL17G09_36 | ecosystem: Environmental > Aquatic > Freshwater > Lake > Sediment | place: USA: Wyoming | collected... | reverse complement strand
ACTTTTATCTTGCCAGGGTGGAAATGGAAGGATAACAGTCCCAGTATAGATATTAGCAGAAATGAGATAATCTCCATCAGTTTTTAAGTTATAATCCCAATCAAACGATGTACCGCCTAAAATCTTCAAATAATTTGTATCCCTTATTTGTCTTACCAACTCTATTCCCTCTTGAGCTAAAAAACTTGCTGTCAGTCTATCCTGAATAATCATCACATCATATAAAGCCTTGGTAACTAAAATAAAACCAGAAATAATTCCCACAATTAAAATCGATAAAGCCACTAAAGCTTCGACTAAGGTAAAGCCCGATTTAAATCCAATATTTCGTATGCTATCTTTTTTAATCGGCATGGTTAAAATTTAATTATTTTATTCTTTTAATGTTTTGAAAATTTGACCAGCTTGGGTAACACGAATTTTATAATATGACTCTTTGGGCTGACTAATGAGTCTCATCCTAATATGGACATTACCATCTAGTTCATCCGGATCTTCTTCAAAAGAACCAAAGACAATTGTGGGCTCTGGGGGAACAAAAACCACAGAACCAACATTGCTTTTAAATATTTCGACTCCTTTTAATAAATTAATAATTTCTGATTCTTCCCCTGAATCGTATTGTCCCCGAGTACCAATATTACAAAAATCAGAAAACAAAATATATTGCGTTTGAGGCAAAGCCTTTTTATTAATATAAATTCCCCACCCACAAACAGAAGTAGCAGGAGTAGTAGTGGGTTGTAAAGTTAACATCGCTAAATTCTGAGCACGACGCAATTCAAAAATTAGTTTATCACTATCTCTGATTAAATTGGTCACAGATTCACTCTGACGAGAATAGGCTAAAACCATCACTGTTAAAAGCGTCACAATGCTCAGAGTCACCATCATTTCAATAATAGTAAAACCCTCTTTCTTAAAAATTATGTTTCTCATCAAATTAAAAGGATTGATAGATATCCTTTGATTATTATATCACCAAAAAGCATGACTGTCACTGCTCCAAAAGATAAAAATGGAGCAAAGGGCAAATAGCTTTTCAGAGTTTTTTTCTTCAAAAACATTAAAATCAAAGAACTAAAACCACCTAATAAAAAGGCAATTATTAAAGCAATGACTGCTTCTGGCCAACCTAAAATTAAGCCAATAAAAAAGGCTAAAATCGCATCACCCCAACCCATAGCTTTTTCTTTGGTTGTATAAACCAATAAAGAAATTAATCCTCCAGCAAATATTATTCCTAAAATCAAGGAGGGAAAATAAGGATAATTTCCAAAAACATAAGACCGAGATCCTAAAAACAGATTTGTCTCGGGTAGAAAATTAAAATGTTTCAAAGAAATAATTATTCCTAAAAAAATTCGCCACAAAAAACTAATAATGATTGCCGGGATTAGGACTTCGCTTAGAATCAAATATTTTTTCAAATCATAAAGAGAAATAACCAAAAAAACAAAAAGCCAATAAAACCAAAAAGGTAAATTAATAAGAAGCAAAAAATTTTCTAAGTTGAGATTAAAAAATAAATGAAGATTAATTAAGGGAAAACGAAAAAAACGCCAACAGACTAAGGCAAATAATAAACCAGTAAGAAATTCTACAATCGGATATTGAAGGGATAATTTATGATGGCAAGAAGAGCATCTACCCTTTAAATAAAAATAGTTTAAGACTGGCACCATTTCCCACCAAGCCAAACTCTTATAGCAATAAGGGCAAAAAGAACGCCCTCGAAAGGGCGATTCTTTGGTATCAATCCTATCAACTAAAACATTGATAAAACTGCCAATAATACTACCAAAAATAAAGGAGGTAATATAAATGAAAGCTCCCATGATTACTAAGATTACTTAATCCTAAATTAAATATTTACGGAGTAACGCAATAAACCGGATCAGTACAATCAATACTATTAACAGTACCATCTCTATCATCGTTTAAGGCAACGTCACTTTGTTCTAATTGAGCACCTAAAACATAGTTTGTCCCATCAGTAATTCCTCCATATCGATAATAACGAGTCGCATCATTTAAAGGATCTTTTGGCACCTGGTTTACACCAATTCCGGCACCAGTTAAGGTCGTTCTAAGTGTCTCCCAGTTCGTACTAGAATTATAAGTGCCTACTACATATGTACCATTCTTGGCATAATATAATTCCAAGGCATTTTGAACATTATGCAAATCCGCAATTCTTCGACTATCACGTGCCTTAGCCCTGGCTCCTCCCATACCAACCAAAATTATTGATGCCAACAAAGCAATTATCGTAATCACTATTAACATTTCAATGAGAGTAAAACCTTTATTTCGAGCACAGCGAGAAAAAAGGTAATCCTTATATTTTTTCATAATTTTTAATTATTAATTATTTATTATTCGACCTTTAGTTTATTATTTTATATTCCTTGCGCCAATTGATAAATTGGTAAAAGAACTGCGGCCACGAGAAAAGCAACCAAGATGCCAATCAAAACTACCAAAACAGGCTGAAGTAAATCAATCATCGTGCTAAATGATCTATCTACTTCTTTTTGATAATATTCTGCTACTTTTTTTAAAATCTCTTCTAAACGACCAGTGCTTTCTCCTACTGCTGTCATTTGGCTAACCAAAGGCGGAAAGTATTCGTAGTAGTTTTTTAGAACATTACTAATATTTTCTCCGGTTTTTAATTTTTCCGCTACTTCTTGTCCTATTTTCTGATAAACATAATTGCCAGTGGCATCACCCGCTACTTCAAAAGCGGTGACTGCAGGAATACCGCCTAAAATTAAATTACCAACAGTTTCAGCAAAACGACTAATAAAGATTTTTTTATAAATATTACCAATCACTGGTATTTTTAACAAATACACTCCACCTACTTTCTGTCCCTCTTTGGAACGAAAATAATTAATCAATAGCCAACCTATCCCCAAAAGAAAAACTAAAAGTAAAATACCCCAGCGACTCAAAAAGCTACCGACAAAAATAAGAATCCGAGTGCCTAAAGGCGGTGTTTTACCAAATTCATCAAAAATAGATGCCATTTGAGGAGCTAAAGCCACAGTAATGATTGTACTGATCACTAAGAAAGTTGAAAAAAGAAAAGCTGGATAGACAGCTGATGATTTAGCTTTAGCCATTAAATCGTTTTCATGTTCAGCATAATCAGCTAAATAACCCAACACTTCTTCCAAACGGCCAGAAATTTCTCCGGATTTCATCATCTGGCTATAATATTCTCCAAAAATATCCGATCTTTTTTCCACGGCTTTAGACAGAGAAAGACCAGCATCTAAATCAGAAATCAATTCAAAGGTTAAATCTTTAATGGCTGGAGTGGCAGCCTGAAGAAGTAAAGTTTTTAAAGCTTCGGTTAAAGGGACCTGACTTTGAAGCAAAGTGGCAAATTGTCTCAAAAAAATGGCTAAATGTTTTTTAGAAACCCTGTTTCTTTTGCCAAAAAGTTCATCAAAAAAAGTAATTTTCCTCTCGGGATTAATGTCTAAAACAATTAACTCATAACTCTGGAGCAATTTTAAGGCAGCATCCAAAGAACGAGCCTCAACCGCTCCAGTTTTAATATTGCCTAATTTATCTTTTGCTTTATAAATAAATTTCATAATTTATTTTTTGCCTCATAAATAAATTTCATATATTAATATTAACCCAATAATTGTCTTAATTCTGAGGGATTTAAGGAATATGTTTCTGCTGTTTCTAAAGAAATTTCACGCTTTCTTACCAAATCAATTAAGGCCCGATTAAGGGATGACATTCCTTCTTGAGTTGAAGTTTCTATAACTAAATCAATTTGATATGTTTTAGCTTCACGAATCAAATTTTTAACAGCAGAATTCGCAAACATAATCTCGCAAGCCGGAATTCTACCACCAGAAATTCTCGGAATCAATCTTTCGGAAACTATACCCAGTAAAGTGGAAGCTAATTGTGAGCGCACTTGATTTTGCTGAGAAGCCGGAAAGCTATCAATAATTCTATCGATCGTTTGGCTCGAGGAGTTGGTATGAAGAGTGGAAAAGACCAGATGGCCAGTCTCTGCAGCAGTCAAAGCAATAGAAATTGATTCTGGATCGCGCATTTCACCAATCATCACCACATCAGGATCTTGTCGCAAAACAGATTTTAAACCCCGATTAAAACTTAAAGTATCGCCACCTACTTCTCTTTGATCTATTAAGGATCTATCTTGAACAAAGGTGTACTCAATAGGATCTTCAATGGTAATAATATGATCCATTCTTTTATGATTAATTTCATCAATTAAAGCGGCCAAAGTAGTGGTCTTGCCATGGCCAGCAGGACCAACTACCAAAACAAAGCCTTGATTATATTTAGAAAAGTCATGAAGAATGGGCGGCAGATTTAATTCCTCAACTGTTCGAATATGGGTGGAGATTAAACGCAAAGCAGCGGACAAATAACCTCTTTGAAAATAAACATTAATTCTAAAACGAATCTTATTTTCATAAGAAAAGGCGAAATCAATTTCTTTTTCTTTAATAAGTTTTTCTTCTTGTTCAGGACTTAAAAGAGCGCTGATTAAACCGGCTGTCATTTCCGGAGTTAGGATTGGTTCATTGGAAACAGGCACTAAATTCCCATCAATTCTCACTGTCGGATGTTTACCTACACTAAGATGTAAATCAGACGCGCCTTGCTGAGCTGCTAAAATCATTAATTCGGCTAACTTATTTTGATAATCAATAGGCATAATGTTTATTATATCATAAATATATCAAGAAAGTATAGAGCCAAACCAAAAGCAGCCATTACCCCAGATAAAATCCAAAAACGCATCGTAACTTTAGTCTCCGGCCAGCCTTTGGCTTCAAAATGATGATGAATCGGTGTTGAAAGAAAAAGTTTTTTATGTTTAATTTTTTTGTAAATTTTTTGGATAATAACGGACATTGATTCCAACACTAAAATAAAAGCAAAAAACGGCAAAAATAAAGAAGTATCAGTTAACATAGCTACTACCCCCATAGTAATGCCCAAAGCCATAGCACCAGTATCACCCATAAAGAAACGGGCTGGGTAAATATTGAACCAAAGAAAAGCAATTATTGTTCCGATAAAAGTTCCCAAAAAGGCAGCCAAATCATACTTACCCTTAACAAAGGCAACAACTATAAGACAAACAAAGCCTACTAAAGCCACTCCGGCCGCTAAACCATCCAAACCATCAGTTTCATTCATAGATAAAGTTGTAGCCACTAAGATAAAAATAAAATAGAGAATATACCAAGATCCTAAGGTCAGAGAACCAAAAAAAGGAATAGTAATACTGTTATAACCTAATTTTATCCAGAACCACCAAGCACCAAGAACGGCAAGAAGAATATAAATCAAAACCTTATCCCTCATTCGCAAACCTCCACCCTTTGGTCCAATCCGAAAAATACCTAAGAGATCATCAAATAACCCCACCAAAGCAGCACCAATCATCGCTGCTAAAACCAACCAAGTTTGAGATCGCGAAAGGAAACTCATCTGAGACCAAAAACCATTAACTGTTTTACTCAAGATAAAAAAAACAAAAGTTATGATTAAAATTGTTCCCCACATTAAAACACCACCCATCGTTGGCGTACCTGCTTTCTTTTTATGAAGACTCATAAAGACTGGCGCATTAGCATCCTCTCTTATCTGTTTTCCTAAATGATATTTATATAAAACTTTTGTCCATACCGGAGTAAGAATTACTGCTAAAACTGAAGCAAAAATTGTTAAAAGAAGAACTCTAATTAATTGAAAGGCGACTGAAGAATAAAGCATAAATTAATTTTTAATAATGAAACTGGAACAAGTCCAGAGATCCTTCGCTTTTAGCTCAGGATGACAACTCTGTTGTCATTTTCATTCTTTCAGAATCTCTCGCACCCAATTATACAATTGAACCGTATCTCTAAACCTATCAGTCGAATTAAGAATTATAATCGCTAGGCTTATTTTACCATTTTTGAAAGGAATTTCAAAGATAGTCAAGAGACAATCTTTAGCATCAGGCGTGGAGCCGGTTTTTCCTAACCATAAATACGGCAACTCTCCAGCTAAAATATTGGTATTTTTAAGATGATGGGTAATTTGTCCATCGTTAGAAAAAACAGTCTCCTCTGACTTTCTAGTAATTTCTCCTAAAAGAGGGTAATTTTTATAAATATCTTGGCTAAGCTTAAATAAATCTTCAACAGTAGTAAAATTACCTTTTCTATCCAAACCTGTCTCTCCAAAAAATGCTGTATTATATAAACCTAATTTTTGGGCTTTTTCATTCATTAAATCAATAAAATCTGCGCCTTTTTTATTTAAAGCCTCGGTAAAAGCTATGGCTGCATCATTAGAAGAAGAAATCAGGAGCATTTTTAATAAATCCTCAGTTTTTAGAGTTTCTCCTATTTTTAAACCACCTTCTTCTCCCTCAGCACTTATAATATAAGGGGTAATGTAAATTGGTTTATTCAGAGGAAAATTATCAAGCACTATCTCCCCAGTCATTAATTTTGAGAGAGAGGCTGGAAAAAGATGAAGGTCTTTATTTCTTGATATTAAAATTTGTCCTAACTTTAAATCACCAACTAAATAAGCAGTAGCTTTTATTAATTCTGGAGCTGGAGTAAGAGTAACAAAGGTACTATCTAATTTAACTTTTTCTAAATGGTAATTAGTGGAAAGATAACTCTTTAAATAACCGCCATAAGCGATTAAAATTAAGCTAAAAATAAAGATGAACCAGAAACAAAAAGTTTTAACTGAAAGTTTTTTGATGGAGTTCTTCATAATTTGGCAAATCTTTGACACTGCTTATGCCCAAGTGATTTAAAAATTTAAAAGAAATGTTATAAAGAAAACTGTTGGTTCTTTTAGGATTAGGAAAACGTTCGATTAATTCACGCAATAAAAGCTGGTGAAGAATATAGCTTGAATCTACCCCCCGAATTTCATTAATTTCCGCTCGAGAAATGGGGCCGCGATAGCTCACAATAGCTAAAGTTTCAGCAGCCACAGAACTTAGATCACCTTCAAAAACTTCTTTTTTGAGCTTGCTCAAAAATGGTAAAGCCTCCAGACTGGTAGTTAATAACCATTTGTCATCATTATTAATCAATCTCAATCCCCTTTTTTCCATTTCATAATAATTTTTTAATTTTAAAAGCGCTTCTTGAATTCTTTCCTCCTTTTCATTTAACAAAGCACTCAATTCTTTGACAGTTTGAGGTTCACCAGAAGCGAAAAGTAAACTTTCTAAGATTGATTCGAGATCCATATTTCTCCAAAATTATTTTTTTGTTCAATCTTAATGATTTTTTGTTTGGCTAAGTGTAAAGCAGCTAAAAAAGTCAGAATTAAATCAATTTTATCCTGTTTTTCTATGGTCAAATCTTGAAGTTTAAATATTCTACCGGAAGTGATTTTTTGAATTAATTCTTTTATCCTTTCTTCCAAACTGACGATTTTTTTAATTTTTTTCTCAGCTAAGGGTTGTATCTCTTCCATTTGAATCTCCTTGAGGATTCTTAAAAAAGCAATATTTAAATTTTCTAAGGAATAATGAGGCGGAGGTGAAAATTTTGCTTCTATATTTTTCCAAGAAGAACGATTAAGAACATAAATCTCTTTTTTAAACATCTCTTTTATCTTTCCTCCGGCTTCTTTATATAGTTTATAGATTTTTAAGCGAGTTTCCAAATCCATAATTTCTGCTTCTTCTTCCGGAGCTAAAACCAAAGAAGGCAAAAGCGAACGGGATTTTATTAAAAGCAAAGTTGAAGCAATAACTAAAAAATCAGCTAAGTCTTCAGAGTTAATTTCTTCTTGCTCGTTTAGAAATGCCACGTACTCCTGAGTAACTTGAGCTAAAGATAATTCAGTAATAGCTAAATTTTTCTTTTCTACCAATTGTAAAAGTAAATCTAAGGGACCGGAGAAATTTTGGATCGAAACTTGATACATACAAACTAATTTTTAAAACAATTCTTTCGTCATTGCGAGCGAAGCCTGCCTGCGCAGGCAAGCGAAGCAATCTTCTAAGAGATTGCCACGTCGGCCTTCGGCCTCCTCGCAATGACAGCTTCGCTGTCAATTTTTAATTAGGTTTCAAGGATATTTTTAATATTTTGGACTAAGAAGTCTTTGAACTTTTCACCTAATTCTTTATAGAAATAATAACTTTCTTTTTTATATTCGACCAAAGGATCTTTGCCGCCATAAGCCCTCAAAGAAGTAGAATCTCTTAAAGATTCCATTTTTTCTATTTGTTCTATCCATAGGCTATCAAGGATTCTCAAAGTAAGGATTTTGAAAACTGCATTTAATCTTTCTTGACCAAAAGTCTGAATTTTTTCTTGGAATTTATCCTCAGGAAAATCAATTTCTTTCTCGCTAAAAATATTTTTCACATAATCTATTGACTGTTCTTCTTTTTCTTTCATCAAAATATCATCCCTCATTTTATAAAAAGCCGTTCTTTGTTTATTAATCACATCATCATATTCTAAGATATGTTTTCTCATATCAAAATAATAGCCTTCGATCTTTGATTGAGCCATTTCAATGGCTTTAGAAACCATCGAGTGTTCTATAGGTTGGTCTTCTGGCCAACCTAATTTTTCCATTAAATTAGGAAGGGATTTAGGCGCAAAAATTCTTATTAAATCATCTTCCAAAGAAAGAAAAAATTGCGAAGAGCCAGGGTCGCCTTGCCGGCCTGATCGACCGCGCAATTGATTGTCGATTCTTCTTGCTTCATGCCTTTCAGTGCCAATCACATGGAGGCCGCCTAAAACAAGAATCTTTCCTCGTTCTTCTTTATCCGGCGGATTACCACCTAAAATAATATCTACTCCTCGACCAGCCATATTAGTTGCCACTGTCACTTTATGTAATTTACCAGCCTGAGCAATAATTTCTCCTTCTCTTTCGTGATTCTTAGCATTCAAAACATTGTGGGGAATATTGATTTTTTTCAGATATAAACTTAAAAGTTCGTTTTTTTCTACTGAAGGAGTGCCAATTAAAATTGGTTGGCCTTGGTCATATCTTTCTTTGACTTCTTCAACAATAGCTTTTAATTTTGCTTCTTGGGTTTTGTAAATTCTATCTGATAAACTGCGCCTAATCATTGGCTTATTGGTTGGAATCATTATCGTTTCCATATTATAAACTTTTTTAAACTCCTCAGCTGAAGTGATAGCAGTACCAGTCATTCCAGCAAGCTTTTGATACATTCTAAAATAATTTTGCAAAGTAATGGTTGCTACTGTGCGACTTTCTTGTTGAACAGGTACTCTTTCCTTAGCTTCAATTGCTTGATGTAAACCGCCAGAATACCTTCTTTGAAATAATAGTCTACCGGTAAATTCATCAACAATAATAACTTTTCCGTCTTTAACTATATAATCTTTATCTTTTAGATAAAGATGATGAGCTTGAAGGGCTGTTTCTAAATAATGAGTAAAAACTATGCCTTTTTTATCAAAAATATTAAAACCGAAAATTTTTTCTGCTTTATCCAATCCTGTTTCTGTTAAGCTAATGGCTTTTTGTTTTTCATCAATAATAAAATCAATATCTTTTTGAAATCGAGGGGCTAAAGAAGCAAATTGCTGATAGAGCTTTGGAGCTTCTTCATCAGGAACAGAAATAATTAACGGTGTTCTGGCTTCATCAATTAAAACGCTATCCACCTCATCAACAATGGCATAATGATGTTTCCTTTGAACTTTTTCTTGAAAATCGTTGGCTAAATTATCCCTTAAATAATCAAAGCCAAATTCTGTGTTGGTGCCATAAGTGATATCTGCCAAGTAGGCTTCCTTTCTTTCTACAGGCCTTAAGAATTCTTTAAAAACCTTAAAGCCCCCTAATTCATCCCTTTGCTTATCTAAAACTTCTTTTTCAGGATCATAGAGGTATGCCCCTTCTTGAGTGACACAACCGACTGATAATCCCAAATAATAATAAATTTGCCCCATCCAGATGGCATCTCTTTGGGCTAAATAATCGTTAACAGTAATAATGTGAACTCCTTTTTCTTCAAGAGCATTTAAACTTGCTGCCAAAGTAGCCACTAAAGTTTTTCCCTCACCAGTTTTCATTTCTATCACCTTACCCTCATGAAGAGCTATCCCACCTAAGAGCTGCACATCAAAATGTCGCTGCTTCAAAGTTCTTTGAGCCGCTATTCTTGTTAAAACAAAAATATCAACTAAAAAATCATTCAGTGGTTTGCTGTTTTTAATTTGTTCGCGATATTCCTGAATCTTATCTTTAATCTCTGTTTGGGAAAGATTTTCCAATTCTTGTTCCCTCTTGGTAATTTGGTCTACTATGCTCTTTTTTTTATTTAAATAAGATTCGTTCGGGTTAAAAAATGAAAACATAAACAATATTAATATACAATTTACAATGGATTTCTATGAATTTCGCGAAGCATATTTCTATGAATTTCAACCTACTATAGAAATACCTAGAAATGCATAGAAATACGTAGAAATATATTATTCCCTTTTGCGAAATATTTTGGTTACTTTTCTCCAATAGTTTTGTTTAATTTCTTTATTTTCAACCATTAATCTTTTAAGACTATCTTTTAACTTATCAACAGCTTCATCTAAACTAGAACCCTTCTCCTCACAAAATAAATCTTTTCCGGGAATTTGAAATTTTGCTTTGGCAAAAAAAATATTCCCAGTTTCGTGATGCTTAGTATCTTTCGTGATAAAGATATCTAAATCCGCTTTGGTCCCAAATCGCTTGGTAAATTTTTCTAGGGTTTTTAATTTGGCTTCAATATTGTTTTTATAAGTTTCCAGCAATTCAAACTTTTGAGGAGTAATAGTGATATTCATAAAAAATAAAGATTACCTTTTTTCTCCCTGCCTGCGCAGGCAGGGCTTCGCTCGAAATAAGAACCTTTCGCTATCGCTCAAGAACCTTTTTTCTCGCTACGCTCGAAATAAGAATTAATGAATAGCCATTCTCATTTTAGCTGAAAATCTTCCATAAAGCAAACCCCCTCTTTTCGATTGAAAAAGAGGGGGTTAAAGCCAAACCGTGTCCTTTAGGCTTATTTGTGGTGCTTTTTTCCACCTTTCTTTGCTTTTTTTGCTTTTCTGACTGGTTTTTTGGCTTTCTTTGCTTTCTTTTTTGCCATGTTTTTTATTTAACAATTGGTTCCAAGCAGTCGACCTTCAATAAAATCCTGCTTGGTTTTCTTACATCGTATTTTTTAAAAAATTAAGAATATGTAAATGATATTAATGACAAATAAAATTAAATTTTGATTTTGACCCGCCTCGCGTCGACGAGCTCCGCGAGTCGAGGTGGGATTTTGAATTTTATTTCTGAATTTTTCTTTTCCTACTATCAATTTTACTCTCTCTAAAATGCGTGTCAAGCCCTTTTGGTAAAAATTCAATAAATTATCTTACAATTATTATTTCTTCTCTTAATTGAATTTTAAATTTTTTCCAAACACTTTTTTTCATTAAATTAATCAAAAATAAAACATTTTTTGCTTTTGCTTTTTTAAAATTAATAATAACATTGGTATGAAAATCAGAAATTTTTGCTCCGCCATGAATTTTCCCCTTCAAGCCACATTTTTCTATAAACCAACCAGCAGAAACCTTACCCCCCTTAACTGGAATAATCTGATTTTTAATTTTTACGGTTTGGTTTTTCTTATCATAGAACTGATCGTATGACGTTTCTTTGATAATAATGTTTTTAAAGACACTGCCAGCTGAAGGATAGCGAAACATTTGACGTTGAATTTTATATTGCCAGTTTTCTTGGATGTTTTTTTGAATATCTTGCTTCTTTCCCTTTTTTACTTTTAATTCTGCTTCCCAAATTATGTCCTTATTCTTCTTAAACACACTTTCTCGATAGCCAAACTTACATTGAGATAATGAATAATGCTTAATTTGGAAACCCGCCTCGCGTCGACGAGCTCCGCGAGTCGAGGCGGGTTTTTTTGGATTAAGAGCAATTACTTTTTTAACAAAATTTTTTGTTTCGTTTCCAAAAGCGCCGGCATTACCATAAATTGCTCCGCCAATTGTTCCAGGAATACCTGCCAGCCATTCATAACCAACCCAATTATTTCTTACGCATTTTTGTAAAAATTCTCCTAAGGACAAACCAGCGCCAACAAGAATAGTCCGCCAGCTGACGGATTGATTATTTTTTTTAAGAGTAGGGTTATTAATTTTTATTACTATTCCTCGATATCCATCATCAGAAAACAAAACATTGGAACCGTTGCCTAAAATAAAAAAAGGCAGATGATTATCTTTTGCCCATTGAAGAACTTGTTTTAATTCTTTTAAATTTTTAATTTCAATAAAATATTTTGCTTTACCACCAATTTTAAAAGTCGTATAATCCTTTAAAGAAATATTTTGTTTAATTCCTTTTATTAATTTCATTCTATTTTCTATTTGCCAAAGCAGTGGATCCGAAGGGGTGTACTCCAACGCTATTTGTTATGAGCGAGTGCTCAGCCTTCGGACCCATCTTCATTGTAAAATAATATAAAGTAATAATCAAGGGAAATAAGAACCTTTCGCTTCGCTCAAGAACCTTTTTTCTCGCTTCGCTCGAAATAATAAAAAACCGAGCACCCAGGATAAATCCTGAGTGCTCGGCAACAAATAGCTGGGTCACGTTATAGGAGATATAATCTCCGCTAGCGTAACGAACACTCACTCCAAGCAATATTATACACCCATATTTTAAAAAATGCAAGGGCTCTAAATGTTATTTCAAAAACACGCTATCAAATTCCCCAGCGAGGAATTTGCGCTCGCGCTCGGCCTCGCTCCCCCCTCTTTTCTATTGAAAAGAGGGGGACTATGCTCGCTCGGCCTGCGCGACGGTTTTCTTAATAACATTCATTCGCACTTTTATTTTTAAAAGTAAGTCTCTAAGCTTTTACAAAATAAATTTACTCTGCATGCTATATATAAAAAAAGCGAATCCTTTTCTCTTGAGCGACACAATAATAATAAAATCAAAATTCAAAAATCAAAAATTAAAATTAAAAAGTCAAAATTAATAGTTTAAAGAGCGAGTCTTTTCTTCTGCGAATGATTCAGGGGAGGGGTCATCTATTTAGGGGTTTATTTATAAACCCCACATATTAGATAGGGAGAGGTGAACGAGGCTCCGAGCAAGTGATATGAGCAGAAGAAAAGACGAGCGATTGTTAAGACGAGCTTGTATTCTTTCTCAGTGGGTTGGAATCTCAAACGGAATACGCCAAGCTTTAAGAGCGATGATTAAATCAAAAAAGAGATTCCGGTTTTTGAAATAATAAAAATCGTATTCTAATTTCTTCTTGGTATCTTCTATTGAAGAGCCATGAGGATAATTAATTTGGGCCCAACCAATTACTCCTGGTTTCATCAAAAAACGGTACTTGTAAAAAGGAATTTCCTTCTCGAACAGTTCAGTTAATTTTTCTTCCTCTGGCCTTGGTCCTACAAAAGAAATATCGCCTTTGATAATATTTAAAACTTGAGGAACTTCATCTAAATGGGTAAAGCGTAAAATTTTTCCTATTTTTGTAATCCTTGAATCGTATTTCAAAGTCCAAGAGGGACCCATTTTATCGGCGTCTCTAATCATCGTTCTAAATTTATAAATTATAAACTCTTTTCTATTTCTGCCTATTCTAATAGAGCGATACAGTGCCGGACCTCTAGAATTAATTTTAATAAACAAAGTGATTATTGGCCAAAGAGGCAAAGAAATAATAAAAAGAATAATACCGCCAACAAAATCAAAAAATCTTTTAAAGGTATCGTAGATATCAAGGTTAGGACGCAATAAGACAGAATCAAACCATTCTTTTGACAATAGCTCTAAAGGCACACGGCTCATAACTTTCTCGTAAAAATCAATGAGATTTTTGGAATCGTGAGCAATTAAAACTGGCGCTTCTTTTGACTGTTCCTCCTTAACAATTTCATAACCCAATTGAGGATTTTTTTGCAGAAAAGTTTTGAGTTCCCCAACTAAAGAATTATCACTCAGAATCGCAACTTTTAATCTTTTAAATTGAAGAATTTTATTAGCTAAAGCCCGCCAGAAAATGAAAACAATAAAAGCAAATAAAACCGTGACCACCAAAACAAATGAAGGCCTATAATAAGTCGGAGTGAAAAGATAAAAATACAAAGCAGCGACAAGAATATTGGCAAGAAAAACCTTTATCACTCTTTCAAAGAATTCTCTGCGGTTATTAGCATAGGCCAATTCATAAAGTCGGCCAATGAGAAAAATTACTAGCCAAATTAAAAACACAGGCAAAAAATATTGTCCAGCGGACATAAAAATTTCTTTCCTGAAAACAAAATGATATCTTAAACAAATTGATAAAAATAGAGAAAAATAAAAAGTTAATAAATCACCTGCTAACAAAAAGATAATTTTAAACAAATTAAATGGTAACATTTTGTAAAATTTGTTCTAATTTTTGACTAATTTCTTTCTTATCAAAATTATTAGCAGCATAAGTTTGAGCTAACGCTCCCATTTTTTCTCTTAAAAATTTATCGGCATAAAGTTGTAAAATACCATCGGCTAAAGCCCGCGGGTTTTCTGGTTTGACTAAAGTTCCGGCTTGGGATTCTAAAAGAATTTTACTGGCTTCACCTTCTAAATTGATAATCATGGGTTTTCCTGCTGCCATATAATCAAACATTTTAGAAGGAAGATTATTTTTAAAAGTGTCTTTATTTTTATAAGGAATAAGGCAGACATCCGCTAAAGTAACATACTGGGGCATTTCTTCGTGCGGTCTTAAACCAGTAAAAATAACATTCGTTAATTTTAATTTTCTGGCTTCAATTTTTAATTTTTCCTCAAGAGGTCCGGTACCAACAATCAAGAATACAATATCATCTTTTTCTCTCAAAATATCAGCTGCTTCAATCATTATTTCTGGCGCTTGAGCATAACCCAAAAGTCCTGTATACAAAACCACGAATTTATCATAAAGATTATATTGTCTCTCGATAAAAGAATGGTCTATTTTTTGAGCAAAAAATTCCAAATCAGCGCCATTGGCTAAATATTCTAATTTCCCATCAGGTAGGGCATATTGGCATCTTAAATTTTCAAAAAGAGCCGGAGAATTAACCAAAATCTTAATCGCCATTTTATAGATTTTCTCACTCTTTTTCCTAGCCCAATAATATAATAATCCCTTTTTTAAATAACCCGTAGAAACTGCCGCTTCTGGCCATAAGTCACGGATATCCAAAACTAAAGGAATGTTTCTTTTTTGAGCGATTTTTAAGCCAGCTAAACCGAGGAAAAGCGGCGGCAAAGAAATGATAATTAAATCAACTTGAGGAATTTTTCTAACATTCAGATAACTGGAAAAAGCAAATGATAAATAATTAATTAAACGGGGTAAAAACTTCGTGGAAAATGGAATATAGGTCCAGGCGCGAATAATTTTAACTCCATTTTTTTCTTCTTTAAAACACCAAGTATTTTTATAACCAGGAAAAAGTTTTCTTAAAGGATGATTAGGAAAAGAAGTAAGCACAGTAATTTCGTGTCCTTTATTGGCTAAATACTCGCAAAAATAACCCCAGCGATTAGCTGGCGCGTTAGTTTCCGGAGGAAAGTATTGAGTATAAAGTAGGATTCTCATACAATTACCAATTTACAATTCTCAATTTACAATAAATTTTCAATGATTCAATTTCTAATGTTTGAAAATTGATAAATTATAAATTCAATGAAAATTGTAAATTAAAAATTAAAAATTTATTTTATCGGCTCTATTCTAAATTCGTATTCTTTTGGTAAACCTTCTTTGAGAAAACCCGTTAATCTAATCGTTTTAGAAGGTATTTTTATTCCATATGATGGCGAGGTTTCATCTTCTATAATAGCACAATTTAAATCTTTTGGTGCTGTGAAAATAAAAGAATTTTTTTTACCCACTAAAATGATTTCTCGGTTTTGCTTTGGATTATCTTTCATCCAGATTTTAATATCTGGCGCCAAATGGAAATTCCATTCTAATT
>Ga0315285_10003616_pt1 | contig 16066 bp, 13 predicted proteins | sample YL17G09_36_MG_FD_203698 | JGI IMG/M metagenome (GOLD analysis project Ga0315285, IMG submission 203698) | Sediment microbial communities from Yellowstone Lake, YNP, Wyoming, USA - YL17G09_36 | ecosystem: Environmental > Aquatic > Freshwater > Lake > Sediment | place: USA: Wyoming | collected... | reverse complement strand
TTTCCATCGAATCTTAGGGCTTTCCCGTAATAACCTTCAACGAGCTTCGCTCCATGGTTTACAACGTTATTCCCTAAGCCACTATAGTCGATAACTTTCTCCTTGTTTGCGTCATCAAAGGGTATTACCAAGAAGGGTTCCGTCAAATTGAATTTCGGCAACCTAGATACGTTCGGCTTTTCAGGGGTTATGACACGCGCGTGCGCGCGTGGATAGTTCATTATGTACTTGTCTGCATATTCGTCCCTTGTTGTATCGGCGTCGTAACTTATGAGAAACAGCGAGTTGTTGGGGGATACCTCAACTAGTCTGAGGAATTCAGAAGCAGTCTCAGGCAGAGTAAGCAATGAACCCTGCTTGAACAGCTTATCGCTAATGTAAGACCTCATGTATATGTAATTGTTAGCGAAAACTAAGCTTTCGCCGTCTGTGAGATCATCTAATGTACTGCTTAATGTAATTAAACCGCGATCCTGATAGAGATAAGACTTCTCGATGAATTGAGAACTGAAGTAAATTCCATTTAGAAGAGTCAAAATTATTATAAGAAGGAACATCGCTTTTCTCGGATTTATTATCTTTACTTCGAACAGTTTTTTACCATTGACAAATGCAATTTTAATCCAATCTTCCCTTACAGATAGCAAACCCAGCATCAACATCAACAAAATGAGCTGGATTATTATTGCATCTGAAGTCCAAAGTCTAGGCAGGAGATATCCAACGTAGACGCCGCCTTTCTCCTTAGATAACCAGACGTTGACCCATAGAAGTATGAGCGCTGCAATGGACACAGGAACGAGTTTCCTGTAAGATGAATTATCTTTAATATCTTTTAAAATCATAAATCCTAGAGGTATCCAGAGGGGTACCATCCATAGGGAATACCTGCTGACGTCGTCCAGGTTCGTTGAACGTAATGCTTCGAAGTAGAATAGGCACGCTGAGAGGAGGACGATCCAGCCAAGCACATTCTTGTTTAAATCTTCACGCATATCCCGTGAAATAATCAGGATTGGCAGGGCCAATATGGTGGCTGAGATTAGAAGGCTTGAGGACTCGGGCATTAAAAGCCTGTAGAAGTAGTCAAGGTAAACGACAAAACTTTTTGTGAACAAAGTTGTGGCTGTGGGGTTCCACAAAGGTGTTAAAAACCATCTTACAAACATTCCAATTGGGCTAATGAATATGAATTTACCGAATAAATTTGCGAGTTCTCTATTTCTTAATATCCAAATGGATATGTTATATGGTATGTCTAAACCTAGTTCATATATTAAAATTGGTAATAATACAACTATTAAGAAGATCTTATATTTTCGGCTTTGTTCGTAAAGCTTGGATCGAAGCATAATATAGACTAGAATTATCCACATAGGCGCAAAAACCAAGAAATTGGGCTTAACGAATATTAAAACAATTATTCCTACGAAAGAGTAAAGCAAATTTAATATGTTAATCGAAATATCATTACCAACTTTCGAAAATGACCCGACAAAAAAAAGTACTGCAAATACTACATAAAAGGAGACGATTAAATCATTTAATGACAAGGCTGAAAACGAGAATAGAAGTGGGTTAGTTACTACTATTACGAACACAGCTGTGTTTAGCCCTTTGTTTCTTATTAATAACGATGAGGCAAAAGCAGTCATAACCAAGAAGCTTGCGCCTAAAAGACCCGCTTGGTGTGCCGGTAATCCTGTTGCACCTATAAAGGAGCTTAGAAGGTATATCCAAAAATATCTGCCTAGTAACAGTGCTTTAGATTCGTTTTGGTTGGGGCTAACTCCAATCGGTGGTGCTGCATTGTTTAAAATGCCCAATCTGGCTGAAGAGATGTAGTCCGTTTCATCCGGAAACAATAGGCGTGGAAGTCCACTGAAGTATAGCAGTAAAGCAACATATGCTGAAAATGCGAGAGCAATTAACAGGGTGTCATATTTGATGGGCTTAAACTCCGTCTTTCTAATTAACGCGATAATAACGAGAAACACCATAAATATTAGTACTGTAAGAGAATAGCTGTATGGGTTTAGAGGGAAATCGAGCATAAGCATGAACGATGTCAGTATAACCAACATTACTGTTGAAACAAAGAAGCCCTCGACCACCAGCTTTACCATATTATCCATACTACGTCTTAGAACAGCCAGAAGCATTACGCCAGGAAGGACGAATAGGGAGGGAAAAGCGATTACAGTCATTAGTAATGATGATGTAGTCGCCAGAGACAAATCGAAATAAATCAGTTCAATGACGATTGATAGCAGATAGATAAATCGACCATCCTTTAGAATATTTTCAGTCATCATGTTCTTTCCTTAAAGTTACCTGATGAGCATAAGAGAATAATAGATTGTTAGGGTTAAGACGTTTTCGAAGCGCACGTGTATTGCTTCCTCGGGCGTTTTCTCACCTATGATAAAGCCCTCGCGTAGCCGGCAGTCCATCCGCGCCCTCAAGCCAGCCTCGAGGAGGCTAACTTTTCCATCCTCATAAGCTTATTCTTGTAGAGCACCTCCTTCCCCTGCCTGTAAGGCTCCCGCCGCGTCAGCATGTACCAGACGACCCGGAGCATCTTGTTCGCCACCCTAACCACCGCGTTCTGACTGCCGTGCCTCTGACGCGTCCTCTCGTATAGCGTCCTCATCTCGGGGTCATGCGAAGAAGCCGACTTGGCCGCCTCCACCATCAGCCACCGCACATGCTTGTTCCCTCCACTCTTGATCTTACAGTAATGAGTGGACTCCCCGGACTGGTGGAGGCTGGGGCAGAGGCCAGCCCAGCTCACCAGCTTCTCGGGCGATTGAAACCTGGTGACGTCCCCGATCTCGCTGGCGATGAGCAGCGCTCCGTAGTGGCTCACCCCGGTCATGGTCATCAGCAGCCGCACTTCCTCATCCATCGATGCCTTCGACGCGATCCTACTATCAACCGCCTCTACCTCACGCTGGAGGCCCCTGAGGCGTCGGATTTGGCTCTCGAGGATGGCCTGGTCCTCACTCGGCAGCTCCACTTCCTCCAGCCACCTCATCCCGCCGACGCAGAATAGGTCCTTATGCTCGCATCGGAGGTCGTACTTGTCGAGGAGGCTGTGTACCTCGTTCCGTATCCGTGTGCGGTCCTTGACTAACTCGGACCTGTATCGGAGAAGGCTCCTCCTCTCCCGTGTCTCCTTTGGCGGGATGTAGCACTCAGGTATGAGGCTGGTCCTTAGCAGGTGTGTGAGGATCCTAGCTGACAGCTTGTCTGTCTTGATGCGGGCCTGGGCGATGACCTTGGTCTGCAGCGGGTTCGCGAGCTTCACCGGTACGCTATGTGCCTCCAGGATCTCGTACGTCTTGAGCCAGAGGTTCCCCGTCGACTCCAGGACTGCGCGGCACTCCCCGTACCGGGAGAGATTCTCGGCGAGCTCCTCTATGCCGCCGCGGGTGTTCATGTAGATGAGCTTTCTGAGGATCTCTCCCTTCTCGTCGGCGACACAGACGGCGCAACGATTTTTCCCCACGTCGATCCCTACATAGTTCGTTCTCTTCACCTCCCTTTTTCGGTGGGGCTAGCTTGTAGGCGGCATCCACCTATCAGAGCTCCTTGGCTCACTTTGACAGCCGCTGGGACACGCCCATTCATAGGAAAGGCCTCGAGGGCCAGAGAAACGCAGGGCTCAGCCAGCTACACCTACTTCTTCTAGGTGAAGAGGGCTTTATCATGTCAACATAGGAGCGCACTAACTGATTATAGTTATCAGATAGTGACTTCTTACGTAGTTATCTTAAATCTCTCTCCGAGGATGCGCTTATGGATCCTTAGTACTTCTTATTCAAGGCTGAGTCGATGAAATCCCTAAGCATGACGCTTCGCCTTCTCCACTCGGAGCCGGTTTGGAAGCTCTTCTTCCACTCCTCGTAGCCTTGGGCTTTGATCTCTTCGATGTAGCGATCCGGCGTCTCCCACTCTAGTCCTTCGCACTCGAGGTATAGTGGGTTTCGGGCTGAGCGCCATAGAGTTATGGGCCACTCCGCGTAGAAGCCGTATTGATTCATTGGCTTACGTTCAGTGACTTTCTTCGCCAATGCCGGGGTAAGTATCCAGGTGGTGCCGAGTACGTCCCGTGTCTCCTGGAAGTCGAGGACCTTTGAGGTGAGTGTGTTCCCGATGCCCTCTGTTATTGTCTGGGTTTCGGGGTGCGTCTCGAAGGCTCGTCGGGTTCTCCCGATCAGCACGAAGTCGTTCTCGTCGTTGGTTGTGGCTAGTGTTTCAAGTTCCTGGGGATGGCTCTTGATCCAGTGGAGCGCCCTATCCAAGTCGCAATAGAACAGGGAATCGACATTGGGTGTAAGCGCTCGGCTTAGGGCCGTTTGGTAGCTGCTGATGACCGAGTCCTCGGCCCTGAAGGTGGAGTACCCTCTTTCTCTTAGTTGGCTTACTGTCGCTGGATTGGTTTTGGGTGTGTAGGCTACCGACGCAGAAGCGAATAGGTTTCTAAGGCAGTCATCGATTTCCTCGATGAGGTAGCCCAGCCTGTTGTCTGGGTCGTGGATGGTGGATGTGAAATTAATGTGGTTCATCTTCGTGGGACTCGGTTCACAGGGTTACCTTGGATGCGTCTCCGAGGATCAGTTTGTGGCCCTTAGAGACGAATTGGTTAGAGTCAGTTATTTCTACGTTCTTCCCGATGAGGCTGTCTGTGATGCGTTTCCCGCAGTCGATGAGTGCGCCGCTCATAATGATAGTGTTCTCTATCTCCGTGTTTCGGATGGTGGCGTGGTCTCCAATGCTCGTGTAGGGTCCGATGTATGTGTTTGGGCCTATCTCGCAGTGCTCGCCGATTACGACCGGTCCGCGGATTGTGGTTCTGCTATGAATTAATGTGCCTTCTCCGACTCCGACGTTGTTGGTTAGGGTGGCGGTCTCCTCGACTTTCCCGTGGTTGTATGGTTGGAGTTCCTGGAGGATGAGCTGGTTTGCCTCGAGGAGGTCCTCGGGCTTGCCTGTGTCCTTCCACCAGCCCTGGACCTTCTGGACGCTGACCTTGTGTCCATCGGTGAGGAGCGTTTGGATCGTGTCGGTTATCTCAAGCTCGCCCCTCCATGAGGGCTTGATCTTGCGGACGGCGTCGAAGACTTTGTCGTTGAAGACGTAGATTCCTATGAGGGCCCAGTTGCTTATGGGGTCCTTTGGCTTCTCGACGAACCTGGTGATGTCTCCGTTCTTGTCGAAGACCACGACGCCGTACTGGCTGGGGTTCTTGACCTGGGTTGCTCCTATGACGCAGTCGCTGTGGCTGTCGGTGAACTCTTTGACGAGGGGAGTTACTCCTTGCTTGATGAGGTTGTCGCCGAGGTACATGACGAATGGCTCGCCTTTGAGGTGGTCCTCGGCGACCATGACGGCGTGGGCGAGGCCCTTGGGCTCGGGCTGGTCGATGTAGGTGATCTTTACTCCGTACTTTGACCCGTCGCCAAGGGTCTCTACGACGCCCTCTTTGATTGGGCCTAGGATGATGCAGATGTCTTTTATACCTGCGTTTTTTAGATGCTCTAATCCGTAGACGAGCATTGGTTTGTTTGCTATTGGTAGCATGTGCTTGTTTCCAGTGGAGGTAAGCGGCCTCAGCCTGGTTCCATGACCTCCAGCGAGGATTAGGCCCCTCATTACATTGTTCCTTCTTTAGCTTGGGTACTAAATATTGTTAGGGCTTCATCTATGTTTAACATGGGTATGCCCAAGGTCCTTTCTATCTTTTTTACGTCAAGAGAGCTGTCCATGGGCCTCTTGGCCATTTGCTTCATGTTGGAGCTGTCAAGGGGGTTGACGAGGGATTGGTCGTAGCCCATTATCTCCGCCAGTTTTATTGTGAAGTCGTACCTGTTTAGCCTAGTCTTCCCCGCCACATGGTAGAGGCCTGTGGTATCCTGCTCGCAGACCTTGATTAGGGCCTCTGCGAGGCTGTCAGCCAGGGTGGGGGAGCTGTACTGGTCGGTTACGATGTTCACCGGCTCCCCTTTCCCGAGTTTCTGGGTGAGCCACATGGCGAAGTTCAATGGCTTCCCTGAGGAGGATTGGAGAGTATTTGTGGATACCCCGCTGTAGATGACGGAGGTTCGGGCGATGGCGTGGTTTTCACATGCCTCCCTTACAGCCTTCTCCCCCTCCAGCTTCGATTGTCCGTAGTAGTTAACGGGGTTGGCGGGGTCAGTCTCCTTGTATAGCCCCTTTCCGCCGTCGAAGACATAGTCGGTGGAGACGAAGACCATCTTCGCCCTCAGGCTCCCGCAGACCTCGGCTATGTTCCTAGTACCCTCGACATTAACTAGGCGTACTTCCTCCCTATGGGCCTCACAGTAGTCGACGTTGTGTACGGCTGCTGTGTCGATGACCGCGTCGGGCTCAAGCCTCCTGATCAGGCCCTGGATGGCTTCCCTGTCGGTCTTGTCCACCTGGAAGGTTCGTGCTTCCTCGAGAGGGGGCTTCCTTGTCATGTAGGTCGTGTAGAGGGAGTGAGCCTTTCGAGCCTGTTCCACTATCTTGGTTCCCAGCTGCCCGCCCCCGCCGATTACCAGTATCTTCATCTTCTTCCCTCTACAGGACGGTGTCCCTTAGTATGATCTCCTTGAGGAGGCCTTCGACGCCCAGGAGATGCTTGTACCACTCGACGGTCCGGGTCTTCATGCCGTCGGTGACCTCCCCCCTCTCCAAGGCCTCGCATATTTCCTTGGTGGCGTCTCGCGGGGTGTAGTCTGGCTTGAATCCTAGCTCGGCGATCTTGTCGAAGTTTACCTGGTAGGAGCGCTTGTCGGGGTCCCCGTACCAGTCCAGCTCGTAGGGCTTACCGATGTTGTCGCCCAGGAGCTTTGCCAAGGGGTGTATCTGGTAGTTCTGATCGTTGGAGCCCACGTTAAATATTTGCCCATTCACCTTCTCGGACTCGGCTTCGGCTAAGAGGAGGTAGGCCTTGGCCACATCCCTGACATGGATGAAGGGCCTCCACTGGGATCCGTCCCTCATCACCGAGATCTTCCCTGTCTTCTGGAGCCTCAGCACCATGGCGTTGATGGCGAGGTCGAAGCGCATCCGGGGAGATAGCCCATATACCGTGGCGAACCTTGGAGCAACCACCGTGAAACCCGTATCACCCAGGGGGAGGATGTCTTTCTCTGCATTTACCGCAGATTTGGCGTAAGTGGTCAGGGGGTTGGTGGGGGACTCCTCCGTGAGGACCTCGTCGTGGAACCCGTAGACGCTGCAGGTGGAAGCTAGGATGTATCGTTGTACGCCGTATTCCTTGCTCAATTTTGCCACCCGGAGCCTGCCCAGGTAGTTGATATCATAGGTCTTCGCCGGGTTCAGTTCTCCGCTGGGGTCGTTGGAGAGGGCGGCAAGGTCTATCACCACATCTACTCCTCTTAGGAGGTCGGGGTTGAACCAGCGGATGTCATCCTGAACCAGCTTGAGCCTGGGCTCTCCCTCCAGTTTAGAGAGGGGCTCTTTCCCGAAGAAGAATCGATCTAAGCAGGTTACATTGTAACCCTTTTCGAGAAGTTGCTCAATTAAGGGGACGCCAATGTAGCCGGCGCCACCCGTCACTAGAAAGTTCATCTTCTAGTCCTCTACTTGTTGGGTGAGTAGTACCAGTCCCAAGGTTTGCCTACCCGGGGATCGTTGGTCTTGCCGTTAATTGCTTTCGGAGCTACCCTTGGGTCATCCCAGAACCTCCTCTCCTCGTCAGGGTTCTTATAGTCGTAGAGAAGATTCACGCCGTAGAGCACTTTTACAGGCTGTGTACCGATGGCTTGGTAGCCATGCCAGAGGATGCCTGGAATCCTTGCCACCCTCAGCCTCTCGCTGCTCAGGATGATCTCGTCGATCTCCCCGTAGGTGCTGGAATCCTTCCGGTCATCGTAGGCACAGATCTTGACAGCTCCATCTATGCACAGAAAATAATCATTCTGGCCCCGCAGATGCCTATGCCAAGCACGCACGATGCTCGGATAACTATAAGATAAGTTAAGCTGGACAATCCTATCGCCTTTGAGGAGATCCTCCCAATCGCCCCTAACTAGTTCCGAGAAAAAGCCCCGTTCATCCACATTTTTTACCAGATCTTTGACTTCAATCCCTTCGATCATGATCTTAATAGTAGCAAAAATTAGATTAAAGACTTTTTATTTTCTTGAAAAGATGAAAATGTTCTTCTGCCTAGCTTATGCTGGGTACTGGTTGGCTTGAAGGCTGTAGCTACCATTCAAGGCTCTGGGTCCATAAGGAGAGCAGCTCGGATATACCCAAAAGCTTCAAGACCTAGAATACGATGTCGATGACTTTGACCTCGTTTCCCGCGGAGACGTTGTAGACCTCGCCGCGTTTACCTTTGTTCATCATGTTCTCTATTGCGGCGCAGTGGCCGAGGACGTATAGCCAGTCTCTTATTGCTTCGCCCGTGCCATATACAGGTATTTTTAGGTTGTTGATGGCTCTCAGGATGGTTTTTGGGATTAATTTTTCGGGGAATTGATATGGGCCGTAATTGTTGGTGCAGCGTGTTACGACTATGTTCATCCCATAGGTTCTTGCGTAGGCATTGCACAGGAGGTCCGCTGCTGCCTTTGTGGCTGCGTATGGATTTGAGGGGCGTAGATTATCTGTTTCGGTGAAGGACCCCTTCGTTATGTCTCCGTATACTTCGTCTGTTGAGATTTGGATATGTCTTATTTTTCTGTCCATTTTTCGTTCTGCTTCGAGGAGGTTAAAGGTTCCAATGTAGTTGCTCTCGATGAAGGGGTTGGGGTTTGATATGCTTCTGTCGACGTGTGTTTCTGCTGCGAAGTTGACTACCACGTCTACGTCTTTAATTGCTTCTTGTACGAGTTTGGGATTTGAGATGTCTCCTTTTATGAAGCGGTATCTGTTTCTGTTTTCGAGTTTTTTGAGGTTTTCAGGGTTTGCGCCTATCCCGATCTTATCTATGTTGATGATCTCGTGGTCTGGGTGATTTGAGAGGCTTTGTATGATGAAGTTGCTCCCTATGAATCCTAGTCCTCCGGTCACTAGTAGTTTCATGTTTGTTTCACTTGTGTGGGGGGTAGTTCCAGTCCCATGGTTTGCCTACTCTTGGATCATCTTTCCTGCCATTTATTGTGGTGGGTATGATTGTGGGGTCGTTCCAGGGTCTCCTTTCTTCGTCTGGGCTCTTGGGGTCGTAGAGTTTGTTGACGCCGTATAGAAGCTTTATTGGTTGCGTGCTTATGGCTTTGTAGCCGTGCCAGAGGATGCCGGGTACTCTCGCTACTCTGGGTCTCTCGCTGCTGAGGACTATCTCGTCGAGTTCCCCGTGTGTCTCTGAGCCTTCTCTGTCGTCGTAGGCACAGACCTTGACCGAGCCTTCTATGCAGATGAAATAGTCTACCTGTCCTCGGAGATGCCGGTGCCAGGCCCTGATTATGTTGGGGTAGCTGTAGGATAGGTTAAACTGGGTAATCGTGTCTTCTCCTAGAAGCTCCTTCCAATCTTCCCTGATAAGCTCCGAGAGGAAGCCTCTCTCATCAACATTTTTTATGATCTCTTTTATTATGATACCGGATATCATTTCGTCTAGCCCTCTGATATATGAGAATTTTGAGTTATTATAAATCTGTCTTAGATTCGCGCATATAGGTAGCAAGAAAGTAGTGAACGACTGCTAACTGTAAGTAGCTAGCGCGAACTAAGATTGTTCCTTGAGACGTAGATGAGAACGTTAAAAGTTCTCGAAAATCCGACAATTTAAGATACTATTTTAGGGCCGAATCCTATTGCGGCATATTTTACTCTATCTTTGAATAATTCTGGGTCTGTTATTCTTCTTCCATCAATTAGTGCCGGGGTTCGCATATGTTTTATTAAGTCTTCTGGCTTTAAAGCCTTGAACTCTTCCCACTCTGTCACAATAATGCAACAGTCTGCCCCTTGTAGGCATTCGTACATCGACGAGGCGTATTTGACTCTTTCTTTGAAGATTTTCTTAGCGTTTTCTACTGCTGCGGGATCGTATACAACAATTTCCGCTCCATCCGCTAAAAGAATGTTTATGATCTTGATGGAGACAGCTTCTCTCACGTCGTCGGTGTTCGGTTTGAAGGCTAAGCCTAAAATGGCTATTTTTTTGTCTTTGAGTGCGCCGAGGAATTTTTTGCATAACTGTACGGCTTTGTTGGGTTGGTTTTCGTTCACGCTTTCTACAGTTTCTAGGAGCTCAGGGGAATAGCCTGACTTTTTGGAATATGGGATTAGGGCTTTGAGGTCTTTTGGGAAGCATGAGCCTCCGTAGCCTAGGCCGGCGTTTAAGAAGTGGGGGCCAATTCTTTTATCTAGTCCTATTGCTTTGGCCACTGTTGTTACGTCTACGCCCGGCGTTTTTTCGCATATGTTTGCTATCGTGTTTATGAAGCTTATTTTTGTGGCAAGGAAGGCGTTGCTTGCATATTTTATAAGTTCTGCTGTTGGAATGTTAGTTCTGATGATTGGTGGTGTTTTTTCTCCATAAAAGTTTCGGTAAAATTCTGCTAGGATGTCTCCTGATTTTATGTCATACTCTCCAATGATGATTCTGTCGGGGTTTAAGACATCTTGGATAGCGTTACCTTCTCTTAGGAACTCTGGGTTGAAGCAGAGCCCGAAGTCATGTCCACATTTCTTCCCTGAATATTTTTCAAGGATTGGCTTAATATTATTCAGGGTTGTGCCTGGTAAAACAGTACTTTTAACGACTACCAGATAACAATTTGATTTTTCTTTTAAGGCTTCTCCTAAGTCTCTAGAAACGAGTTTTATGTATCTTAGGTTTATGTTTCCATTGGGTTGGCTTGGAGTTCCGACTGTAACGAAGGATATGTCCGACTCCATCACTGCTTCTCTTGGGTTTGTAGTACAGCGGAATGTACCCTTGTCGAGGCAATCTTTCAACAGAGTTTCTAAGCCCATTTCATAAAAGGGTACCTTACCGCCCATAATCCTTCTCACCTTCTTTTCCTCGATGTCAACGCCAATGCTTGTGAATGTTTTATTTGCGAAGCAGAGAGCTGTGGAAAGTCCTACATATCCGAGACCGAAGAAGGATATACGTTTGTAAGCCGTAATCATCTGAATTTTAATCTCTTCTTATCCTTTAAAAAGGATAGCATGACCTAAAATATTTAATGAAGAGATGAGGTATAGGGTAAAGTTATGATAAGAAAGGTGGTTATTTCCGCCGCAGGTTTAGGAACCCGTCTACTTCCTGTAACTAAAGAACTTCCAAAAGAGATGTTGCCGATATTTGTTAGAAACTTGAAGGGTAATATAATTTGTAAGCCGATGTTGCAGGTGGCTTTTGAACAGTTGTATGATGTGGGTTTTAGGGAGTTTGGATTTGTTGTTGGTAGGGGAAAAAAAGCTGTAAAGGATCACTTCACAGTTGATGAAAACTTTGTGGGATATCTTAAAAAGAATAATAGAGTTGAGTTGGCTAATAGATTAAGTGATTTTTACGAGAAGGTAAGTAATTCGACTATGGTTTTTATAAATCAGCCAGTACCAAAGGGGTTTGGGGATGCTGTTTATAGGGCTAAATCGTTTACTAGAAAAGAGCCGTTTCTGTTACAGGCTGGGGATGATCTAATCCTTTCTCGTAATAACGATCACGTAAGAAGGATGGTTACGGTTTTTGAGGACTACGATGCTGATGCAGTCTTTTTAGTTGAAGAAGTTGAAGACCCCCGAGGATATGGTGTTATTGTTGGGGACAAAATAAAGCAGGATGTATTCGAGGTGAAAAAAGTTGTTGAAAAACCGAAAGTGCCTCCTTCTAATTTAGCTGTGATTGCCTTGTACATTTTTAACCCGATTATTTATCGAGCGATTGACAAAGTTATACCTGATGAGACTGGCGAAGTTCAGTTGACAGATGGAATTAATCTTCTTTTGAATTTTCAGTGCAAGGTTTATGCATTAAAGTTAAAGGAAAAAGAGCGACGGGTGGACATAGGAAGTCCTGAAACTTATCTAAGAACTCTAAGGAATCTGCCGCTAGATTTGTAGTGTTGTTATTGGTGTTAGCGTGCTTGTTTTTTTATCGTTAGTATGTCTTCACTTGCGCTAGAATAAAACCAAAACTCGGAGGACTGATACCGGCTCCAACATCGATGCTCTAGTAGAGAGGCAACAGAAAGTTCTTAACACCTCGATATCTGTATGACTGGGAAAATCGAGCCCGCCAAAGAACAAAATGAACAATGCACGCAGTATTTTCACAAGCATCAGTCGTTCCTGGCTCAAGATGTACGTATTTAGCTCTTGGTCCATTCTTGGGTGAGTGTTTCGCCCAAGGTTTGGGATAAATTGCGGCCTTGCTGTTGCGCGCGCTCGAGTTGTCAGTGTATTTAAGCCCTTATAAAGGAAGGCCCGTCTTAAACCGGATTTTATGGGTTAATCTGAATCCTCTTTTGTTTTAAAATTAAAAATTATATCTGAAGTTTTGCGTTTTTGGTTGAGTTCTAGACTAAAATAGATTTTATTTTGTTTTGAGGGTTAAAGGGCAGTTCTCTTGAGCACAATTGCCTCTAACCTCTTTACACCATCCACCCTTCTCGAATCGGCACGCATGCCTCAGTCTCTGGAAGGCCAGGCTCACCATGACCGCTCCTTCAGGCATCCTAAACGCTTGTCTAGAAACTCGGTATAGGATTTCGGGCCTTCCCCTCCCATACTTCACAACCTCTCTCAACACAAGCCCAGACGCCGTTAAATGCTTCAGATGATTGTGGACTGTTTGACGGGCAAAACCCGATGCATCTACGAGGCGGCGGAGGCCCACTCCGTCCTCCCTACTTTCCCTGCGAAGCAAACCAACCAGAGATTCACAAACCCAATCCACGAGAAAAACAGGGTTTTAATCTATTTAAATCTATCTTTAAAAAAAAACGCAAAACTTTAGTTATAACTTCCTTTTTTTATACTATAACTCTCTTATTATATGATTAATAAATAAAGATGCCTAATATAAATGATAAAATTAACATTATTTCAAATGACATATTGATCGTTAATTTTAAAACATCATATACCGCACTCATAATGAGTAGTGATATTGATATTGATGAAGATATTTTACTAATACTTTTTCTTTCTAACTTGATTTCAATGGTCTTTTGTCCTAAATTAATTATTATTTTCATAAACATCACTTAAATAAATGGTTATTTAGTACAATTTTTTTTATTTCTAATGCGCGCACATGCAAGCTGATATCTATCTAATTAATTTAAAAACATATATTTTTTGACCCATATTAAAAACTAGAGAGAAATGTTCAGAATTGAGGAATGGTTCGACATATACTCTATCCACAAAGAGCTTATACGGATAATTTGGATTGTAAGTATACCCTTGCCAAGTGACATCTGTTAGATCATATTGTTCGATCCAATTTACAGTTCGGTAGCTCAAAACAACATAAAAATCTATTTTGTCTTGATTCACTTGAGTTTTCGTATATGTTAAATACATATCTTCGTATTTGCTTTGTGTTTGGTTCAAACTTGTAATAAAATGATAAGCCTCGGAAGCGTTTAAATATCCAAAAACTTGATTTTTAATACCTTTTAAAATCTGTGTTTCCTTTTTAGGAAGTCCATCACTTATAAAGTCTCCACCTATCAACCACACTTTGTTAGCCAAGGAATTCATAGCAACCATAGTATTATAGTCACTTACTATTCCAACATTCGTTCCAGTTGAATTAAGAAACCATGAGGCTGTTGCATATTCTTCTGGCGACCATATTGAATAAGCTTTTTGACCATTAGGAAACTTTGAAAATCTGTTTTCGACCCTAATTGATAAAGACGAAATAAGTAAAAATAAAATTATACTTAAAATAAAGATTTTTTGCAGATATTTTTCTCTTGATGTTAACGCATTAATTATTTTTTCTGCTGCTAGACCAATAACTAATGCCATAAACGGTGTTAATAATCTTGCTGCTCTTTGGGATTGAGGCAATATCATAGAAAAATATAAGAAAAGAGTAAAGACGAACAGAAAAAGCACTATCAACTGATTCTTTTTACCGGAGAAAAAGGTTATAGCTACTCCAATAGATGTCAAGAGGAGGGCGCTCAAACCGTTTGCTTCATAGAATATATTTTTTAATTCTTGAAATGATAATGAAGTTACCCATGGTAATTTCAGATATGATATAATATTATAAAAAATTATATTTAGAAAATTAGTTGATGCTAATAAAATTAGGAAAAAGGATAAAATACTTAATATTCTTAAAAAAAACTTATAATTTTCTATATTTTCTGCAATAACATAAACTAAGCTAAATAATACGATTATGAATGTGAACATCACACCTTCTTGTGGAGCAGCTATAAATAAAAATAGAAATACGAGTAAGAAAGAAATGGCATCTAACTTTACATGATTGACGAAAAATAATAATATTATACTAATAATTCCGATTATGATAATCAGAATAGGCATAATATAAAATGTTCTAACTCCCCATTCAAGTCCTAAATTATTTTCCGATAATAAATCACTGTTTTTAATAAAGAACAAAAAAACTGAAATAATTGAAGGAAACAATATGGACTTTATCCATCGATTTATACTATATTTTTCATAAGAGACTTTCATGTACGTGAAAAGAAGAATGGATGGAAATGTTGCACCACAAATAGAATTACTTCGAAAATCCAATAATAATTGAGTATAAAGTACATGATGCCCAATATTTAACAAAATTCCAGAGACAGCCGCAGTAATTGCTACTAAGTTACTTTTAAAAAACTCTTTAGCTAGTAAAAATAGACCAATAATAAATATTGCAGCAAGAGTTAGAGAAGCTGACCACGTGATTTCTAGTGGTGAAATATTCCATAAGACAACTGGGGGGTATAAGAGTATTAACTCAACCCATCTTACGTTAAGATTAAAGTAACCATCTTTAAGCATCCTTAAAATTGGTTGATTTACTGCGAGAGGAATATCCCATGCTGTCCCTATTGTTCCAAATGGAATATGTAAACGAATAAGCCCAAAAGCAAACACAGCTACAATCATTAAGAGAACAGGCCAAACATACATGAGTGTTGTTTGAATTAGAGAAAAACTATTTCTAAAGATTATAATCAATCCCTGGGAAGTTCCAGTTTCTTTTATTCTAAGTATAATGTATCCCAAGGGAAAAACTAGAATCAGTATAGGAAATACAGAAATAACTATAGATAAGTGAAGTAATTGTAAGGCTAACATTATAACAGTTAAAAAAATAACTCCGATAATCCATATAAATAAAAAGATAATCCAGAATCTTGAAAATAAGGATTCAAATAATTTTTCTTTATAAACATATATTAAAAAGAAACCTACAAAATAGGGTAAAATAATAATTAAAATTAGGGATAATATCGATCGAGTAAGCTGATCAATAGGAATAATTATAGAAATAAAAAAAGTTGAAATTAACATAACTAAAAATAAGTCATTCAGTTGTTTTATTTGCTTCATAATAGAGCCTTCTCTAATATAATTTATTAGTCATTTATTGAAAGAACTTTTTTATAGTAATCTTTTAAAATGATGGATTAATTCTTTTCCGATATGAATTGGTGTGAATCTCTCTTTAAATAATGCATAACCATTTTTTCCCATTTCATAGGCAATTTCTCTGTTCTTAAATAATATCATTATTTTGTCTGCAAGATCACGAGGATTACCCTTCTCACAAAAAAGAGTATTTTTATCTGTTAGAATCTCACTGCAAGCATTTGAAGAAGCTGTTATAATGGGTTTTCCCATTGCTAGCGCATCAAAAATTTTGTAGGGGATTACTCTATCAAGTTTTTGGGAATTTCCAAACACCCCTAAACAGACATCGGCTTTTGAAAGGAAAAAACGTAAATTATCATATGGAACAGGAGGAAGTAATTCTACATTAGTTAACCCTAAGTGTTGTTTTAATGCTTTGATTTTCTGAAAATTTTGTCCTTCTCCAATAATTTGAAAAGATATTTGAGATTTATATTGTTTTAAAGAA
>Ga0315285_10003612_pt1 | contig 16072 bp, 18 predicted proteins | sample YL17G09_36_MG_FD_203698 | JGI IMG/M metagenome (GOLD analysis project Ga0315285, IMG submission 203698) | Sediment microbial communities from Yellowstone Lake, YNP, Wyoming, USA - YL17G09_36 | ecosystem: Environmental > Aquatic > Freshwater > Lake > Sediment | place: USA: Wyoming | collected... | reverse complement strand
AGAGGTCGGACGCCATGACGCGCTCGACAACTTCCAGCGCGTCAGGAATGACTGCTCGCAGCTCAGGCTGTTCCATGGTGAACCAGCGGGCGATTCGTTCCAGGTGGGCGCGGTTGCGCTGGGGGCCCCGGGCGGCATACTCCAGTAGACCATGGACGACGGTCCCCCAGGCCATGCCGGTATCTGGCTCGCGGGTGCGCCCCGGCTCAGGAGGCTGGCCAGGGCGGGTGCCGCGGTGGGCAGTCCCGGTGACGGATTCGACTCGCCAGGAGGCAGCAGCCGCCTGCATGCGTTTCTCGTCGCGGGCGGCCTGCGCAGCCATCCGAGTCTCGGGGCTGAGATCCCCCATTTCCAGCGCCGGCACGGCGACCGCAGAACGGATCGCAAGGATGGGGACGTCCTTGAGGTATGGGGTCAGCGGTTCCCAGGGGCGCGTGGCACGCCCGCCCGCGGCCCCACAGCGGCTGATGACCAAGAGCTCCTTGGCCCGCGTGGCGGCAACATAGAGGAGGCGGTGCTCCTCGGCGGTCACGTAGGCAAGCTCCGCGGCCTCATGATCGGCCCAGCCTGCCGGCTCAGCCAGGAGGTGGCGGCCCCACTCGCCGAATCGATGCGTGATCGGGAGATAGCCGACCGCCCGCATGCCATCCCGGAGGATCCGGACGTCTGCCCGGGCCTTCACGCCGCCAACGGCCGCCTGGCCCACCAGATGTGGAGCGTGGAGATATGCCCATGCCGGATGGACTTCTCCCGCCGCGCATGCGCGGAGATTTCCTTGATCGGCAGGTCCACCTCAATCAGTCGCTTGGGGTACTTGGGGGCACTATCGCCGGTCATTTGTGGTTACCAACTCCTCGATTCAGTCATGTGTCGCCACTGGCCTCCCCGCGACGCCTCCTCGCGCGTGCCGTCCTCGTTGTACTTCCCCAGCCAGACCAGCTCTGTTTGGTCACCCCGGGCATCCCCATGCTTGCCGCCAAGAATTTGAGCGGCCGCCGGACTTCACCTGCAACTTCACCCATGACCTCACCTGTGACTTGGGCCTCAGCTTGGCGCCGACTTGCTCGGTCACTTCCGGGATCCGGGTGGCCAGCGGGCGGAAGTTGGCGGTAAAGAGCCCGGTGGCTTCGAATACGGGGGCTGGACGCGGTGCAAAACGGGAGTCTGTCAACGCGCCGTTCCCTTCTTGCTCAACTCCGCCTCGATCTCTTCAATAGTTGGCAAACTCGTGGCCAAGTCCTTGGGCAGAGTACGGGTGAGTCTGGTCTCCCAGTCAGCCACGCCGACGGGTTTGCGCAAATCGCGCAGTGCATATTCCACCAGCACCCGATTCTTCTGTTTCACCAGCAGCAGGCCGATAGTGGGCTTGTCATCTGGGTGACGCAGCAGATCATCAGCCGCGGAGAGATACATGTTCAGCTTACCCAGGAATTCCGGCTTGAAGGGGACTGCCTTCAGTTCAACAACCACAAAGCATCGCAGGTGCAGATGGTAAAACAGCAGGTCGATGTAGAAGTCCTCTCCGCCCACCTCCAGATGGACCTGCTGACCTACGAACGCAAACCCGGCACCCAACTCCAGCAGGAAACGTTGCACATGATCCATGAGCGCCTGTTCAATCTCTGCCTCCCGACGAGGATCTGCCGTCCCCAGGAAATCGAAGAGGTACGGGTCCTTGATACGGGACGTAGCATCCCATGACTCCTGGCATCCCTATTCCCAACCACTTTGCCCACGTGCTCGGCCCAGCCGCAAGAGCCTCTCTCGACCCAGTTCGCCATCGAAAACACAAAGGCGCCAATCCTCAGACGAGAGTCGGCGCTCTGCTAATCCATGGCTCCCTCAAGATCAACATGCCTGTAGCCTCCAGCGATCGAGGGCACCTTTTTCGTTTACGAATGCTTGTACCACAAACCTCCAACAGCGGCAACGGTTTGGACACGATTTGCCCTGCCCTCACCCGGCCAGCATCAGGATCCGCCCAGCGCTTCGGTCGAGAGCGGTGCGGAGGTTGGCGTACGGGATCGTTTGCAACAGGCGGGTGAGGCCTTGCGCGAAGCCCCAGGCGGTGGTTGGCGGCCCGTCCGTATAGGGGACCCGGCCAACTATTGCAACTTCTCGCCCACCACCTCACTGACGACTCAACGGCCGCCCTTCCCCCTCACCGTCCCCGGGGCGACAGCGATCTCCGACAGGGACAGCGAGATCGAACGGGGTGATCTGGGGGCGCTTCTTCGCCTCCCGCCTCGCCCGGCTTGCGTTGACGGTCTCGACGGCCCGGACGGGTAGGCTGACCCGCGGCATCGCTTTGCACATGCCGTCCTCAGTGTGCGTCGCCAGCCACACCAGTTCGGTCTTGGTCACCTCGATTTTCACCATGGTGCCTCAGGCCTCTGGTTTTCGTAGGTAGTACATGCGCTTCGGATCCTTGGGGCCGCTGCCGACCTCCGTCACCCGTCCGCGGGCGACGAGCCCGCCGAGCCGTGTCCGCGTGGCGCGCGGGGTGCGGCCGACGGTACGGGCGATCTCCGTGGTGGTGTGGCCACAACCGTCCGCGAGCAGGCGCAGGATCGCCTCCTCGACTTCGTCCGCCGCTGGTTCAACCGATCGCCACTTCGTCAAGGTGACGCGAAAGTGCCACCCCAGCTCCTCCAAGTGCGGAGCGGGAAGGCCGGCGTCGCGGCAAGCGGCGACCATCCGCCCGATGCCGCTCCCCCACTGCTCGATCAGGCCGAGCTCCTTGAAGACGCGACCGATCACCCGGTTGCGCAGTTTGGACACCCCGCGCAGAATGTCCTCCACCGTGAGCCCGAACGGCAGAAGACCGGGATTCTCCACTTCCACTCGGTCGTCATAGATCGAAAGGCGTATGGGAGCGCCACGCTGGGCGTAGTCGGCGTGGACCACGGCGTTGATGACCGTCTCACGTAGCGCCGGGAGTGGCAGCGGCCAGCGCTCGCGGTGGCGCGCTCCCTGCATCTCCAGGCCCACGCTCTCATGCTTGCGGACGAACGCCAGCGCCTCTTCCGCGGCCCTTGGCAGGGGACTGCGGATTTCCGCGGAATCGAGGATCCGGCTGCGGTCGGCGCCGGCGAAGCGACCCGCCTGAATGTAGGCATCCGGGAACCACCGTGTCCGCTCCCGCCCGAACAGCAGCACCCCGCCCACCGTGGGCACCAGTTTCCCGTTGTGATCGACCACCAGCCCAAGTACGAGGAGGTCCCGCCGCGTCAGTCGCCGCACGGGCGCGAACAGCTCGGAAGCAGCTCGGAAGTCTAGGGCTTCCGAGTCGAGATCGCGCAGAGGCTCCTCGTCGAAGGATCGGCTGACGGTTAACCGGCGCATCTCGTCGAGCATGGCCCGATCGGCCAGTCGGTTGGTCGAGCCCACCCGGACAAATGCCCCCTGCTCGGGTCCCAGGGCTTTCACATGATGCGGCCGAACCGGGCTCGGGTGAACGCGTACGACCACCAGGTACGTGCGTCGCCAGGGGATCACGTCGATGTCAGGTGCAAGTCGTGGGCGAACTGCGTCACTGACCAGATTCCGCGAGCCGCGCCTCCAGCTCGAGCGGCTCCTTGACGCCCAACACGCGCTTCGTTCGATCCTCGACGCCGAAAACGACGGTCCCGCCCGCCGTGTTGGCGAAAGCTACCACCGTCTTGAGGAACGGCTCCGCAGCAGCGAGCTCACGCTTGAACTCGAGGGTCTTCCCTTCCGAACGCTGGAGCAGGTCCTCTACGCTCATGCACTCTTCCCCCAACTCGGAAGTGTCGACGCCCTAAGCGCTTCCGTCTCCGCAAAGATGGGCGGATCGAGGATCCCTTCGGCGAGGCAGTATGGGCGCGGGTCACATTCCTGGCAGATCGCCGCCCCTGGAGGATTCACCCCTGCAAAGGGGGAGGCGACATGCCGAGTATCCTGGCACCTATCGTGCCAACGGCGTCTACCGCCTTGTCCACGTGCCCAAGCCAACTGCAAGAGCTTGCTCTCGACCAAGTTCGCCACAAAAAACGCCGACCCTCAAGCGAGGATCGGCGCTCAATCTGCTCTAGCTGCTCCAGGCTCCCCCGCGATCATCCGACATATCAAACTCCAGTCACCGAGGGCACCTTTTTCACATCCGGATGTTTGTACCACAAACCCCCAGCAACGGGAACCGATTGGACGTCGTCGTCCCGTCCTTACGCAGCCAGCATGAGGATCCGCCCGGCGCTTCGGTCGAGGGCCGTGCGGGCTTTGGTGTATGGGATCATCGTTTCCGCACGTGGGTCAGAAGCGATGCGAACATTAACCTATCGTCTCAGCGGAATCGCCACGATGCGCGTCGCACCCCCAACCCCGTCCCTGATGGATTGCGATGGCCATCCTCGTTGTTGCGGAACGCCGCCAGGTGGACGAGCGCCTCTTCCGCCCAGAGGCCCACCCCCACGGTGCCGTTGGCTTGAAGCCGTAGCGTCTTCCCCAGGCCGACGGCGGGGAATTCCCAGACCTCTGCCGCCGCAACCTGCCGCAGGAAGCTCACGGCGCTGTCTGATGGGGGCAGGGGCGAGTGGTCCCCGGGGATCTCGACGGTGTCCAGGGCATAGCTCCGGATCAGCTTGGGCAGAAGCTTCGCGAAGGTGTCGGGGCTGAAGAGCACCTCGAGTCCGACAACCTGACCGCCGAGAGCGAAGATCGCCCCGACCTGCCCGGGAGCGGCCGAGAAGGCCTGGACGTAGGCCTCGAGGTCTTTCTCCGCATGCTGGAACAGATCGGCCATCGCTCCCGTATTGGGGGTTGCCAAGGATGACAAGTTATCGAAAGATGCAGAACGTGCTGGGGAGTTTCGCACCCCGCTGGTCCGCCAAGGGGGCGGCGTGACCGACGAAGTCGGCCCGGTCACTATCGTCCTTTGAGATGGCGGAGCGTGGCGGAACCGAGGGTACTGCAACTTGTCGTACTTGGCAGCGGGTCCCGTATTTCGGTGAGACACCTGCGAATGAAGGATCGGGTTAGAGGGACAGCCAATCCCGGAGGGATGTCGACAGCCGAGCCATATCGGGTGGGGTCAAACGGCCAACCGTCTTCACGACGAGACTTTCATGGGCAGTGTAGATGCCCCGCTTCGCGGCAGACGGCACGTGCAAGCCCGCCGCCTGCCAATCGCTCAGGACAAATTCGCCCGGGAGAAGATCGTCGATCCGACTCGTGAGGGGCACCAGAAAGCAGTCCTCGGAGGCATGGTGCGCATTGACGACTACGGCAGGACGGACCTTCACGCTGGAGAGATCGGAAAACGGATAGCGCACGAGAACGACGTCACCTCTGGAGCAGGTCGGCATAGACGTCGTCCTCAGAGTTATCCCACACCTGCCGGATGGCGTGATCGCTCACCCGAGCCCAGAACTGCTGCTCCTCGCCGTTCGAGAGCATCGTGACGAGGAGCCGTGTCCCTTCGGCCAGCGGAACCGGTTCCAGCAGTTCGATCTTGCCGCCCCGAACGACGGCAGCCACGGTCTTCAGCATCCAGCACCTCCTACCGCGAAATCGCCAAGTCCGCTCCGCGGCACGATGATTATACCATAGTACCCGTAATGGGAAACCTCACTAATGGAGGACCCGGCCACATTCGTCACTTTCAACCGAATTTTCCTCGCCCTACTCTTCCATGTATAATGGGGGACGTAATGGGGGACGGTCATGAAAATATGAAATTCTTCTCCTCCTTCACCGGGGTGTTCAGGAGCTGCCACGTGCCGTGCTGCCCGCCCCGAAACCCTCGGGATACTACACCACGATTATCTGCCCTTGCCCTACAGCGGCGCAACGCCTTTTCCGGATCATGCGGACCGGGGCGCGCCTCGTCCGTCGCGCGTGGCCGTCGATGAGTGGAGGTTTGCCTCCCAGGTCAGAGAATCGCATAAATTCATGACCGTCCCTCACTGTACACGTCCCTCATTGTATCCGGGATCCGCGAGGATGCGCACCTCGGTCTTGGCGGCTTGGCGGTTCAATTTCCGCCCTGTCCTGGCAATCTTGTGGGGGGCAACTGGAGGATACGCTGCCAAGCATCGCGTCTCGATGACCTCCCCATCCCCGATCCTGTCATCGTGTGGCGGGGCTCTTGGGACCCGAGTCGTCCCCCCGCAGTTCCAGCCACCGAGGGTTTGCGAGGTCCCGCTTGACACGTCTGTCCGCTGGTGGTAGCGTCCCCGTCAACGTCGGGCTCCCCTCGGGGTCTATCCCTGGCGTGGCCGTCTCAGCGCCCACGTCCTCCCGTGCCCTGGCCGCTCCCAGTCGCGCTGGCTTTCCAAGTTCGGGTTACACCGCTTCACCGACGACCTTGGGATTTTGCCCCCACGCCGTCTTTCTTCCTGCCAAACCACCAACTCACAGTCAAAAAGAACCATCAAATCCGCATCTGACCACAACTGAGTATTCAGTAACTTACTGTTTTTAAAAGTTTTGTAGACTTTATTTTTTTCTGTGATTTTTTTCTTGACAATGAATTTAAAATTCTATACATTTAAAACATAGAGTTTTAAATTTAAATAGTCATTTACTGAAGAGAAACATCTAGAAGAAAGAAAGGGTACCAATGGTCAAGGAACGGAAGCCATCTGAGCCCATTCCTGGTTTGCGTCCCGTGGTGTCCGCCTCCGCTCCCCTCTACCACGAGAACCTGGAAGACAAGATCTATGACCGACTCAAGGCAATGATCGTTGAGCGGGTTCTCCAACCCGGAGAGCGGCTCCAGCTCACGCGGCTCTGCCGGGAGATGGGCGTCAGCCGGACGCCGCTTGTCAATGCCCTCAAGCGCCTGTCGGCAGAGCGGCTGGTCGAATGGGCCCCCCGCTATGGTATCTACGTGCGTCGATTCACGGCGCAGGAGATGGTGGATCTCTACGAGGTCCGCGTGGCGCTGGAGAGCCTGGCGGCGTGCCTGGCCGCCGAGCGAGTCGCGGAAGCCGACGTCGATCGTCTCGACGCCCTGTTCCGGGACGTGACGATCAACGACACCCCGGAAGCCATGCGCCAGTACACCCCCCTGGATCGGGAGTTCCACTGGCGGATCGTGGAACTCTCCGGAAACCAGCAGCTCGCCGCCGCGCTGCAGTCGATCCACATGCAGATCTTCGCCTATCAGGACGGGATTGCCCGAACCATCGCCGAGTCCGTGCCCGAGCACCGCGAGTTCCTCCGGGCGCTCCGTGCCCGCGATGGCGCCACCTGCGAACGGCTGATGCGGGAGCACCACAGCCGGGCGGTTGCGCGGCTGAAGCAGAAGATGCAAGTCGAGACGGAGGTCCAGAGGAAGGAGTCCGCGTAGGGCCGCGCCGGGAGCGCGCCCGATCAAGCGGACCGCCGCATGCTCGACCACCGCCGCCGCGCCCAGACGCCGCCATGGCGATCAGCACCAGGAACGCCGAAACCAGAACCCGCTGAGGAGGAGAGACCATGAAGACACGCACGCGCACCATCCGCCGAACGTTCCTGAAGGGGGCCGGCTTGATGCTCGCGGCCCTGGCCGTGATTCTCTTCTCATGCCCGGCGGGCGCGGGCGTCACGCTGACGCTCGGACACGGGGCCGCGCCGGGGAATCCCCGCACCATCGCCGCCGAAGCCTTCGCCAAGATGGTATCGGAGCGCACCGGCGGCAGCGTCGCGATCAAGATCGCGCCCTCCGAGCAGCTCGGAGGCGACGTGGCCATGCTGACCAGCCTGCGGACCGGCGCGCTGGACCTGACGGCGAACAGCCAGGGCCCGGCCGCCGGTTTAGTTCCGGAAGTCGCGGCATTGGGCTTGCCCTTCCTGTTCGTGGACAACGTCGCGGCCACCAAGGTGCTGAGCGGACCTGCCGGTGAGGAGCTGAACAAGAAGTTCGCCGCCGTGGGGATCGTGCTCCTGGATTGGTGGGACAACGGGATTCGGCACATCACGAACTCGAAGCGCTCGATCAATGTCCCGGCGGACCTGAAGGGGCTCAAGATCCGCACTCCGGCCGATCCCATGACGGTCGACATCTTCCAGGCGCTCGGCGCGGCCACCCAGCAGATCGCGTTCGGCGAGCTGTACATCGCCCTCCAGCAGGGCGTGGTGGACGGCCAGGAAAACCCTCTCGCCAACATCTCCAGTGCCAAGCTCCACGAGGTGAACAAGTACATCTCCCTCTTGGGCCACAAGTGGGAGTGCACGCCGTTTCTGATGTCGCAGATCTCGGTCCGGAAGGTCAAGCCGAACGAGCTGGACATCATCAAGGCCGCCGCCAAGGAGGCGGGGGTTCTCCAGCGAAAGCTCATGCTTGAGACCGACGGGACGCTGCTGGCCGCGTACCGGACGAATGCCAACGTCGTCGTCAACCAGGCAGATCGGGCGGCGTTTCAAGCGGCGACGACGAGCGTGGTCGAGAAATGGAAGGCCAAGCCGTTCGGCGAGTTCGTGGGCAAACTCGCCGCCGCGGCGAAGAACTAAGCCATGGGGACCAACGACCGCGGTCAGGACCCGGCTCTCGCCGGGTCCGCCGTTCGCCGCATGGCGCTTGCGGCCGCGAACGGGCTTGACCGCCTGATCACGCGCCTCTGCCGTTTCGTCGTGCTGGTGACGGGCATCGCACTGACCGTGATTCTCACCGGCAACGTCGCGGCGCGCTACGTATTCGCCAGCGGCGGGATCGATGCGGCCCAGGAGCTCCCGGAGCGGCTGTTCCCCTGGTTCATCGTCGCGGGCATCGCGCTGGCCGCGCAGGCGGGCGGACACATGTCGGTCGATTGGCTGCTCGACCGGCTCGGCCCGCGCGGCCGCCGCTGGCTTCTTCTCCTCGCGAACGTGATCGTCATCGCCTCCTACCTGGTCCTCTGCCAGCAGTCGCTGGTCGTGGCCGAGATCGCCAAGCTGGAACGGAGCCCCGTGCTCAATCTGCCCAACAGCCATGGATACTGGGCGATCGCGCTGGGGTGTCTTCTGCTGGTGCTGGCCACGGCCTGCACTTCGGTGCGCCTCGCGCTCACCGGGCCCGAGACGCGCTTCTCGCTGCAGTACAAGGAGACCTAAGATGAGTCTCGTCCTCACCTTGGCCTTCACCGTGCTCATGCTCCTCGCCGTCCCGGTCGGGCATGGCATGGTCATCGCGTCCGCGGTGGCCGTCCTGTGGGATGGTGGCGTGCCCCTCCTGATCGTGGCCCAGCAGCTATTCCAGCAGACCCAATCCTTCCCGATGCTGGCGCTGCCCTTCTTCATGCTGGCCGGAAGCCTCATGATGGGCGGACGCCTCGGGGGGGAACTCCTGAGCTTCGCGTCCGAGTTCATGAAGCGCTTTAGGGGAGGAGAGCTGTCGACCACCGTGGTGGCGGCCACCGTGTTCGGCGGTGTCTCCGGAAGCGCCGTCGCCAACGCGTCGGCCCTCGGTCCGGTGCTGATCCCTTGGCAGAAAAAGTGCGGCTACCCCGGGGCGCTGTGCGCGGCCAACATGGCGACGTCGGCCGTGATCGACATCCTGATCCCTCCGTCGATCCCGATGATCCTCTACTCGCTGGTCAGCGGCACCAGCGTGGCGGACCTCTTCATCTCCGGAATCCTGCCGGGCTTGCTCATGGCGGGAGGCTTCATCGCCACGTGCTGGTGGATCGCCAAGCGCCGGGGCTACAAATCGACGGGAACGACGATCGGCCGCGATGCCTTGCTCCGGCTCGCCGTCAAATCGAGCCCGGCGCTCGTCATGCCGATCTGGATCCTCCTCTTCATGCGCTTCGGAATCGCCACGCCGACCGAGGTGGCCGTATTGGCCGTCGTGTACTCGATCGTGCTCAGCATCTTCCTGTACAAGGATCTCGATTGGGCGCGCTTCAAGGAGGCGATGGTCGAGGCGGGCATCGCCACCGGCGTCGTGATGCTGGTCATCATGGGCAGCGCGGCCTGCGGCTGGCTCCTCACGTTCGATGAGGTGCCGACGCGTTTCGCCGCCTGGGTGACATCGACGATCCAGAGCCCATGGCTCGTGCTCATGGCGATGAACGTTGTCCTGCTGATCGTCGGCATGCCGCTCGATCTGCCGCCGGCCATTCTCCTTTTCGGACCGATTTTCGTGCCGTTGGGGGCGTCGATCGGCCTCGATCCGGTGCAACTCGGCTTGATCATGATCATCAATCTGGGGATCGGGCTCTATACCCCGCCCGTCGGGACCACGCTGTTCATCTCGGCAACGATCGCCAAGAGCTCGCTCGATGACACGACCCGCGAACTCTGGCCGTTCTTCGCCGTGGCGATGCTCGTGCTTCTGGGGGTGACCTACATCCCGTGGCTTACTCTCTATTGAAAGGCGACCCCGATCCCCCTCATCGCGGTGCTCTTCCTCATCACCTGCATCCCGGGCCGGTGCTGTGGCGCCGCGGATGGCCTTTGGCAAGGAACCTTCGATCGCGGACGGAGCCTGACACACCATGTTTGAACTGACGAATCGTACCGCCATTGTCACCGGGGCCGGCTCCAGGCACGGCATCGGCCGCGCCACAGCCCTGGCGCTGGCTAGCCAGAAAGCCGACGTTGCTGTCTGCGACCTCAACCAGGCCGGCGTGGACGAGACGGTTGGCGAGATTCGAAAGCTCGGCCGTCGCGCCCTGGGCTTCGTCGTCGACGTCACCAGACCTGAGCAGGTTCAGGGCATGGTGGATGCCGTGGAGCGGGCGTGGGGGCGCATCGACATCTTGGTGAACATCGCGGGGATCACCCAACCGATCAAAGTGGCCAACATGACGGTGGAGGACTGGGAGCGGATTACGAGCGTCAATATGAAGGGAACCTTCCTGTTCTCCAAGGCCGTGGCCGGCGCCATGGCCAAGCACAAGTACGGCCGCATCGTCAACATGAGTTCCGTCTCCGCCAAGCGGGGGGGCGGGGTGTTCGGCGGGGCGCACTACTCGGCCGCCAAGGCGGGCATTCTCGGGTTCGCCAAGGCGCTGGCCCGGGAGGTGGCCGCGGACGGCATCACCGTGAACTCGGTAGCCCCCGGGCTCGTGCTCACCGACATCCGGGGCGGGATCGAGAGCGAAGAGGGGCAGGCCCGCCTGGCGGCGGACATCCCGGTCGGGCGACTCTGCCGTCCCGACGAAATCGCAGCCCTGATCTGCTTCCTGGCGTCCGAGGAGGCCGGCTACATCACCGGCGAGGATATCGACATCAACGGCGGGTCCCACATGGACTAGCCGCTCCAGGGTCTGCCACAGAGCCCGTATGGACTCACGCAACGCCTGCTTGTTATGAGCCGGCACAGAAGGGACCACGCGATGACTGTCACACTCAGGGACATGGCGAATGCGGTCAGGGTGCTCGCGGTCGACACGCTGGTGCGCGCCAAGGATGGACATCCCGGGACGCCGACAGGCGCCGCGGATATCGCCACCACCCTGTTCAACCGGCATCTGAAGTTCGATCCGCTGGCGCCGCGCTGGCCGGACCGCGATCGTTTCGTTCAATCCAATGGACACGGCTCGATGCTCCTCTACTCGCTCCTGCACCTCGCCGGATACGAGGCGATGTCCATGGAGCAGATCAAGAACTTCCGGGTGCTCGGCTCGCACACCCCGGGCCATCCCGAATACGCGCCCGATCACGGGATCGAGGTCACCACGGGGCCGCTGGGGCAGGGGATCGCCAATGCCGTCGGCATGGCGGTGGCCGAGCGGATGCTGAACGCGCAGTTCGGCGACGCCATCGTTGACCACTTCACCTACGCCTTGGTCGGCGACGGCTGCCTGATGGAGGGCGTGGCGCACGAGGTGATCTCGCTGGCGGGACACCTGAAGCTCGGGAAGCTGATCGTCCTCTACGACGACAACCAGATGACCGACGACGGGGTGGTCGGGCAGGCGATCTCGGAAGACTACATGCAGCGTTTTGCGTGCGCCGGCTGGCACGTCCAGGAATGCGACGGACACGACCACGACGCGATCTCGGCGGCGATCGAGGCGGCGAAACGGGATGATCGTCCGTCGATGATCCGCTGCCGCACCTTGATCGGTTTCGGCGTGCCGCGCATCCAGAACGATCGAGCGGCGCACGGGGGCAAGCTCAACGAGGACGATGCGCGCGGGATCCGCGAGCGGCTCGGGTGGAAGCACGACCCCTTTGTCATTCCGGACGACATCGTGGCCGAATGGCGCAAGGCGGGGGCGCGGGGGGCTGGTGTGCGCGCGGCGTGGCAGGCCCGCGTCGACGCCCTGGATCCGGCAACGCGCGCCGAATTCCAGCGCCTGATCAAGGGGCGGTTGCCCGACAGATGGGAGAAGGCCTTGCTGGCCTACAAGAAGGCCCAGGTCGAGGCGCAGCCGGAGCGCTCAAACATCCAGACGTCCGGCGAGATCTCCCGCGTGCTGTCGCACGCCATTCCGGAGCTGGTCGGCGGAGCCCCGGATCTCGAGGCGGCGACCCAGCACAAGCGGGACATGCAGCCGTTCACCGCCGCTAACCCGACCGGTCGTTACATCCACTATGGCGTGCGCGAGCATGCCATGGGGGCGATGATGAACGGCATGGTGGCCCACAAGGGCGTCGTGCCCTTTGGCGTCACCTTCCTCGTCTTCTCGGACTACATGCGGCATGCGATGCGGCTCTCGGCGATGATGTCGCTGCCGGTGATCTGGGTCTTCAGCCACGACTCCATCGGCATCGGCACCAATGGCCCGACGCACCAGCCGGTGGAGCACCTGCCATCGCTCCGCGCCATCCCGAATCTCTGGGTCCTGCGACCGTGCGACTCTGTGGAGGCGGCCGAGTGCTGGCAACTGGCGGTCGCGAACAGGACCCACCCGTCGGCGATCGTCAATTCCCGGCAACCGCTCAAGACTCTGCGCAAGACGTATTCCGAGGAGAACCTGTGCGCCAGAGGCGCCTACATCATGGCCGACGCCGGGGGCGGCGCGCGCCGGGCCACGATCTTCGCCACCGGCTCGGAGGTCGGGGTGGCGCTGGAGGCGCGCGAGATGCTCCAGGCTGCGGGTGTCCCGACAGCGGTCATCTCGGTTCCATGCTGGGAGCTGTTCTGGGCGCAGGACCCGGCGTACCGAGCGAAAGTCATCGGCCGCGGCACCGCCCGGGTGGCGGTGGAGGCCGCGACGCGGCTCGGCTGGGAGCGGTTCGTCGGTGAGGAAGGCGGCATCGTCGGCATGACCAGCTTCGGCGCCTCCGGCCCCCCCGCCGACCTGTTCAAGCACTTCGGCATCACCGCCGCCAATGTGGTCGCGGAGGTCAAGGCACGGCTCTGAAGGCTATCCTACCTTTGGCCGCAGGGAAGGTTTGGGGGACGTTGGCACTTTAGTCACCTTAGCACGTTCCTACGCCGAAGCCCAGGACGCGCGTCGCTCGGGAAGGGGACGTAGGGTACTTATGATACTTTTGACCTACATCGACGGATGCAGGAATGAGCAGGGGCGTCCCGCCGAAAAGACAGGCCTCGCGGGACAGCCAAGTGACCTTACGTTCCCACGACCAAGGAAGCAGTGATCCGCCGGAGCAAGGCGATGGCGGAGAGGGCGGCCATGTAGCTGGTCTTCGGGTTGTGTGGGCTCGGGACGTTTTCCATCCGCACGAAGAGCTTGCCGAATTCTCCCTCCGCCTCGATTTCGTGGACATTCTTTTTGCGCCCAGGATCGGGGAGAATGCGCGCTTCGCCCTTGGCGCCTTGGCGATTCAATTTCCGCCCCGTCCTGGCAATCTTAGTGGCGTCTGCTCCTTTCTGCGGCCGCCTTCCAACCTTTCACTCCTCACTCGGGCTCCGCCATGGGTGATCGAAATTGGCTGTTGGTCAGGCCGGGCTAGAGCCGACGTTCGCACGCCGAGTCTGCCAAACTGGTTCGGGGAGAACACGCAGGCACCGGCCAGGAGGCGCGGGCGACCGCGGAGTCCCTGGACTCGGGCAGCGAATCCCTCGAATGCCACTCACACAGATTACCAGTAGGTGTGCACGAGCCGCGACTCTGTAATTCGGAGATCGTGGGTGATGAGGGGGAGGCGACGAGCGCGCGCCGCACCCACAATCAGTTCGTCAAAGAAATCACCAAGGTTCAGGGCGCTGCGGGCTTCGAACAACTGGTCAAGGCTCAGCGGTAGGAAGACAAGGGACTTGCGAAGGAATTGCGCCTCCCACCAGGCCTCGAACGTCAGCGGTGTGCGGACATGGCCTGCATGTGTGAGGTAGGCGGTTTCCCAGACTACTGCCGCCGGCACAAAGACCATATCCCTGCCGGCCTCGCATCGCCGGAAGATTCGGTGAACGTCCCGCGACAGACGACCCCGGGTCGCCCCGGCGAACCAAAGCAACGGGTGGGTATCGGTGACGTATTCGGCCATCACCGCGCCCGCCGGTTGCGGAATCTTTCCTGGAGACGAGCGTTGACTTGCCCGGAGGCCGCCTCGAGGTCTCCAATGATGGTGAGGCTTCCCCAGAGGCGGGGAGGCCTGCGAGTCTTTTGCTGACGAAGACGCACGTAGTCCTCCGCCCGCTGGAGCACGAGCGCTACCGCTCCCCGGCGCGTCACCTCAACCACCTCCCCGGGTGCAAGCCCTTCCTTCCGAGCGAGCCGGCCAAGCTCAATCCGTGCCCGCGTGAGGGGGATCTGCCGTGTGGGCATGGGCATTATCTCCATGAAGTGAGCAGTTAGAGTGTACACACTCTAGCCGGGGCCGGACGATTCGTCAAGCACAGACCACGTACTCGCCGCGGGCGATCTCCTGCCGCCCGGCCTCAAATTCGGCGGCCTCTTCGGGGGTCATCTCCTCAACGTCCTCCAACAGCAGGCGGACGAAGCTCTGTACGGCGTCCAGTTCCGCCGGGGTGAGGCGGCGCAGCTCTTGGATCAGCAGGCGTCAGGTCCCAACGACGAGAGGGGCGGTGATCCTCCGGAGCAGCGCGATGGCCGAAAGGGCGGCCATGTAGCTGGTCTTCGGGTTGTGCGGGCTCGGGACGTTCTCCATCCTCGCGAAGAGCTTTCCAAACTCCCCTTCTGCCTCGATCTCGTGGACGTTCTTGTCGGATGTCGGATCGGCGACGATCCGCACCTCGGTCTTGTCGGCGCCGATCCCGGCCAGGCTCAAGGCCGCGGCCACATTGATGTTGGCCGGGAAGGCGGGAACCGCCTCTCTGGCAGAGCCCGAAAAGATCACCGTTGGCTCTTTCAGCGCCTTGAGATCAATTCCTTTTTCCACGACGTACGGCGCCCCTTCCAGACCCCGGGGAGGCTTCCGCGTCGTCAGGGTCACCTTCGAGACGCGACCCATCATTGCGCCCTTTATCGCGTCGAGGCCCGCGATCGCCCCGGATGGCACGTAGAGTCGCCTTCCCTGTCTCTTTGCCAATTCGAGGAGTTCGGCGGCACACTCCAAAAGACCGCCCACGCTCATGACCAGGACATCCCTCGACCGCTCAAGAGCCTGACGGATGATCGCCGGCGCTGCCGCCTTCGAAGCGGCCTCCACCACGAGATCCGACGCCTCGATGACATCGGCCAGGGCCATGACAGGAACGGAGTGTTTCAGGCTTTCCGCAAGGGTTTCGGCTTTGGCAAAATCAACGTCACTGATTCCAACCAGCGTGGCTTGCACAACCCCCTCGTCAATCGCCCTGCAGATCTCACCCCCGATTGTCCCACACCCGACCACCCCAACCTTGAACATGTCAAACACTCCCTAACCGCCAAGGACACCCAGCGCCAGCGCTGGGTACCCGGAACGCCAAGACTCAATGGCTCATTGGGGGAAACGAAAGAAACTTCTGAAGGCCCCAGGTACGGGTTTTCGCGTCAGAATGTTTCCGTCCCCCGCTCCACCCCTCATCCCTTCCTTCTCCCCCAAGGGGAGAAGGGGAGGTTGAGGGGGACGAGACGTGAGCCGGAACCTAGGGCATCCTGTTTTCCGCACCGAGCACTAAGTGCTTCTGGCCATAATTACGGTGACGTATTTTCTCGACCCATCCTTCCGACCCCCTCTCCCCCGGGTACCCTTTGGGTGCGGAGAGGGTTGGGGTGAGGGGGGACCGTCGGGTACCCTCTGGGTGCGGCATCCCTTCTTGCACCCTCACCCCGGCCCTCTCCCATCCAGGGAG
>Ga0315285_10003609_pt1 | contig 16076 bp, 27 predicted proteins | sample YL17G09_36_MG_FD_203698 | JGI IMG/M metagenome (GOLD analysis project Ga0315285, IMG submission 203698) | Sediment microbial communities from Yellowstone Lake, YNP, Wyoming, USA - YL17G09_36 | ecosystem: Environmental > Aquatic > Freshwater > Lake > Sediment | place: USA: Wyoming | collected... | reverse complement strand
TAGGTAAAAGAAAATCTGTGAAGAAGCTGAAAAATTATATGTTAATGATGAAAATTACGAAAAGGCTGGTGAATCACTTAAAATTAAAAACAGATTAAAGTGATGGAAATAACGCTTTTAATTAATAAAGAAGATAAATATAAATACACTAATGATAATTTACTTATCAACAGTAATAATGTATATTTGACATATGCTAATGTTGTTAGATTAAATGGAAATGTTTATGGTGTTTATGGTGACGATGGTAGTTTAATTGTTGAATATGATAAATTATGTGATGCTATCAAAAACGGAGATGATGTTATTATTAATTTGAATTACAAAAACTATATTGTTGCCGCTATAATCCCAAAAAGTTTAGAAACTAAATTAACAAACGCAATTGCTGATGAGAATTATGAATTAGCACAAATAATAAAAACTAAAATAAATGAAAACAATGAAAACAATGAAAACAATGGTAACGAAAATGCAATTTAAACTTGCAAGTTGGTTGTACAATCAAGGCATTGTGGCACCTCAAATTTTAGAATGTAATTCGGTAATAATTTTACCAAGTGGAACTTCTGAGAATGATTTAAAATTTTATCGTGAAAAACAAAAAGAGATAAAAAATCATATTGTTGCGTAGGAAATTTTTAAAAAGTTTTTCTCACAGAACTTAAATATGAAACACAAAAGCAGTATTGGTTATAACTCCGAATAGTTTACCCATTCTTTCATTTAAAGTTTCTATAAACTTAACTGAACCCCCGACAATTCTCAAGTCCCCTCGTTTAGAATGATCTCTTTTATCTTCATTAATTCTAATACACCCATCACCATCAAAATATCCTCGTAAAAAATGTCTTTCAATTTTTTCATCAATTTCGGGGTAATATATTGTGTATGTTTTATTTTGGTGTAGTCCAATATTTTTTAAATCATTTATCATTTTTTTACTAGAAAACCCAATTTCACAAATATCTCTATTATTGCTTCTCCATATTTTAACTTCACTATCTAATAAAGATATAAACTTTTTAAGTATATCTTCATCTTTATTATGAATTTTGATGTTTAATTTATATCTATATTCTTTTGGGTTATCAATTAAACATCCGTCCGCAAAAATAAAACCAAGAAAATAAGCTTTTTCAGGAGTATCTATTACCTCAAAATAATTTTCATTAAATTTTTTTCTTTTCATAATGATCCTTTACTAATTCTTGTATAAACTTAGAGATACTAATTTCTTCATTCTTCATTTTATCAAATAAAAATCGATCAATACTAATGCCGTATTTTACCTTTTTATCTTCTTCATCTTTTTTTGGTCTTCCTGGTTTACTCATATTATATAAATATATATAAATATAAAAAAGTGCGTCAAATAATAAATATTATTTTAATATTTATTTTCAACACTTAATTAATTAAATTATAAACATGGAAGAGAAAAAAGCAACAGAAGTAAAATGCGCGACTTGTGATGAAAGTAAGCAAGTTAAAAACACACAATCGTTTGTTTTAATATTTGGTGGAATATTTACCTTTTTTGGTATTTACGGAATTGTTTCATTTATTAAAGATATTATATCTTTATTCTAATTTCTTTTGTGTCTAACAAATTGATTGACAATCAAGTCACCAATTGTTTCTAATTTAAATCCTTTTAATTTTACTCGTAACGGGATAGATGTGTCAACATTTTTAGGAAGTTTCACACTTAAAGACCCTTCAGGATGTGGGATGTTAATTGTACCTTCCTTTAAATCTTCAATTGTTATAAAAGCATTATAGATTAAATTATTACCAATCTTATCAAAATTTTGTTCTGGTTTCAAATCAATTCTAATGATCAAGTCACCATATGTTCCATTTTTAAAGTCCCCCATACTATTCAATCTTAAAAACTGACCATTATCTATACCATGTGGTAAATTAATCTCCACACTTTTCATTTCTGTTGTGGATGAATTACCATTACACACAAAACATTTCTCTTTAAAGTTGAATCCCCTACCTGAACATGAATCACATGCGGTTTGCATTATTTGAACAAACATTCCTGACCCCATTTGTCTAATTACCATTCCTGAACCATTACATCCATTACATGTTATTTTTTCACCACCGGTTCCGTTGCAAGGTTCGCACTTACTTTGTCTACGATATGTTAAATTTTGTTTACCCCCTATAAAAGACGACAAAACACCTATTTGTATTGTTATGTTTGAGGTATGTACTGGTCTTTGTGTTTGAGCTCTTTGGTTAAACATAGATCCAAAAATATCATTCATGTTATTTGACCCCCCAAAAGGATTTCTACGATTTTGATCGTATTGTCTTCTTTTTTCACTATCACCTAACACATCATACGCTTGTGATATTTTTTTAAACTTATCTTCGTTTCCTCCCGCATCAGGATGGTTTTCTTTGGCAAGTTTTCTGTAATTCTTTTTAATTTCGTCTTGAGTGGAATTTTCTACCACTCCTAATACTCCGTATAAGTCTTCGTTATTCATTTATTGTAATTGATTTGTATCTTTTAGTTATGGATTACTTAATAGTTCTATTTAAGAATAAAAAAAGAAAAAAAATAATCAACAAGTTTAAAACACTTGAGAGAGCAAAACTTTTTTATAATCAAAAAATTAAAGAAAGTGAGTTGGTATATTTTGATAAAAAAGTCGAGAATGCAAATGAATGTGATTATGAATTAGGTATTGTCTGTAAGAAAGATGGTAACTTTGAGATGTACTACATTAAGGACCCCTTAGGTAGACAGCTTAAGGTTGATGTGGACGATGATTATAAGATAATAGAGTTGACCCCTTACAATGTTCCTGAAAGTATATATGATGTCACCAATAAGACAAAAATTTTCTTTGAGGAATTTATTAAAAAGTACTTATTAAAAAAATCATTAAAACTTATTTCAAAACTTAATAATAAAGTTGTTGTACAGGACGATGATCGTTTGAATCTATTCTCATTCAAAAATGAATCTGAGTCTCATAGATTTTTAAATTCTTTAAATGTTTATATGATTGATAACGGAAGAATGGATTGTTTAATTGTTTCTGAAACATCTAAAGCTCAGAAAAAATATTTGTATGAAATTTTAAGTGAAATGGGTATTGATAAAAAATTACTCTACAGAACCAGTACCACTTTTAAAGAAAGAAAATAATTTATCTTTAATTGTTTTTTTTTTTGGTTCTTTAATAACAAGTGGTTTAAAGTTTTCATTTATAAAAACATGTTCCGTACCTGAAATATCTATTGAAAACCTGTTATGCGAACGATCTATTTTTCTAAAATTAATTTGTACTTGTTTAAAGTCTTCGTCAATTAATTCATAAACACATATTACTTTTCCATCAGGGAACATAGTTTGTATTGCGTCTGTCACCAAAGCTAAACCTTCAATTATGCTAGTATTACTTTCTTTATTTTCTCCCATAATGTTAATTTTTTCTTTGGTTCAACTATTTGATTGACTTCAAGTTCTTTAATAGACTCAATGAATCGTTTTTTTTCTTTTTCTAAATCCATTTTGTCTTTTTCAATTTCACTCTTCAACCAAGTTATTGCTTGTTCCTCCTTCGTTAAAATCTTCTTCTCCATCATTTAATTGTTGTTCTAATAATTCAAACTTGAGTGTTTGAAGGTTTTCTAAATTCTTACTTTCAAAAATCTTTTTTAGTTCGTCAATTTTTTGTTTTAAAAGTCTTTCTTTCATTTCAATTTCTTTATTATATGAAATGATATTCTTAATGTTTTGGACCGTTTTATCAAGGTTTATTTGATTAAACTCACTAACAAAAGAAAAAAATCTTTTATCTTCATTAACTTTTTGATTTTCCATTATTTTATCTTCATCAACAAACCTTTTTGGTATTTTCCATGTAATTGGAAATTCTATATCAATACTTAAATATGTTTTTAATTTTCTTATTGAGACTAAATAATTAAATATGTCTTTAAATTCGTTATACATAATTTATAGGTATAGTATATAGGTTATTAGGTATGTAAGAAAAAAATAATTGGATATTTTCTCCCAGATCCCATAAGTTATTTTTTGCGGTGCATCACTTATTAGTGATTTAAATATTTTGAAGATTTGATTCAATACATACAAAATAGACAACACAAAAAGGAAAAGAAAAAAAATATCCAACTTTAACATAATTAAATTACTTTTTTCTTTCTTCTAAAATTTCTGTTCTTAACAGTTGAAGCAGATTTTTAAGATCTTGTGAAGATTTTCTAGCTCTTGTACCGGCACTTTTGTTACCTGTGTAAAATTTGTTAACATCAGCACTTAGTTGTTCGGTCAATTCTTTGATTTGTTCAATTGTACTATTCATTTTATTAAAAATTATTGTTTATTACATTTAAATTACATTTTTTATAATTAATGTAAAGTTTATAGTGTGAGATTTTTATCTAAGGTTTTGTAAATATTATAAATTAAATCTAAATCAACTTGAGTAAATGGTTTTTCTCGATTGAATAAGTCGATAAAGAAATTGTCTATTGAATTTGTTATAACATCTTTATTTTGATTGTAGTAAATTTCTTGAAATAAGTTGAAAAAGTATTCTCTGTGTTCCCCTTCAAATTCAAAAGTTATACTTTCTCTTTTGAAATTTTCCAAAATTTTATTCCAACACCACTCAAAATGTTTTAAGTTGTCACCCTCAGTCATTTCAACTTTGGTTTCATTACTATTTTCAGAATTACCTAAATATGTGGATTTAATTAGAAAAAACAAACTAAATGAAAAATCATAATACAATTCCATTTTTTCAGGGATTATATTATTAACTCGAAACCAAATATCAACTTCTTCGGGATCTAAATTCTTAGTTATGTAATTAAAAAAATTATCCATAGCCATCTCTAACTATGAATAATTATAGGACAAGGTATTTTTTTGTAAATTATTGCGTCTTTCTGTTGTATCCCATTAACTGTTGGATTCTGCCAAACTCTTCGTTTAGTTGATTTTCCTGTTTAATGTTTTTACTTTCTTCCAACTTGTTTAAAACACTTTGAGCTGTTTTTTTACCTCTTTTAGACTTAAGTGTACCTCTTTCAGTTTCTTCACCGGCTTGATCAACAGGTTGTGGTTGTCTCTTATAAGAAGCATTCATCTGTTCTTGACCATATAAGTTATCTTTGAAGTTCTTATAGAATCTCTCCCCTACTTCACTTGGTACAACATTACCTAAAGCCTTACCGTCTTTATCAACTTGTGCGTTTCCATTAGTACTACTTCCAACTAATTGACCTTTAATTTTTTCATCATTAGGTTTGATTTCATCATAAACCAAGTTAGTTTGTCCTGGATAAGAAAAAGCTTCAATATATTCATCAACAGCGTCTGATGGGGTATATTTTTTTCTTTTAGCTTTCATTCCACCATTTTCCGTTGGAAATTTTTGAGTTTCTTTCATTTCATACTTAGAAAACTTATCTGAAGATCCTTTTAAATAATCAGTCATTTTTTTAGCGACATTTTTTAAATAATCTTCGTTTTCTTTTTTATCTGCCTTGTGTACTCTTTCGTATTCTGTATAACCCTTTGGTTCTTTAACTGAAAATTTCTTTTTTTCTTCATTTACAATATTTTCAATTAAGTCAATTAAATCTGATTCTGTAAATAATATTGATTCTTTAACATTATATTTTTTACCGTCAACTTCAAATTCATCTTTGTGGTGTTTTTTAGCGTTAGACAAAGCCCCTGTGAAAGCATTACCTTCATCAGTTTCTTCTTTTTCAAAATCAACTTCATAAAGTTGTTCTTCTTCATCTTGTTGTTTTCTTAACATTTTAAAGTCTTCTCCGTCTATCTTTCCGTTTTTGTTTTTATCAATATTTCTTTGTTTTCCGTAAAGTTTTTCGTCTAACTCTTCGTAGTTATTTTCATATTCATTAAATTCCTCATTTTCTTCTAATTCATTCCAATCTGTTTCAATATCTAAATCTTCAAAGTCATTATCTTCATCATCATAGTCTGTAAAATTAAATTCTTCGTAGTCATCGTCATCGTCCTCATCACCTTTAAGAAGTTTTTCAATTTCATCGTTAGTCATTTGGTTTTTAAACTTTGTTTTTCCAAATCTTGGGTGTCCGTCATCCATACCTCCAAGTTCTTGAAGATCAATTTCGTACATATTGCCACATTCTGAACATTCACCTTCGTTCATTTCTCCACCACATGATTCACACATGTTAGATCCTTCCATGTTCTCTTCTTCTTGAAGATCAATTTCGTACATATTGCCACATTCTGAACATTCACCTTCGTTCATTTCTCCACCACATGATTCACACATGTTAGATCCTTCCATGTTCTCTTCTTCTTGAACATAATCAAATTCATTATCTTTGTTCAATTTAAGAGTTTTGTTGTAATCAAGTTTGTTCATAAGCGATTCCGCCTTTTCTTCAAGATCTTCTTTTAAGATTTTTCTGAAAGCATTTACTATATAGTTTTTATTACTCATTTTAATTTTTATTAATAAATATCTTTATTTTTGCCTTTTTTTAATCTCGTTGAATATAATCTCTGAAATAAAATCTTTATCCAACTTATAATTGCTCGAGACACTATCTATGGCGTTTTGAACTGAGTCGTTTTCAAATATTTTTAACGCTCTTATATCCCCCTGATTACAGTATGGGAATTTTTTACATTTATCTTTCACTTGTACTCTTTTAGCGCCTGGCATCCATTTAGTCGACGCTCCTTTCCAATTTTTCTTACTTAATGATTTTGCCCAAACGGCAGGTTGATTGTATTGGCCTGAGGAAGAAGATGAGGTCGCTTCTTTTGTTTCAACTTTTTCAGTTTGTTCTCTTATAGTTTTAACATTATTTGTTGTTGCTGATGTGGATCCCGAGTTTGGTCCGGAACTAAATAAAGGTGCCGAATATCCTCCAGCTGAGGCGGCTCCCGTAGTTTCTTTAGTCTCTTCTTTATGTTTTGTATTTGTATCTAATATTGAATTAAAAAAATCATTGAGTTGTTCAGGTTCATTTAAAAATTCTTTTATTTTTTTTCTTTTTTCTCTTACGGAAAATTTAGAACTTTTTATTATCTTATAAATTTCAATAATATCTTTTTTGTCTTTTAAAAATGAAAGATAATGTGTTTTTTCTTCTTCCGATTCTTTTTGTTCACCTTTCTCAATGTTTTTTATAACATTTCTTCTTAAATCTGATTGACCAGAAAGTTTTGATGTTACCGCATTTTTTAACTTATCAATTACATTTTGGTCCATTACACATTTCTGAATTTTTGTTCCCAAAAACCTCTTTGTTGGTACATAACCGTAAAGTATTCTTGAAAGGATTTAGTTATTAATTCTTTTACATCTTTTTTTAAAGTACCTCGAGATAATTCAGAAGAAACTTTGTCTAATAATTTTTTTTCAAATTGTTTAGAACTGTTTGAATCAAAAAAATCTTTTATTTCTTTTTTGATCATTGATTCAATTTCCTTCCTATCTGTTGATGTTAGTGCCATTACTTTATAATTAAAAGGTATGTTAATGGTGCAATTATTACTCCTGATATGATATTAAATAGGGTATTTTTAGTTTTTAATCTTTTATATTCTTTATTTAATCTTTTGTTTTCTTCTTTATATATTTTTACTTTTTCTTCTGTTTGCAAAATTATTTGTCCACTTAAAGAATCTTTTTCAACCCAAGTTTTGTTTGTTTTTTCTAACAAAACTATTTTATTATTAAGTTCTGTAATTTCTTTTTTATCTAAAATTGATAACTCTTTTAATTTATCGTAGTCATTTAGATCAAACAAAATTTTTTGAACAATGTTATAAGGGATACTCATTTGTATTGTATCAACGGATTTTTTAATTTGAGCCTCAGAAATGAAACTAACAAATACAAATGAAATTAAAAATATTATTTGTTTCATATTAAAAATTATATCTACTTCTTAACAGACTATCAATTTTTCTATTGTCTGAATTTTTTATATCTTCTTTTTTTTGCGTGTAGTAATTATTTACCTCTTTTTTTTCAACTTTTATATTTAAGATTTTGTTGTCAATCTCATCTATTTTATGTTGGTAAACCTGAATTGAGTCACTAAGGTTCTTTTGAAGGGTTTTTACTTCATTAATGTGTTTATCAATTTCTTCTAACTTATATTTGTTAAGTTCAGACATGTCAGGTGTTGGTGTAAAAACTCTAACCAACAAATAAACAAAAATCACCCCCAATATTGAGAGTGTGATCGTTGTCCAATTTTTAATAAAAAATTCTTTCATTACATTTCTTGTCTTGATGACACAATCTTACTCCATTTAGATTTAAACTTTTCGTAGTAATTTTGTAATTTATTTATTAATTCTAAATACTCTTCATTAACTTTAACCATTTGACCATTTATATAAATTCCGTGTGGTTCATTAATTGTATAAAAAAATTCTAAATCAAGTTCTACTATTTTTCCTGACCACTCAACATTTTCAGAAAACACATCCATTTTTTCAAACTCAACCAATTCTGCAACCTCAGATCTAAATTCGTCAACACTTTCAGTAAACGCATTTTTTTCGTCAGTCGTTAATTGTAAATCGGAATCTATTTTTCCATGTAATACCAAAACATTGCCTTGAATCTTATATCCTTTTTGTTTATCTTGTTTTTTTCCAACATAATCAGAATCTTTTTTTTCTTGATTAATTGTAACTTCTTTTTCCACAGGTTGTTCTGTAAGTAGGGAATATTTTCCTCTTATTTCATTTTTGGCACTTTCATTCATGTTAGAAAATATTTTTCTTGAATTTTCAACCAATTTTTTTATTTCTTCGTAATTACTCATTTTCTAATAGTTTTTTAAATTCTTCAAAATTAAAAGCTGGACTAATGTCCGTTGCAAACTCATCAAAGTTAGATTTAGTTAATATACCAAGAAATGATTCACATCCCTTAACTTTTGTATTATGCCCAATACAATTCAAACTAATTCCTACTTCTTTTGACAAACTTTTACAAAGTTCTGCAGTTTTTTTTAACTGTATTTCAGTGTAAGGTTGCCAAAAAAAATAATCTCTCCACTTTCTGTCTACAATATTTCCTTTATAAATATTACCAATCCAGTTAATGTAATGATTTTTAAGTGGTACTTTTTCTAACCAACCAAGATTTTCTAAACTTATGACTATAGATTTTGCGTTTACTCTTTCATTATTTGAGTATTTTCCATTTTTCATGTTGTCTATAACATGAATTATTTTACCTTCTCTATCTACAAAATAGTGTGGTAGTTTAGTAGGCCTACCACCAAATCTATACTTGATAGAAACCATATGATCAATCAAATTCCTTGATGTGTGGGTTAGTAAAATTTGTGACTTTTCATTCTCCTCTTTGAAGTGTGAGTGGTTTAGTTTCTCAATGACCTCCATAATTTATTTTTTATACTTCAAAACTTTTCTTTCCATTTCCTCAAGTTTTTTTTCAATTATTTTTCCTTCCATTAAAGATCCATTCTCATCATAAACTTGACCCTTTTCGTCAACATAATATTTGTAAGGTACTTCAACAAAAACTTCAACTAATTTTTCAACAGGAACCTCTCTAACCAACTCAACAATTCTGTCTACTGGTACTTCTTTAACTACCTCAACAATTTTTTCAACCTCAACAATTTTTTCAACCTCAACAATTCTTTCAATAATTTCAGGTTCGACTTGGGGGGTGACTTGGGGGGTATGATGTGTTAAATAACTTTCAGGAATCTCAATCTCATCATGTATGGGATTATGTATGGTATCATGTATGGTATCATGTATGGTATCTTCTTTGTGAGGGACATTGGTGTCCCTCTCTAAATCTTCGTCTTTTCTTCTAAAGTTTTTAAACGCTTGATTTGTGGAAATTACTAACGCAATTGCCAATGGGTCAAAAACAAACACTAAAGTTAATATAAAAAAGTTTGCGGTCTTTTTAACATCCCATCCCGTAATCTCACTTAAATATTTTATCGCTCCTAACTCACCAGATTCAATTTCTACGGATGTAAGGTCCAACACTTCTATATCTAATCTTGTAATACTATCATTAAGTGATTCAATTTTTTTAGAAATACCATCTCTATTTTCTTGAGCAACTTTTAACTGAGACTCAAAAGCTTTTCTATTACCCCCATTTGCTCTTGTAATGACTTGTCCTGTTGTTTTATCAATTGATTGGGTAGTTGTGTTAGTTGAAAGTGCGTTTCTTAGATTGGTAATGTCTTTATCTAAAATACCTTTTTCGTTTTGATACTCAGTCTTTATTTCTTCAAATCTATTTTTCTTAACTTCAATATTTTCAATTACTTTATTGTTTATTTCAAGTCCCGCAATGTTTTTTTGAAATCCTGTAGAAAGAAGTCCGTAAATACCAATTGAAGTGAGAAAAGAAAGTGTTACAAGAGCAATCGTGAGATAGATCTTAAGTACTCTATATGTTTCCTTCCATTTGTTGTGAAGGTATGTTGCAATAGCAATTTTTGATATTTCCAAAAATGATCCCATTATAATAACGGGGATTGCAACTGCAGAGAAGATGATTGATAAACCAACAACGCTATAATACGCTGCTGTTCCTGATAGTCCTATTGCACAAAACAACAAAAACCAAGGTAAAAATTTTTTATTCATTGATTTAGTTTATTAGATAAATATTAAAGTAACTGAATTAAGGAAAAATATAAACCCTATAAAACAATAAAACCCCCACTGGTACCGGTGGGGGAGTGTAATTTCATCTTACCATATAGATAAGATTGTGGATTTTCACCCTGAGAACCTCGTGTCTCATTCCGCCGAGTTGTATGGGTAATCTCGGTTCAACCCAGTGCTATAAATAGTCAAACAATTCTGAAGAATCATTTCTTAACCTACGAAGAGCTTTTTCTTTAATCTGACGAACACGCTCTTTTGTTAAACCAAAGTCAGAACCAATATCTTCCAATGTTCGTGGTGTTCCTGTTAGTCCAAAATAATCACCAACAATTGCTCTTTCACGATCATCTAAAACATCTAATAACCCAAAAAGTTTTTGTTTTAACATGTCTTTGGTGTTAAATACTGCGTCAGGAAGTTCGGCATCTTTGTTTTCAATCATGTCTAATAATGTGTCTCCATCTTCATTGATGTACATATCAAGATCAATAATTGAAGGTAATGTAGAAAATTTATCTTCTAACTTTTTGCCTGATTGTTCAACTTCTTTTTTTGCTCTTTGTAAATCTTGAACAACATTTACCGGTAGTCGAATTGTTCTTGAATTATCATTTAATGATTGGATGATAGATTGTTTTATCCACCACACACCGTATGAAATGAAACGGAGGTCTTTATTCCAATCAAAGTGTTTAATTGCTTTCATAAGACCTAAATTACCTTCAGCGATCAAATCTGACAAATCAAGCCCTTGATTTTGATATTGTTTTGCAACTGTAATAACAAAACGAAGGTTTCCTTGAATTAATTCTTGTTCAATCCTTTGTCTTTCATAAAGTGGGGTATTGTCTGACTTCATTTTTTTTGCCAGTTCTTTTTCTCTCTCTGCTGTCATTACCTTAATTCTTCTAATGTCTTTAAGGTAGTGAGAAATTTCTTCTTGATTAATTGGCGCTCCTGTGTTTTTGTCTTTCATATGTATATAATTATAGTGATTTTGAATATTCGTCTAACTTTTGCTTTTCTAATTCTGTTAATGATCCCATACCTTGATCACCAATTTTATCTAACAGTTCATCAATTGTTAAGTTACAAACATCAGGTCTTTTTAAATTAAAAATTAGATCCGCGATATCCATAAATGATTCATTAAATTTTAGATTATTTGTTCTTAATTTTGGTGGTGTTGGTGTGTGTTTTTTCTTAATAGTCTTCTTTAACGAAAGAAGGTAATCTAAGTTGTCTTTATCAAGATTTGATGCTGAATTTCTTGGTTTTGGTATTAAAAAATACTCAAAACAATTCAAGTCATTTACGATAATGTCTATCCATCCCGCCATTTCATCAATGGGTAACCCTGACGTAAAATGAAATATTGCGTGTCTATCCCCAAAGACAAACTTAACTTCTTTAGAAGTCATTTGATCGGCAATTGATCCTCCAATTTCGTTTGTTTTCTCTTCTGAGTTTTCTACGGTGTTGTCGTAATATACAAAAAGTAAGTAATTCATATGTGTTTTTAATTTTTTTACAAATATAGTGTTAAAATATAATTAACTACAAAACTTTTGATTTATTATTTTCTTTTTTAATCTTAACGATAGTATCCGACCATTGACTAATCATTGGATTATGACTAATAAGGAACACTTTATCAAAATATTCTTTAATTTTTTGGAAGAACTCAGATACCATTTCTAAGTTATCATTACTGATTTTACCAAAGACCTCATCAAACACAACAATATTTGGTTTTGGCAAAGTACATACCTTACTAAGTACCGATCGTAATGCCAATGATGCGATTGTTCTTTCATATCCTGATCCTGAAACCATTAATTTTTCAATACCAGTACTATTATCAATCATTAAAAATTCAACATCATTTTTGTCATTTATATTAATCACTAATTTAAAGTAACAACTATCTTCCATCAATCTTTGTAGTTCAGAGTTAATCAAAGGCATCATTGTTTTCATAATGATTTTTGACAATCCATTTTTACCAAAGGCCTCCATATAAATTTTGTAAATTCTTTCCTTCTCTTCTTCCTCTTTGATTTTGATAATCATTTTTTTATTGTTATCAATCTTTTCATTATACGAAGAGATTGAAACTTGGTTACCAGAAATTAAAGAATTTATTCTTGTTTTTTCTCTTTCAAGTTCTTCAAGTCTTAAATCGGCTTTAATTAACTGACCATCAATCTTTTGGTTTTCTTGGATCTTATCTTGAATCTCTTCCCACCTCTTAATTTTATCTTTTAAAGCATTTATTTTCAAATCACAACTTTCAACCAATATCTCGTACTTTTCTTTAACAAGTTTGTTTTTTTCGTATTCGTCAAACTCTTTTTTCAACTGAACAAAACTTTGTTCTTTGCGGGATAAATCCTGCATAAATGTTGTTTTTGTGGTTTTTTGCACGATAAGTCCATCTAATTCTGCAATTTTTGCATTTGTGATTGTTGCGTTCATTAACTCAATTCCACAGTGCTCACACTTAATACCACCCTCAACTTCAGATTTCAACTTATTAATTGCTGCAATTTCAGTATCAATCTGAACTACATTCTTATAAAACTCGTTGTATTGATCTTTAGCCTCATCATGTTTATCCTCATGGTAAAACTCACTTGGTTCAACCACTTTTAGTTCTTTTATTTTGGAAATATAACCTTTCTTATCAAAATCAATTACATTAATTTCCTCTTGTGTTTTAGTAGGATTCAATCTACTAATTTCTTGATCTATGTTGGTATGTTTTTGTTTCAACATATCATCACGATAAGACTTACCTTTTACTATTGCGTCTTCAACATTTGATAAATCTTTTTTACTCTCATAAATTTGAGTTTTTAGTGTTTGAATTGATGTTTCGTGAGTTGTTATGTCGTCTTTTAGTTTTTCAGATGAATATATGTTTGACAACTTTTGTTTTGAGAACTCAGAATAAATTTCTTTTGACGCCTCTTCTTTTTTCTTCAGAAACTCAAGACCCATAAAACGAGATAACACCTGACCCCTTGCGGTTGGTTTTGATTCCAATAATTCTTCAAGGTTAGATCCTGTGGTTAAGATTGTCATTAAGAAATCTTCTTTTGTTCCAATTGAGGTTTTAATAAACGCTTCGGTTTCTCTTCTTTGTTCGCCAGTGAAGTTCAGTAATGTTCCGTCAGATAATTTTTTAAAAAAGTCCAATTCGGTTTTAACATTCCATTCATTTTTTTTGGATAACTTTCTTTCAATGTTTCTAACAATTACATAGTCTTCACCATCAATTGTTATTTCACCTTTTACATGTACTTTGTCTTTATCTGTAAATCGATTAAATATTTCTTCCGCCTTTGTTGTTTTTGTGGTTTCATTAAAGAATAAGAACATTAGGAGGTCAACGGTTAACACTGTTTTCCCCCCAAAGTTTGGTGGATCAGATTCAACCACAACAATTCCGTTTAATTTATCAAAATCTAACTTTTGATTTTCACCATATGATAGAAAGTTTGAGAATTCAATGTTTCTAATATACCACTTTTTGAATTGTGATTGGTTTTCTTCATCACCAGCCATTTTATTTTCAACCATTTTATTGATTGATAACACATCATCTGTTTTGTCTTTATATCCTTTAGACTCAATAAAGTTTTTTAAAAGATCCAACTGATAATTCACATCACTGATGTTAACTGAAACATCAATAGATTGCATATCTTCATTTTGAGTAGTTTTTGCCTTTGTTAAAACATTTACATTCGTTGTGTTATATTTTTTTGAAAAGTAATGTTTAACACTTTTAATCTTATCTTGTGTAAAGTTTTCAGGCAAATCTTCCCAAACAACTTGTATAATTGGGTTTTCGTATAAAGAGAAGTCCAAATCTTTTATCATGATTTTGTAATTAAATAATTTTGGTGGGTTGAACAAGTCCATTCATTATTTTTGTTCTTCTTCTGTTTCTTCAAATTCTTTATTAATTTTTGCAGATTCGTCCTCATTAGGTGTGAATTTAAACGCATGGTCAATAACTCTATCTTCAACAATCTCCATATTTAAATCTTGATCACCAACCTGAGCTTTAATCTCTTCTTCTTTCATTTTATCAATCTGTTGTTGAAGTAATAAATCAAAGGCTTTTTGCATTCCTGATTTTTGTTCTTTTACTTTTGCATTTCTTTTTGCAACTTTTGCTCTGTGTTCTTTTGCCGATTTTCCCATTTTATAAATTATTAATTATTATTACTTGGTCTATTTTCTTCAAACCATTCTATTATACCATTTATTGCCCATACAGCTCCTGCTGATGTAATACCATCAAAAAACCAAGAGTAGGTTAGTGGTGTGTTAAATATATGATTTGTTGGTGAGAATATCAATAAAGATAATACAAATCCACCCCATGTTGAAAAACAAAGTGGACAATTAATTAGTCCTGATAGGAAATTACCTAAAAAGTTAAAAGGCAATTGTTTATTATCTCCCCATCTTTTTAAAAAATCTCTTAATCCTTGAAAAATTGATCCGTAGACCATAATGTTCATTAACCCATAACTCATTATGAACCATACTAAAATTTGTGTTATCATACTCTTTTATTTAAATTTGATCCCCTCAGAAGGTATGCTTGATTTTGATTACCATTCAAAAGGTCTCGGTTTATTTTTTCCAACTCATTTATTTGTTGGTTCTTTTGTTGTAACTCACTCCTCAAGTTTTGGAGTGTTTCTTGTAACATATTTGCCTTATTATTTGTTACAAGAATATCTAACTTTTGTCTAAGTTCGTCTAACTCTTCATCCTTTTTAGATATTTCATTTTGGAAAATATTTTCCGTTTTTTCCGTTTTAGTGAAAAATTCTTGTCTAATTGTACCGATTTCGGTAGTTTTAGTGGAAAGTTCTTGTTCCAACTCGGCAATTTTTCCGCCAAGTTCGTTTATTTGAATATTGTCAGTGGTATAGATTATTTTCTCAACCACTCTATCCACAGGAACCTCTTTAATTACCACTTTTTCTACAGTCACTTCTTTAATGACCTCAACTATTTTTTCAACCTCTTTGATAACTTCAACCGGTATTTCCACCCGTTTTTCTTCAATCTCACCCGTTTTTAAGTCTTTTTTACCTTCATTAAGTGTTTCTCCCAAAAAACCAAACTTCTTAATATCAAAACCTTGTTTAAAACAAAGGTAGATGAAATCTTCCTTATCCTCAATATTATTGAGTTTACAAAAACTCTCGACGCTGCCGAGAGTTTCTTTATTAAATATTTTGGAGTCTTTCTGTTCCATTCTCAATATCTTCAAATGATTTAATGGAGAACTTCAAAAATGGTTTTGGATTGAATAAATCAACATATTTATATTCCTTTG
>Ga0315285_10003608_pt1 | contig 16077 bp, 19 predicted proteins | sample YL17G09_36_MG_FD_203698 | JGI IMG/M metagenome (GOLD analysis project Ga0315285, IMG submission 203698) | Sediment microbial communities from Yellowstone Lake, YNP, Wyoming, USA - YL17G09_36 | ecosystem: Environmental > Aquatic > Freshwater > Lake > Sediment | place: USA: Wyoming | collected... | reverse complement strand
GGCGCAGGAGTGCGTTGTGACTTTTGCGTCTTGGTAGGGAAGACTGTATGTCACTCCAATCAACCAATGCTTCGCCTGCACCCCCGCCGGCCGCGCCGCCAGGCAAAGCGCGCACGGGTTTGATCCTGGGTTGTGTCGCGCTCTTTTTCCTGGGCTTCATCGGATTCTGCGTGGTCAGCACTTGCGGCTTGGCAATCTTGGGCGGTTCTGCCACTCGCACCCCGACTATCGCGGCTCAAGCCGTCGCAACGACACCCAGTATCAGGGTGACGGCAACTGCCACTCGTGTTAGCGCGGTGGCAACTGCCACTAGTATTCGCGCGCTGGCAACTGTGACCAGTGCCAGCGCCTCCACGTCCAACCCTTTGCAGACAGCCCTCCTCGGTTCTGTCTTTGTGCTAACGCCCGACGGTAGCGGCAAGCCAATCAAATCCGGATCCGGGACGATCATCACGTCTCAGGGACACATCCTCACCAACTTCCACGTCATCGGCGACAAAGACACCGGCAAGTACACGAACAGGCAAGGATTGGTCTACATCGGCATCAATCCGCCCGGACTGAACGCCAAGCCCAACATCCTCTACCTTGCTCAGGCAATCAAGGGCGACAACATGTTGGACTTGGCGCTCCTGCGGATCGTCGCGACCCGAGATGGCGGACGACTCCCCGCTGATCTGAAACTGACCCCGGTGCCAGTGGGCGATTCGGACAAGGTCCAGATTGGCGATGAGATCACCGTCATCGGGTTCCCCGGCCTAGGTGATGGGACCGTCACCCTGACCCGAGGTTCGGTCTCCGGTTTTCTCGACGACACGGAAGGTGCCGGCACCTGGATCAAGACGGACGCGGAGATCAATCCCGGCAACTCCGGCGGTATGGCGATCAACCACGCGGGCGAAGTCGTCGGAGTCCCTTCGCAAGTTCGGTTCGATACCAAGGTTGCCGGCAAAATCGGGAGGATTCGACCGATCAACTTTGCCAAGCCGTTCACCTAATTGGCGCAGCGCGATGCCCAATCGCCTGTATCCTTCACCTTCACGCCATGGAGCAGCAGCCCAACGGTTGCACCTACCGCCCTAGCAGGGGCTGCTTCCTTTGCACCGATCATCTTGTGCGATGAAGTTAAGGATGGCAAACCGGTAAATCCACGGACGACTTTTCCGGCTGGCACCAAAAAAGTCACCGGCTACTGGACATTCAAAGGTATGGCACGGGGGCAGGAATGGGGACGGCGCTGGCTGCGCGATGGGCAGGTCATCGTGGACAAGATGAACTTGCAGTGGAATGATGAAGAGAGTGGTTGGAACTCCCTCGCCCTTACGGACGATAGCGCTCAAGGACTCGATGCCGGCACCTACGCGTTACACCTCTTCCTCGGCAAGACCGAGGTCCAGAAAGCGACCTTCACCATCCAGAAAGCCGGCGCTGCCGCGCCGACTGCATTGCCGCAGACGGGTGGCTCTTTCAGCAAGATCATTGTTGCCGAGAACGTGACAGACGCTGGGGAAACCGTGAACCCCACGAACACCTTCTCAGCGGGCACAAAAACGGTCTGGGTTTACTTCACGTACATCAATATGAAAAACGGTGACGCCTGGGGGCGCAAGTGGCTGAGTGATAGCGCCGTCTTGCTGGAGAAGAACGAAACCTGGGACAAGGGTGCCACCGGTTGGCAAGCGTACTCCTGGAGCAACAACGATGGCTTGCCTCTTTCTTCTGGCAACTACGAGTTCATTCTCTATCTCGGCAGCAAAGAGGTGCAGCGCGCCGCCTTTACGATTCGCAAGTGATTGCGCAGGGTGCGACCCTTGCCCAAGTGATTGCCGATACGATGTGCGGGGAAAAGAGGAGGCCCCTGGTGAAATAGCCAGGGGCGTTTTGCTTTGACTCGGTCTAGCGAATTCCCAACAACCGCAGCGGAATCTGCAAGAACGCGCGCAGCGCGCCCGAACCGCCCTTCGCCGCGAGCGCGCGGTCGTACGTCGCGAGCGCTTCCAGCCAGCGTCCGCGCTGCAACTGCGTCTGACTCAACGCGCGATAGGTGTCCGCCTCGGATCCTTTTTCGCCGACCTGATGAAACAACTCTGCCGCGCGCTGATAATTCCTCTCGGCACCCTCTTTATCACCTGTTCGATCCATCAGCCGCGCGAGATTGCCGATGGCTTTCGCCTGCCCCGGCACGTTCCCCAGTTTCTCGAACGCGGACAGCGCGTCCTGCAAAATCTTGCGCGCGTCGTCGCGGCGTCCCGCGAGATAATAGACCACGCCGAGATCATTCGCAACGGTCGCGGCTTCGGCTGCATTGCCCTGTGCGACGTACGCCGCGTGCGCTTGCTCGAACGCGCGCAGCGCGTCGTCCATTTGCCCCGCGCCGTACAATTTTTTCGCGTCGGCGTAGAGGGTATTGACGTCCATTGCATTTCTCCCGGAGGAGCGTTTGATTGAACGCCCCTACAATTAACGCACCACCAACAAAATCTCGCCCAACTCCTGCAATCGCTCCGTCGGGAAATCGCGGAATTTCATCGCCATGCGCAGGTACGGCAGATTGGCGGCATCCAGCGCGAACGTGCGTACCTCCTTCGGCATCCGCGCGAGTTTTTCCAAGTCCAGCACGTCCGCCGACCCGGCATCTTGCTGACGTTCGATGAAATAGTAGAGATTGACGTTTAACAGGCGCACGAGCGCATCGAGTTCGGCGAGCGGAATATCGCTCGCGCCGCGCTCGTAGCGGCTGATGGCACCGGGTTTGCGTTCGATGGCTCGCGCGCACTCCTCTTTGCTCTTGCCCGCGGCGAGACGCGCTTGCTTCAACTTGGCGCCGATCAACGCGCGGCGTGTCCGCATCTCTTCCGCCGTCAGCTGTGGGGGGACCGCTTCTTCCAGCATCGTTTCACCGCTCACAAAAAACGAAAGCGGAGTCTGCAAATAGAGCGCGAGCAGTTCGAGTTCGGGGAGCGTAATCGCGCGCGCGCCCCGTTCGAGCGCGCGCACGCGTCCGCGTGTGACGCCAAGCCGCTGGGCGACCTGCGCGGTCGTGCGCCGCGCTTTTTCGCGCGCCGCGCGGATCAGGACACCGACGATCTTGCGTTGCAGGACAACCGTTTCAAGTTGCATCGCGACCTCCTGGGTTGACGCTCGTCAAAATTATACCACGAACCATGCGCAGGGACAAGTAGGGACAGCCCTTTCCGAACTGCGAAAATGATTTGCCCCGACCTGCCAATTTTGACAATCCTGCCAAGTCGCGATAGGATAGTAAAGGTAGGGTCCGCGCAGTGGATGGGCGCGCCTATTTCTCTCAGCCGTTTGACACCCAAGCAAGGAGGTCAGGAGTGTACAAAATCCTGAAAAAGCAGGTCTTGAGCGATCTTGTAACCTTGATGGAGGTTTCCGCACCGCAAGTGACGCGCAAAGCGCAAGCCGGGCAATTCGTCATCGTCCGAGCGTACGAAGAGAGCGAACGCATCCCGCTGACAATTGCCGATTTTGATCGGGCAGCGCAAAGCATCACGCTCGTCATTCAGCAAGTCGGCAAGTCCACGATGCAGATGTGCCAGATGAACGCCGGCGATTCATTCGCCACGGTGGCGGGTCCGCTGGGTCATCCCACCGAAATCGAAAAGTACGGCACAGTCGTGTGCGTCGGCGGCGGCGTGGGCATCGCGCCGGCTTATCCGATCACGCGCGCGCTCAAAGAAGCCGGCAACCACGTCATTTCGATCATCGGCGCGCGGAACAAATCGCTTGTGTTTTGGGAAGACAAGATGCGCGCGGTGTCCGACGAATTGATCATCTGCACGGACGATGGCTCACTCGGGATCAAAGCGCTTACACCCAACGCGCTCAAGGATGTTTTGGAAAAACGCAAAGATATCAGCCATGTATGGGCAATCGGTCCGACGATAATGATGAAGTTTGCCGCAGCCGCAACGAAGCCATTCAACATTCCCACCACCGTCAGTCTCAACACGATCATGATTGACGGCACGGGAATGTGCGGCGGCTGCCGCGTCTTGACGACCGAGGGCGCGCGGTTCGTCTGCGTGGACGGACCCGAATTCGACGCGCACACAGTAGACTGGGACGTGATGATGTCGCGCATGCAATTCTATCGCGCGGAAGAACAACTCGCGGTCGAACGCTGGAAGCATCAATGTCAACTCGATGCCGCCGTCGCCAAAGTGGAGAAATAATCACTCGAATGTCATTGCGAGCGGAGCGAAGCAACACTTGCACCTGCGGTTACGCAAGTGCAGGTGTCCCCAAGTTGCTCGGAGATTGCTTTGTCGCATAAGACGCTTCTCGCAATGACACGGAAGGTATAAAATGCCGAAGAAGACAATCATCCCAAAGAAAACGCCGATGCTTGAGCAGGCACCGGAAGAACGCATCCATAATTATAACGAAGTGCCGCACGGCTACACCGAAGCGCAAGCCATCGCCGAAGCCAAGCGCTGTCTCGAATGTGCCAAGCCGTTGTGCATGAAGGGCTGCCCGGTCAACATCAACATTCCCAGTTTCCTGAAACTCGTCGCCGATGGCGACTTTCGCGCCGCGGTCAACTTGATCAAGGAGACGAACGCGTTGCCCGCGATCACTGGGCGCGTCTGCCCCCAAGAAACGCAATGCGAAGGTGTGTGCGCGCTGTGCAAAAAGTTCGAGCCGGTCGGCGTCGGACGCCTGGAACGCTTTGTCGCGGATTGGGAAGCTGCGCAAGGCGCGCTACCGGTGCCCGGTTTGCCGCCCCCCACCGGCAAGAAAGTCGCCGTGGTCGGTTCGGGGCCCGCGGGTCTCACCGTCGCGGCTGATCTCGCGCGGCTGGGCCATCACGTCACGATCTTTGAAGCGCTGCACGAAGCCGGTGGTGTGTTGGTCTACGGCATCCCGGAATTTCGTCTGCCCAAAGCGATTGTCAAACGCGAGGTCGAGTACGTGTGCAGTCTCGGCGTCAAGTTGGTCAAAGATTTCGTCGTCGGCAACGCGGCGACGGTTGACGAACTGCTCGAAGAGTTTGACGCGATCTTTCTGGGCACGGGGGCGGGCTTGCCCTGGTTCCTCGGCGTTCCCGGCGAAAATCTGGGCGGGGTCTATTCCGCCAACGAGTACCTGACGCGCTCGAACCTGATGAAGGCGTACCGCTTTCCGGAATACGACACGCCGATTGCGCGCGGCCAGCGCGTCATCACGATTGGCGGTGGCAACGTAGCGATGGATTCGGCGCGCACCGCGTTGCGTTTGGGTGCGAAAGAATCTATCATCGTCTATCGCCGGTCGCGCGATGAAATGCCCGCCCGCGCCGAAGAGATTCATCACGCCGAGCAAGAAGGCATCATTTTCAATTTGCTGACGACGCCGGTCGCGTTTCACGGCGCGAACGGTCGCGTCAACGAAATGGAATGTATCCGCAACGAACTGGGTGAGCCGGACGCGTCGGGACGCCGCCGCCCGGTGCCAATCAAGGACTCGAACTTCCGCATCCCGACCGACATCATCGTGGTCGCGGTCGGACAAAGCCCGAGTCCGCTGATTCCGAAGACGACACCGGATCTCAACGTCGCCAAAGGCGGCGTCGTCACCGTGGAAGAGCAAACGATGAAGACATCGAAGAAGGGCGTGTTCGCCGGAGGGGACGTGGCGACCGGCGGCGCGACGGTGATTCTCGCGATGGGTCAAGCGAAGATCGCTTCGAAGGCGATTGACGAGTACATAAGAACAGGAGTGTGGTAAAAAGACAGAAACCCGCTATCTTCGAGAAAGCGGGTTTCTTGTTACTCACGCGAACACCGAGCGCATTTCGCTTTCGGTTACGAGCAACCGGAAAATATCGGTCTCAGTGATGATGCCGACGAGCCGGTCGCCATCACACACCGGCAAGCCGCCAAACTTGTGCTCCAGCATCAAGCGCGCGGCGGCTTCAATCGAAGTATCCGGTGAAACGGTGAGCGGATCGGCCGTCATAATTTCGCGCACGGTCAAGCGCGCGATGAGATAGTTCAGTTCGTAGAAACTCAGCGCCGTCGCGCAGGAGGGGGACGCTTCACGAATATCGCCGAGCGTGACGATGCCAACCAAACGGCAATCTTCGACGACGAGCAACCGGCGAATGTTGCACTCTTTCATCAGGTGATTGGCTTCGGGCAAGGTCGTATCGGGCCCAATGGTAATTGGGTCGGGGGTCATCCAATCTTTGACGAGATGTCTGCGCACTCCCATTGCACCGGCTCCTGAGAATCTGTGTCTATCATAGCGGGAACAAGTCAAAACGCCGTATATGTGGGGTCAAAAAGCGGTCAAAAAGATTCCGGGTAGGGGCGAAACGTTTTCGCGGCGCAGAAATTGCGTCGCCCCCACTCGTTAGACAACGCGGCGCATTTGTAGTAGAATCGAATTGATGATAAACTCCACGTCCAGTCAGGCCGACTCGTCCGCGCTTCCGGCGAATCAGCGGATTGTCGTGCTTTCTGACGCGCAGCGTCAACGGCGCGGCATGCTGTTGCTGTTTTACAGCAAATTGATCATTGACCTCGCTTTGCTCGCGTTCTATCTCCACGCGCCACAAGGCGCACCGGATCCGGTGGTGCCAGTACTCCTGCTCGGCGATCTGCTCTTTCTAATTCCCTACTACCGCCTCGCGCAGCGCGATACGCCCACGACGCGGCTGGCAACGCACTTTAGTTTTGCCATTACCATCGCGGTCGTCACCGCGAGTCTCCACACCTCAGGCAGTCTCCTGTCACCCCAAGTCACTTGGTACTTTCTACTGGTGCCGCTGGCGGGCTTGGTCATTCCCCGCGCCGAGACCGTGCGCGTGGTCGCGGGTCTCTCCATTGTCGCGTACCTGATTACAGTGCTTGCCGCGATGACCGGGCTCGCGCCATCGCCCAATCCCTATCCCCTTCGGGAATGGTACATCCCGGCAGTCCACATCATCGTCGTGACCATCGCGCTCTGGAGCATCGCTTTCTTTGTGGCGCACTTTTTCGCGGCGGTCGAGCAGCATCGGCAATCGCTCGCGCTTTTGCTGGAACAAAGCCGCCGCGAACTCGTCTGGGGCGCGGTCGGTAAACAAGTAATCGGCGCACACAGTTTGGACGAAGTGTTGACGGTCATCATTCAAGCGATCAACCAGGAAATCAACGTCGAGTCCGGCTCGATTCTGCTGCGCGAATGGAACAGCGACCAACTGGTGTTCGCCAAGATTATGCGCGGTGACGCACAGCACTTTTCGTCGCTCCGGATCCGCATCGGTCAAGGGATCGCGGGCTGGGTCACGCAAACCAGCCAATCCGTCATCATCGAGGATGCCGCCAAAGATGCGCGGTGGTATTCGGGCGTGGATCGGCTGACCGGCTTCACCACGCGCTCGATTCTCTGTGTGCCCCTCATCGCCGCCGGAGAAACCATCGGCGTGATCGAACTGCTGAACAAATTGGAAGGCAGTTTTGGGCACGATGATTTGCGAATTCTGGAAACGATGGCAGCCCAGGTTGCGCCGACGATTCAGAACAAACGCTTGCAGGAGCAAATGCACCGCGCGCAATTTCCCTCCGAAGAATTATTTCGCAAACTTGAACACGCCAAGCGGGAATGGGAAGACACGGTGGACGCGATTGACGAAGGGATCGCGCTGGTAGACGAGAATTGTCGTATCCTGCGCGCGAACCGCGTGCTGGCGAATTGGATCAACACCACACCCGCCCAATTGATCGGACGGCGATGCTTTGAGATTTTTCACGGCGGCACTACGGCACCCCCCACTTGTCCCCACACGCGTCTTTTGGAATCCGGCGCACCCGCCGAGGGAGAGGTTGAAAGTGCCCTGCTGGGCAAAACCTTTCACCTGAAAACTTATCCCGTCCGCGATGAAGCTAGGAACCACATCGGCAGCGTGAATGTGTGGCGAGACATCACGGCGGAAAAACGGCTCCGCGCGCAACTCATCCAATCCGAAAAAATGGCCGCCACCGGACGACTCGCCGCTTCGATCGCGCACGAAATCAACAATCCCTTGCAGGCGATTCGCGGGTGCGTGGATTTAGCCCAGGTCACTGGGGACAGTGGAAAACACAAACGCTACCTCGCGATGGCAAGCACCGAACTCGAACGCTTGACGGCGATTGTGCGCCGGATGCTTGACTTTTATCGTCCCGCCCGTGCCGAACGCGCGCCGGTCAACGTCTGCGCGTTGATCGAAGACGTATTACTGTTCAGCGCCAAACGCCTGCAACACGCCCGCGTGATCGCCCGCACGGAGTGGGCGAGTGAAATGCCCACCATCAACGGCGTCGCCGATCAACTCAAGCAAGTGTTTTTGAATTTCATCCTGAACGCGGTCGAAGCCATGCCGCAAGGCGGCCCGCTCGAAATTCGCGGTCAGATGATTCGCGACGAAGGCACCTGGCTTACCGTTTCGATTGCCGACGGCGGCGCGGGGATCCCGCCGCAAGACCTGGACAAAATCTTTGAACCGTTCTTCACCACAAAACCGGACGGCACGGGCTTGGGATTGGCGGTGTGCCACAACATCATTGCACAACACGGCGGGCGCGTCACGGTTGACAGCGCGCCGGGTCACGGCACCACATTTTCCGTTTGGTTGCCGGCGGAAGGGCAACCCGAACCTCACGAAGGTTAAGTTGCAACAAATCCTGCGCCTGCTCTGGGCAGCCACACCGGGGTCTCCCTAGGAAAAAAATGTCTACTCCAACTGCGTCCATTCTCGTCGTAGATGACGAAGAAACCATTCGCACGATCGTTGCCGAGGCGTTAACCTCGCAGGGGCATCACGTTCAAGCCGCCGCCTCCTCGGAGCAAGCGCTGCGCGCGTGCGAGAGCGCGCCCTTCGACTTGGTTTTGCTCGACTTGAAAATGCCGGGCGCGATGGACGGGATTGACCTGCTCACCAAAATCCGTCGCCGGTGGCCCTCCACCGTCGTCATTATGATGACCGGCTACGGCACGCTCGATTCGGCGATCACCGCGTTGCGCGCCGGCGCGTTCGATTATTTGACCAAGCCCGCCAGCATCGCACAAATCGTCGAGAGCGCGGAGCGCGGGCTCGCCAAACAACGCGAGGAAACGCGGCGGCAGCAACTCATCGCGCACTTGGAAGAAACCTTGCACGAACTGAAGACCGAAGACAGGGCGACCACCACCGATCCGCAAGTCGCCCAGCGGTTCGCGCAAACCGCGACGCTGGTGATTGATCGCCAAAAACGCCTCGTCGTGTGCGGCAACACGCCGGTGGAATTGACAGTGACCGAGTTCGACTTGTTGGATTATCTCGCGCGTCACTCGGACCGCGTCATTACGGCGAGTGAACTGATCAAGGCAACCCAAGGATACGACCTCATCGAAGCGGATGCGCGCCCCAGCGTGCGCGTGCACATTCAGCGTCTGCGCCAGAAATTGGGAGACGATCCGGAGCATCCGCGCTACATTTTGAACGTGCGCGGCAAGGGCTATCGCTTCGTCGCTTGAAGGCACGTCGCAGACCCGCAGGGTTTTGGGCAACCCTGCGGGTCTTTTTTTTGCGTGTTATGCACTTGTTATCAAACCGCTATTCTGCGTAACCCAATTTGGCAAAGAAATCTGTTATACTGCGGATTGAGTCTGGGAACATGGAACTGGATTGGTACGCTTGGCACACTCAGTTCTGTTCCAACGGCTCGCGATTTTCACCGGGAGACAAGCGGATGTCCAAACACGTACTGGTGGCAGAAGATGATGCGACGGTCGCCTTGTTGATCAAAGATGGGCTGGCTGACCTTGGCGCCACATTTGACGTTGAGACGGTCTCATCAGGCGAAGAGGCACTCGAAAGAGTCAAAGAAGGCAAGTGGGACCTCGTCGTCACCGATCAGCGCATGCGTGGCATGAGCGGACTGCAACTAATCGAGTCGCTGAAAGACAAAATGCCGGCAGCCCTCACCATCTTGATCACGGCGTACGGGTCTGATGAGGTCGAGCAAGCCGCGCGACGGTTGAACGTCTATCACTATATGACCAAACCATTTCCGCTGGTTGACCTGAAGCGGGTGATCGAAGAGGCGCTCGCCTACAGCCAAGACGTCGAGCCGCCAGCCCCAGACGGCGAAAGAGAAAAACAGGCATTGAAGATCAGTCTCGGCGGCGATGGCAACGTCGGCAAGACCACGCTGATCCGACGGCTCTGCACCGGCAAGTTCGACTCAGCCCGCGTGATGACCATCGGCGTTGACTTTCACTTGTACGACATTCAGCACGACGACCGAGCCACGCGGCTGATCGTCTGGGACGTCAGTGGGCAAGATCAATTCGAATTCACGCGCCGCGCGTTCTATCGCGGCAGCAAAGCCGTCGGCTTGGTGTACGACGTGAGCCGGCGCACATCCTTCGAGCGGCTGCCGAAATGGCGCGAGGAAATTCGGGCGATTCTGCCGAACGTTCCGTTCGTGCTGGCAGGCAACAAAACCGATCTCACGCGCCAAGTGAGCACCGCGGAGGGTTTGGCGCTGGCGAAAGCATGGCGCGTTCCCTTTTTTGAAACGTGCTGCGTCCACGGCGGCGGCGTGCGCGAATTTTTCCACGCCCTGACCCACTATGCCATAGATTTTTCCCATGGACCATCGGCTCACCATCGAACAGGAGGGAGGTTTGCATGCCACTAACAGGAACACTACGCGATCTGAGTTTGCCTAATCTCGTTCAAGTCCAATGCAGCGAACAAAACCACGCCCAGGTCCACTTCACGCGCGGCGCGCACCAGGGCACGCTGGTCTTCGCGGCTGGCGAATTGACTTACGCGAGCGCGGACGATCAAGCTGGAGAAAGCGCCGTCTACGAACTCTTGACCTGGGAGGACGGCGATTTCCGCGTGGACGACGAAGTGCGCGCGGTCGAACGGAACGTGACGATGCCCTGGAGCGCGCTCTTGATCGAAGGGCTGCGGCGCGCCGACGAGGTGCGCGCGGAACGAGACAGCACGCTGGAAGCAAATTTGCGCAGTCTGAAAGGCACACAAGGGGTGCGCGCCGCGGTGGTCGTGCGTTCGGATGGCGCGGTGCGCGCGGACGCCAGAGGGGAAACCGTCATGGAAGAGCCCGCGGCGATCCTGAAAGCCGTCGCGAATGTGGAAAGGATCAGCGCGCTGCTGGGGCTGGGCGCGCCGCGTCAGATCACTCTGCTCAACCCAACCGAAAAAATCTGGCTTCAGAAACTGGACGACGGCTATCTCGCGTGTTGGCTGGACGGACGCGCCTCCGTCGACGCGGTCAAGGCAACCTTCCAATCGATCTTCAAATAGCTCCGGGAGAGGATATGATTTTCCGCGCGGGCAAGCACTCTACGAAAATCTCAACACTTCTTTCACTCAACTTGACGCGATGCTGGTCGAACTGCAAAGCAATCAATTCACCGGCTATGTGCAAATGACCGGTTGGGAGTACAAGGGTATTCTGTTGTTCGACAGCGGTCGCATTATCAACGCGAGTGAAGATTCCAAAGGGCAGTCGCGTCATGGCCCGACCGCGGCAGCAGGGATCGCGGGCAAAGGCAGAGAGAAAGACGATGCGATCAGCGTATATCGGCTGAGCGCCGAAGTGATGCAGTTGCTCGCCAATCTCCTCAAGGGCGAAACGCTCCACAAGGATTTGAGCAACGATCTGACCGGGCTCGACAAACTCGTCGCGAAACTCCGGAGCGAAAAACATACCGGTTCGATTGAAGTCCGCTTCGCCCAGAGCCTGGACGCGGCGACAGTTTTGATGCGCGAGGGCCAAGTCCTCGATTGTGCTTTTTCGCGAAAGGGTGACCTGGTGTCAGGGCACAAGACGCTCGATCAGATCATCCAAGCCGCCGCCAACGCCGCGGCGTTCTTCACCGCTTACCGCGCCGATCTGACGCGGGTGTACAGCGCGGACTTGATCTGGCAGACAGTTTCGCGCGGCCGGGCACACTGACCTTGTGGCAAGCCGTCCTGCAGATCGTCGATCAGGACGTTTGAATCGAGCGCGGATAATAGTACCGTGCGGCATTATGCGGTAGTTTCGTCGCTGAAAATCAAGCCGTGGCGCTACGTCCTGATGACGCCGCTGCCGACCTTCACAGGCCGCGCGGACAACCTTCGTCTAGTGTGGGTACTCATCTCGATCATCGTCGCCGCGCTCACAATCATCGGCGTGCTCATCATGGCACGCGGGTTTACGAGACCCATCATCCAACTGACCCAGGTGGCAGACCGGATCACTCACCTTACGCAATACTGTCATTTCGACGAGCGGAGCGAGGAGAAATCTCCGCCAAAAACCAAGATTTCTCGCTTCGCTACCCAGAAACTTCCTTGCCGTTATGTCATGTCGAACGGAGTGAGACATCTCGCACTAGACTTCTCGCTCCGCTCGAAGTGACAGTTTCTGCAAGGACACGCACCACGCGGCGTGACATTCTCGAAATGACACTGCGTAGCATCAATGGATCAGTCTGGGCGAATTGGACGCGCCAATCGAGATCAATCGCAAGGACGAGATTGGCGAACTAGCCGAAGCGGTGAGCCGTATGCAAGCCAGTCTGCAAGCCGCGATTGAGCGACTGCGCGCGCGACGTACAGGGACCTAAGTCGAATCAACGAGAAAACAGCATGAAAAACATCTGGCTCATTTTCGTGCTCATGATCGTGATTGGCTTGCTGGTCAGCGGGTGCAGTGCGAGGAGTGCACCTGCAAGAGAGTACGCAGGGGCTTGTGTACCTGCGCGCTCAGGGATAGAACTATGCCAAAACCAGTCATCCTGTCCGAACAGCACGTCGAAAGTATCGAGAAAATACTAGACGAGTTGAGAGCCAAAACGCGCGCCACCTACGTCTTTCTCGCCGATATTAGCGGTCAGTTGATTGACGCGCGCGGTTCCCTTGGGTCAACCGATATCGTCGCACTGGCGGCGCTCAGCGCGGGCAATATGGCGGCGACTGCGGAGATGGCGCGCAGAATCGGCGAGGCGCAATCTTTCCGGTTGATGTTTCACGAAGGGGAAAAAAGCAACATTTACCTGTCCCAGGTCGGCGCCAGTTTTTTGCTCGCGGTCGTCTTTGAAGCGCTAGTGCCGATCGGCTTGGTGCGCCTGTTCAGCAAACGCGCGGTGGATGAATTACAGACTCTGGCGACCGAGTACGAAGGCATCGTAAGCCAAACCCCGACGATGATGGAATCCGGTTTCAGTACTGCCCTGGATGACGCGCTCGATGCGCTGCTGCCGAAAAAGGAAGAAACACACAGGGATCGAATCATCATCCGGTAGGGGTGGAGCCAGTTGAGCAATGTTTATCAATTGGAAATTGAAAGAGATCAAACTGAAAATCGTCTATTACGGCGCGTCGTCGTGCGGCAAGACGACGAACCTGGAATACTTGCATGCCAACATCCCGGCGGGCGCGCGCAGTGATCTCGTCTCGCTCAAGACACGCGAAGACCGCACGATCTTTTTCGACTTCCTCGAGATTCGACTTGGCGAAATCAAGGGACTCAAACCCAAGTTCAGTCTCTACACGGTGCCCGGTCAGGTGTACTACATCGCGAGCCGCAAACTCGTTTTGCAGGGCGCGGATGGCGCCGTGTTCGTCGTGGATTCAGCGCCGGATCGACGCGAAGCCAACCTGGAAGCGTGGGACAACCTCCATACCAACTTGCGTGACTTGCGTCTTGATGGCAGCACCTTCCCGATCATCATCCAGTTCAACAAGCGGGACCTTCGCGACGCACTGCCGATTACGGAACTGCGCGCCAAGTTGGTGTGCAACGGGCATCCTCAGATCGAGGCGATCGCGAAGCGAGGGATTGGTGTGTTCGAATCACTGCGACCCACAATCAAAGCCGTGATGGTAGCCGCGCAACGACATCTCTAACTGGAATACCCTGCGCGTCCTAGACGATCTCAGTTCTTTGAAGCGGAGGAAAAATGAGTACGCCGCGCAAACCACAATTAGTCAGGTGTCCAGAACCGCTCGAGCCGCTCTTTGTAGCGGCTGAGGATGCAATGGCACAATTCTTCGGTGATCTGCGCCGGCGTCCGGAAAAAGGTGAGATCACCATCAGCGACGTGCGCTACCTACTGGTGCGGGCAGCCTCAATGAGCATTCAGTTCAGAAACGAACTGTCCTCCATTTACGGGCTGCGAACCGCCAATCAGATCATTTACAACTTTGGTCGCGCCTGTGGAGTTCAGGATGCCAAAATGTTCCACAAACGATTGGGACTCACAGACCCGGCGACTAAATTGGCAGCGGGACCAGTTCACTTTGCACACGTCGGCTGGGCATGCGTGGACATCTTTCCAGAGAGCGCACCTTCGCCGGACGAAAACTATTTTCTCATCTACGACCATCCCTTCTCCTTCGAAGCCAACTCGTACACCGAAGCGGAAATCAAATCAGATGCGCCGGTCTGTTTCATGAACGCGGGCAATAGCGCGGGCTGGTGCGAAGTGAGTTTCGGCGTCGAACTCGTGGCGAAGGAGATCACTTGCCGCGCGCAGGGGGATGACCAGTGCATCTTTATTATGGCACCGCCCAAGAAAATGCTGGGCTACACCAGGCAATACCTTGCCAAGTACGGCAAAGCATAGTACTCGGCGATGAAAATAACAAAAACCGTTCAGCCCAATAGGAGAATCAAGATGTCTGAAAAGGACATGACCAGCAAAATAACCGAATTGCTGCGCTCATTCCAATCCTCAACCCCAGGTGTGCTCGGCGCTGGCGTCATCAGCACCGATGGCTTTGCCATCGCATCCGAACTGCCCCAGAGTGTCGAAGAACGACGCGTGGCGGCGATGGCTGCCGCCATGCTCGCCCTTGGCGAGCAGACGACGAGCGAGTTCGAGCACGGGCGACTGGAGCGCGTGTTTGTCGAAGGGACCGACGGCTACACCGTCATCATGAGCGCGGGTGCCGAAGCCGTCTTGAGCGTCGTCGCGCGCAAGGACGCCAAGATGGGCTTGGTCTTTCTGCAAATGGAGCGCACCGCCGATGCCCTCCGCAAAGTGATGGCGTAAACCCAACTTTCCGAAAACCGCTCGGGCAGCGGGAGAAATATGGACACTCAAGCAGAACAATCGGAGTTTGAAGAGATCTTACACCGGATGAACAAAGAGGGATTCTTTATCGCATCCGTTTTGGCAAGTGAAGATGGTTTGCCCATCGCCTCTGCGCCCACGCCATCGCCGTACGATGCGGACACGGTTGCCGCGATGGTGACACTGGTCGAAGATTTCATCAAGCAGACCCAGACCCGGCTCGGTTTAGCCGAGGTGGACGAAGTCTCGATGGTCGTTGGTGATCGTTCGCGGCTGGTCTGTCGTTACTTTGGCGCGGGCGCTCAATCGTTCGTCCTTGCCGTTCTCGCACCGCCCAATCAAAGTTATCGGCGGCTGACCGCGCGCGCGGTCCGCGAATTTCAGGGGATTTTGTCCAATTCCCTTTAACGCCAAGGCCCGAAGGGTGGGAGAGCCCTTCGGGTCTTTGATTTTATCCCTGCGCCAGCGCCGCGCCGCGCTGCAAGGCAAGTCTGTTCAATTCCAACTTATCGCGGTGCCGCTCGCTGATCCGCTCGTCGAGAACCTGATCGAGCGTCTCGAATTTGAGCATCCCCGTCGCCTCCACGAGCGCGCCAACCATGACGACGTTCGCCAACTGCACCGCTCCCAGTTCCGACGCGATAGCGTTGGCGGGCGCGTAAATCACGCGAATATCCACACGCGCCGATTGGGTGGGAATGAGCGATGTATTGACAATCAAGACACCCTCTTTCTTCACCGCTGGCTCAAAACGATCAAACGACGGCGGATTCAGGACGAGCGCCGCCGAAGGATGCCGCGTCAACGGCGATCCGATCTCTTCGTCCGAAATGACCACGGTGCAGTTCGCGGTGCCGCCGCGCATCTCAGGTCCATACGACGGAATCCACGTGACATGGCGACCTTCCGCGAGCGCGCCGTACGCGAGCAGCTGCCCCGCGAACAACGCGCCTTGCCCACCGAATCCGGAAATGACAATTTCGTGATGCATATTTCCCTCAAATAGTGCAATAGTTGCATAGTGCA
>Ga0315285_10003604_pt1 | contig 16085 bp, 12 predicted proteins | sample YL17G09_36_MG_FD_203698 | JGI IMG/M metagenome (GOLD analysis project Ga0315285, IMG submission 203698) | Sediment microbial communities from Yellowstone Lake, YNP, Wyoming, USA - YL17G09_36 | ecosystem: Environmental > Aquatic > Freshwater > Lake > Sediment | place: USA: Wyoming | collected... | reverse complement strand
CGTTCGCGCTCTATCGCGCGGCGTCACGCGTGCCGATTCTCGGCGTCGGCGTCGGATCGGCGAACGTCGGCGGACTCGTCACTGTGTTGGGCGACGATGTCACGCAACTTGCCAACGCGCGACTGGAACCCTACGCGCTCGACGCTTTGCTCGCTGGCGCGAACGGCGAAACACTTGGCATCGCATTCAACGATGTCGTCATCAGCACGACCGTGCTTGCGACGATCAACGGTCAACTGACCGAAGTCCAAGTCGCGCCGAAAATCGCAGGCGAAAACATTCCTGGCAAATCGGAAGCGATTTTCACCGACGCGACGCGCGTCTGGCGCGAATCACCAAACGGCACAACCGAAATCGCACGCGGCGATCAAGTTGGCACATTCCTCTGCGGATTTCCCGACTCGCGCTTCTTCGGCAAAGCGATTGCGGGGCAAGCGTGTCTCGCCGCGTATCTCGATTTGCCTGCCGGATGTCTCGTCGGTAGTCAGCCGCTCGTGCGAATGATCGCGGACGCGGCAGAGTTGATGCGCGACGAGCCGTTCATCTCGCGTTATGCCAGTTTCGACGAGAACAGCGTGATTCACGCGATAGGTCTGCGCGACGGCGTTGCACTCTGCGCGGACGGCAATCCGCTGAAAATTCTGTCGCGCGACGATAAGGTAACGGTTAGCGTAAAACGGCGGTGCATCACCGCGCTTGGAGTCGGCGCTTGAGCGCGCTGCGGAAAGCGATAAATCGCTCACTCCAAGCCAGAGGTCTCAATGAAACTGTGGCGTTACATCGGTCCACAACAATTGAAGTTAGAAGAAAGCGACATACCACACCCAGGTTCGGGCGAAGTTGTCATTCGTATTACCGCGTGCGGCATCTGCGCGACGGATCTCAAGACATTTTCGCGCGGACATCCGTTGATCCCGGTCGGCGCGGTGCTGGGTCACGAAATCGTCGGCGTGATCTCGGAAATCGGCGCGAGTGTTTCAGATTGGCAGGTCGGCGATCGCGTCGCGGTTGCGCCGTACCTGGGCTGCGGTGAATGTTATTTTTGCCAACGCGGACATTTTTCGTTGTGCGAAAAACTGTACGAGGCATTCATCGAGCCTGGTGGATTCGCCGAGTTTGCGCGCTTGCCGCCGCGTCTCGTTCAACACGGCATGTTCAAACTAGGCGCGAACGTCAACGATTCCATCGCCGCGCTCTTCGAACCGCTCGCGTGTTGCCTTCACGGTTTGAGCGCGATTGTTCTCACCGCGCGCGACTCGCTCCTCATCATCGGCGATGGCGCGATGGGATTGCTCCAAGCGGAAATCGCACATTACCTCGGCGCTAAACCGATTATCATCAGCGGCATCACGCCCTCGCGCCTTGAACGCGCGCAACGTGCGACGGACGCCGTGATTGATCCGCGCGCGACGAATCTGATTGAAGAGGTCAAGCGTCTGACGAATGGCTACGGCGTGGACAAGGTGATGCTCTCGGTGCCGGACCCGCGCCTGGTCGAAGATGCGCTGCAATGCGTTGCGCGCGGCGGAATCATCAACATTTTTGCGGGACTGCCGTCAAAAGAATCGCTAACGCTTTCGTCGTATCGTATTCATTACGACGAAGTGCGTGTACTTGGCACCTTCGGTTTCGGGCCCGATGATTTTTGGCGCGCGGTCGAATTGGTGAACGCGCACGCGCTCAACCTCGACGGAATCGTCACGCGCAGGGTTCGTTTTGACGATTTGCTCGACGCGCTCCGTACCACATCACCCGAACGTGACATCAAGTCAGTGATGGTGACTGGGTGAACGAAGTTCGCTTTAAGAAAACATACGGCTGTCTCGCTGGGCTCGCGCTCGGCGACGCGCTCGGCTTGCCGACCGAAATGCTGACGCCGCAACTGATCGCGGAATGGTACGGCGAAATTCGCGGCTTGACGACGATTGACGCGCGGCATCCGCATCACAACCTACCGCGCGGCTCGGTGAGCGACGATACCGCTCAAGCATTACTGCTCGCGCAATTACTGATTGACGACGGCGCGATTGATCCCAATCGCTTCGCGCAAAAACTACTTGCCTGGTCGCGCACACCGCGCGTCCGCGAAAATAACTTTCTGGGCAAAGCGACGCGTGCCGCGCTCGAAGCGATTGCCGCTGGCGCGCCGGTTGAATCAACCGGACGCGGCGAGACGATTGGCGCGGCGATGCGCGTCGCGCCGGTTGCGCTGGCATTTGCATCGCGCGAAAAACTGATCGAGCAAGTTGTCACGTCGTGCATTCCAACGCACAACACGCACGCGGCGATCAGCGGCGCGACGGCGGTCGCGTTTGCGGTGTCTGCCGCGCTCGAACCGAACGCGACGATCGAAACGATGGCAGGCGCAGCAGCGGAAGGCGCGCGCGTCGGCGGCGAGTTCGGCGCGTGGAGTTGGACACCGCCGCTCGACAAACGAATCGCGTGGGCAATGCGCGCAGTCGAAGGAATGTCAATGCGCGACGCGGCGCGATTCGCGTTCGAGGTAATCGGCACAGGTGAAGCACCGTGGGAATTGGTCACATCGGCATTTGCAATTTTGCGCGCGGCAAACGGCGAACCGATGACGGCATTGCTCGCAGCGGCAAACGCGGGCGGCGACACAGACACACTCGGCGCAATCGTCGGCGCGCTGGCAGGCGCGCTGCGCGGTATTGACAACTTGGACGCGGGGATGGTGAAACAAATTGAGCAGGTGAATGGGCTGGATTTGGCGGCGGTAGCGCGAGGACTCGTGAAACGTAACGCGGCATAGCCGCAAACAAATGTGCCAAACACGCCAAATCTGCGGAATCAACTCTTGGCATGTTTGGCAGTTTTGGCAAATTTGCAAAAGGTAGTTCTGTAGAATGGATCTCGGTTTTGGATTGCATCCCAAATGGCTGACCAAGAACACGCGCGAAGAATTCCTTGCGCCGTTCAAAGCCGCCGGGATGAGCGTCTTGGAATTTACATTGCATCCGAACACGGACGAGTGGGTGGAAATGTGCACGCTCGCGGAAGAATGTGTGGACGCGGGCTATCGTTGTCACTTTCACGCGCCGTACCAAGCGCCATTCAATCTCGCAGGATTTGCAACGACCGAGCGTGACGCGATTCAACGAATGTATGCGCCCGCACTCGAACTCGTCGAGCGGTTAGCGGAGAAACAGCATTTCGATCCCGCGCTCGTCATTCACGGCGCGCACGCGCAAGCGACGCGCGCAGAAGTGCGCCGCGATGCCGAAGCATTTCTCGAATGGGTGTTGGTGGAGATGCCGCACGCGCGTCCGATGCTCGAAATTCTGAACCACAAGCCGCCGTTCACGCGCACGGGCGAAAGCCGCTCCGAATTACTCGACATCGTGCGCGCGATGAACCATCCGCGTCTCGGCATGTGCTGGGACTTGGGACACGACTACTTGCTCGGTTACACCGAATTACCGGACGTCGAATTTCTGCGCGCAGTGCAGCACGTTCACATTCACGACATCAACGCGGCGCGCGCAGATCATTTTCCACTGATCTACGGCAACGTCCCCTGGCAAGCCGATTTGCGCGCGCTCGCGCGCGTTGGCTTCGACGGCGCGGTAGTGATGGAGATCAACGGCTATCGCGCGCAAGCCGTCGAGCGATTGCACGAGCGAATGACAGAGAGTTTTGCGGCAATGCGTGAGGTCGTGAAACGTGACCCTGGCACTTGCGTTCCCGCCAGGGCAAGTGTGCGTGACACGTGATCACGCATCACATCTGAGGATCAAACCGATGACAATGCTTTCGATTTCCCCCAGGCGACGCCGCGAGTGGATGGAGTGGCTGTCGGGCTATGCGTTCCTCGCGCCCAGTTTCATCGTCCTCGCGGTGTTCACATATTTTCCAGTCGCGTATGCGCTGGGGCTCTCGTTCTTCAAATGGCGCATCATGAGCGGCGCACCGACATTCTTTGGACTGGGCAACTACCAGTTGCTGTTTACGTCGGATGATTTCTGGCAGGCGATTCGGAACACGGTCTACTTCGCGGTTGGCTCGATCCCGACAGGAATGGCGATCGCGCTGTTCGTCGCCATCCTGCTGAATCGTCCGATGCGCGCGCTTCCAATCTATCGCACCGCCTACTTTTTGCCGACGGTCACCTCGATGGTTGCCGTCTCGGTAGTGTGGATGTGGATCTATCATCCCGATGTCGGTTTGATGAACTATCTTCTCGAACAGTTCCATCTTGCTCCAATCCGCTGGCTCAACGAACCGCGCTCGGCAATGCCCGCACTTATTATTCTCGGCATCTGGAGGGGTTTGGGGTACAACATCATCATTTACCTGGCGGGTTTGCAAAACATTCCAGAGCATCTTTACGAAGCCGCGCAGATTGACGGTGCGAATCGGTGGCAACTCTTCCGTCACGTCACCTGGCCCCTGCTCACGCCCACATCGTTTTTGATTTTGATTATGGCAGTCATCAACTCGTTCCAAGCATTCACCGAGTTCGACGTAATGACGCAAGGCGGACCACTCGGCTCGACGACAGTGATTGTCTACTATCTGTACAAGCAAGCGTTCCAGCAGTTCAACATGGGCTATGGCTCTGCACTCGCGATTGTGCTGTTCCTGATCATTCTCGGACTGACGTTGATCCAGACCAAAGTGCTAGGACCGCGCGTACACTATCAGTAAACAGTGAACAGTGAACAGCCAACCGTAATCACTGTTCACCGTTCACTGACGATGGGATACCGACGATGCTCAAGAAACTAGAGAGTTCGCTAATCCACCTGCTCCTGATCCTCGGCGCGATCGTGATGGTCATGCCGTTTGCGTGGATGATTTCCACGTCGCTCAAAAGCCAGAATGAAGTATTTAGTTATCCGCCAGTGTGGATTCCGCCCAACCCGATCTGGGAGAACTACGTCCGCGCGTGGCAAGCCGCGCCCTTCGCGCGCTATTTCGTCAACAGCGTGATCATCGCGCTCGCGGTGACGTTAGGAACACTGATTACCAGTTCCTTCGCGGCGTTTGCGTTCGCGCGGATCCGTTTCCCAGGTCGCGACGCGCTCTTTGCGATTTATCTCAGCAGCATGATGATTCCGCATCAAATGACGATCATTCCATCGTTTCTCGTGCTGAAGGATTTCGGCGATTTTTCACCGGCGCTGGGGCTCGACACGTACTTTGCGCTGATCGCGCCGTTCATCGCAAGCGCGTTCGGTATCTTTCTGCTGCGCCAATCGTTCTTGACGCTTCCGAATGAACTCGAAGACGCGGCGATTCTCGATGGTTGCGGTAAACTCGGCTTTTTGTGGCGGATCGTCATTCCACTCTCGCGTCCCGCGCTGGCGACATTGGCATTGTTTACGTTTATGGCTAACTGGAACAGTTATCTGTGGCCCCTGATCGTCACGAACAGCAACACCATGCGAACCGTCCAGATCGGCTTACGTTACTTTGTCGGGCAGGAAGGAAATCAGTGGGGCTTGTTGATGGCAGCGGCAGTTTTTGTGACCCTGCCGATTGTAATCGTCTATCTTCTCGTGCAAAGACAATTCGTCCAAGGTATTGCGGTAACGGGAATCAAACAATAGACAACCCGTAATCAGGCGATTGGTAATCAGGCAACCAATTGACTGCTTGAGCGATCGCCCAATTGATTCAATTTCTCAAAGGAGGAGAAATGAAAAAACTTGTACTGCTCTCACTCGTTGCACTGGGTGTGATCGCGATGGCGTGCGCGCCGGCGCCGACACCCGCGCCGACTGCCGCGCCACCGACCGTCGCGCCACCGACCGTCGCGCCCAAGCCAACCGAAGCGGCTGCGGCAAAGCCAACTGAAGCGCCCAAGCCAACCGAAGTGCCTGCGGCAAAACCAACGACTGCGCCGACTGCCGCGCCGACGAGCGCACCAGTGAAAATCACTTTCTGGTATGCCCTCAGCGGCGCCACGGGCCAAGTCGTCGAAGCGATGGTCGCCAAATTCAACCAAACGCACCCGAACATCCCGGTCACCGTGGTTTTCCAGGGGACGTATGCCGACATCGCGAACAAACTCGTCGCGGCGATGACGGCGAAAACGCTGCCTGATGTCGCGCAGATGGGCGGCGCGCCCACAATGGCGGAATCGGGTGTGATTGTCCCGATCGGCGATTTGGTCAGCAAGCAGGACCTGGATGACATCTATCCTGGGTTCTGGGACTACAACAAGTTCGGCAATCAAATCGTTTCGATGCCGTTCAACAACAGCATCCCCATCGTGTACTACAACAAGGACCTGTTTACTGCCGCCGGACTCGATCCGAACAAGCCGCCGACGACCTGGGACGAACTCGCCAAGATGGCGCAAGCGCTGACCAAGGACACAAACAACGACGGCAAGATCGAACAGTGGGGTCTCAACACCAACACCGACACGCACTGGTATCTCACCGCGATGATCATGCAGAACGGCGGTAAGATTCTGAGCGACGACGGCAAGAAGGTCGTCTACAACAGTCCCGAAGGTGTCGAAGCGCTACAGTTCTGGGCTGATCTCGTGAACAAATACAAGGTCATGCCGGCGAACCAGCACGCGCAAGCCAATGCGGATTTCGTTGCAGGCAAAGTCGGGATGATTATGCGCTCGTCCGCCTCGCTCGCCTCGGTCACGACCGATGCCAAGTTCAAAGTCGGCGCGGCGCCACTCCCGTGCAAAAAGACATGCTCCGAGCCGCTCGGTGGCGCGAGTTTCCTCATCTTCAAGACGACACCGGAAAAACAAAAAGCCGCGTGGGAATTCACGCAGTGGATGACGAACGGCGACAACACGGTTGATCTGTTCATCAAGACCGGCTACGTCCCACTCCGCAAGTCGGTCTCGGATAACGCCGCGCTTAAGGATTACCTCAAGAGTTCGCCGAACGCGCAGATACTTGTGGACTCGCTCAAGTATTCGTGCGCGATCCCTACCTTTGGCGAACTCGGCAACAGCGACGAGCAACTACGGCTGGCCATCCAGAAGGTCGAACTTGCCAGCGCCAGCGCGAAAGATGCAATGGATGCTGCTGCGGCGTTGATCAACAAGAACATGGCGGGGCAGTAAAGCATAAACGACTGCAGACGACCGACCGCTGACCGCTACGACGAGTGTCGCACAGTCGGCGGTCAACCGTCGGTGGTCGTCATCGGAGCAATCAATGAACAATGGCAAGCAGTTGCGCCGGCATCGCATCTTTCGCGCCGATGGACGCGCGGTGGTAATCGCGATGGATCACGGCATGTTCGGCGCGAATCCGCTTGGCAATTTGCGCGAGCCCGACAAACTAATCGCGCAAGTCGTCGCCGCCGGCGCGGACGCGATCCTGACGACCCCCGGCATCGCCGCGTCGTTTGGCAGCGCGTTCGGGCGCGCGGGCTTGATTCTGCGCGTGGACGGCGGGACAACGCGACTGGGCGGCAGCTGGGGCCAGATGAGCCAACTGTTTTCGGTAACCGACGCGCTGCGCCTGGGCGCGGACGCGGTGGTCGCGATGGGTTTTATCGGTGGCGCGGAGGAGAAAGCCAGTTTGGCATCGCTTGCCGCCGTCGCGCGCGAGTGTCTGGAATGGCAAGTGCCCCTCCTCGCCGAGATGATGCTGATGGGCGCGGCGAGCGAAAATCCCGCGCCGGAGAACCTGACCACCGCCGCGCGCATCGCCGCGGAGATGGGAGCCGATTTTGTGAAGATCGCGTACACCGGTACGCCGGAGAGTTTCCAATCGCTCGTGGAAAGCTGTTTCGTGCCGGTGCTGATGCTCGGCGGTGATTCGAAAGCGGAAACGGAAATTCTCGGACAAGTGCAGGACGCGATGCACGCGGGCGCAGCGGGTGTCGCGATGGGACGCAACGTGTGGCAGCATCCCAACCCGGCGGCGATGACGCGCGCGATTGCAGACATCATACACGGGAAATAGCAGACCCGTCAGGCTTCAAAAGACCTGACGGGTCTCTTCCTTATTCCTCATAACTCCACACGTGCAACATCTTGGGACCATGCACGCCGATTGCCAGCGTCTTTTCGATGTCGGCAGTCCGGCTGGGACCAGTGATCAAGACCGCGTGCGGACGATCTTTGACTTGCGTGAGCACCTCCGCCAGATCCGCGCGCAACGCCGACGGGCGAAAGATCGCAAGGTGCACGCGCGGCAAGAGCGAAACGATTTCGGCTTGCTCCGGCGTCGTCCGCAGCGCGAGCGTCCCGGTTTGTGGCAGCACCACATCCGCGCTCGTAACACCTAGATCGCACTGCGCGAGGTCGTGTTTGTCCGCACGCGGTGAAACGATTTCCACGTCCAACTGCGACAACATTTCTAGGATCCCCACCTCCTGCAATTCTTGATTTTCCCACACCGTCGCTTTTTTGACGTGTTCCGCGTTCACCAACTCCGCCAGCGCCTTCCGCAATTCATCCTTGCTTTTGACACGTCGCGTTTTTCCACTGACGTACTCAATCGCCGCCATTGTCCCCGCGATGCGCGCATTCACATCACCAGACACACGCGGTTCGCGTGGCAACACCGGCATTGTCTGACGCCGCGCATCGCGCAATGCATCATTCACTCGATTCAAAATTGGATCGCGCGTTGAATTCATTCTTCCTCTCTCGTCACTTGTCACCTGCCACTCGTCACTCTTCTTCGCCACCACGCGCGGAAATCCGCGCCAAACGCCGGGAACGGGCGCACCATCGTCCAGCGATTCGCGGGCGGCGGCAACGCCGGCAACCATTCACCGCGTTTGAATGGCAGTTGCGCGAATTTGAGAATCCGTGTTCCCAACGCATAAAGCCAGGAGAGCGCGAGCGCCAGCGTCCCTGCTTGCGTGCCCACGCGCAAAATCGCCGGCGCGACCGGTCTCGCGAAACGATCCCCTTCGACGACGCGATGGCGCAAGTGCAGCAAGATTTCGGGAATCGGAATTTTGACCGGGCAGGTTTCCGCGCACGCGCCGCAGAGCGAAGACGCGAATGGCAGATCGCCAGCGAGCCGCGTGCCAATCAATTGTGGCGAAAGAATCGCGCCGATAGGGCCGGAGTACGCCCAGCCGTAGGCGTGCCCGCCCACCTGGTTGAACACGGGGCAAATATTCGCACACGCGCCGCAGCGAATGCACAACAGCGTTTCGCGCGCGTGTACGTCCTGCAAAATGCGCGTACGCCCATTGTCAAGCAAAACGAGATGAAACTCACGCGGGCCACCTGCGCGCGTGCCCGTTATGAAGGTCGTGTACGATGAAATCTGCTGACCTGTCGTGCTGCGCGCAAGCAGTTGCAGCAAAATTGCCGCACAACTCCAATCGGGAATGACTTTTTCGATTCCAACGACCGCGACATGCACTGGCGGCAGCGTCGTGCACATTCGCCCGTTGCCTTCGTTCGTCACGAGAACGAGCGTACCGGTTTCGGCGACGAGAAAATTCCCGCCGGAGATTCCCATTTCAGCCGCGAGAAATTCATCGCGCAATTTCACGCGAGCGATTTCGGTCAGCGCCGTTGGCTCGGGCGGCGCGTTCACGCCCAACTTGCGCTGAAACAGGTCGGCAATGTATTCTTTGGTGTAATGAAGCGACGGATTCGTCGGATGCGAGGGGCGACTGCCATCGAGTTGCACAATGTACTCGCCCAGGTCGGTTTCGAGCGCGGTGATGCCCGCGTCGCGCAGCGCGTCGTTCAATTCGATTTCTTCGGACAACATGCTCTTGACTTTGGTCACGCGCGTGGCGTGATGCTGCCGCGCGATTTCGACGACGATCTGCCGCGCGTGTTCCGCATCGTCCGCCCAATGCACTTGACCGCCTGCCGCGATTACTTTTGATTCGAGTTGCGGCAAATAGTGATCGAGATGCGTGATGGAGTGCAAGCGCAAGTCGTGTCCGGCTTGACGGAGTTGTTCCCAATATGCCACGCCCAACTGCTCGACCGCTTCCGCGCGTTTGAGAACAGCGGTGCGCGTGTTCTTTTGCGTCGCCGCGAGAATATTCGGCGGAACGGTCTGCGAGTTGCGACGAAAATCAATGTGCGTGAGGGTGTGCGACAATCTATACCTCCTTGCACGCGAGTATACCACTATTCAAGCGCAAACCAAAAATCGCGGACGGATTGCCCCAGTTTGGAATTTCTCGACACTGCGATATAATGCCAGCCAAAACCACCTTCCGAGTGTCCGATATGAACGAATTCGAAATCAAACAGAATTACATTCGCGCGCTGCTCGCCGAAAAGAACCTTGATGCGCTCTGGCTGCAACGCGTCAGCAGTTTCGCCTGGGCGACGTGCGGCGGCGCAGCGTATATCAACACCGCGACGACGACCGGCGCATCAACGCTCCTCATTACCCCAAACGCGCGCTATGTCCTCACGAACAACATCGAAGCCGCACGCTTGGAAAAGGAACAACAACTCGGCGCGCAGGGCTGGGAGTTTCGCACCGCCTACTGGCACGCTGCCAACCCGGCGATTGCCGAACTGACGCGCGGCTTGCGTCTCGGTTCCGATTTTCCCGCGCCGAACGCAACTGATCTCTCGAACGAGATGGCGCGGCTGCGCGCGCACCTGACGCCGGAAGAAGGCAAGCGCTTTGGCGCACTCGGCAAATTGTGCGCGGCGGCGATGGACGCCGCGATCCGCTCGGTCCGCCCCGGTCAAACCGAATTTGAAATCGCCGCGCGGCTTGCACAGGAGACCGAAGCGCGCGGCGCGCAAGCCATCGTCAATCTGATCGCAACAGACGAACGCATTTTTGCGTACCGTCATCCGCTGCCGACAGCGAAGAAACTCAGCAAGTACGCGATGCTCGTGCTGGTTGCGCGCAAATGGGGCTTGTGCTGCTCGATCACGCGGCTCGTGCACTTTGGCAAACTGCCAGACGAGACTCGCCGCAAGATGAACGCGTGCGCGCGGATTGATGCAACCTTCATCGCCGTGACGCGACCGGGGAAACAACTGCGCGAGGTATTTCGGCGCGCGGTCAGCGCGTACGCTGAAAACGGCTTGGCTGACGAATGGCATCTGCATCACCAAGGCGGCGCGGCAGGGTGCGAACCGCGCGAGTACCTCGGCACGTTGAACTCAAGCGAGGCCGTCGCGATCAGCCAGGCGTACGCGTGGAATCCATCCATCACCGGAACGAAATCGGAAGAAACGATTCTAGTCGGCGAACAGAACAACGAAGTGATCACGGCAATACCGGGCTGGCAGACCCTCTCAGTAGCAATTGACGGACAAACAATTCCGCGCCCGGCAATTTTGGAGGTCGAATGATGGAACGCATTGGTTTTATCGGTCTGGGGGCGATGGGCAAACCGATGGCGCGCAATCTGATGCAAGCCGGTTACGCGCTCAACCTGCTGTCGCGGACGCGCGCCAAAGTCGAGGATTTGATCGCGGCTGGTGGTACGTGGTGCAACACGCCGAAAGAAATCGCGCAACAGAGCGATGTCGTCATCACGATGCTGCCCGACACGCCGGACGTTGAGCAAGTCGTCGCGGGTAGGAACGGCGTGATGGAAGGTGCGCGCCCGGGAACGCTGATCATTGATATGAGCACGATCTCGCCGGTCGCCGCGCGCAAACTCGCGCGCGACGCGCAGGCGCGCGGCTGCGATTTTCTCGACGCGCCTGTGAGCGGCGGCGAGACCGGCGCGATCAACGCGACACTCTCGATTATGGTCGGCGGCACAGAAGCCGCGTTCAAGCGCGCGCTGCCGATTTTTCAGGCGATGGGGAAAACAATTCTCCGCATCGGCGATTCCGGCGCGGGGCAGACGTGCAAAGCCGCGAATCAAATCGTCACTTCGATTACCATCGAAGCGATCGGCGAAGCACTAGTGTTCGCGGCAAAATGCGGCGCGGATCCGGCAAGAGTGCGTCAGGCATTGCTCGGCGGTTCCGCGCAGAGCCGCCTTTTGGAGACTGCCGGTCAGCGGATATTGGATCGGAATTTCAAACCTGGGTTTCGGATGAGACTGCATCGCAAGGATTTGGACATTGTGTTGGCAACCGCCAAAGAGTACGGCGCGTCAGTACCGGTGACCGCGCAAGTGCGCGAGATGATGACCGCGATGGTGAACACAGGACGTGGGGAATTGGACAATTCGAGTTTGGTGTTGTTGCTGGAGGAAATAGCGGGGAAACCATAGGGGCGTTCAATTGAACACCCCTACACAACGTTATCACTACATCATCTATTTCGCCGCAACCATCACACCTTGCGCCGTTGGCGCGTCTTCCACCTCTCTCCTAAACTGACTCATATACAACGCGTGATACACGCCGCCCTTCGCCAGCAACTCGTCGTGCTTGCCGCGCTCGACCACCTCGCCGTCTTGGATGACGATCACCTGATCCGCGTTGCGAATCGTGGACAAACGATGCGCGATGACAAAACTCGTCCGCCCCTTCAACAATTTTACCAATGCCTGCTGAATCAATCGCTCGGTGCGCGTGTCCACCGAGGAGGTTGCTTCGTCGAGAATCAGGATGCGCGGGTTCGCGAGCGCGGCGCGCGCAATCGAAATCAATTGCCTTTGACCCTGGCTCAACCCCGAACCGCGTTCGCCCAGCACCGTCTCATACGCCTTAGGTAACCGTTCGATGAAAGAATCCGCGCGCGCAAGTTTCGCCGCCGCGATCACCTCTTCGTCCGTCGCGTCCAAGCGACCGTAGCGAATATTTGCCATGATCGTATCGCTGAAGAGGAAAGAGTCCTGGAGAACGATCCCGATCTGCTTGCGCAGACTTGCCGCAGTCACGTCCCGGACGTCAATGCCGTCAATCTTGACAGCCCCCGATTTCACATCGTAGAAGCGCGGGATCAGGTTGGCGATGGTCGTCTTACCTGCGCCCGTGGGACCAACAATCGCAACCGTCTGTCCTGGCTCTGCCACGATGTTCACGTCGCACAGCACCTTCTCGCCCGGCTTGTACTCGGCATCCACATGCTCCAATTCGACGCGCCCTTGGATTGGCGGCATCTCTCGCGCGTCCGGCTTGTCCACCAAATCCGGTGCGGTATCGAGCAAACCGAAGATGCGCTCAGCGCCCGCAATCGCACTCTGGATATTCGTCCACATGACCGAGATCTGCGAAATGGGCTGATTGAACCGCTGTGTATACGCGATGAAGGTGATGATCAAGCCAAGCGACATCGTCGTGCCAAACAAGATATGCCCTTGCAGCAAGAGCCATCCGCCGACGGCCGCGACAATCGTGATCGAAACATAGCCCATCGCTTCCAGTGTTGGCGCGAGCGCGCTCGTGAACGCGACCGCGCGGATGCTCGCATCGCGCGATGCGGCGTTCGATTCGTTGAACTGCACGATGTTCTCTTCCTCGCGCCCAAATGCCTGCGACTCGCGCACGGACGAAATGCGCTCTTGCAAATTCGCGTTTACATTGCCGACCTGCACACGCACGTTGCGATACGCCTTACGCGCTTGGCTCGAAAACCAGGAGGTGGCGAAGAACATGAACGGCACCATCGCGAGACTGATCAACGCGTATGCCCAACTTTTCTGCAGCATACTCGCCGCGATCCAGACGATCAGCAGGATTCCCTGGATCACACTGACGAGCGGAAAACCGATCGCCTGCTGAATCGTATCTGCATCGTTCGTGATGCGGCTCATCACATCGCCCGCCTCGTGCTCGGAGAAATAGCCAAGCGACAGGCGGTGGATGTGGTGAAAGATATCCACGCGCAGGTTACGGAGGACTCGGAAGCCAGTTGTGTTCATCAGGAAAAACTGTAAGCCAGTCAGAAGCGCGCCTGCGACGTAAAGTCCGACGAGCAGCAGAACCACTGCACCCAGCCCCGCGATGTAATCGTTCGTCGCCGCCTGCGGACCGGGAGCACCCAACCAGCAATTCGTCGTGGGGCGCGCCGCCGCGCCGCTGGGAATTGGGGAGAGTGTATTACCGCCGCTGAACGCCTTCGCCGTTGCCGGCGTGAGATAACAGTCCACCGCTTGTCCGAGCAGATCCGGTGTAATCACCTGCATATACGTCGTGCTAATCACCAGCGCGGCAACCACCACCATGACAAGCCAATATCGCTTGAAATACTGCCAAACGCGCGCAAGCGTTCCACTAATATTCTGCGCCTTGCGCGCCTCAGTTCGCAGACCGAAATCGCGACCAGGACCATGCATCATATGGCAATACCTACGCTTTCTTTCATCATCTGCGGCATTTCCATTACCGTATCGCCGATCAACTGCGACGTGTAAATCTCCGCGTAAATTTCCGACGCTTCGAGTAGTTCTTCATGCGTGCCGCGCGCGACGATCTCACCTTTTTCCAACACCAGGATTTGATCGGCGTTGAGTACCGTGCTAATGCGCTGTGCGATGACGAACGACGTACGTCCCTTCATCAGTTTATCGAGTGCTTGTTGAATCTTGAATTCGGTAGTGAGATCCACACTGCTCGTCGAATCGTCGAGAATCAGGATGCGCGGATCGAGCAGGAGCGCGCGTGCAATTGCGATGCGCTGCTTTTCTCCACCGCTGAGCGTCGAGCCGCGTTCGCCGACCGGCGTATCGTATCCTTGCGGAAATTCCATAATAAAATCGTGCGCCACGGCGGCTTGCGCGACCGCAATCACCTCGTCCATACTCGCGTTCGGTTTGCCAAACGCGATGTTGTCGCGAATCGTGCCGGTGAACAGCGTCGTCTCCTGCAAAACGATGCCAATTTGCGAGCGGAGCGATTCAATCGTCACGTCGCGCACGTCGCGGCGGTCAATCAGGACACGACCTTCGCTGACATCGTAAAAGCGCGGGAGTAGATTGATGATGGTCGTCTTGCCGCTCCCCGTCGCGCCGAGGAGCGCCACCGTCTGCCCGGGTTTGGCTTCAAACGAGACCCGATTGAGTACCGGCTCGCCGCCCTTGAAATAGCGGAAGGTGACATTGTCGAATTGAACATGCCCCTGGATGTCTTTCAATTCGACTGCGCCCGGCTTGCTCTCGACCTCGTTCTTGGTGTCAAGGATTTCGAAAATGCGCTGGGCGGACGCGGCTGCCTGGGACATCAAGTTGATAATCATCCCGAGCATCCCCATTGGGAAAAAGACGTACATGAGATACATCGAGAACTTTTGCCATTCGCCGATGGTGAGCGTGCTGTTAATGATTTGCGTGCCGCCAAAGTACAAGATTGCTGCCTGACCGAGGTTCGCGATCAAAAAGATGAACGGCATGAGGAACGAAAAAGTCCGCGCGACCTTGAATTGCTGCACCAGCAGTGCATCCGCGGAACGATCAAAGCGGTCCTGTTCCTGCGGCTCGCGCGCGAATGCCTTGACGACTCTGAACCCGGCGAGGTTTTCCTGCAAGACTGTGTTGAGCGTAGACAATCGTTGTTGCACCCGCGTAAACAGCGGCTGCGTGATCGCGCCGAAAAACATAAACACGATGAGCGCGATCGGCAGGATCGGCAGAATCGCCAGCGTCAGCGAGCGGTTGGTGAACCATAATACAATGAGCGCGCCGGCGAGCAGGATGAACGCCTGCAGCGTCATCACGAGACCCTGACCGATGAAAAGCCGCACCTTTTCGACATCGTCGGTCGCGCGAATCATCAACTGACCGGTCTGGTTGCGGTCGTGATAACTGAACGAAAGGCGCTGGATCTTGGCAAACAGTTCATTCCGAAAATCGAACGCGAGATTCTGTGACAGACGTTCCGCATTGAACTGTTGGCTGAACGAAAAGAGCGCGCGCATAATCGCAAAACCCACTATTCCGATGCTAATGGTAATGAGCGCAGCCGTCGCACCCGACTGATCGGCTTGCAACTGTGCAATTGTCTCGCCCATTTTCTGCGCGGCGAGTGATTGAACGTTTGCGGGCAATCCGAGAATCTGGCTTGCGGCAAACGCTTTGACGACTGTATCAATGATGCTCTGTAACAACTGCGGCACCATCAGTTGCGCACCCGTGGCGACGACGAGCGAGCCATACGCGAGAAAGGCGATCCAGCGATGGTGACCCACATAGCGCATCGCGCGCAGCAGAATCCTCGGATCGGTTCTCTGTGCGTCGCGTCCATGCGCGCCTCCCCCAGCGTCATGCGGGCGACGCGGAGA
>Ga0315285_10003603_pt1 | contig 16086 bp, 20 predicted proteins | sample YL17G09_36_MG_FD_203698 | JGI IMG/M metagenome (GOLD analysis project Ga0315285, IMG submission 203698) | Sediment microbial communities from Yellowstone Lake, YNP, Wyoming, USA - YL17G09_36 | ecosystem: Environmental > Aquatic > Freshwater > Lake > Sediment | place: USA: Wyoming | collected... | reverse complement strand
AATCTTCATCATCTATAACGCCTAAAGCTATTGAGAAAGTAGTATCTCCGAAAGTTCCAGCCAAACCACTTTCGTATCTTGTGCCTACGGTATTATGTAAAAGATGGTGAGTATCCCCGTCCATCTTTATTCCGTGGCGTTCCTCGCCTAAAAGACCCTTATCAGTCACCGTGTTATAATAGACTGTGGCTATTAAAGGTAAGGCAAACGAAGGGATAGAAGTTGCCTGTGATAAGACCCCAGAAGCATTATAGTAAACCCAATTCATTCCCGTTGCGTCATCTATTGTAATTGAAGTGGTAGTCTTGGAAGTCTTAACTCCATTGATATAAATATCGTGATTGCCTGTAATGGTAAACACTCTTGTTGCATCTACAAAACTTAATGTTGCCGTCCTATCCACAAATCCAGTAGGTTCGGTCATTGCGGTAAATACGGTAGGGATTACTACGGAGTTAAATGTCCCTGTGCCTGTGGTGGTGAGGTTCTGGCTTCCGATGTTTATTGCGGTGTTGGCATTAGAGCCGTCAAGTTTGAGATAACGGAGGTCGTGGTCAGGGTTAATTCCGCCAGTATCAGGCATGTCCGAAAGGTCAACGTGGGCAAAAGATTCCACATCTACTATTTCGTCAAGCGTCCCGCTGAAAGGGTTAAAAGCATATTTAATCGGCATTATGTCCTTGCAACACTTATGAGAGTCGAACCACTATAACCTAAAGTCAAAGTAGCGACAGTTGCTCCACTGCTTCCGCCAGTCTTATAAACTACCGAAGTCAAATTAGAACCCGTATAACCTAACGAAATATAATTATAGGCTACTGGGACTAAACTTGATAGTATTAGACAGCCAGAAGAATCAGCAGCCAGCACAACTGGCGTAACTCCATTAAGCCCGTAAGCAAACACCCTAAAACCTTTAACTTCTAAATCCTGTCTTGCTACCTTCTGCAATATCTCGCTTTCATAACTCATATTTTCCTTACTTTATTGGTTAATGCCTCTCTCGTTTCATCAAACGCCTTATCTATATCTTTTACCTGTTCAAAGAAGTATTTAAGCATATACCTAAAATCATCTTCAGAAAATTCGACCAAAACTCTATCATTTTCAACTATGATTACGTATCTCATTATCTTTCTTTTCAGCAACCCTCAAATACTGTCGCCAATTTCCCGTATCTTTTGCTTCTTCCGTAAGGACATCCATATCGTAGAGCTGGTCTTTTAATGCTTCCTTAAGGCTTCCTTGGATTGTCCTTAAAAAATAGACTACTTGGCGCAACCTTTTGATACTGTCGTCCACAGCGGGAAGTTGTTTTTCTATCGCCTGTAACATCCTAAAAAATTCGTTATCATCATCACTTTCAACCTTCACTCTTTCAGAGATTTCTTTAATGTCGCCCAATATTCCCGGATGGCACTCGCTTGGTGCGGGCAGTTTAAAATAATCAAATATATCATGCGGCAAGTCATCTTTAATCTCTCCTTCTTCATTAACATCTTTATTAACTAATTTATCCTTATTCTCTTTAAGCGATACTTTAGTCGGTTTAATATCCAGAATAACCTGAAAATCTTTATCCCTATAATCTACTTGACCAAGCATAAAAGCTCCGTTGGTAATTCTGCTTTTTCAATAGGTCTGTTAAGCAACTGTTCAAACTCATCGCTGTTTTTCTTATTCCAGTAGTTATTTTTTTTCCACTGTAATATTTCTGGTGAAAATGTAAAACCGAAATGGTGTACTGCATAACTGAATACTTTAGGTTTGCTATAATGGCAACATCTGCCATCATAGAACTTAACTGTCTTAGGATTAACTATGACAACAGGCTTATGTTCCCGCGGCTCAAATTTATGTTCTAAATCAGAAGTATAATCTATAACTGAACATAAACCTGCGTCATATGCTCCGGAGGACATAACTTTAATTATTTCTTTCTGGTCATCAGGTAATATAACCTCATCAGCGTCAATAGTCCAGACATAATCACAATAGTCTAATCTTTGAAGCCCTATATTTTTTATTTTCTCTTCTGGCGTAATTTTATAATCCGCATAGAGAATAATTTTATCTTTATAGTCGAAATTATCCACTACCATCGAAAGATATTTGTCAAGTTTAGGATGGCAAACTATAAGTAATCCAATACTATGTAACATCATTTGACTCTACTACGCAGCACCAATAAAATCCAATACTTCCTGCGGCACAGTTTTGCAAGGGTAATAAACAGCATTTTTAAGGTTATTTTTAACATCTACCCCTTCCTCGATACTTTCCCACTTAATTTTCCAGTCAAGTTTTGCAACTGGCACTATAAAACCAAAATGATAAATATAACAATCAGGAAAATAATCAATTTTTTGCGGTTCATAATTTTCAATCTCACGTATCTTAACAAATCTACATTTACTTGGTTTAATAACGGTTAAAACGAATCTTGGCTGTTGAAAAAATGAATGATAAAAATCAACAATATAGTCTAACATTGGGCACTTTGCTATATCTCTATTATTGCTATGTAAATTTTCTATTATTTTCTTTTGCTCTCTTGGTAATATAATTTCGTCAGCATCGTTTATAAAAACATAATCACAGTCTTTAAGCAGTTCAAGGCCTAAATTAAATATTTCGTGTTGTTCCAGACTATCGCCTTTCTTAAAGATAAGATTTGGCAAATTCATAGAAAGGGCGAGCTGTTCAGTGTCGTCAGGCCGAGGTTCTGCTGTTTTGAACCTATAATTCAAAAGAACAATCTTGTCGACCCAGTCATAAGACTTCAAAACTGCCTTTAAATAATCAGTTACGTGATAAGACCTAATTAGAACCCCTAATTGCATTTAACAACCTCTTAACAGTATCGTCTTTGTGATATTTGACCCAGTCTTCATAAATCTTTTTACCATAAGCTAATTGTTCTTCTCCAGTAACCCATCTATAATTATCATCCCAAGGGGCTTTACCATTAAGACAATGCTTGTGTTCAATAATTACATTATCATTTCTAAAGAAACAATTAATTCCTTGTGCTATGTCTCTTAAATAATCATCACTATAAACATGTTGTAATTCAGGCCAATTAAGATATCCCAAAGTTCTGACTATATTTCCGCTTACAACAGGAGCTGAAGGAAGTTTACCTTTATCCCAATCTTCATCGTGCATTAAATCTCTGCCGCAAGCCACACCCCACCTTTTACCTTTAATTTCAATATCATTTATCAAAATCTCATCCCATTGAGGAGTATGATAAACATGGTCGTCATTTATACCTTGATAGTATTGATAGTCAGGATATAAGTAGGCAGAAATATAGTTTTCAGCTCCAACCAAATGCCGTCTTACGCCGATTATATAATTTCTACCCTCAAGCACTTTTTTGTATTCTTCTAAACAAGGGTCATCATCGGCAACATAAATAACCATATCAGCAATGCTTTTAGTTCTGTCAAAACTTTCAAGCATTTCGGTTATGCGGTGAGGCCGTATTCTTGTGGTGCAAATTGTTAATAGTTTATTATTCATTTATTTCCCGCTGAAGCCTTGCAATTACATTTATCAACATACTCTCTCTGACAATAAATACATTTTTTCTTAATTAATTTATTTCTTTTCATCTAATATTTTATAAACTATTAGACTTCCAATTTTAACTTTAAAATCCCCAATTTCATCTCCAAGTACCTATCTCAAATATAGATTTTATTTTAAATTCTTCGATTAGTTCCAACAAAGCTTTATGGTCTTGACGGTAACAAGTCCATTGAGGACAAAAAGGTTTTTTAAAACGAGAATAGAACCAATCTAAATATTTCTCTATATTTTCATACATTGTTTATGAAAATTATGTTGTTTAAATAATCCATCCCAAGAAACTGCGATATGTTTCCAATCAAAATGTTCTCTTGCCCACACCATCATTGGTTTGCGGATTTCTTCCTGTTCCTCAGGATGTTTAAGATAATAAATTGCTTGTTTCGTCCACTCATCACGCATAATTTCAGGAACAGTTATAGTGATTTCATCAGGTTTATAGTCGTAAGTATTAGTTTTACGAACAACTTTATCTTCAATCTTAACTCCAAATTTAACTGTTTCTTCCAAAGCAGCCATAGAAGTAGTGATAGGAATACAACCTGCTGTTTGAGCTTTCATTGCCGTAATACAAGAAATTTCTGTAAAATATGTAGGATAAAACCATAAACCACAACCTAAAAAAGATTTCGTAAGTTCCTGATGTGATACCCTACCGTGATAAATTATGCCGTCTTGTTTTAATAACCCCATTACCTTTGTCTTGAACTGTTTCATACGCAGGTCATTTTTGTGAATTTCATCATAGTTTTTGGTAAAACCGTAATAGACGTGAAGAATTGCATCGGGGACTTCTTTTTTAATCTGCGGCCATTGCTCAAGTAGTATGTCGAGTCCTCTGTCTGGCGATGAGGCATAAATACAGGAATATGGGTCTCTGGTTACAATTTCATCGAATTGTGAAGAGATAATGCCATTATGAGTATAGTAGAATTTATCTTCGGGTATATCAGGCAGACAAGTCCTGTGCCATTTGCTTAACACGAATATTTTATCTACTCGTTTAAGTTCCTGCAGCATGAAGTGTTCCATTTTAATTGTGTCATGCAACCAAAGGCAGCAAAAACTATCCTGCGGAGCAAACTTAATATAGTTAGGGTCTCTCCAAGCAATAAACACACTACACGGCTGTGCAGCATCGTATTTCCAGAAACCCTGCCATAACACACCGTCATAGTTACCCTCATCAAGACAGTTATTATAGACCTCTACATTCCAGCCCAACTTAACAAGATAACGGGATAGATAGATTACAGCCTCTTCAGAACCGCCTATGCCTTCCTTAACTGATAGAGCGTCCCAATATTCGACGGAGGCTCCACAGTAAATCACTATACGATTAGAATACTGCGTAACATTAGACCTGAATTGATTGGCTAATCTGACAAAAACAGGATGGTCTTTGACACTTTCAGGCAATGCTTTTGTAAATAATTCCAATTTGCCATTACCTTCTTCTTTAAGTTGTTCATATAACTCAAGACAATATTGCTCGGTTTTTTCTTTCTTGAGCAATTCCTCAATGCTTTTCTGCCAATTAAGGAAATATTGAGATTTAGGTATAAATTGGAGTGCTTTATTGGTGGCAACTTGGGCGTCTTTAAAACGGCCTTCTTGGACTAAAGCATAGACTAAAGGTTGTAATGGTCTGACTGTTATTGACAATGGGTCATAAGCAATAGGCTGACTATCTGAAGGGTCTTTACATCTAAAACCTAACTCTGTATAAAATATGACATTTTTCCAGTCTTCAAGACAGAAATAAGTATTAGCCATACCAAAATAGGCATAAGGCCATTGAGGTTTCATTTTGATTGCCATAAGGTCGGAATCTAAGGCTTGGTCAAATTGGTGGAGTTTACGATGTATTTTAGCTATTTCAGTATAGGCTTGGTAACGGTGGGCGTCTGAACCTGTCAACTGCACAAACTCGGAAAATATCGGCAAAGCTTCCTCGATAAAACCGCACGCGTTGAGAGATTTAGCATAGTTCCAGACATTGACAGCATCGATATCGTCAGCTTTATGTTCTTTGTCATATTGAGTCTTAGAAATTACAAGGTTACGCTCTCCGCTTACTTTTAAATCTTTGTTGGTAATATGGTGTTTAATATAACATTTCTCTATCTGGACTTTTGACTGTATGCAATCGAGCTGACGTAACGCTTCTTCATGGACTACCCCTGACCATTTGAACCATTTACGGCGTAGTATCCGTTCACGCCATACCGCCATAGTAGTATTGCCGTATTCATCCTGTTCATAATCATAGAATAGCCATAATGCACCTAAACGATGGTCTTGGAAGAAATCTAATAAGTCCAGTAAGGATTCGGGATGTTCAAAAGTGTCATCCGCGTCCATCCAGAGTACAAGGTCATTTGTAGCATTATCAAAAGTGAGCTGGCGGGCTTTAGCAAAGTCATTCTGCCATTCAAAAGGTATTATCTTACAGTTATATTTTTCAAGTATGGCTTTAGTTTCAGGATTTGTGCCGTTCCATCCTGCAATTACTTCACTAACGAATTGTCTAATTGAAGCAAGACACCTATCAAGTTCAATAGTTTCATCTTTACAAATAAGGCAAAGACTAAGTGGCAAATGTTTTTTGTCCATAAGACCGACCCGCCTTTAACTTAGGAATATAACTAAATAATTTTGCTAAGTTCTTACGCATTTCCGTAGGTTCTAAAAAATCCCCCCCGCACCATATATCAAGCATTTTTTGAAGTCCGCAAGGAATTTTCCCAAATGACATTATTGTTCCAGCTTCACTCATTCCGTTAGCGCTATAAAGATATTGGTTTTCAAGGTTCATTTCTTCAACAGCCTGCATAAGGTCTTTAGGAAAAAAGTCATGGTAACGATTGACAATATCTTCAAGCTTATCGTTAGTAAAGATAGGCAAACAGTGACACTCAAAAGTAGTAGGAGACTGATAAGAAACCATAGTAACGACAGAATATCCCCGTGCACGCATCAATTCGATTTCTAACTTATCTTCGACTATCCTGCTGATTACTTCTTCGTCAGTTATACAGGGTGTATGTTTAATCATTGCTACGCAGTAAAAAAGGGAGGATAGATTTCACCCCATCCTCCCCTTCAATTACCTCCTTGTTAGGCTACGATGGGAAGTCCATACTTAAAGCAGTTGCCTTCATACAGTGAATTTCACCAAGAACTTCAAGCGTTACTTCACCTCTAACTACGCCTTTAGTTCCATGTGTATCTTGAGCAACTTCTTCAGGCGACAATACGTGAACTGGTTCACCTATTGCCATCTTGAACTTACGGTTTTCGATAACCGCAATCGCATTGGCAATAGTTCCAGTAAGCATATCCCTCGCCATAAAGATTTTAAGTAACCCAAAATCTCCGTCGTACACATCAACTGCGTTGACTAATCTCTTATCATCAGAAGCAATATTCTTTGTTGCCCCGCCTGTGAACGATGAGATTATCCTTTTTAACCTTGCGCCTACATACACCTCATCAGGTCTTCCGCCTACATTGTAAATATCTTCAGCGAGTCCGTTGAAGAATGACTCTGTAAGTTTTGTACCTGAAGCTACTGCGGTGGCGTTAGTCGTGATGTAGTTCAACATACCTGCCATCCTGCGGGCAGTCGAAGCGTTACCAGAAGCACGAGAACCCCTAATGAAAGCGTGCTCAAGGTCATTAGCAATTTCCATTAGAGCTTTCTGCTTCTGATACTGAAACATGTCGTCAATTCCTGCGCCTTTTATCCAGCGTTCAGTTGAAGATACGTGGAAAGTCTTGTCAAATATCTGGGTAAAATTTTGCCGTCTTGACGGAGCAGTTACAGTTCCATAACTGAAACTTGAACCTTCAATTTTGGCATTATCGCTGCGAGAAGCCAAAGTATCTTCTGGCCATTGATGGTCAACGTTGCTTGCTTTAGTTTTACCGATTCCCGCGACAAAAGGAGTATCCGTTGGTGATAGCTGTATCACGGCAGCCATCACATCTTCAAGTCTATTTCCATCCTCGTACACAGTTATAACTGCCATCTAAAATCACTCTCCTTTAGTTTGTCTATCCCGTTTTTCAAGGGCAGTAAGATACGTACGCCATTCTCTTGAGTAAGCGTTGTTAGACTCCTCTGCTGCCTTACGAAGTTTGGAAAGGCTTTCGTCTTCGGCACCTGCGCCTTTACGTTCGCCCCTGCCTAAATCTTTCTTGATTTTTTCCTTTCCAAGTTTATCTTCGGCAGATTTTTTCTCCTTATCAACATTCTGTAATTTACGCAGTTGTAGTCGGTCGGCGACAATAAGAGCCGCTTCTGCGTGTCCATCAGGATAATCCAATAAGTCGTCAAACTTCGGATGTCCCTGAATGAATTTTACAGTCTCTTGATAATGTTCGGAATCTTGGTTTTTCAAGTCAGGATACTTAGAAGATACTTCCTTCCAAGTATTGATTCTGATGTAATTGGCTTCACGCTTATCGGCTTCCTCTTTGATACGAGTAGTGGCAGTTTTTTCCGCTATCTTATCATTGATGAAGTCGACAAGTTCATCATCTTGTGCCGCTCTTGCTTTACGACGATAGTCTTTTAATTCTTCGACACCTAAATCATCCCACGTTTTCTCTTTACCTTTGGAGGATTCAAGCTCTTTAGACCTTGCATAAAGGCCGTCAACACGGTGTTGTAAGTCGCCGATAACCTTATCTTTCTTTCTTAGTTCGTCCTCAAGTTTTTTGGCTTTTTCCTCAGGAGACTCAACAGGTTCTTGTGGTTCTGCTGGTTCTTTAGGTTCTATGGGCTCTTGAGGTTCAATAGGTTCTTTCGGTTCTTGCGGCTCCGCTCCTGCTACTTTTTTTGGCTCTTCTGGCATTTTATCCTCCTTAGGTTTCCCCAATCTTCACGATTTTAGCCTCGTGTGTGGCTTTTTTGCGTGCCTTTCTAAAGCAACGCAGTTCTTCACGTTTAAAGTCCGTGTGCGACTATCTTCGGCATACTAACCCGTGCCGTGTCAGGTTTAATAAGAAAAAACTTCATATTTTCCAGTCTTACCTATTGACTTTACTCTATCAAAATGAAAAGATTTAGCCTTAGTTTGTTTTTCAACTTCTTCGGGAGTAAAATAGAAATGACCTTCAACTGGTTTGATTGAACCTGACAAAAGACCCTGCGCAACACTATGAGCAATCTCAAATTTCTTCGCACTTAAAGCATCTGGAAATCGTTGTTTTTCAGCTTGTTTATAAGGCTCATTTTTGTTTTTAACGGCATAATAACCTTTTTGCAAAACTTCATTCATGTCTTTACCAAACTCTTTGGGTTTATCGGCTGTTAGACGGTTAAGAATAGTAGAACCTACCATAACCATTGTATTTAAGTCCTCAGAGGCTGCTTCACCATAAATCGCATTAGCTAATAAATCAACATTATCCATATTGTGCTTGCTTTTCAATATTTTTATCAACCTTATTTTTATCAACCTTTTGTGTTACGCAGTATTCCTTTTCTTTAAGTTCTATAAAGTTAGATAACAATTTCGCTATAACCTCAAGATAAACGACAGCCCGCTGGTCTCTCGGACTATCATCTGCCTCTTTAAGCCTCTTACCTATATATATAGGGTCATACATTGGACGCCTCGTGGAAAGTGTAACCTTCCATTTTGTAGGGGCTATGATGTCCCTTCTTTTTTCTTGATAAACCCGCTTTTGAAAATGCTATTGCAACAGCCTGCTTTTGCGGTTTGCCTGCGTGTATTTCTGTACGGATATTCTCAGAGATAACTTTTTTACTTTTTCCTGCTTTTAATGGCATTATAACGACTCTCCTCTTTGTCTTGTAACCTCATAATCCCTTTCAAACTCATTCAATTTATTCAGTTGTTCCATAAGTTCGTCTTTCTTATACAATAAGTTCTCTAACTCCGTAGGATTTTTAAAGAGTTCAAGAGAATTGCATAGGAAGTTCCATAATCTCGAATATGCTTGATTAAGCGGGGTATTGTCTTTAAGATAGTCTTGGATTGCAGCCAGTTTTTCTTCATTAAAAACTTTTAAAATGTCAGAATAACCTGAAGAAACAGCGAATTTGACAAGTTCGTTCTTCTTGCTGATTAACTCATCAAGTAACCTGATTTCCTTTGTTAAAATTTCTCTATCATCGTTCATATCATCCTGCCTCCACCTGCACTTGCTAAATTACCCGACATTATTCCAGTCTGGGGTTGCCCTAACTGCATTGATGTCTTTCTACCAGCAACCTCAAGTTTCTTTTCGTGCTCAGCTTGTTCCTGTTTCATTTTCATCGCCTGTATTTGGTCAAAACTCTCACGACTGCGCAATATCCGTTTAGAAGCTCTTGGGTCTGCCTTGAGTAAATAGTTTTCCCAAGCGTTATATTGGTCTATTGCACCAGAGGTATCTTTTGCGGAAAGTTCAAGCAAAGCAAACGCGCGTTGTTCCTCAAGCGTTCTCGAAAGTAATGATATTTGACCATTAGGAACTATGATAAAATTGCCTATTAAATCTGCTTTAGTGAGTTTTAAAGGTTCTTCTGAACCAGTTACTTTCACATATACTTCATCCGCACCATATTGTATCCAAAGTTCAAATATCTGGTCGTATAAATCCATAAGGAAATCTTTGAATAACCTTGCGTCAAAAGAGAATACTTGACGGCCAAGATTGACTACCTCTGAAACTTCAAAAGCTGTCCTGCGTTCACGAGGGGCTTGAAATGCTCCAATGTCAAGGTCAGGCTGACCGATATAACTCTCTGCGAGACCTCTAATTTTCATCATCTCTTGGTCGAAAGATATGTCAAGATTGGCTATGTTGAGTTCTTCAAGGTCGTCCATACGTTTTACGCCTATACCTTGACCGGGAATAAAACGCATATTAGCCATATTGACAGAACCTATACGGTATTTAAATTGCAATGAGTTAGCAAGTGTCATCCTGTCAAGTTTAGCATTTTCTTGGTTGGTAAGGATAGTTTGGTAATGGTCAAGGATTTCAGGAATACCCCGCTGGGAATAAAACCTGTCATCATTGTATTCATAATCATCAACACAAAAAGGCCACTTATCGTGTTCGTAAGGAAATTCTATGAAGCGAAGAATTGTATTAGTTTTGGGGTCAACGTCAATAACAACTTTCTCCTCTATACCATCATCGTCTATGTCATAGTAAGTGTAAATTTCATAAATATCTATAAGTTCTGTGTCAGTTTTATATTCCTCTATTCCTTCACGAGTGCGTTTCAAAGCTTCAAGAGTAGTCATTGCGGTAAGTTTAATTATATTATCTCGGCGTGTCCCCGGTTGAGAATGAGCGTCTATGACATCGTCAACATTCTCAAATTTGCCTGACCTTTCTTCCTTTTTTAAATCATTAGGAATATAATGCAAAATATGGACTAAACGAGGGGATGTCTGAATGTCGGTAATGTAAGAAGGACAGATAAAATCCTTGTCATCAACGGGAATTACTCTTGGCCCGTCATAGAGAACCGTCTTTTCTTTAAACTTTAAGAACTGTTCGCCATTCTTAAAATCTTCGATTATTTTGTTGAGCTGTTTTTCGTCATCATCTGATAATAGGTTAAGAGAAGTATTTTGGATAATAACTTGTTTAAGTTCCTCGTCGGTTACAAGCGGATTATGAATAAACTCTTGAACTTGCAGAGGTAATCTATTAACATCAATAACACGAGTAGAATATTTCTCCTGATAATCCCAGACTACTTTGGCGATAGCTTTTCCTCTTTCAAGTTTTCTGTCCACGACTAAAGCTAAAGAACGGAAGTAAGAAGGGCGGCGTTGCTGCATATAGAATAATAATAGCCAGTGCATGAAGATTTCGGCATTTTGTGCTACTGTCATTGGAGTCCCGCCAACAGGCATCATCGTAACTATCGGGTCGCCTTCAAACGCAAGGTTAAGATAATTAGGTTTGAGCTTACGGATTTTTTCATCAGTAAGAGCGATATGAGTATTTGAAGCTCCGATAAAAGGAAAGTTACGAGAGGTCGGCCTTATACCATAACGCTTCTTATACCAGCGGACTAATTTAACATCACGGGTTTCTTTATTGGTATAATCTGCCTCAACTTTCCTTAAAGTATCTTTGATAAAATCATATTTTTCATCTTTAGGAATTTTGACCTTAGATACTTTCTCAAGTGCTTCTGGATGAGGCTTAACTTCTGTACTTTTTCTGGGCATATTACTCCTTTGCTACGCAGTTTGGTTATCTCTCAAACAAAAGTTATCTCAAAAAAAACAAACGTGATACCCTGTAACTTTAATACGTCTTTAAGAAAAAACTTTAAAACAGAAGTGGTTATCATAATACTATACTCCATACCCAATCGTAACGGGTTCTCGGAATTTCTCCCAGCTCTTAGGAACATCTTCATTTACTGCGTAGCCTTGCTCTTTCTCTGGCTGCGCAGCAAACCCTTTAATTTCACAGACAACATAACGAACTAAATCCATAAAGTCTTTGTATTTATTATCAACCTGTTCCTTGAGCGCTTTTTCAATGTCTCTGTAATCTGCGTAACTGTAATGTAGAAATTGATAGATATGATTAGTACAGTTGTCGCAGACGTATAATTTAGGTTTGTTTATGTTTGATAACGGTTTAGTCCTGTCATACCGTAACATTTCCTTGACGGCGTTATGGCCAGCTAAGATTGAAGCGTCATCGTCAGTATAAGAATTAAGATAAGTTATCCCGTCAGGAAACTTGTCTGATTTAAAATCATCGAACTCATCACGGATAGTGGTGTTGGTGTGGACGGATTTACGGTTGCCATAACGTGCGTCAATTATTCTTGTGTCAATGCTACGCAGTGATTGCTCTTTATCCTCGATTATCTTGCCATAATCTTGAATGTTAAGACTGCAAGACCTCATCTCGTGGAAGGGAGTGTTAGGCCATTCGTCTATGATGTAAAGGTCGCCTGTCGGGTCTAAGAGATACCAACCTAAAGCGAAAGGTTTTCTATCGTGAGGGTCGCAACAATGAAACAATATTCCTTCTGTCGGGGCTTTACTGCGAGGAATAATATGCACTGACGGGTCAAATTCCTGATAAACTTTACCTGATAGTTGAATTGGCAAACCTTTAATGCGAGCTTCTCTCTCTTCGGGAGGATATTCTTCTATCATCCTTGCTATATCTTTGTGTTTAAGTGTTCCTCTGTTGCCGTGTTCAAGACAGTTGTCCTCTATTTCGGCATAAACAATGTGCCATTTAGATTGGTTAATCCACGGGTTGTTAATCCTGTCGAATATCCAACCACCAGAATAAACTGGAGTCATGGTGATAAGTATTATTCCACCTTCTCTTAACCTCGAAATACACGCACCAAAGATACGATACGGTGGAGGTTCATCAAACCAAACCCAATGTAAAGTTGGTCCTTCAAATTGTTCTGGGTCCGTATCATAAGTCATTATGTCAAATTCACTATGGGTGTCGGTAAGCCAGTGAGCTTCGTATTCTTGTTTCTCTTTGTGGGTGATATAGCGGGCTTTAGGAAACCATTCATGCAACTTCGGGATGATTGATTCTTTAATGTTTTTGTGGGTAGAAACTATGCGCCCTCGTGAAGGTCGAGGAAAATCTTTAAAGGTTGGATTGTTAAACCAATCATTCTGTGAGCCCCAGATAAGATTGCCGACGATGTTGACTGCGATGATAGTCTTACCGACACCGTTGCCTGTTGAGAGTACGTTGACAAACTCAGGAAGTTTTAGGAACTCCTCTTGTTTGCCATTAGGGATTAGAAAGGCTAACGGGTTTGCCCGCCTGCGCTGTTCTAACTCTATTAGAACTTCTCGAAGGGCGGCCTCTGTTTCTCTTATCTGGTCTATTTTCTTTGGCCTTGACATCTTTTGTTTCCTCGGAATTAATGTGTAAGAATGGAATTTTATGCTGTGCAGTAACTGGTGTTGATATAGGCATTGATAAAACTTCATAACCTAATTCAGCAGCCAGCCTCAACAACACTCTTTCATTAGGTTCTTGTTCGAGCAATGATACCCACGCATAGTTATCTTTGCAACTTTTTAAGAACTTGTCTATCCAGCCTTCATCAGCGTTAGAAACTATCCAGTCAATTAGTTCATTACGTTTGCTTGGCTGTGTAACTTTAGGGATTGTAACTTTGTGTTCGATTGCTATACTGTCTTGGATAGTATTAGGATTAGACGCAACAGGAAGTAAACGGACTTTTGATTGGATTTCACTATCTTTGCCTAACATCACGAGGCAGTCTTCACAGTAAGCGAGGCCGTCAGTGCCTTCATGGACTTCAGAACGTTGGCGGCAGTTAGAACAAATTCCAAGATAGAACTTATCGCCCATCTTTCTGTTTCTCCTTTCTCTGTTCTGCGACATCAGATGTTGATAATTGTTCCTTCATCATATTGATATAGCCGCTATGATTGATATAGCCGCTATGAGGAAACAATCTCCTGAACCAAACTTCAGGGATACGGTCTTTCAGTTCCTTGGGTAACCTTACTTTAACTTCTTTAGTTTGATGTCTAATAGATGTCATAGCCATACCCTACGTAACACTTTGCCCTAAAAGTTTTAAAGGTAGTACCAAAGAGTATTATACTAAGAGTATATATTAATACTAAGATACTACGTTGTACCTCAGTGCTATATAGATTAGAAATGAACCTTTCGGTTCCAGTTGATATGATACTGACAATTCTGATTAAAATGTTCCTGACAACTATGTTCACCTTTCTAAACAAATGTGTAGCCTGCTTCCAATGTGTAGCCTGCTTCCAATGTGTAGCCTGCTTCCAATGTGTAGCCTGCTTCCAATGTGTAGCCTGCTTCCAATGTGTAGCCTGCTTCCAATGTTTTATAAACAGAACAGATTCATGGAATAATAAGAATGATAGAAGAAGTCTTTTAGTTGGAGAGTTTCGGAGCAGATATATAAAGATACTTATAACTTCTTCCCCCCGCTCCAGCCCTATCCTATACATAGCTATCATCCCTCTCATACTCTCTCTAATACTAAGAGTAGATAGTATACTACGTAGTATAGACAGTATAGATACTATACCATCTGTGACCTTACTTCCTATAATATCTATTATGTTATCTTTCATAGCTTAGTATTACCCTTACTGGTATTGAGTTTATCCAGTTTAATAGAGAGCTCTTTGGCCTTGTCTATTAGCTGGATAGTATTATAGTTGTTGACAGTAGTCTGGATGAGGTTAAGGTTGATACTATTCTGCTTAAGGAATATTTGGTTAAGGACACTGTCATCTTTATACTCTTCACTGACCTTATTCTTTAGATAGAATATTAGACTGATTTCCTTTTTATCAATGATGTTAGCTATAATACTTTCCTTAGCGTACCTGTTATATATCTCTTCCCTAAAACTATCTATACTTTCCCATAACCTTCTAAAGTTCTTATTCCTTTCCTTCCAACAGAAAGGTGTAGCAAACTCAAGGCCTAATTGCTTGACTATATCTGTCAGGCGGTTTATTTTGATAGGATGCTCCGGGTCATTAGTAGCAACAAAAGGGACTTTAAGCAAATTAATAAACTGTCTTTGATGGGGGGTTAAGAATTGCTTTAGACGGCCAGTAAACTTTGGAAAGGATATATCTACTGTCTCTTTGGGGGATTGTGGTACAGTAAAATCTTCCATTAACTACCTCATACCATTATTTTACTCTTATGTCAAGAGAAATCGTACAGAAAGGGGTCTAATTGGCACGATAGAACAGTGAACAATAGTAAAGTATAGCTGAAATAATGATTGAAATTAAGGTCTGTTATGTTGCAAATAGGGATATTGCAGGATATAGCTTAGTAAGACAGAATAGGTTATTATAGCTATTATTAAACAATGAGTCATATAAAGTACAGGCTAAAATGCTGCGCAGCATAGGGGCTATTGTGTGAAGTTTATTAGGACTATTTTATAGCTTACTATTGACTAATGACTGGAATAATTATATACTTGTATTGATAGATGAGGTAAGCAATGCAAATTAAATCAAAAAACAATCGGCGCATCAGGAGACAGTCCTACCAGATTGCCTCGTCTATCACTGGTGCGCCACAAATCTAAAACAAAGGGGGTGAGAAAAATGAATATATCCTTATGGTTTTCTCAAGCCAAAGAAATCTTGGATAAAGAAGAGTTGGAACATTTAGAAGTCCATAAAGGAAAAATCCAATTACAATTAAAAAATAACAGCACTGGCGAAATCGAAATACACGAATTTAATTATACTGCAAAAAATGCTAATAACCTTGTAATAACAAAGTAAAACAAAAAAGGAAAACGAAAGAGCGTATCACCTCAACGCACGAGGTAAAACCTTCTGCGTAGGTGTAAAACCTCTTGCGTTTGTGCTTAAAAGCTTCTTTTCTTCTCTTCTCTTCTGCGCTACTGCGCACAGGTAGCAAAAAAACAAAGGAGGAGGAATAGTGAAGTAAAAA
>Ga0315285_10003602_pt1 | contig 16087 bp, 13 predicted proteins | sample YL17G09_36_MG_FD_203698 | JGI IMG/M metagenome (GOLD analysis project Ga0315285, IMG submission 203698) | Sediment microbial communities from Yellowstone Lake, YNP, Wyoming, USA - YL17G09_36 | ecosystem: Environmental > Aquatic > Freshwater > Lake > Sediment | place: USA: Wyoming | collected... | reverse complement strand
GAGCCGATGGCCCCCCCCCCCCCCCTCCCCGCAGACCCCCCCCTCCACCCCCGACCATGGCCGAAACCCTCTCCCTCCGCGGCACCCTCGAGGGCCACGCCGGCTGGGTGACCGCGATCGCGGCCCCCCTGGACCCCGCGTCGGACGTCCTCATCTCGGCGTCGCGCGACAAGAGCCTGATCGTGTGGACGCTCACGCGCGAGGACGGCGCGTACGGCGCGCCGCGCCGCGCGCTGCGCGGCCACTCGCACTTTGTGCAGGACGTCGTCCTCTCGTCCGACGGCCAGTTTGCGCTGTCGGGGTCGTGGGACGGGACGCTGCGCCTTTGGGACCTCGCCGCGGGCGCGACGACGCGCCGCTTCCTCGGCCACACCAAGGACGTGCTCTCCGTCGCGTTCTCGGTGGACAACCGCCAGATCGTGTCGGGGTCGCGCGACCGCACGATCAAGCTGTGGAACACGATCGGGGTAGGGAGCATGGAGGAGGGGCGGGCGAGAGAGGGAATGGGCGCCGCCGGGCCGCGCACGGCGAGCCCGGTGCCGCCGCCCCGCCCCCGCCCGCCGCCCCGCCCACCCACCCCCCCTCTCCACCGCAGGAGTGCAAGTACACGATCGGCGAGCCCGACGGCCACACCGAGTGGGTGTCGTGCGTCCGCTTCTCGCCCGCGCCGTCCAACCCGATCATCGTGTCCGCCGGCTGGGACAAGCTGGTCAAGGTCAGCGGGATGGGGGAGGGTGTGGGGTGGGGGGGACGGGAAAACGGAAAAACCGAGGTCGCGGCGTGCGTGGGGAGGGAGCGTGCCGCGCCGCAGCGCGGCCGCCGACCCCCGCCCCCTCCCCCGCCCCACCCCGCAGGTCTGGAACCTGGCCAATTGCAAGCTGCGCTTCAACCTCGTGGAGCACACGGGCTACGTCGCGTCGGTCACGGTCTCCCCCGACGGCTCGCTCTGCGCGAGCGGCGGCAAGGACGGCGTCGCGCGGCTCTGGGACCTGTCCGAAGGCAAACGCCTCTACTCGCTCGACGCGGGCGACGCGGTGCAGTGCCTGGCCTTCTCCCCCAACCGGTACTGGCTCGTCGCGGCGACGATGTCGTGCGTCAAGATTTGGGACCTGGAGTCGAAATCGACCGTCGTCGAGCTGCGGCCCGAGTTTCCGCCGGCGTCCAAAAAGGCGCAGACGCCGCACTGCGTGTCGCTCGCGTGGTCGGCGGACGGCGCCACGCTCTACACGGGGTACACGGACGGCGTCATCCGCGTGTGGGGCGTCAACCGCGCGGTGTGAGGCGTGGCGCGCGCGCGCGCGCGGGCTCTGGGGAGTCGCGCCGCCGCCCGCGCCGGACGCCAACCCCCCTGCGCAGCGCTACTGCATGCGACGGCGGTGGCGGGGGGGCCGGCCGCGGGGCGGCGCGGGGTGCTGGGGCGTGCAACCGGGCCGAGGGTTGTGGCGCGAGAGCGTCGAGGCGGCCGCGTCGCTTTCTCCCCTCCGCCGCCGCCGCCGCGCGTCTCTCCCGCGTTGCACGCCGCGCCCGCGGCCCCGCGCCCGCGCGCCGCCCGCCCTCCACCGCCCGCCCACCCACCCCAACCCCACCCCACCCCCTCTCTCCTTCCTGGTCACCCCGTGTTCTGCATGCCCGCCGAAATGCCCTTCATCGTGATGATCACCGTGTCCTCCACCGCGGTCAGGTACGGATTCTTGGCCGCGCCCGGGTCGCGCGCGAGCATGCCCGCGACGGCCGGGTCGGCCGGCGTGCACTGCGCGCCGACCGGCGCCGGCTCCCCCGCCTCGAGCGCGCGCAGCGCCTTCAAGCAGCGCACTTGCAGCACGTTCAGCGGGGTCACGTACGGCTCGCGCAGGGCGAGCTTCTGCTGCAGCACGGCCGACGCCGCGTCGGAGAGGACGCCGCGGTGTCCCGCGACTTTGAGGATCGCTTCCCGCGCCTCGAAAAACTTGGTCAGCAGCAGCTCCGAGAACGGGTGCAGCTCCGGCGCGACGAGGCAGGCGACGTAGTAGCGCGAGACGCGGGGGTCGGCTTTGGCAAAGACCATCTCGAGCATGTCGAGCGTCACGCGGAAAAAGGGCCACTCGCGGTACATCTGCTGCAGGAGGGGCAGCTTCCCGGCGGCTTCCTCGGCGCGGAACGCGTCCCCGACGCCGAGCCAGACGGGCAGGTGGAAGCTGGGGAGGGGCGCGCGGGGGAGGACGTCGGCGCCGCGCGGTCGACCCTCGCCACGCCACCCCCCACCCCCACCCTCCCTCCTCTCTGACCGTGTCTGGGTCCAGGCAAAGATCCAGGGGATGGCCCGCAGCGCGTCGATCGACCCCGCCGCGCGCCGCTTGGCCGGGCGCGACCCGATGTTCATCCTGCCCAGCTCGTTGACCGGGGTGGCCGTCGAGAAGAAGTCGATGAAGCGGGGGTCGCCCCGGACGACGGCGCGGTACGCGTCGCACGAGGAGGTCGACATCGCCGCCATCGCCGCGCGAAACTCGGGCTTGGGCGGCGGTGCGGGGTCGAGGGACGATTCGAGCACGGCCGACGTGTACAGGTCGAGTGTGCGGAAGCAGACCTGTGAAGGAGGAGGGGTGGAGGGGTGGGGTGGGAGGCGGGCGGGTTGAGCGCGCGCAACCCGCAACCCCCTTCCCCCTCCTCTCCCCTCACCTCCTTCTCCCCAAACTGTTGCTCCACCGTCTCGCCCTGAATCGTCACCCGCAACCGCCCGCCAATGGTCCCGGGCGGCTGCGACAGAATCGCCAAGTGGGTCGGGCCCCCGCCCCGCCCCACGGTGCCGCCCCGGCCGTGGAACAGGGTGAGGCGCACGCCGTGCTTGCGGGCGACGGCGGTGAGCTGCTCCTGGACCTCGTACAGGCCCCACGCGGCGGCGAGGCGGCCAGCGTCTTTGCCGGAATCCGAGTAGCCGATCATGCACTCTTGCTCGCCTGAGAGAAGAGGAAGAAGAGGTGGTGGTTGGCGGGAGGAAAAGGCGGCCTCTCTCAACCGGGAAAAAACAAAAACAAAATTGAAACCCCCTCTTGCTCCTCTCTCCTCTCACCATTGATCTGCTCCTTGTACCAGGGCAAGGAAAACAGAGTGTCCATGACCGTCGCCGATGCCTCCAGGTCGTCGAGCGTTTCAAACAGGGGCGACACCGGCAGCGGCACCGCGACGCCGCACTCGCGCTGCAGGAGCAGCACGGCCAGCACGTCGGAGGCGGTGTGCGCCATGGAGATGACGTAGCACCCGAGCGAGTCTCTGGGCAGGCGGGAGAGCTCGCGGAAGGTGCCCAGGACTTCGGTGACTTCGTCCGACGCGACGAGCCCCGGCGGCAGCAGGGGCCGCCGCCCGCACAGCTCCTTGGACAGGAACGCGAGGCGCTCCTCCTCCGACCACGCCGCGTAGGAGCCGAGGCCGAGGTGGATGGTCACGGCATCCAACGCGGCGGTGTGCTTGACCGACTCCTGGCGCACGTCGAGCGCGAGCATGTGCAGGCCAAACGTGGTGGCCGTGCGGATGACGTCGAGCAGCTTGCCGTCGGCGATGGCGTCGTCCCCGGTTTCCAGGAGCGACGCGTGCATGCGTTTGAGCGGCCCCAGCAGGTCCTCGAGCCCGCCCACCGCGTCCGGATCCGCCGCCAGCGAGGTCGCCACGCAGCGCCCGGAATCGGCCGAGCACTTGTGCAGCACGTCGCGCGTGCGGAAGAGGCGGTCGCGCAGGTCGGACAGGATGAGGCGGAAAGGGTCGGTCGCGGGAATGACCGTCCAGAATTCGGCGTAGTTCTTGCGTTTGCTGAGAGATGAGAGGAGGGAAGGGGGGGTTGGAGGAGGCGGGAGGGCGTGCCGGGAGCGCGGCGCGCGCGCGCGCCAACGCCCTCTCCCCCCTCCTCTCTCACCGCTCCTCGGCCAGCTCCCGCGCCGCCGGCGCCTGCCGCGCGTGGATGTCGGCCGCCAGCCCCGCGACGTCGGCATTGCAGCGCCAGATCGAGAGCTCAAACATGAGCCCCTCGACCTGCGAGAACAGGAGGTTGGCCGCCGCGAGCCGCGCGCCAATCACCACGTCGCGCGTCGTGGACGCCGTCACAAAAGGGTTGCCGTCGCGGTCGCCGCCCATCCAGGACCCGAATTTGAAGAGGGTGCAGTCGAGGGGGAGCCGGGGTTGGCCGATCTGCGCGAGGGCCGTGTCGATGCGCCGGTAGAACAGGGGCAGCGCGGGCGCGATCGTCTCGTGAAAGTACGACAGCCCCTGCCGCATCTCGGCCTGCGGCGTCGGCTTTTGGCGGCGGATCTCGTCGGTGCGCCACGCGCCCTGCACCTGCGCCTTGATGTCTTCGAGGCACTCGAGCCTGGGGTGAGGGTTGGGTTTCGGGGTTGGGCGAGGGTTGTTTGGGGGTGGGGGTTGGGGCGGGGCGGGGGGTCGCAAGGGTTTACCGTTCATAAGGGCTCATGCGCTCGCTGTGCAGCCGGTCCATGGCCCGCCGAATCGCGCCATACTTCTTCAACAGGGACTGGCGCAGCGCCTGGGTCGGGTGCGCGGTGAACACGAGCGACACCGTTTGCTCGCACAGCGTCTTGTAGATGGCGCCCGGCGAGATTTGGTTGGCCGCGATGAGGCGCTTGAAGGACCGGTTGGTCGACCGCGTCGATTGCTCGACCTGGGGGGGGGGGGGGGGCGGGGGGGGGGGGGCGGCAAGCCGCGCGCGGCGCCCACGCCCACCCCCACCCCCCCGCCCCCCCCAACCACCCCCCGCCGCCCGCGCGGCGCCCGCGGCCCGCCCCCGGGCCCCGCCCCCGCCGGGGGCCCCCCCCCCCCCCCCGGGGGGGGGCCCGGCGCCACGCCGCGCGCGGCGCCCTCGCCCTCGCCCTCCCCGCCTCCCCCCCCTACCTCCCCCATGCGGATGGCGCGCTCGTGCTGAGCGGTGGAGATCTCCTCCGACAGGTTGTGCAGGTTGAGGAGGTGGGAGAACGCGGACGAGACGCTGGGGGGCGGGGGGCGAGGGCGGCCGTGGGTGGCGGCGCTGGCCGCGCGAGCACCGTCGCCGTGCGGCGCCCGCCATCGCTCCGCCTGCGCCAGCGGGTTGCGTGCATCAGTGCTCACGCGCCGGGACGGCGCGCGAGGCGCGAGGCCGGCGGCACAGGCCGTCGATGCGGGCGCGCCCCACCCTGGCGCCCTCGGCGCGGGCATCGCGCGCGCGCCGCCGCCCTCTACCCCGATGCCCCCGCCCCCCCCCCCCCTCTCACTCACAGGATCATCTCCTCCGGGTTGAGCCCCGCGAGCGCTTTTTCCAGGGCAGCGAAATCGGCGTCGGCCGATTTCGCGGCGCCCGCCGCGTCGGCGCACGCGACGAGGGCGTCCAGCTTGGGGGCGAGGGACGGGTGGTGGTGTTTGAGCACGTCCAGAAAGGTGGAGCGCAGGAGGCAGTCGTCGTCGCGGAGGAGGGTGATCTCCTCGAGGTCGGCGGCCGACGCGGAAAGGGGGGGGCCGGCCGCCGCGGAGACGCGCTCGAGGGCGCCCGTCATGGGCATGGTGGTGGGCGGGGGGGGGGGGAGGGGGGGCCGCAAGTGTGCAAGGGGGCAGACAGTGGCCAGCGGCGTGGCAGCTACACTCTCCCTCCCGCTGCGCCCGACCCCCCCTCCCCCCTCCTCACCCGCCCAAAAACGGGGGCGGTAGCAGGGGCGCCGCGCCCGCCGCCGCGGGCGCGGCGCGGCCGGCGCCGGGGTCTGCGCGCGGGAACGCCGAGACGACGGGCGCCGGCGGCGGGGGGGGCGACCGCGCCGGGGCGGGCGCGGGCGCGGGCGGCTCCCGGGCGCCGGACCGCCCCGCGGCCGGCGCGAGCGCGGGCGCGGGAGTCGGGCGCTCGCCGCCGCCGCTCGCCGCCGCCGCCGCGCCGCCGCCCGCCGACGCGACCTGCAGCAGCCACGCCGACGCTTTCGGGTCGCGCGGCCCCGTCACCGGCATGCGCGCCATGGCGGCGCCGACGTCGAGCTCGCCGCCGGACGCGCAGGCGCGGGCGAGGGCGGGCGCCCTCCGCGCGGCGGCCAGCAGGTCTTCCCGCACGCTGATCGCTTTCGCGCCTTTGAATCCCGCCCCCCGCTTGGCCGACAGCAGCAGCGCGGCCGCGCCCGCCACTTGGGCGGCAGCTTGGGAGGTGCCGTCGTGCGCCGCGTAGCCGCCGCCCGGGACGGTCGACAGGATGGCGACCCCGGGCGCGGCGACGGCCGCCGCCGTGGCGCCGATATTGGAGAATGGGGCCACGTTGCCGTCGCCGTCGGACGCGATGACGGACACCACCGCCGGCATGTCGTACGCCGCGGGGAACGTGGGCGTCGCGTCGATGTCCACCCCGTAATCGTTGCCCGCCGCCGCCACGAACAGCTGGCCCGCGTCTTGAGCCGCCACGATGGCGGCTTTCAGGGCGGCGGAATCGGCGGCCAGGCCGCCGTAGGAGTTGAGGGTGACGTCCGCGCCGTTCTTGACCGCGTAGTTGAGGCAGCGCACCGCGTCCGACGTGTACCCGTTGCCCGCCGCGTCCAGGAATTTGCACCCCATGATTTTGACGCCCGGCGCGACCCCGCACCCGCCGACCCCGTTGTTGCAGGCCGCCGCGACGAGCCCCGCGAGGTGCGTGCCGTGGAAGAAGTCGTCGCCTACGTCGCTGCCGCCGCCGCCGTACGTGGAGATGCCGTGCACGTCGTCCACGTAGCCGTTGCCGTCGTCGTCCAGGCCGTTGCCGGGAATCTCTCCGGCGTTGCGCCACGCCGCGGGGGCCAGGTCGGGGTGCGCAAAGTCGACGCCCGAATCCATGACGCACACGACGACGCTTGGCAGGCCCGCGGTGCGGTTCCAGGCGCCGGGGAACGGTTTGTTGGTCAGGGGGTCGATTTGGCGCGAGTCGGTGTAGAGGGCGCCGGTCGCGAGGTGCGGCTGGTCCCCGATTCGGGGGTCGTTCGGGGTCGCAAATGCCCTGACAACCCCGTCCAGCTCGGCGAAATGTGCGTCCGGGTGGGAGGAGAGGGCTTCCAGCGCCCAGGCGGCGTCGGCAGGCGTCGGCAGGTCGACAAAGTCGACCGCGACCGCGTCCCCGAGCGACCCCACGTCCAGAGCGGCCGCTGTCCCGCCTTGCATTAATCTCCGTCGGGCGCCGGTCGTCGGCGCGGCGGCTAGGAGGTGGGCCGCGACGGCCGCATGCCGGCCAGGCGCGCCCGCCGCTGTCGCGGCGTGGCGGAAGAGGACACGGTGTCGGGCGAGGGGCTGGGGTGTGTAGTGTGCGCAATGTGGGCTCTCTAGCTGGCCGGGCGCCGCGGCGCGGGCGCGGCTGGCCGCCCCCAACCGCAGGCGCGCCGCGATTGCCCGCGCGCCCGCCCTGCCTCCTGCGCCCCCGCACAAACCTCGTTCACCGCGGACGCGGTGGATACGACTTCCAGCAGCAGCATGAGTACCACTAACCCGGCGGAAAAGGCCGCTCCCGCCCCCGGGCGGCGTGCATTGACCGCGTGAGCCATGGCGGCCGATACCGCCGCCGCGGCCTGCGCTCGGCGCGCCGGTTGCGCGGGTGCCGGGCGGCGACGGGTGACCGGCGTCCGCCGGGGCGGCGCGGAGGGCGCGGCAAGGTTTGGGGAGGGGCGGGCAGGGTCAAGTCTCTCCACCTCAGCGGCGGGCGAGCCGCGTCTGTATGCTGGACGCCGCCGGCCCGCCCCGGGGCAATCGGACGGTTTTCTGCATCGACTGCAGGCACGCAGGCGGGAGTCAAAACCGCGGGGCGGGGCGCGACCGCCACCCTCTTCCTCCCTCACCCCGCCGCGGCCGTCGCCGCGGCGACCGCCTCCTCGTAATCCGCCAGCGCCGACCACCGCCCCGCCCGCACGCCCGTCGTCGCGCCCGCGCCGGACGGCGAGGGGCGCAGGACGAGGGTGGTTGGGCCTGCCGGAGCGAGGCCCCACAAATCGCAACTGTGCTCGCCCTGCCCTCCAGGCCGGTGCCAAGTGGACACGACGCAGTGCGCTTGAAGAGCACCCGTCGCCGCCACGGCCAGCCGCGCCAGGCCGTCGGCCCCGGGCGCGGATGCAAACGGCGTGATCGGCACCGCGCCCCCGTCGCCGTTGTCCGCCCCCGCCTGCATCAGCTGGCAGTACCCTTCGCACGCGATGGCGGACGCGACGTTGGCGACCGAGCCGAGATATTCCGCGGTCGAGGGAGGGCCGGGCGCGACGGCCACCCCGTGCACGGCAGCCGCGCCGCCGCGCGCGTCGACCGCCAGGCCCCAGGCGACCGCGCCAGCGTCGCGGCGGGGCGACGCGGTCAGGCGGCGGCGGCCTCCGGGGGCGGGCGGGGGGCAGAGGCGGGGGAAGCGGGCGCAGAGCGCGGGGAGCGGGGCGGCGCGCGCGGTCGCCGCGGCGCCGCCGCCGGCCCCCGCGCACGGCGCGGCGGCAGCGGTGAACGCGCCGGGGAACAGGTGGGTCGTGCCGCCGCCCGCGGTGGTCAGCTGCAGGGTCGGGCAGGCGGGGGCCGAGGAGGCGGAAGGCGTGGCGGTCGCGCCACCACCAAAGAGCAGGCACTCGGTCTCCTCCTCGCCGCCCTCGGCGCTCTCGCGCTCCAACCACGTCGCCGCGTAGCAGCCCGGCGCCGCGGCGCACGCCGCCGCGCACGCGGCCGAGTCGGGTGGGCCGAGCGCGGGGGCGGGGTCGGTCCCGCCGCTGCCCAGGTCGACCACGGTCGAGTTGAGGGTGACGTGCGACCGGTCGTCGACCGCGGCCGCGCCGGCTTCCAGCGCGTCGGCGAGCGCGGCCGCGTTCGGGAGGGGGCGCAGCGGCGGCAGCAGCTGGGCGCGCGTGGCTACAGCCAGGGACGCCACCATGAGCCAGAGCGGGGCGAGCCGCATTGCCTGGAGGGCAGCGAGGGGCGTGGGGTGGGCGCGCGCACGGTCGCGCGGCATGCGCGGCGCGCGCCGGGCTCCGCGCCCGCCGAGCCCACCTCGAACGCTCTGGCGGCGCGCGGGCGAGCGCTCGAGGTTTGGGGATAGGCGAAAAAGGGGCGTGTGAGCCGAAGAGCGCGCGCCCGGCACCACACAAGCACGCCCACCCACCCCCCTCAATCCTTCTTCAGCGGCATCGTCTCCCGCGTCACCCCACCGCCCTTGGTCATCACCACGATCTCCACGCCGTCCCCCGTGTAGATGTCGCGCTCCCCCGCGGCGACAAACGCGGCTTTGACCAGGTCGACCGCCACCTCGAGCGGCAGGGCCGACATCCAGTTGGCGGCCGGGAGGGCCAGGGGCGACGCGGCTTTGAGCTGGTTGTCCAAAACCGGTTGGATCAAATCCTTACCGGACCCCTGGCACGAGTAGCCGACGCGCTCGTGGGAGCCGACCGCGTCGTAGGTGTAGACGGCGCCCCGGCCTGCAGGAAGGGAGGGAGGGTGGGGTGGGGTGGAGGCGCGAAAAAAAGAAACACGTCGGGGCCCGCTCCCTGTCTCCTCTCCTCCCCACCCACACCTTGCTCGTCCAGCCCCGCGCACAGGCAGAATGCGTAGTACGGGAAAAAGCGCTTGTAGTAGAGCGTGTTGCCGAGGAGTTGGGCGGCCGCGTGCGCGGGGAGCGGGCGCGCGTGCGCGTGCGCGTAGCGGACGGCGGCGGTCGTGAGCACTTTGTGGAGCGTCACGCCGTCCGCTTGAAAGCCGGCGGACGCGACGAAGACCTTGTCTGAGCTAAAAGAAGGGGGTAGGGAGGAGAAGTGGGGCATTGGGACGGGGTCGGCGCCGGCATCGGGCCATCGCAGCCACCAATCCCACTCCCACCATCCCCACCCCTCCTCTGCTCACAGCTGCACGAATTTGGTGGCGCCCCGGGTGAGGATCGAGTACCCGGTCGACAGCCGCGTCGATGCCGCGATGATGACGTAGTCCTCACCCGCCACCGCCACAGTGGTGCTGATGAGAGGGATGGTGGGGACGCGTGGGCGGTGGCGCGAGAAGGCTTGGTGGCGTGGAGGGGCGATCGCGCGCCCGCGCGCATCGGGGCGCCCCGCCATCTCCCGATCGCGTCGGGGCGCCCATCGTACCCGCCGTTGTCGTCGTAGGGCGACCAGGAGGGGCGCTCGGTGACCGCGCCCGCCGCAGGCGCGAGCGGGGCGAGCATCGTGGTGGGGCGAGGGCGAGGGCGAGGGCGAGGGCGAGGGCGAGGGAGGAGTCTGAGGGCGGGCAGAGACCGGGGCGCGTCGGCGGCGCGCGACGGCGGTGTGCGACGGGGCTCTCTTCGCTCTACACGCGCCTCGGCCTTCCTTCCCCGACCAACGCGCGCAGCAGCACCGCGTCCGCCGCCGCCCCCGTCTCCGGCCGGAACGGGCACTCGGCCGCGGCGCGCACCGAGGCGGCTGCGCCGTCGGCCGCCGCGCGCGCGGGCGCGCGGGCGCCGGTCGCAAGGGAAAACGGCGCCGGCCGCGTCGCGCCGTGCCGCGGCGCGGGACGCTCGTGGAAGACGCGGGCGGCGTATTTCCTGGCGTCTTCCTGCATGGCGCGCGCGCGCGCCGCGCGGGCGAGGGTCGACGCCGCGCCGGCGACGCGGTCGGCGACGGTCGCGGTCGGCGCGGGGTCACGCAGGCGCGGCGCGAGGGCCGGGGAGAAGGTGCAGTGTGCTTCATTGTCGTCGGCCGCAGCCGTGGAGGCCGCCAGCGCGGCCTCTCGGCGGGCCCGCGCGCGCGCCGCGGCGGCCGCGCGCGCGGCGGGGTCGGCGTCGCGCGCCGCTCTCCGCCGCGGCGGCGACCGCGCGCCCGCCGCCGCCGCGGCAGCGAGAGCGGCCGCCCGGGACGGCGGCCGCGGGCGAGCCCGGGCCGCGGCCGCGCGCTCGTCCGTGCCCGGCGGCGGCCGCGCCGTCGGCTCGGTCGCGCGCTTTAGCGCCGCCGCCGCCGCCGCCGCGAGCTTGGCCGCGCGCGCCGCCGCCCAGTCGGCGCCGACCGGCGGGTGGGACGCGATGCGCGTGGTGGCGCCAAACGCCGCCCCCGCCTCGGCCGCCGCGCGGTCGGCCGCCGCCGCGCGCCGCGCGGCGGCCGCCGCCGCGGCCGCCGCCTGCCGCGCGTGAAACTCGGTGGGCGTGTGTGGGGATGCTTCGACGAGCCTCAACGACGCCGGGTTGAGCGCGGGCGCAAACGGGGGCGGCGGCGACCGCTCGCGCGCCCTCGGCCGCGCGGGGCCGCCCGCCGCGCGCACCGCGGCCGCCAGCCGCCGGCTGTGCTCGCCCAGGGAAGGCTCGAACAGGCCTTCCAGTTCGGCTGCGGCCGCCGCGGCGCGGCGGGCGGCGGCGCCTGCGACGAGGGCCGCCGCGCGGTCGGCGAGCGGCGACCGGCCCTCGCCCGCCCGCCCCTTGACCGGCGACAGCGCGGGCGCAAACGTGCAGGACTCCAGCTCGGCCGCGTCGGCCGCCTGGCGCGCGGCCGCCAGGCGGGCCGCGGTGGCGGCCGCGGCGGCGGCGAGGCGGGCCTCGACCGGGGGGCCGCTGCCGGCCGGCCGCCGGGCGGGCGCCATCCGCGCCTCAGCCTCCGCCTGGTCCCTCGCTTTTTGCACGGCGACCCAGTCGTACGCCCGAGGCCGGGCGAGGGCGGCGAGGCGGGCGCCCGGGGAAGCGCGCGCCGGCGGCCGAGGCCGCGGCGGCCCGCCCAGGGACGGCGTCGGCGACGACGCCGCCCACCAGTCGTCGCCGTCGCGCGCGGGAGACGCGTGGGAAGGCGAGGACGGCGAGGCGAGAGGCGGGGTGCCGTCGTCGTCGCCGTCGGGCCAGCCACCCCCGCCGCCGTCGCACGACACATCCCACGCGGCCGCCGCCCGCCTCGAGGCCAGCATGTCGCGCACGCGGGCGACGGCGCCGGGCGAGGGCGCCGGCAGCGGCGGCCCGGCGAGCAGGCGCGCGGCGACCGACGCGGGGGGGGCGGACGCCGCGAGCAAGTGGGCGTGGGCGTCCAGGTCGGCTTCGACCTGTGGAGAGGGGTGGAGGGAAGGGGGTGTGGGGGCGGGGGCGGGGCGCGGCACGCGCGCGCGCGGTCGCGCGCACCCCAATTTCGCCCTCGCTCAACCCGCTCGACAGCCGTCTCTTCACCAGGAGCCGCCACGCCCCTAAACGAGATTGTGGGCACTGGCGCCGCCGGCGCGGACGCGCGCTGGCGTGCGCACCGCAACACCCCTGCATGCGCCCCGCCACTCCGCACCTGGGCCAGGGTGGGGCCCGCCCCGGCGGACGCCATGCGGGTGTGCATCAGTGCGCGGGGGCGGTGGGCGGTCGGACCCGCGACAGACTGAGCGCAGCGGCCTCTGCCTGCGCGCACACCTGTTCGCCTCCCCCCCTCTTCCGATGCCCCGCCCCTTTCTGGGCGCCCCCGGCGACGCCCCGCGGCCTCCATCATCCCCGTCGCCGACGGAGAGAGGGTCGGGTGACGCCCTGGCCGCCGCCGCGGCCGCGCTCGCGGCCGTGCCGCCGGCGGCGGCCGGCGCGCGTGCGTGGGCGTCGTCGCACGCCGCCCTGGAGACCCTGGCCGCTGCGGCGACGTCCGGGCGGGATGCAGAGGTGGCGGCCGCGGTGGGGGAAGCAGGGGCGGGCGCGGCGGCCGCCCTGCTGGTCGGCGCGGGTGCGTGGCGCGAGCGGGCGGTGCCCCTCCTCCCCCCCTTAACCCCTCTCCCTCTCCCTCTGTACGCCGCCCTGCGCACCGAGGGCGTGGCAGCGACCTTGCTCGCCGCCGTCGCGGGCGTCGGGACGCTGCCGCCGCCGGACGCGGCCGCGGCGGCGGCGCGGTGGGCCGCGCGCCGCGCCGCGTGGTTCGCGTCGCCCGCGGGGCGCGCCGCGGCCGCCGGTTTGGACGCCAGCGAAGCCTACAAAACCGACCTAGACCGCTGGCTCGCTGAAACGGCGGTCGGCGCGGGCCTGGCTGCGCTGCCGCTGCTGCGCGCGCTGGCGGCCGCCGCGCCGACCGTGCCACCCCCTCTCGAAGCCGCCCTGCGCGCCACCGACCCGCTGCCCGCCCTGGCGGACTTGCTCAGCAACCCGCCGTGGCTCTCACCGGGGCGCATTCTCGCCGCGGGCGGGTGGGCGCCCGCGCCCGCGGCGCTCGCGGCGCTGCCGCCGCCGTCGGCCGCCGCGTGGGGCGCCGTCGCCTGCCTCGCGCTCGGCCCCCTGGGCGCGTCCCGCGACTGGGCCGCGCCCGGCGCAGCGCGTCTCGCGTCCTCCCTGCTCGCCCCGCTTGCGGCCCCCGCGGTCGCCGCGAGCCTCGGCCCGCTCCCGCCCGCGCTCGCGCCGCTGCTCGCCGACGCCGCCGCGGGCCGCGTGCCGCCCCCGCCGCCCGGTAGCAAGCATGCCTGCATCATCGTTGACGTCGCCGGTGGGTGGGGCGTCGAGGCCGCGGTCGCCGCGACCGACTGGCGCGCGGCCGCCGACGCGGCTGCGGCCGCCTTTGCGAGCGGCGCGGGGCCTCCCGATGGCGGCCTGGCGGCGGCTGTGGAAGCGCTAGAGGACAATGAAGGGGGTGGGGGCGAAGGAGGGGCGGCTGGGGGCGACGCGGTGGTGACCGTTTGGGAGGAGACAGGTGGCGGCCCCCGCCGCGGCGCCCCCGCCGGCCCCGCCGCCGTCCTGACGCTCGCCATCGATGCGAACAGTCCCCATGAGGCGGTCACCGTGGGCGGCGGCGCGGTGGCGGGCGTGCGGCGCCGGCTCGAGGTGGGGAGGGAGGCGAGGGGCGAGGGTCGGTCGGCGCTTTGCCGCCGCCACCCACACGCACCACCCCACCCCACCCCAGCCCGTCACCAACTGCCCCCTGCTCCCGCCCGCCGGCCGCCTGTCGGTCGCGGCCAGCGCCGCGGCCGCGGCCGCCCCTTTCTCCTTGCCGACCGCCGACGCGTCGGCCGGCGTCGCCGCCCTGCCGCCGTCCCTGTGGGTGACGCTGGGGTCGCTCACCACGGACGGCGTGGCGCTGCAGCTCAACCTGGAGCGGGACGGCGCGGGGAGGGCGGTCAAGGGGGGGGGAGGGGGGTGGTCGGGTTACCGCGTCGTCGGCGGCGCCCTGGCCACCCGGGCGCCGGCGTGAGAGGCGCCATGCAATGTTGTTTCAGGCCCGGGCCATCTCTCGCTCTCTCTCAGGCCTCCATCGCTCCGCTCCGCCGCCCGCGCGCCGCAGCACGCGCCTCCCGCCGCCGCCGGATGCGCTGCTGCGCCGCCCTCCCGTCCCCGCCCCCCTCGGGCGGCGGCGTGGGCGGCCGCGGCGGCGCGGCGGCGGCGAGGGAGGCGGCGACGGCGGCGACGGGGTCGGCGGCAAAGGCCGGGTCGGCGAGCGCGGCGCGCAGCGACGCCGCGTCGGCCGCGCCGGCGCGGGAGCGGGCAGTGCCACGCGCCAGTTTGGGGCCGAGCGAGGCGCCAAACCGGCCCTGCTTGAGCAGGGCGGCGGCTTCGGCGTCGCCGAGCGCGGCGGCGAGCGCGCCCAGGTCCCCGAGCGCGGAGCCGCCCGCCGCGCGCGCCCGCTTGGCGGTCCGCTTGCGCGCGCTGGAGCCGGTGCGGGGGGCGAGGGGGGGGGCGGAGGCGGCGGCGCGCTCGAGGAAGCGGAGCTTGCGCACAACCTTGCGCTTCAGGTGGCCGGGCACGCTGCCCGGCGCGGTCGGCGCCGGCGCCGCGTCCGAGCCGGGCTGCCTGGCCGCTTTGGCGGCCTTGCCGCGCAGGCGGGCGGTCTTTTTTACCTGGGGAGGGGAATGGGGGTCGGCGCGTCGGCGCTGGCGGCGCCCCGGTGGGCCTGCGCGCCCTGGAGCGGGCGCGATGCTCCAGCACATACCATCGAGAGGGCGACTAGGTGGCGGGGCCGAGTGGCAGCCGCTGGAATGCGGCGCCGGCAGCGCCGGCGAGCTCACTCCTGCCGCCCAGCGGCCCCGCGGCCCAATGCGCGTCGCCAGCGCGCCCCGCGCGCCTCTGACGCCCAGCTGGCACAGGCGCCGCGTGACGGCTCGCGCCGAGCCAACCGACGAGCCAACCCCCGCCCCTGTTCCCCCTGCCGACTTGATCGAAATCGGCGTCTTCGGCGGCCCCCACGGCGTCCGGGGAGAAGTACGCCTCTTCCCGTCCACCGACGACCCCGCTGCCCGCCTGCGCGCGGGCGAGCGCTGGGTAGCGCCGCCGCCGGGAGGGCTGGGGCGCACAGCGCTCCCGAGGCCGGTGCGGGTCGCGGGCTCGCGCGCCGTCGTATCGCGCGGGAAGGAGACGTGGCTGGTGCGCCTGGACGGGGTGGCCGACGCCGACGGCGCGGCCGCGCTCACCAACCAGCGGCTTCTGATTCCGGCCTCCGCCCGCCCTCCCCTCCCGCCGGGCTCGGACGAGTGGTACGTGCAAGACCTGGCGGGGGCGACAGTGGTGCTGGAAGAAGGGGGAAGCGTCATCGGCCGCGTCTCTGACGTGTACGTCGAGACGGGCGGCGCCGACCTCCTCCGCCTCGAGCTCGACCGGAAGACCGATAGCGGGGTCGACGGCGGCCCCGTCGACCCCTCCCTGCCGCTGCCGACCGTGCTCCTGCCGTTCACGCGCGAATTCGCGCCGTCGTTCGACGCCGCGACCCGCACGCTCACCATCGCGCCGCCCGCCGGCCTGCTCGACCTGGCGACGTCGCCGGGGTCGGGGCGCAAGGCGAGCCGGCGGCCCAAGACGACGCGCAAGGCGCGCGACGGGGGGGCGCGCGAGGCCAAGCGGGAGGCGAGCGGGGCGGGCGGCGAGAGGCGCGGCGCCGGGGCGAGTGACGAGGGCGAGTAAGCCGTGTTGCAATCGAAACGCGGCGCTCGCCCGAGTGCTCTGTGCGCGCGCCCCGACCTCTCTCCCAACCCCGCGCTCTCTCAACACCCCCGCCACACCCCCGCACCCCCTCGTCACCACAGGTACGGCAGCAGCATGCGCGGTGTCGCGTCCACGTACGCGTCCCACGCGGGGCCGTGCAGGCGGGCGAGGGCGGCTTCTTCCAGGGCGACTTTCCGCGTCAGCACGTACAATAAAGCGGCCGCGGCCGCCTGGGGGAGAGGGAGGGAGGGGGGGGGGGGGGGGGGGGGGGGGGCGGGCGCCGGCCCCAGGGCGGGGTGGGGGGCCCCCCCCCCCCCACCC
>Ga0315285_10003600_pt1 | contig 16096 bp, 8 predicted proteins | sample YL17G09_36_MG_FD_203698 | JGI IMG/M metagenome (GOLD analysis project Ga0315285, IMG submission 203698) | Sediment microbial communities from Yellowstone Lake, YNP, Wyoming, USA - YL17G09_36 | ecosystem: Environmental > Aquatic > Freshwater > Lake > Sediment | place: USA: Wyoming | collected... | reverse complement strand
GTGCCGGAGCTGCTTGCCGATGCCTCCTATCGCACCGCCTACATGGGCAAGTGGCACCTCGGCGATGAGATTTTCGCGCAGCATGGCTTCGAAGAGTGGAAAGCGATTGAGGACGCGATTTACCGCCGCAAGTACTCGCCGGGCCGCGACCAGAGCGCCCGCAGCGCCTACCATCACTTTCTACTCCGCCTGGGCTACAAACCGGATGGCGACGGGGACTTCAGCCGCGCTGCCGTGACCAAAGTGCCGGTCGAGCATACCAAGCCATCCTTTCTGGCCAACGAAGCTTCGAACTTCATGCTGCAGCACCGCGGCGAACCGTGGATGCTGTATGTCAACTTCCTCGAACCGCACATGCCATTCGCGAGCGTTCTGGACGACCTGCACAGCGCAGAGGAGACGCCACTGCTCAATTTCCCGGGCGCCGCCCTGGGACCCGAGCCGGATTGGTATAAGCGGCGCCGCGGAGAGCTTCCCGGCGCCAAGAAGCGCAAAGGCGTGGATGAGGCGCAGCGGGCGAAACTGCAGCGCCAGGCGCGCAACTACGCGGGACTCTGCGCACTGGTGGATCAGGCGTTGGCCCGCATCCTGTGGACGCTCGAAGCCACCGGCCAGGCGGAGAATACGATCATCTGCTACACGTCCGACCACGGCGAGATGATGGGCGCGCACGGCCTGATGGCCAAGCAGGTGATGTATGAAGAGTCCGTCCGCGTGCCGCTGCTGATCAGCGCGCCGTTCCGCCGCATCCAACCGCACCGCGTAACTCAGCCGGTGAGCCACATTGACCTGGCGCCGACCGTCCTCGAGATGCTTGGCCGGAAGAACCCTGGCCTGCCCGGACGCAGCCTCGTCCCTGTGCTCGGCGGCCAGGCGCGTTCCGGCAACGACGTCTTCCTGGAGTGGACGGCAGACAAAAGTGACAGCGGCGACGGTCCCAACGGCCGCACGGTCATTACCCCCGATGGTTATAAGCTGGTGCTCTACGACTCGGACCAGTCGATGCTCTTCGACCGCGCCAAAGACCCCCAGGAACTGAATAACGTTTACGGCACGCCCGCCTACGCGGCCGTACAAAGCCGGTTGCGGAAGAAGATCGAGCAATGGCAACACGAGACGAAAGATGAAATGGCCCTGCCCGCAGCGTGAGACTCAACCGTCTCAGGCCGCTTGTGACTAGATCAGGAGAACGACGATGGATATGTTCGTAGCACCGATTCACATGGATCTGGACTTGGCCCGGAGGTGCCGCCTCCAGCCCTCATTTATGCCCCGAAACGAGTAAGTTCTGACAGGAGGTCTCCGTATGCTCTTCACGCAGCGTGCATTTGTTCTGCTCTCCCTGCTGCTGAGTACAGCTTTGCTTGCCCCGGCGCAAGATGCGCGCGGCTCTATCGGCGGGCGGATCCTGGACGCGCAGGACGCAGTGATTGCCGGCGCCCGGGTGACGGCCACAAATCAGGCCACAGGAGTCGCCGCCTCCGCCACCACCAACGAAGCCGGCACGTTCCGACTGCCCTTCCTCCTGCCCGGCAAATACCGGGTGACGGCGGAAATGAGCGGGTTCCGCACCTTCGCGCAGAGCGAGGTCGAACTGCGGGTAACCGATTCACTCGACCTGCGGATTCGCCTGGAGGTCGGCAGCGTGGCGGAAGCCATCGAGGTGAAGGGCGGCACCCCGCTGCTCGAAACCGCCAACAGCTCGCTCGGCCAAGTCATGGACAACAAGCGTCTGGAAGATCTGCCGTCGCGCGGCGGCAATCCGCTCGAATTGGAGCGCCTGGCGCCGGGCGTCGCCAACATGGCCAACCTGCGAACGCAGCGATCCTCGTCTCCCGGTTCGGCGTCGAACATCACGGTGAACGGCACGGGCGTGAATGCGACGCAGTTCAATATCGACGGCGTCAGCAACAGCACCAACGATACGGGGCGTGGTTTCGCGCGCGTGGCCTTCTCTCCGCCGGCCTCCGCGATGAGCGAGTTCAAGCTCCAGTCGAACCCCTACGACGCGACTGTGGGGCATGTCTACGGGCCCGTGATCAACATCAGTTCCAAGGGCGGTTCCAACGAGCTTCACGGCAACCTCTATTACTTTGCGAAGAACAGCGCTTTTGATGCCATGAACTTCTTCGACAACAAGGCCGGGCTGAGCAAAGTGGTCTACCAGGATCATCGTTACGGACTCGCGGTCGGCGGACCCGTAGTGGTTCCGAAAGTGTACAACGGCCGCAACAAGACGTTCTTCTTCTACTCGTGGGAAGAGAGCCGGTTCCTGCAACCGGCCACCACCAATCAGACCAGCACGGTGCCCACGCCGGCCGAGCGCGGAGGCGATTTCTCGGCCTTATTGAAACTGGGCACCGCCTACCAGATCTACAACCCGTTCACCACCAGGCCGGCGTCCACCGCGGGACGCTATCAGCGGGACCCCTTCCCCGGCAACGTCATTCCGAAGAGCCTGCTCACGACGATCGGGCAGAACCTGGTCAATATTTACCCGCTGCCCAACCAGCCGGCACTCGCCGACGGGCGCAACAACTATTACTTCACGGACTTGCGAAGCCAGCGCTTTAACTCGCACATGGCACGTGTGGACCAGGCGTTCAGCCAGAACCACCGTATGTTCGTCCGCCTGAACCGCTTCGCCTATGCGAACTCGAAGGACCTGATGGGAATTCCGGCGACGCGGGAGTCGTTCAACCAGTTTAACCGCGGCATTGCGCTGGACGACGTGTTGGTGCTGAGCCCCGCCTGGGTCTTGAACGTGCGGTATGGGCTCATCAGCGCGCGCTTTCCGGAGACCCGCGCGACGCAGGGCACGGACCTGGGCAAGCTGGGTTTCTCGCCCGCGCTGGTCGGCCTTGTCGATTCCAGGCTGGCCACCGTCCCGCGCATGGCCCTGGGAGGATTCAGCACGCTGTCGAACTGGGCCGACGGCGACGGCGCCTCCACCGCGCTGACCCACAACTGGGTGGCCGACCTGAGCACGCTGAAGCGCGGGCACTCCATCCGGTTCGGCGCCGATTTTCGTTTGTTCCGCGGCTTTGGCAATCGCTACGCGCCGAGCATCTCGCCGGATTTCAGTTTTCCCAACAACTACACGCGCGGGCCCTTGGACAATGCCGCCGCCGCGTCGATCGGGCAGGAACTGGCCGCCCTGCTGGTGGGAATCCCGGGCGGCAACATGGCCAGGACCGCCAGCTACGCCGGACAGAACACGTACTTCGGGCTCTATTTTCAGGACGACTACAAGGTGAGCCGGAAGCTGACCGTCAATCTGGGCCTGCGATACGAGATGGAATATCCTCTGACGGATCGCTATGACCGGCTGGTGGCGGGTTATGACTTCGCCTCCGCCAGTGCTGTGGAAGCCCCCGCGCGCGCCGCATACGCCAGGAGCCCGATCCCCGAGCTGCCCGCGGCGCAGTTTTCCGCCAAAGGCGGATTGACGTTCGTGGACGCCAGTCACCGCAGCCCCTACAGCCGCAATCACGGACACTTCCTGCCGCGCATCGGCCTGGCGTACCAGGCCACGCCGCGGACCGTGGTGCGCGCCGGCTACGGCATCTACTTCGACTCCTTGGGCGTGGACACCTACGTCCCCGTGCAGACCGGTTTCTCGCAACAGACTCCCATTCAGGCGTCGCTCGACAACGGACAGAACTACATCGCCACGGTTGCCAATCCGCTGCCCAACGGCCTGCTCCCGCCGCTGGGCGCCAAGGGCGGGCTCGGCACCAACCTCGGCCAGGCCATCGGCTACACGAATCCGAATCTGAGACAGGCCTACTCGCAGCGCTGGTCGCTTGGCGTGCAACGGTTCCTGCCCGGGCAGTTTCTGATCGACACCAGTTATGTCGCCAGCCGCGGCACCCGTCTGTCCGTAACCAGGAACATCAACAACACGCCGGCGCAGTACCTGAGCAGGTCCCCGCTGCGAGACCAGGCGACCATCGACTATCTCACCCAGACCTTCCCCAATCCGTTCTCCGGGCTCAACTCGGTGTACGGCACTTCGATGTCGCGCGCCAACCTGCTGCGGCCGTATCCCCAATTCGGCGACATCACGGTGACCGAGCCCACCGGCTACTCGTGGTATCACTCGCTGCAAGTGCGCGGCGAGAAGCGCTTCTCCAAGGGCTACACGCTGCAGGTGGGATACACGTTTTCCAAGTACATGCAGGCGACCGAATTCCTCAACCCATCCGACCCCGTACCGTATCGCAGCCTCTCGGATCTCGACCGGCCGCACCTGTTCACGGCGAGCGGCGTCTGGGAGTTGCCGTTCGGGCGCGGGCGGCAACTCGGAGCGGCTATGGCCAAGCCGCTGGCCTTTGTCTTGGGCGGCTGGCAGTTGAACGGGACGGTAGTGCGGCAAGCGGGCGCGCCGTTGAACTTCGGCAACGTTATCTTCATCGGCGACATTCACAACATTGCCCTACCCAAGGGCGAGCGGACAGCCGACCGCTGGTTCAACACAGGCGCGGGTTTCGAAAAGAATTCCAGAAACGCGCTGGCCAACAATATCCGCGCCTTCCCGATGCGGTTCGCCGGCGTCCGCGGCGACGGACAGGCGACGTGGAATTTCTCGCTCTCCAAGGACTTCACCGTCTGGGAGCGGCTCAAGGCGCAGTTCCGGGCCGAGACGTACAACGTCATGAATCATCCCAGCTTCGCCGATCCCAATATGTCGGTCACCAATTCGAACTTCGGCGTGGTGACGCAGGCGGCCTCGGAGCCGCGCAGTTGGCAGTTCGTGCTGAAGCTGAAGTTTTGATCTGGAGAGAAATGCGTGCTCACCAGAAGAGGTTTACTTGGAGGAACCTGCGCGGCCTTCATCTCCGGCCGTGTCCGGGCGGAAGACCGGAAGAGGCTGAAGAAATCCGTTGAATTCCGGCCGTACCGCCCGGGCAAAACGCTTTGCCCCATCACGTGTATCACGCCAGATGATGGTTTCTACATTCACACCTTTTTCGATGTCTGCCCTTGGAGCCCATCGCAACGCTACCTCGCCTGCCTCCGCATTCCGACGCAGGACCGGCCGCCGGAGTGGCGCGACCAGGCCGATGTCTGCATCATCGACTTGAAAGAGCGCACCATCCAGACGGTCTACTCCACTTCGGCGTTCGGCATGCAGACCGGCGCCCAGGTACAGTGGGGCCGCACCGACCGCTTTGTCTATTTCAACGACAAGACAGAGCGGGCGAAAGGCCAGGCCACCGGCATCCGTCTCGACTGGCAGTCGGGTAAGGCCGAGGAATTGGCCGGTCCCGTTTACGCCGTGGCGCCGGACGAGAGTGCCGCCATCAGCTTCAACCTGAGCCTCATCAACCATACCCAGGAAGGCTACGGTTGCGCCGTCGCGCCTGAGCATCGCTTGAAACTCTCCTCGCGCGCGGCACGCGACCAGGGACTGTGGTACACCGACCTCAAGACCAATCGCACCCGCCTGCTGGTCAGCCTCGCCCAAGTCTACGAGGCCATGCCGGACAAAGACGCCCACAGGGGTCTGGACTTCTACCTGTTCCATTCCAAGTTCAATCCTCAGGGCACACGCATCATGCAGGTGGTGCGGCTGCGCGATCCGAAGCAGGAAATTCCCAGTTACTCCTGGTCCCTGCTGACCACGTTCCGTCCCGACGGCTCGGATATCCGCATGGCCATCCCGTGGCAGAAGTGGAGCCTGGGCGGGAACCATCCCAACTGGCTTCCGGACGGCGAACGCATATTAATGAATTTGAAGATCGATAAGGTCATGCGCCTTTGCGTGGCGCGATATGACGGCTCGGATTTCCACCTGGTCAGCAAAACTCTCCTTGGCAGCGGGCACCCCTCGTTCGAGAAGACCATGCGGTACATCTTAACCGACGCGTACCCCAAAGAGCCGATGACCCTGCCCAACGGGGAAGTCCCGCTGCGGCTGATTGACACACGAACGGATCGGGAGACCACGGTGGCTACCATCTACACGCTGGGCAGGCAGGAACAGAACATGCTGCGCCTGGACCCCCACCCGGCCTGGAACCGCAACTATGAACAGGTATGCTTCAACGGCGCTCCCGACGGCAGACGGCAGTTATACATTGCCGACGTTGGGAAGGCGCTGGTGCGAAATGGAGACCGCTCATGGAACGCAGAACTCTTCTGATCGGTTCGGCCGTGGCGGGCGCGCAACTGCGCGGCGCCAACGACAGGATTCGCGCCGCGATCATCGGCGCGGGCAGCCGCGGCACGTACCACATTGCCCAGTTTAAGGAAGTAGGCGCCGAGGTCGCCGCGGTGTGCGACGTCTACGAGCCTCACCTGCGGCAAGGCCTCGAGGAGGCGTCCACCCGCGCCAAGGGCTACGACAACCACAAGCGGTTGCTCGAGGACAAATCCGTCGATGTCGTGGTGATCGCCACCCCGGATCACACCCACGCGCCCATCGCCATCGATGCCGTCAACGCCGGCAAGGATGTTTATGTGGAGAAGCCGATGTCGCACACGATCGAGGACGGCTTCCGCCTGATCGAGGCCGCGCGAGCGACCAAACGGGTGGTGCAGGTCGGAACGCAACGGCGCAGCTTCGACCTGTACCAGGAGGCCAAGCGCATCATGTCCTCGGGCGCGCTCGGCGAGGTGCGTCTCGTCACGAGCTGGTGGCTGAACCATTGGAAAGGGCTGCGGGGTGGCGGCGTGGAAGGCAAGCTCGACTGGCAACAGTGGCTCGGCCCGGCTCCCAAACGGCCGCTGGACGCGACCCGCTTCCACGGCTGGGAGTACTTCTGGGATTACGCCGGCGGCCACCTGACCGCGCAGGGGGCCCACCTGATCGATGCCATCCACTGGATGATGAACTCCACCTTTCCCACCGCGGTCACCTGCGCTGGAGGAAGGCCCAACCTGGAAGGCGCCGAAGTACCCGAGACGGCTTCCATGACCATCGAGTACCCCGAGAATTACCTGGCTGTGTTCACCATCCGCTACAAGGCCATGAAGTACAAGCCGTTCAAGGATCAAATGAAGCAGTTCCACGGGTCCAAAGCGCGCTTCGACCTGGCCCGCGAGTCGTACGCCCTGTTCCCCCAGTCGAGCGCCATCGACATGAAGCCGAGTGTGGAGAAACGAAACCCCGGCAGCTTCGAGTCCGCTACCCGTGCGCACATTCGCAACTTCCTGGACTGCGTGCGGTCGCGCAATGATCCGAACGCCACCGTGGAGATGGGCCAGTACACCGCCGTAGTGCTGGCGCTGGCCGTGGAATCGCTTCGCACGGGCCGGCGCGTGAAATTCAATACCGCGCAAAAGCGCATGGAGGTTTGATTGTTGACGACACGCCGCGATTTTCTAAAAGCCGCCGCATTGGCGCCCGCCATTCTGGGCGCCGCCCCGGATACGCCGCCTAACATCCTGTTCATTATATGCGACCAGATGCGCTCCGACGCTCTGGGCGCGCTGGGCGGAAGAAACGGGCGGACGCCGAACCTGGACCGGTTAGCCACTCAGGGAGTGGTGTTTGAGAATTCGTTCTCGAACAACCCGGTCTGCGTGCCGTCACGCAAATCGATGTGGACGAGCCTCTATCCGCACCAGCACGGTTCGCTTACGAATCGCGACGGCGAATACCTGCAATTGCGAAACACGGCGCTCAGCTATTTCAAAGATCGAGGGTACCGAATCGGTTACGCCGGCAAGAACCACGCCTTTTCGAAAGCGGCGATGGCCTCCATCGACGTGGCGAGTATCCGCGATCGTGAGCCGTTCCGGGAGTACAACCAGTGGGTGCCGCCCTACTGGCACTGCGACAGTTACTGGCCTGCCGAGCAGACCTACGCCCACCTGAACACCGAAGATGCGCTCCGTTTTCTGGCCGTGCGGGATCGCACGCCGTTCTTTCTTACGGTGAGCTATTTCGATCCCCATCCGCCGTATATGGCCCCTTCCGAGTACACGAGCCGCTATACGTCGCGCCAGATGCGGCTCCCCGAGTTCATCTCCCCGAAAAACCTGAGTCCCCGCCTCGATGAGTATTACCGCGCCCTGCGATTCGACCGGGTTAAGGACACCGACCTCACCGAGACCATGCGCTACTATCACGCCGCGATCGAGTGGGGTGTGGATCAACAGGTCGGGAGGATTGTGAACGAGCTCGAACGGCGGGGAATGCTCGACAACACGATTATCGTCTTCACGTCGGATCATGGTGACTTCATGGGAGAGCAGAGGATGGCGGGCAAGGGTATGTTCTTAACCGAGTCGCTTCAGCGTGTGCCTGCCATCTGGCGGGTTCCGGGAATGCGGAAGGGACACAGGAGCACGGACCTAGTGCAGGGTATCGACATTTTGCCGACCTTGGCGGAACTGACCGGCGGCATGCCCAGATCGGAATGGATGGGACGCTCGCTTAAGCCGTGTCTGCAAGGGGACGGCAATCAGGACGCCAATCGCGCGATCTTCACCTCGGCCGGATATGGGGAACTGAGCAAGGAAGTTCTGGACGAAAAGTCCGAGCTGAACGAGACCAGCGATCTGCCGCTCCACACTCGCGTCATGAACGAAAATGTCAAACCATCGCACCGGACCGCGGGCGTCCGCACGCGCGAGTGGAAAATGATCCTGAGCGAAACCCGCCCCCCCGAGTTGTACCGGATGAACGGCGGGCACATCGAGCGTGAGAATATCGCGGAGAGCGCTCAAGTGGCCGGCGTGCGCCGCAGTCTGGAGCGGCGTTTGCAACAGTGGTGGAAATGGTAGGGAGGAGACAGGAAACTAGGACAGCCCATGAGAACAACCGAAAACATGCTCTTCGCGCAGGCCAACCCTGCTGACAAACACCTCACTAGGCGGCGCTGGCTCCAGCAGGGGTTGATGGCGTTTGGTGGATTCGCGCTCCGCGCTGCGGACGCCGCTCCGCGAAGACCGAACATTCTCTTCATCGCGGTGGACGATTTGCGCCCGGAGCTCGGCTGCTATGGAGGCGACTACATCAAGAGTCCCAACATCGACCGCCTTGCCAGACAAGGCATGACCTTCAATCGCGCCTACTGCCAGCAGGCGGTCTGCTCGCCTTCCCGATCGAGCCTGCTCACCGGGACGCGGCCGGACACAACCAAGGTGTGGGACCTGCGCACCCACTTCCGTGACGCGCTGGCCAACGTGGTGACGCTGCCGCAGCACTTCAAGCAAAACGGCTACTTCGTGCAGGGCATGGGGAAAATCTATCACCCGGGCTTCGACGATCCGCCGTCGTGGTCGGTGCCGTGGCAAACGGCCACGGCACCGGAGTACGCGCTCTTCAAGAGTGGCAATGTCGAGGACGAAGACAAGCCGCGGAAGAACGGCAAGAGACGAAAAGGGCCGGCGTTCGAAGGGGCCGACGTTCCGGATAACTTTTTTAAAGACGGCAAGGTGGCCGATCCGGCAGTCAGCACGCTGCGTGAACTGAGCAAGAAATCCGAAGCTTTCTTTTTCGCCGTCGGCTTCGCCAAGCCGCATCTGCCTTTCGTCGCCCCCAAAAAATACTGGGACCTCTACGACCCCGCCCAAATCAAGCTCGCGCCCAATCCGTTCCACCCCAAAGATGCGCCCGATTACGCGCTGAATAGCGGGAGCGGCGAATTGCACCAGTATATGGGGATTCCTGATGGCCCAATTGCTGACAATCTGGCCCGTCAACTCAAGCATGGTTACTACGCCTGCGTCAGCTATACGGATGCACAGATCGGCAAGGTGCTCGCGGAACTGGAGCGCCTGGGCCTGCGGAAAAACACCATCATCGTGCTCTGGGGCGACCACGGGTGGAAACTCGGCGAGCATGGCGAGTGGGCCAAACACACCAACGTCGAGAACGACACCAACGCGCCGCTAATTGTCTCCGTGCCGGGCATGAAAAATGCCGGCGCACATACGGACGCTTTGGTGGAGTTCGTGGACATCTATCCCACTCTGTGCGAACTTGCAGGGCTGCCCCTGCCGGGTCATCTGGAGGGCAGAAGCTTCAAGCCCTTGCTCGACGATCCAAACCGGCCGTGGAAGACAGCGGCGTTCAGCCAGTATCCGCGCAAGGGATTGATGGGCTATTCCATGCGCACGGATCGTTACCGGTTTACCGTGTGGGTTGACCGCCACGACCACTCGAAGGTGGACGCCATCGAACTTTACGATCACGAGACTGATCCGCAGGAGAACACGAACATCGCCAAACTGCCGCAGAACGCGGAACTTGTCCAGCGCCTGATGGCACAGTGGCGTCAAGGCTGGCGGGGTGCGAAGCCAGGCCGGCTCCCTCGGAACTAGGAGGAAAGGAAAAAGCACGCTCACGAGACGAGACCTGGTAGCAGGGGGTTGCGCGGCCTTCATCTCCGGCCGTGTGCGGGCGGAAGACCGGAAGCGTCTGAAAAAACCCGTTGAATTCCGGCCGTACCGCCCGGGCAAAACGCTTTGTCCGGTCACGTGTATCACGCCGGATGATGGTTTCTACATTCACACCTTTTTCGATGTCTGCCCTTGGAGCCCATCTCAACGCTACCTGGCCTGCCTCCGCATTCCCACGCAGGAGCGGCCGCCCGAGTGGCGCGACAAGGCCGATGTCTGCATCATCGACTTGAAGGACCGAACCATACAGACGGTCTACTCCACCTCGGCGTTCGGGATGCAAACCGGCGACCAGGTGCAGTGGGGCCGCAGCGACCGCTTTCTGTATTTCAACGACAAGACCGAGCGGACCAAAGGCCAGGCCACCGGCATCCGTCTCGACTGGCAGTCGGGTAAGGCCGATGAACTCGCCGGTCCCGTTTACAGCGTGGCCCCCGACGAGAGCGCCGCCATCAGCTTCAGCCTGGACCTCATCAACCATACCCAGGAAGGCTACGGTTGCGCCATTGCGCCCGAGCGTCGCTTGAGACTCTCCTCCCACGCGGCGCGCGACCAGGGCCTGTGGTACACCGACCTGAAGACCCATCGCACCCGCTTGCTGGTCAGCCTCGCCCAGATCTACGAGGCCATGCCCGACAAAGACGCTCTCAAGGGCCTGGACTTTTACCTGTTCCATTCCAAGTTCAATCCTCAAGGTACGCGCATCATGCAGGTGGTGCGGCTGCGCGATCCCAAGCAGGAAATGCCAGGTTACCGCTACCCCCTGCTGATCACGTTCCGTCGCGACGGCTCGGATATCCGCATAGCCGTCCCGTGGCAAAAGTGGAGCCTGGGCGGGAACCATCCCAACTGGCTTCCGGACGGCGAGCGCCTGCTCATGAATTTGAAAATCGATAAAGTCATGCGCCTGTGCATGGTGCGATACGACGGCTCGGATTTCCACCTGGTCAGCAAGACCCTCCTTGGTAGCGGTCACCGGACCTGCGGAGAGGGCTCAGCGGGCGCGGGGCGACCACGCGAAACGAACTCCGCGCACCGCATGAACGGTCCGTCGATGCAGGACAGGCTTCCGGAGGGGGAGGCGCACTTGCCGCAAATGCCGACCCCGCAACTGGTCAGGTACTCGATGGCGCCCCACAGGTGCTCCGGCGCCACGACTTCGCGCTCGATCTCGAAGCAGGCCTGGACCATGGCCTCGGGTCCGCAGTTGATGAAGGTGAGCTGGTCTCGATGCGCCCCCAGGTGTGCCGCGATCTCATTGCGGAGCAGGTCCGCGACGGTGCCGGGGTGGCCCGCGGAGCCGTCGTCGGTGGCAAGCACCACCGTGCCCAGTTCCCGGAACTGGTCCAGTTCGAAAAACCCATCACGTGTTCGCGCCCCGAGGAGGAACTGCACCTGGTTCGCGGGCCGGCTGGCGCAGGCGATTTCCAGCAAGGAGGCGATCCCTGTGCCCCCGCCGACCAGCACCAGCGTGCGATTCTCAAAGCGGGGCAATCGAGCGCCGTATGGCCCGCGCAGCAGAATGGGGGTCCCCGGCGGTGCTTGTTCCAGAAAGCCGGTGAAGCAACCCACCGTCCGGACCACCACGGTCCTTTCGGCGGCAGACAGGACCGCAAAGGGCTTCTCGCCCACACCCGGAACGCAGAGGAAGAAGTACTTGCCGGCCAGCTCGCCCGGCCGATACTCCTGGGGCAGCCTCTCCAGTTGAATCTTGAAGAGGCCTGGCGCGATGTGGCTCCGCGAGACCAGTCGCGAAGTGCAGTATGACATGTCGATGTCCGGGCGGGGGGCGGCGTCCTCGCCCAGGCAAAAGCCGCGGCTGGACTGCTCGTGCAGGTTCCCGAAGCAGGTACGCAGGGCGGCGCTGTCCAGGCCGGTCAGGGCGCTGCCCACGCCGAACAGATCCGCTCCGGCTTTCCGGTACTGCGCCACGTGTTCCGCAGAGCCAATGCCGCCCATGCCAATGATGACTGGCCCCGGGCCGACCGCTTCTCGTACCTGTTGGACGGAGCGAAGTCCCAGGGGACGAATCCCGTCACCGGACAATCCGCCGAAACGGTTGTGAAGAATGGGGGCATCCCCCACCGCGGCGAGGGCCGGCCCGATGCTGTTGGTCACCGTGATCCCCTGCGCACCGGCGCGAATGGCAGCCTGCGCCGTGCCGGACAGCCCGCGCATGGTGGCGGAGAGCTTGACGAATACCGGAATCGCCTGGACGCCCGCCACCGCCCTGGTGATGGCCACCACCAGCTCTTCGTCCTCGCCGATCTGGATCCCGTAACCCTTCGCGTGGGGGCAGGACATGTTGAGCTCGTAACCGTCGGCGATCGGGCGCAGGATCTCCGCGGCGTGGACGAAATCGGAGACGCCGGCGCCAAACAGAGACACCAGGAGGAACTTGTGGGCGGGGATTTCCACGCCGGCGAACTCGGCGTGGAAGGCCTCGGCGCCAGGATTGGCCAGCCCCACGGCGTTGATGTAGCAGCCCGGGGCGTAGCGAGCATAGATCGGCTCGCGATACCCGGCCCGCGGGGCCACACTGATGCTCTTGGTGGTGACGACGCCGACGGCGGGCACTTCCGCAAAGCACTTGGCGATGGTCGAGGCATGCGTACACCGGATTCCCGAGGGGATGACGAACCGCCCCGCGACCTGCTTGTGCCCCAGCGGGTACGGGCGATGGAAGAACTCGTCCGGCACGGGACTGTGCACTCCTTCCCAAAGGCGCGACCCCGTAGTGTACCACCAACCGGCTGCACTTCATTTCCGGCTGAACCAGGACACGCGATTGACGGCTCCGTGTGCCGCGGGCGCAGGTTGACAAAATCCGACTAAGGATTGATAATAGTATTTGACTAAGGCGGGAATGCCGTCCCTAGGGCGCTTCCGCATTCATTCCAGGAGGTTTAGAGGGATATGAGCAAGATCATCGGGATCGATCTGGGAACCACCTTTTCCGTGGTCGCCGTCATGGAGAGCGGGCAGCCCCTCGTCATCCCGAACCAGGAAGGCGCGCGCGTCACCCCCTCGGTGGTGGGCTTCGCCAAGAGCGGCGAGAAACTGGTCGGGCAGGTGGCCAAGCGGCAGGCGGTCACCAACCCGGAGAACACCGTCTACTCGATCAAGCGCTTCATGGGGCGCCGCTTCGAGGAGGTCTCCGAAGAGATGCGGCTGGTGCCCTACCGCGTGGTGCGCGGCGACCAGGGTGACGCCCGCGTCGAGATCATGGGCAAGAAGTACGCCCCGCCGGAGATCTCCGCCATGGTGCTGGGCAAGCTGAAGGAGGCCGCCGAGGCCTACCTGGGCGAGAAGGTCACCCGGGCGGTGATCACCGTGCCGGCCTACTTCAACGACTCGCAGCGGCAGGCCACCAAGGACGCCGGCAAGATCGCCGGCCTGGAGGTCATGCGCATCATCAACGAGCCCACGGCCGCGGCGCTGGCCTACGGCCTGGACAAGAAGAAGGACCAGACCATCGCGGTGTACGACTTCGGCGGCGGCACCTTCGACATCTCGATCCTGGAGGTGGGGGAAGGCGTGGTGGAGGTGAAGTCCACCAACGGCGACACGCACTTGGGCGGGGACAACCTGGACCAGCGCATCATCGAGTGGATCATCGCGGAGTTCCGCAAGGAGCACGGCCTGGACCTCTCGCGCGATCACATGGCCTTGCAGCGGCTCAAGGAGGCCGCCGAGAAGGCCAAGATCGAGCTCTCGACGCTGCTGGAGACCGAGATCAACCTGCCCTTCATCACCGCCGACGCCTCCGGCCCCAAGCACCTGGTGATGAAGCTCACCCGGGCGCACTTCGTGCAGATGGTGCAGGACATCCTGGACCGCACCCTGGGTCCCTGCCAGCGGGCCCTGGAGGACGCCGGCCTGACGCCGGTCCAGATCGACGAGGTGGTGCTGGTGGGCGGCTCGATCCGCATTCCGCGCGTGCAGGAGATGGTGCGGGACTTCTTCGGCAAGGAACCGCACAAGGGGGTGAATCCCGACGAGGTGGTGGGCGTGGGCGCGGCCGTGCAGGGCGGCGTGCTGGGCGGCGAGGTCAAGGACGTGCTGCTGCTCGACGTCACGCCGCTGTCGCTGGGCATCGAGACCCTGGGCGGGGTCTTCGACCAGTTGATCGAGCGCAACACCACCATCCCCACGCGCAAGACCAAGGTCTATTCGACGGCCTCTGATAGCCAGACTTCCGTCGAGATCAAGGTCTACCAGGGCGAGCGCGCCCTGGCCACCGACAACCGCCTGCTGGGCGTCTTCCAGTTGGGCAACATCCCGCTGGCGCCGCGTGGGGTGCCGCAGATCGAGGTGACCTTCGACATCGACGCCAACGGCATCCTGAACGTCAAGGCGCACGACAAGGCCACCAGCAACGAGCAGCAGATCACCATCACCTCGTCTTCCGGGCTGAGTAAGGACGAAGTGGACAAGATGGCCCGCGACGCCGACGCGCACGTGGCCGACGACCGCCGGCGCAAGGAGGAGATCGAGGCCCGTAACCGCGCCGACGTCATGACCTACAACACCGAGAAGATGCTGCGCGAGCACCGCGACAAGATTTCCGAGGCCGACGCCCGCGAGATCGAGGCGGCCCTCAGCGAGGTCAAGAGCGCCATGGGCGCCGGCGGGACCGACCGGCTCAACGCCGCCATCGACAAGCTGACGCGGGCGACCCACAAGCTGGCGGAAGCCATGTACCGAGCCACCGCGCAGCCGCCCACCGGGGGAGGGGGCGGCGACGGCCCCCAGCAGCGCCCTGCGGAAGCCCCGCCGAAGGACAATGTTGTGGACGCCGAGTTCGTGGACATGGACGACAAGGAAAAGAAATGAATCACCGCAGCGACGCCGAGGTCGCGCCGGGGATCTAGACGGGCAGTCCCTCTGCGCACTCCGCGCCGCCGCGGTGTAATCATCCGCCTATGGCGACGGCACAGGATTACTACGCGACCCTGGGGGTGCGGCGCAACGCCACCCCGGTGGAAATCCGCAAGGCCTACCGCCGGCTGGCGCGCAAGTTCCATCCCGACCTGAACCCCGGCGACAAGGCGGCCGAGGAGCGCTTCAAGAAGCTTCAGGAGGCCTACGACGTCTTGAGCGACGCCGAGAAGCGCCACATGTACGACCAGCACGGCTTCTACTCGGAGGCCGGCCCCGCCGGTGGCGGCGCCCACGCCGGGGGCCCGCACATGGGCTTTAGCGGGTTCGATTTCGAGGAGTTCTTCTCCCGCCCGGGCGGGCCGGCCACGGAAAAGGGCGAAGGCCGCGGATTCAGCGATCTGTTCAGCCAGTTGTTCGGGCGCGGCGGAGCGCGCGCCGAGGAGCGCGCGCAGCCGCAGCCGGGCGGCGACCTCGAATACGGGCTGAGTATCGACTTCTGGCAGGCCATCCGGGGGACGCAGGTCACTCTGAAGGTGGCGCGCCAGGAAGCCTGTCCGGTCTGCGGCGGCTCGGGCGCCTCCGGCGGCGCCAGCGCCGCCTGCCCGGAGTGCAAGGGGGCCGGCCAGGTCGCGCAGATGGCCGGCGCGATGCGCTTCACCCTGAACTGCCCCCGGTGCAACGGCGGGGGACGCCTGCGCAACGCCTGCGCCTCCTGTTACGGCGACGGGCGCGTCTCGCGCGCGGAAGCCGTCGAGGTGAGGATCCCGCCCGGCGTGCAGAGCGGCGCCCGGCTGCGCGTGGCGGGCAAGGGTAACGCCGGCGCCCTGGGGGCTCCGCCGGGGGACCTTTACATCAC